>OCTA010002456.1_pt1 | contig 16861 bp, 7 predicted proteins | sample 1538991 | NCBI WGS metagenome assembly OCTA01 (sample SAMEA3539302, study PRJEB22396) | soil metagenome | biome: tundra; feature: field; material: soil | place: USA | collected 2010-05 | depth 0.15 m | reverse complement strand
CACGCCTCTTCGAGCTATGTACCGCCGCGACGCCGAGCTAAAAATGCTCTGCATTATCGTCTAGTAAAAGTTTCACGGGCCGGGCGGTTTCTGACCAATCATCTGCCCAAGATCAGCGACTCAAGCGGTCGGGTCTTAACGAACTAAGGCGCTGTAGCCGAGATATACTAATTCATTAGTATGATCCAAGATCTCCTTTGGGCAGTTCGCTGGCTACGTAAAAATCCTCTCTTCACTGCGAGCGTCACAATGATTCTCGCTCTTGGAATCGGCGCAAATACGGCGGTTTTCAGTATCGTCGATGCGGTCCTGCTGCAGCCGCTACCGTACGAATCTCCCGAACAGCTGGTGAGAATCGAAGAGAACGCCCTGAAGCGCCCGATGTCCGGCGTCGCCGCAGAGGACTACCTGCGCTGGAAGGATCGCAGCGACTTGTTCGAGAAGACCGTGCCGTTTATCAGGGACACGGTTACGCTGACCGGTTCCGGTGATCCCGATCAGATCATCGCCATGAGAGCGTCCGGCGCGCTCTTCCCAATGTTGGGAGTTCGTCCCCGCATGGGCCGGGCGCTGCTTGAGTCCGACGATGATCCCGCCGCAGCCAGAGCTGCCGTGATTAGCGATCGACTTTGGCGGAGGCGGTTTCACGCCGACCCGCGCGTCATCGGACGTGCGATCACGGTCTCCGAGGAGGTGTTCACAATCGCGGGCATCATGCCGCGGGAATTCGCATTTCCCGCCTCCGACGTGGAGCTTTGGCTGCCCCTGCGAGTCACCCCTGCGTTCAAGATGTGGTTTCAAGTAGTGGCCCGCTTGAAGCCTGGAATCACGGTTCAGCAGGCCGGCAGCGCCTTGCAGATTGTAGCGCGGCAGTTGGAACAGGAGGACCCGAAACAGAAGGCGGGCTTGCGACTCGACGTCGCCCAATGGGCTGAAACCGCCGATCGCAAGTACGAGTTGACTCTGGTGTTTGTGTTAGGAGCTGTAGGGCTGGTCCTGCTGATCGGATGCGCCGACGTGGGCAGTCTGCTGCTGAGCCGGGCGGTACAGCGGCAGAGAGAGATCGCTATTCGTGCATCGCTCGGCGCGGGCTTGTGGCGTGTGGCACGTCAACTCATGGCGGAGAGTCTGGTGCTGGCGGTGCTCGGCAGCGTGGCGGGAATCACTGTCGCGCGCTACGCGTTGCAGTTTCTATCGAACCAACTTGCGGCGCTCCCCATCGTACTTCCGCATTTGCAGCGAGTGTCACTCAATGGCCGAGTGCTGCTGTTCAACATCGGCCTCTGCGTGCTGCTGTCGATTCTGTGCAGTCTCGCGCCCGTGCTGCTCGCCTTCCGAACAGACATTCAGGCTACGCTGCGGGGAGGGCGCTCCGGTGCGGGTCCGAAAGGGTCGTCGCGCATGTTTTCAATTCTGATCGCGACCGAGGCTGCGTTCGCATTCCTCCTGCTGGTCGGTTCGGGGCTCATGATTCGCAGCCTTGTGCGGCTGCAGCAGGAGGATCACGGCTTTCGGCCCGATCACGTTTTGACGATGCGTGTGCCGGTGGGCATGCGAACACCCCTACGGCCCGGAAGCAAGTACGACACGCGGCCGCGCCAGATCGCCTACTACAGCCAAATTCTGGAGCGCGTGCAGCAGGTGGCGGGCACGCAGGCCGTCGCGATTGTGAACAACCTGCCGCTCTCCGGAGTCAACACTTCCATTACCATGCCGGGCACGGACAATTCCGCGCGCACCATCAGTCCGCAATACTTCGCCGCGATGGGTATCCCACTGCTGGCGGGTCGAACGTTTACCGACGATGATCAGACCGGTGCGCCGCGCGTGGCGATCATCAATGAATTCATGGCGCGGCAATTGTTCCCGGACCGCAGTCCTCTGGGTCAGGTGACGCCGTCCGCGGAACCTGGACCTCCGCTTACGGTGGTCGGCGTGGTGAAGGATACATCGCAGTTGAGTTACGAACTGCCCGTCAAAGGTGAGATCTACTTTCCGATGCGCCAGTTTGTTTTCGGAGCGTTCATGTCAACCATTGTGGTGCGCACTCCCGGTGATCCGCTGGCGCTCGCCTCCGCCCTGCAAAAGGCGGTGTGGGACGTGGACCCAAACCAACCCGTCGTAAGCGTGCAGACCATGGAGGACGTGGTTGCCGGCTCCATCTGGCGGCCGCGCTTCTCGGCGTGGATCTTCGCGGTGCTCGGCGGGTTGGCGGTGTTGCTGACGTCGGCAGGCGTTTACGGCGTGGTCGCATATACGACGACTCTCCGAGCCTACGAAGTGGGCATCCGCGTGGCGCTCGGAGCCACCCCGCGCAATGTGGTTGCAGTGATTCTGCGGGGTGCGATGGTGCCGCTATGCGTCGGCCTGGCGGTGAGTGTAGTGGCCGCGCTGCTGCTATCGATGCTGATGGCGAGCGTCCTGTATGAGATTCGAGGCACCGATCCGGTTACGTACGTCAGCGCTGGGGTGTTGCTGCTGGTGATCGGCGCCGCCGCAAGTGCGCGGCCGGCCTGGAGGGCTGCGGTCGGCGATCCGGTGAAGGCTCTGCGCGCGGAGTAGGAGTCGCGAGTTAACGTGCACAATGGCAGAGGCTTAACAGCTTCCCATAATGTCGCCTCCGCGCTTGCCGCGGTCGCCCTTGGCCATGTGGCCGCACAACGCGCTGCTCGCGGAAGTGCCGCCCTACAGCCAATTCGCCCGGCGAACGACGGCGTTGTGGACACATATCGGTAGCTATCGCGCGGGCCGAGTGGCTGCGCAGCGATATAGGTCAAATGCACGAAGTGACTCGAAGATGACTTCATCAACCGGGCGATTGTGGAGCGGGGGACCCCGCTCGGCACGGAACCAGGCCTCAGAGATCAAGGGCGCCTTATCAGCACAGACTGTCGTCACGCGAGCGCTTTCGGCACCAGATTCCCGGCCACATCGGTCAGCCTGAAGTGACGTCCCTGGAACTTGAAGGTCAACCGTTTGTGATCCACACCCAGGCAATGCAGGATGGTGGCCTGCAGATCGTGCACGTGCACCGGGTCGGAAACCACGTTATAGCAGTAGTCGTCGGTCTCGCCAATGGTGATCCCGCGCTTGATGCCGCCGCCGGCCATCCATACGCTGAAGCAGCGTGGATGATGGTCCCGGCCGTAGTTGGCTTCGGTGAGCTTGCCCTGGCAATATACCGTGCGGCCGAATTCGCCTCCCCAGATGACTAGCGTGTCGTCCAGCATGCCGCGCTGTTTCAGATCTAGGATCAGCGCGGCGGACGCCTGGTCGGTGCCCTTGCACTGCAATGAAAGGTCGCGCGGCAGATCCGAGTGCTGGTCCCATCCGCGATGATAGAGTTGCACGAAACGCACGTTGCGTTCGGCCAGGCGGCGCGCTAGCAGGCAATTGGCGGCGTACGTGCCGGGCTTGCGGGAATCCGCGCCGTACATCTCGAAGATGTGGTCGGGCTCCTTCGATAGATCCATCAGGTCCGGCACGGAGGTCTGCATGCGGTAGGCCATCTCGTATTGCGCAACGCGCGTCTCGATTTCCGGGTCGCCGTAAACCTGCGCCTGCAGATCGTTCAGACTGGCAATGGCATCCAGCATGCGCCGGCGGGTGGCCTTGTCGATGCCGGGAGGGTCGGCCAGGTAAAGCACGGGATCGCTGCCGGCGCGGAAGCGCACACCCTGGTGATTGGAGGGCAGGAACCCGCTGCCCCACAGACGCGAGAACAGCGGCTGGTCCACATTCAGCGCATTCGCTTGCGAGATGAGCACCACGAACGCCGGCAGGTTCTGATTTTCGCTGCCTAGGCCGTAACTGACCCAGGAGCCCAGGCTGGCGCGTCCGGGCTGCTGCGAGCCGGTCTGGATGAAGGTGATGGCCGGGTCGTGATTGATCGCCTCGGTGTTCATGGTCTTGATGAGGCAGATATCGTCCACGATCTGACCGTGATGCGGCAGAAGCTCGCTGAGCCATGTGCCCGTTTCGCCGTGTTGCGCGAATTTGAAGATAGACGCCGCCACCGGCAGTGAGCTCTGCCCTGAGGTCATGCCGGTAATGCGTTGGCCCATGCGCACCGAGCCCGGCAGTTCGGCGCCCTGCTGCGTCGCCAACTTGGGCTTGTAGTCGAACAGGTCCATCTGAGAGGGCGCGCCCGACTGGTGCAGATAGATGACGCGCTTGGCTTTCGGTGCGAAATGCGGCAAGCCGGCCAAGCCGCCCGTCTGCGGGTCGATCGCGGCGTTATCGGCAAACAACCGGGCGTCCATCAACGAAGCCAGCGCCGCGATGCCGATGCCGGTGCTGGTTCGCGCAAAGAAATGCCGGCGGGTCAGCGCCAGTCCGAAATCGTCGTGCGGGTCCATCGTCTATTCCTTGGTTATGGTCTCGTCCAGGTTCAGGATTACGCCGGCCACGGTGGTCCAGGCGGCCAGCTCGCTGGAGTCGAGCTTCGCATCGGCCGGCGATTCGCCGACCTGCAACAGCTTGCGCGCCGCGTCCGTGTCGCGGCGGTATTGCGCCAATTCCTGCCGCGCGATATCTTGCAGCACACGCACTTCCTTCGCGTCGGGTTTGCGTGCCGTGACCAGGCGGAATCCGAAGCGGATCCGGCTGCCTGGGTCCTTGCCGCCTTCGGTGAGTATGCGCCCGGCCAGCGCGCGCGCCGCCTCCACGTAGGTCGGATCGTTCAGCAGCACCAGCGCCTGCAGCGGCGTGTTAGTAAGGGTGCGCCGAGCGGTGCATTTTTCGCGATCGGGCGCATCGAACGTGCCCAGCGACGCCGGCGGCACAGTGCGTTTCCAGAACGTATACATGCTGCGGCGGTAGAGGTCCTTGCCGTGGCTCTGCACGTACGTCTGCGCGGAGTACACGTCGCCGTACGCCATCTCTTCCCAAAGCCCCTTGGATTGATACGGAAAAACGCTGGGGCCACCCACGCTGCCGTCCAGCAGCCCGCTGACGCTCAGGGCGTTGTCGCGCACTACCTCGGCGGGTAGGCGGAAACGGGGGCCGCGTGCCAGCAGGCGGTTTTCAGGATCCTTTTCCAGAACTTCCGGCGTCACGCGGGAGTCCTGGCGATATGCCGCGGATGTGACGATCAGTCTCTGCATGGCCCGAATATCCCAGCCGGTGCGGATGAATTCGGTGGCCAGCCAGTCGAGCAATTCCGGATGTACCGGGGCTTCGCCCTGCGAGCCAAAATCCTCTGGGGTTTTGACGATCCCGTGGCCGAAATACATCTGCCAATAGCGGTTGACTGCCACGCGCGCGGTGAGCGGGTTCGTAGGACCGACCAGCCATTTGGCCAGTCCCAGGCGGTTGGCAGGCAGATCGTTTCCGAGTTGTGGCAGCATGCCGGGCACGCCTGGCGTGACCTTCTCGGTGTGGTTACGATAGTCGCCGCGCGCCAGGATGTACGTGTCGCGTGGCACGATCATCTCTTGCATCACCATGGAGCTGGGCACACTCCAGTCGAGATCTTCCTTGCGCGCCAGGGCTCGCTTCTGGCTGGCGAACGCAGCGCGGAGAGGCTCGGGCGCGTCGTGCGCCAGGAAGTACTCGCGCAGTTTCTTCTTCTGATCCTTGGAGCGTTGCGCGGCTGGCAGGAACAGCGTCGCACGCGCGGGCTGGTCCTCGGCGAGTTGCACGATTTCGGCGGGCGCCAGCGCGCGGCCGTAGATGCGAACATCGTCCAGGCGGCCCTTGAACGCATTGCCGAGTTGCTTATTGCCGATTTCGAGCGGGGCCGAGGTGCTGGTGGAACCCGTGAGGCCATCGTGCACCGTCGCGATTTCCGCTGGCTGGCCGTCCACGAATAGCTTGATTCCGGCAGCCTTCCCCGAGCCGTCGTAAACTATGCTCAAGTGAAAGAAGTCCCCTTGGATCAGCGGCTCCTTCGTGCGCACTTCGATGGCGTCGTCCGGCCAGTGATGCGTCAACCGGAACGTCAGACGCGCGCCCCGCTTCAGCCGCGGCAGAACCACGGTGTCTTCCAACGCTAGCTCGATGCCGCGACGCTCGTCAGGACCGCTGATTTTCTGCAACACCGCGTTCTCATCCTTGGCGTTCGACTCCACCCAGAGCGCGAGGGAGAAAGCGTCGCCGCGATTGAAATTCGCGACGTTCCCGAATGAGACGTGCGCCCGTCCTTCGAACTCCGCGCACTTCGCCACAGGGCCGTCGCTGAAAGCAGGCGTTCCGCTGAGAATGCGCCCGTCCTGATAATGGCCTGAGCGGTCCGCAAAGTTCCCATCCATCTCGTAATGCGCCAACAGTCCTTCGTGGCTGGGTGCGGGCATAGTGTCCAGCTTGGTTTTCTCCCATTCGGACACCAGCGGCGCGACCTCTTCGTAATCCAGGATCGTGGCGGTGGTCTCGAGCGTGCTCTTGACCTCCGCCAGTTCTGCGGCCTGCTGCGGCGACGGAATCTGCACGAACGGCTTGGCGTTGCCTTCGCGCCCGTCCAGGCCCTTCTCCGGAATGGTGTTGAAGAAGGCAAAGAAGCGGTAGAAATCGCGCTGCTTGATGGGATCGTACTTGTGATCGTGACAGCGCGCGCAACCCAGTGTCATGCCCATCCAGGTGGTGCTGGTGGCCTCCACGCGATCAACCACGTACTCGACCTGATACTCCTCCGGGATCGCGCCGCCTTCGAAGTTGATCATGTGGTTGCGATTGAAACCCGTGGCGATCCGCTGCTCCAGCGAGGCGTCGGGCAGCAGGTCACCGGCCAGTTGCTCGATGGTGAACTCGTCGAAGGGCATGTTGCGATTGAACGCATCGATCGTCCAGTCGCGCCAGTGCCACATCTCGCGATGGCTGTCGATATGGTAGCCGTGCGTGTCGGCGTAACGTGCCAGGTCGAGCCACTGCATAGCCATGCGCTCGCCATAGTGCGGCGAATGGAGCAGGCGGTCCACCACTTTTTCGTAAGCGCCGGGCGACCGGTCGGCGAGCAATGCATCGACTTCGGCGGGCGTGGGCGGCAGTCCCGTCAGGTCGAGGCTGACGCGCCGCAGCAGAGTGGCGCGGTCCGCTTCGGGCGATGGCCGCAAGCCCTCGCGCTCCAAGCGGGCCAGAATGAAATGGTCAATCGGATTGCGCGGCCATGACGCGTTCCGCACGTGCGGCGCATCCGGCCGCTTCGGAGGAACATAAGCCCAATGCATTTCCCACCTGGCGCCATGGTCGATCCACTTGCGGATGAGATCGATCTGCTGGTCCGTCAGAGTGCGCTCGGAGTAGGGGGGCGGCATGCGCTGCTGCTTCTCCGTTGCGCTGATGCGCTGATAGAGACGGCTGGCCGCGGCATCTCCGGAAATGATGATGGGATGGCCGGCGCGGTCGGCGAACATGCCTTCCTTGATGTCCAGGCGCAGGCTCGCCATCCGCTGTTTTTCGTCGGGGCCGTGGCAGGCGAAGCAATTGTCGGAGAGGATCGGGCGGATATCGCGGTCGAAATCCACTCCGGCGGGCGCGGCGGCGAGCGCCAGCCTGGCGATAGCACATAGCACCAGACCTCGAAGATTCACGGTCCCTCCACCGAAATGAACGTCGATGCGGCCAATCTTAGCACAGGCGCGCGGAATCAGCAGGCCGCTGAGCCGCGACCGCCTCTCACGATCTCTTGTGTGATCCGCAGCGGCACCGGCCGGACGTTATCTGCAATATCGTCCAGTCAAACCGCCTAGCCGCGCCCCCGAGCGGCCTACCAGTTTTCATGTGCGCCTTGATCTGGGCCGTCTTTTGGTCGCAAGCAGTGAAAGCCGAATTGCCTGCTACGTTTCCCGCGCACCCGGCGACAGCGCGGTTGTTCCGCGATAGCGGCTCAAGCCAAAATGTCATGCACGACATTCCCGGCAACGTCGGTCAGGCGGAAGTCGCGGCCGCTGTAGCGGTAGGTTAATTTTGTGTGATCCATGCCCAGGGCGTGAAGAGCAGTGGCGTGCAGGTCATGAATGTGAACGGGATTCTCCACCGCCTTGAAGCCGAACTCGTCAGTGTTGCCGTACGTCGTGCCGCCTTTGACGCCACCGCCGGCCAGCAGCGTAGAGAAGCCGTGGCTGTTGTGATCGCGGCCATTTTGCACTTTCACCAGGCCGCTGACTTCAAGCACCGGCGTACGGCCGAATTCGCCACCGATGATGACCAGCGTTTCCTTCAGCAGACCACTCGCCTTGAGGTCCGCCAGTAGGGCGGCGATGGGGCCGTCGCTGTCATGGGCCAGTTTGCGATGAATGAGAATGTCGTCGTGGTTATCCCAGGGCTGGCCGTTGCCGTAATAGACCTGTACCATGCGCACGCCGTGCTCCACCAGGCGCCGGGCCATCAGACAGCCGCGTCCGAAATCATGGTCGCCGTAACGGCCGCGGACGGCTTCGGGCTCTTTGGTGATATTCAAGACTTCCGGCGCCTCGCTTTGCATCCTTCATCCCTCCTACTCTGGCGGCGCTCGCCCGTTCCCTCCTTTGCAGTGGGTGGACGGGCGCACCGTGCGGTCTTGGCGGCGGTCTGTGGCTGAACCCGACAAATGGCCGCCCTACGCGCACATCTGGCCGACGTCGTGCACGCGCACGTCGAGACGGCCCGCCGTACAAGATTGAGGGTTCCGGCGCAACGTGGCGCGATTTTCGGGGAACGTTGCCAGCCCACCTTTCTCGGTCCAGCAACTCCGGGGTGGTGCCATTGTGGCGATTCGCTAAGCCTTTTCTATCATCGGCCTGGGCGTGACGCTTCGAATCGCATGTTGCGGTATTTCGGGTCGCAGAACGGCACTAACGCCTCGGCAACAGATGCTTTTGCACCTTGCCGAGAGCATTGCGGGGTAACCCGTCCACCCGCACAAAGGCCCGCGGCAATTTGAAGGAGGCCAGGTCTCGACGGCAGCGCGCTTCCAGCGCGGCTGGATCGAAGTCGCCGCGGGCCACGATCCAGGCCACGGGGACCTCACCTTTGAGTCCGTCCGGTACCCCCGCCACGGCGGCTTCGGCCACCTCCGGCTGTTCCATGAGGAACTCTTCGATTTCCCGCGGATAGATGTTGAAGCCTCCGCAGATGATGAGATCGCTGCGCCGCCCGCACAGCGTGTAGTAGCCGTCGGGCGAAAGGCTGGCGAGATCCCCGGTGCGGAACCAGCCGTCTCGAAAAGCGGCCCTGGTCGCCTCTTCTTTCTCCCAATAGCCCGCAAAAACATTGGGACCCTTCAGGTAGACTTCATCGGTTTCACCCGGTGCGACTGCCACGCCCGCGTCGTCGAGCAGGCGCACGGAAACGCCCGGCAGTGGAAAGCCGATGCTGCCCTGGCGGCGTTCGCCGACGTACGGGTTGGAGATGTTCATCAACGTCTCCGTCATCCCGTAGCGTTCCAGAATCGTATGCCCGAACAGCGCACGAAAACTCTCCATCACCTGCGGAGGCAGCGGCGCAGATCCGGAGACGAAGAGCCGCATGCTTCGCCCAATCGTGCGCGCGATCTCCGGCGCGGTCTCCAGGAGCCGCCGATAGATGGTCGGCACGCCGAAGAACAGTGTCGGCCGGAAGTCCAGAAAGTCGGTGGCGGCTCTCTGATGCTCGAAGCGCTCCAGCAGGCGCATGCGGCAGCCGCTGAGCATCCAGCAGTGCAGGCCGTTGCCCAGCGCGTGCACGTGGAACAGCGGCAGCGCGAGCAAGAAGCGGTCGGCGGCGGTGATTTGCCAGCAGGCGAGTAGGTTGATCGCGTTTGCCGCGAAGTTGTTGTGGGTCAGGATGGCGCCCTTCGAGGCGCCGGTCGTCCCAGAGGTATACACGAGCGCGGCCGGCGAATCCCCGTCCAGACTGGCGGCGGCGCCATCCTCGCCCGCCGTGCCGGCTTCGGCAATGAGATCTGCGAGATTTTCCTGGGTGACGAAAAAGCGCGGCGCGGCATCCTGGAGGATGTGTATGACTTCGCGCTCGCGGTACAGCACGTTTACAGGAACAAAGATGACTCCCAGCCGCAAACAGGCCAGGTACAGGTCGATCAACTCCACGCAGTTAGCAAGCTGGACAGCGAGGCGGTCGCCTGGCCGGAAACCGCGGCTCCGCAGAGTACTCGCCAAGCGGCGTGCGCGGCTGCCGATCTCCCCGAAGGTGAAACTGCGGCCCTGCCACTCAAGCCCGGTCTCGTCACGGCGCTGGCAGAGGGACAGATCGAAAAGCTGGTTGAGAGTCATTCCGGAAGCGCCTTGCCGCGGGTCTCCTCTCCGAAGGGTATCACCAGTAAGCCGAGCAGAAACGCCACGGAAGTCCAGGCCACCGGCATGCCGAGCGTGTGGAAGCGTGCTATAGCCGCGCCCACCAGCAGTGTAACCCCCGCCGCTACGAAGCGCCCGGCGGAGGTGGCAAAGGCAAAGGCGCTGGCCCGGCATGAGATGGGGTACTGCTCAGGCAGCCACAGCGTGTAAACGGCAAAGTTGGCCCCGCCGAGGCCCAGTAAGGCCAGCGAGAGCAGGAACCACTCCAGCGCACCGCGCTCCAGATAGAACGCGTACCCGAATCCGAAGACGATGGCGATGAAACATCAGCGCGAAATAGATGCCGAGCGTCGCGCGGCGCCCGATCCGGTCGGCCAGCGGCGCCATGATTAGGCATCCCAGGATAGTGCAGGCCGAAAGCAGCATGGTGGCCCAGGAAGCCAGGTGCGCAGCCGAGACAGCGTTGCGCCCGGCACGCGCGGCAATCTGCGTCACCGAGGACGGAACATAGACCGAGCCCGCCCAGAGACCGGTCATCGAGATCAACAGATAGGTGGTATTCAGGATCGTGCGGCGGCGCAGCGCCGGCGAGAATAGCTCCTTCAGCGGTGCGCCAAAGGGGCCGGAGTCGCGGATGGAGCCAGCCCGCCGCGTCCAACGCGCGGGTTCGTGGACACCTCGTCGGATGTAACTCACCAGCAGGGCGGGCGCGCCGCCGAGCACGAACATTGCACGCCAGCCGAACGTAGCGCCGATAAAGGCGTTGGCGATCGCCGCCAGGAAGACGCCGAAATAGTAACCCGTGTGCATCCAGCCAGCGCCGGTCTTGCGGCGCGCTTCCGGCCACTCCTCGGCGATCAGGACGCCTCCCAAGGTCCATTCGCCGCCGATGCCGAATCCGGCGAGCAAGCGGAAAGTCCCAAGCTGCCAGACACTCGCGGACACAGCCCCGAGAAAGGTGAACAGCGAGTAACAGAGGATGGTCAGAGTGAGCGTACGTACCCGCCCGAAACGGTCGCCCACAGGACCCCACAAAAAGGCGAGGCCCCATCCCACCAGGAACATCGCAAACAGCAAACCGCCGTAGAAGCCTATGTTGGCCGGCGTGCCGGAAATTCCCGAGCGCGGCAACAAATCCTTGAGTGCGGGGATTAGAACCAACGCGTAGATGAATGAGTCCATGCCGTCGAGCGCCCAGCCTCCCCAGGCGGCCAGGAAGCTGCGGATCTGGTTGGCCGTGAGCGGCGGAAGGGGCGGGGCTCCGGCAGAGTTCATGAGGACCAAGTATAGGTGATCGACGCGTTGGTAAGCAGCGGACGGTATGGAGAGGCGAGACCCCCCTGAAAACAGATACTCCCGATGCGGCCGACTGCGGGGACGGCGATGTGCGTGAAGTGCCCGATCGACGGGCCTGCCAGCAAATGGTCGGAGGGCGTTTTCCTCCGGCTCACCTGCTACACACGGGCCGGATGCGGCCTGCCATTCTCTGGCATGGGGCGAGGTATGACGAACGGTATATATTGGACCTCAGATGAGATCCATTTGTTTCGCCGGGATTCTTCTGCTGTGGAGCTTCGCCGGCAATGCCTGGGAGGGGCCGGAGGCCGAAGCTCGCCGCTGGACAGCGGCCAAATTCCTGGGACGGGCGGAGGCTGCACCCGCCGCGCCGCACCTGATCGTGCGCACCAAATCCGCAGTCATTTACAAAGACCGCATCCGCGGGCGCAAGTTCCGCATCGCCGGGCAGGATTTCGAGCGCGGAATCGCCATGCCGTCGCCGGGCGAAGTCGAGGTGCATCTGTCGGCGGCAGCCGCATCCTTCGAGGCCGTGCTAGGCGTGGACAGCAACGATCTCGGCTACTACTCGAATGCGGGCCGCGGCAACGTGGTCGCTTCCGTCGAGGCCGGCGGCCGCGAGGTGTTCCGGTCCCCGGTCATGCACGAAGGAATGCCGGGCATCCCGCTCAAGGTGGACTTGGCTGGCGCGGCCGGCTTCCGCCTGAGACTGGCCTCTGCCGGCGAGAGAACGCGGACGTATCAGGCCGAATGGGACCAAGCCGATTGGGCCGATGCATGCGTGCGGATGATGGACGGCACTACCGTGTGGCTTGCCGCATTGTCGATGGGACCGCTGCCGGGAACGTATTCAACCGATCCGCCCTTCTCGTTCCGGTATGCAGGCCGGGCTTCTGGCGAGCTGCTGCGAACCTGGCCGGCGAAGCGCGTCACGCGGCGTGTAGACGAGCACCGCACGGAATATGTAACGGCTTACACGGACGCGGACACGGGCCTGGAAGTGCGCTCGGTGGCGATCGGCTATGATGATTTCCCGATCGTCGAGTGGACGGTTTATCTGCGGAACGGCGGCACCGTCCCGACTCCTGTCATCGAAGATCTGCTGGCGATTGACACACGCCTGGAGCGCACCGAGGAGCGCGAGTTCGTTCTTCACTATGCCAAGGGTAGCCCGAATTCGCCGACCGATTATGAGCCGCTGGAAAGCGTGCTCGGGCCGAACGAAAGCAAGCAGATCGCCACCACGGGCGGCCGGCCAACCGACAGCCACCTCTGCTACTTCAACGTGGACCGCGGCGGCCAGAGCGCCATCATCGCCCTGGGCTGGCCGGGACAGTGGTCGGCGCAGTTCAATCGCGATGACGGCAACGGGCTGCGCGTGCGTGCCGGGCAGGAGCTGACTCACTTCCGTCTGCTGGCGGGTGAGGAAGTACGCACGCCGCTGGTAGCTCTCGAATTCTCGGCAGGGGACTGGATCGCCGCGCAGAATGTCTGGCGCCGTTGGATGGTGGCGCACAACCTGCCTCGGCCCGGCGGCAAGCTGCCGCCGCCGCAGGTGGCCAGCGGCAGCAACCGGTACACCATCGAGATGCAGGATGCCAACGAAGAGAATCAGATGCGCTATCTCAAACGCGATCTGGATTCCGGTCTGCGGATCGATTACTGGTGGATGGATGCGGGCTGGTATCCATTCCAGACTGGATGGTGGAATACGGGAACCTGGGAGCCGGACCCGCAGCGTTTCCCACGGGGGTTAGCGCCGGTTACCGCTGAAGCGCACGCCCATGGCCTCAAGACCATTCTCTGGTTTGAGCCGGAGCGGGTCGCGCCCGGCTCCTGGCTTTATGAAAACCATCCGGAATGGCTGCTGGGGCGCGAAGGCAAAGACAAGCTGTTGTATCTGGGAAATCCGGAAGCGCGCCAGTGGCTCGCCGATCACGTAAGCCGGCTGATCCGCGAACAAGGCATCGATCTCTATCGCCAGGACTTCAACTTCGAGCCGCTCGCTATCTGGCGCGCGAATGACGCGAGCGACCGGCAGGGCATCACAGAGATCAAGCACGTCGTGGGTTACCTCGCCTACTGGGACGAATTGCGGCGCCGCTTTCCCGCGATGCTGATCGACACCTGCGCCTCCGGCGGAAGGCGCAACGACCTGGAGACGCTGCGCCGCGCGGTACCCCTGTGGCGGAGCGATTTCGCCTATGAGCCCGCCGCCATGCAGCAAATGACCTACGGAATGGCGCTGTGGATTCCGTATTTCGGCACGGCCGTCAATGCCGTGGAGCCGTACATTTTCCGCAGCCAGATGACGCCGGCGGTCGGGATCGGTCTGGATCCGGCCCGCTCCGAAGACGGTTACCGAAAGCTAGGCGGCTTGCTGGCAGAGTGGCGCGGCATCGCCGATTACTACTACGGCGACTACTATCCCCTGACCTCGTACAGCACTGAAAGCACTGCGTGGATGGCTTGGCAGTTCCACCGCCCGGAGCGGGGTGACGGCATCGTGCAAGCCTTTCGGCGGCCCGATAGCCCGTTCGAATCGGCGCGCTTCCGGCTGCGGGGTCTGGACCCGGCCGCGCGCTACAGGGTCGTGGACATGGACTCGAAGCGCGAATCTGAATTCTCGGGACGCGAGTTACTTGAGGCGGGTCTTCCCGTTTCGATCCCGGTTGCACCCGGTGCTCTGGTCCTGACCTACGTTGCGGTACGCTCCCGGTGATAAGAGTCGTAGCTCCTATGAGAGTGCTACTGGTCGCTCTGAGTATGCACCAATCGAGGCCTGCACTCCCAGGAGTGTCGGCGCGGCGGCCAGGGAGTGCCCGTGGCCGCTTGCGCAAGGAGCTACTCGTGGCGACCCTCCGCGCGGCGGCGTTATCTACTAATATCGTCCAGTCAACGTGCTAGCCGCACCGCCACGCCGGCGTACCAGTTTCCTCGGAACGTCGGCGAGCGGCCACTTCACCGGTGGGATGCCGACGCGCACCATGTGCGTGCACGGTTCTGGCGCAGTTGCGCTGGGCGACAACCTCCTGATGTCCGACATACGACCAGAACACTGGCAAGGGCACGGCGGTCTGCATTCCGAGTTCTGGAAGTTGTTCCGGGATGGGATACAATCGTTCAACACGTTATGTCCCTTCCCGCTGGAACCCGGCTGGGCCCATATTTGATCGTTGCCCCCATCGGCGCCGGCGGCATGGGCGAAGTCTATCGCGCGCGCGATACGCGCCTGGACCGCGAGGTTGCGATCAAGCTCCTGTCGCGAGCCCTGGCCGCCGATCCTTCGCATCGCGCGCGATTCGAGCAGGAAGCCCGCGCCACCAGCGCTCTCAATCATCCCAACATCGTCGCGGTGTATGACGTGGGCCTGTTCGAGGAACGGCTCTACGTTGTCTCCGAACTCCTGGAGGGACAGACGCTGCGCGACCGCCTTAAGCACGGACCGTTGCGGCAGCGCGCGTGCCTCGACTACGCCGTAAGTGTTGCTCGCGGTTTGAGCGCCGCTCACGCCAAAGGCATTATCCATCGCGACCTGAAACCGGAGAACATCTTCCTGACGCGCGACGGCGGCGTGAAGATCCTGGACTTCGGTCTGGCGAAACTGGTTCGCCCGGCGGCTTCGGCGGCGAATGCCACCAACGTCCCTACCCAGGCTTTCGATACCAATCCCGGGCTAGTGCTCGGGACAGTGGGATACATGAGCCCTGAACAGGTCCGCGGGCATGAACTCGATCATCGCTCCGACATCTTCAGCTTCGGCATCATCTTGTATGAAACTCTCTCGTGCGAGCGGGCTTTCACCGGCGATTCGGCGGCCGACACGATGTCGGCGATTCTCAATCAGGATCCGCCCGATCTTCCGAAGTCGGTGGCTCTGGGGGTACACCTGATCGTGCGCCGTTGTCTCGAAAAGGATCCCGATCACCGCTTCCAGACAGTGCTCGACCTGGCGTTTGCGTTGGAGACGATTGGCGCGACATCCGTCGCGTCCGGATCGGTTCCACAGGCCGCGGTTCCCGCTTCGCGGTGGCGCCCGTCGATTTTGCTGCCAGTGGCTGCTGCCTTTGTCGCCGGGTTACTCGGCGCGGCGCTCCTGTTCCAACTGGCTCCATCGCGCCAGCCGCGCGCCAGCGTGAAGGGCATCACGTTCGCGCAACTCACCGACGACTCGGGTGAGGACCTTTTTCCTAGCCTGTCGCCGGACGGCACGACCCTGGTGTACTCGTCCAAATCTGACGGCCACTGGGATATCTATGCGAAAGCCATCGGAGAGCGCGATGCCGTCAACCTGAGCGAGAGGTCCCATAAAGCTCCAGTCGATGACACGCAACCGGCCTTTTCCCTGGATGGCCGGTCGATCGCTTTCCAGTCCGACCGCGAAGGCGGCGGCATCTTTGTGATGAATCGCGACGGCAGCGGCATCCACCGCGTTGCCGATGGTGGATACAACCCGAGCTGGTCGCCCGATGCGAAGTCGATCGTGTACTCGGAGGAGAGCATCACTCGCCCCGAGGATCGCCAATTGGCACTCAGCCGCCTGTGGGTGGTGGACGTCGCTTCGGGCAAGAAGAACCTGCTGCGCCAGACCGACGCCGTGCAGCCGCGCTGGTCGCCGCACGGGGACCGCATCGCGTATTGGGCGATTGACCGCAGCGGTCATCGTGACATCTGGACCATGACGGCTAACGGCGGCGACCCGGTCGCGGTCACCAAGGATCATCCCTACGTCGATTGGAGCCCCGTCTGGTCGCCCGACGGGAGGTATCTGTATTTCGCCAGCGACCGTGTGGGTGGAATGAACGTGTGGCGCGCACCGATTCATGAGAAGTCAGGGCGGGTGCTCGGTGCAACCGAACCGGTGACGACGCCCTCGTCATATTCCGGACATCTGGATTTCTCGCGGGACGGCCGGCGGCTCGTGTATGTGCAGCACTCGGTGCGGGCTTCGGTGAAGAACGTCCGTTTCGATCCCCTTACGGAGTCGGTCCTGTCGGAGCCGGCGGATGTTACTCCGGAAGTCAAGCAGGCTACGCGCCCTAACCTCTCGCCGGACGGGCAGTGGGTCGCATTCGGATCGTCGGGACCGCGGGAGGACATTTTCATCGTGCGCGCGGACGGCAGCACGATGCGGCAGCTTACGGCTGACGGCACGAGGAATCGCGGTCCGCAATTTTCGCCGGACGGCAAGTCGATCGCCTTCTTCAGCAAGCGCACCGGGACACCCGAGATATGGACGATCGGCACGGATGGCGGCGACGCGCGGCAGGTGACTTTTCTGGCGGGGCCGAACGTCGCCTGGCCCATCTGGTCGCCCGATGGGAAGCGCTTGATCTACACCATTTTCGGCGTGAACTCGT
>OCTA010002454.1_pt1 | contig 16889 bp, 14 predicted proteins | sample 1538991 | NCBI WGS metagenome assembly OCTA01 (sample SAMEA3539302, study PRJEB22396) | soil metagenome | biome: tundra; feature: field; material: soil | place: USA | collected 2010-05 | depth 0.15 m | reverse complement strand
CTGATCCTGATGATGTATCCGCCGCTGGCGAAGGTGAAGTACGAGGAGATGGGACGGGTTTTCCAGCACCGCCGCATCCTGGTGCTCTCGCTCGTCCAGAACTGGGTGGTCGGACCGATCCTGATGTTTGCGCTCGCGGTGCTGCTGCTCCGCGACAAACCCGAGTACATGACGGGCCTCATTCTGATCGGTCTGGCCCGCTGCATCGCCATGGTCATCGTCTGGAACGACCTGGCGCACGGCGACCGTGAGTACGCCGCCGGCCTGGTGGCGTTGAACTCGATCTTCCAGGTTCTGTTCTTCTCCGTCTACTCGTACTTCTTCCTGGCCACCGTTCCACGCTGGTTGGGCCTCCGGGCGGTCGAGGTCGACATTTCCATGGCCGCGATTGCGAAGAGCGTCTTCATCTATCTCGGCATCCCATTCCTGGCTGGCATGCTCACCCGTTTCGCGCTGCAGAAAGCCAGGGGCCGCGAGTGGTACGAGAAGAAGTTCATCCCGAAGATCAGTCCCATGACCTTGATCGCTTTGTTATTCACCATCGTGGTGATGTTCTCCCTGAAGGGCGAGATGATCGTGCAGTTGCCATTCGACGTGGTTCGAGTTGCCATCCCGCTGACCATCTACTTCGTCGTGATGTTCTTCGTGTCGTTCTGGATGAGCAAGAAGGTGGGCGCCAACTATGCGGAGGCAACCACGCTCTCCTTCACGGCATCGTCCAATAATTTCGAACTCGCCATCGCAGTGGCAATCGCCACGTTCGGCATCCACCATGGCGCCGCTTTCGCAGCCGTAATCGGACCGCTGGTCGAAGTCCCCGTACTCATTTCCTTGGTCAATGTCGCACTTTGGATCAATCGGAAATGGTACGGCGGCGTGTTTGCCAGCGTCGATACCTGTCGCACGCAGAAGGCCTGACAGAAGTTCTTTGTGGAGGATTTGAGTATGAGCATGGAGAACAAGAACCTGACCGAAAGGCTTCATTGGCCCTTCGAAGATCCAGCGGCATTTACCGTGACCGGAGAGGAGCGCCTACATGCGTTTCGCGAATTACGGGACAGGATTCATGCCCGCGTGATGGTGTTTCTAGGAGAAGGGGCTTATGGCAGCCGGGAGGGTGGCTAGATTGTTTCTGGGACTGGATTGCAGTTGGAAGTCAACGCTAACAGAGAGGGGAAGATAAAAATGCGTGTTTCCGCGATATCGACGTTATTGGTTGCTTGCCGCTGGCCGGACAGGCTTCGCCACGCGTGCATAGCACAGAGCCCGGAGCGGCGTTGGAGGGCGATGTGACACCAACACCACGGCATTTCAACGTTTTGTTCCTGTGTACCGGCAATTCGGCGCGGTCAATAATGGCAGAAGCAATTCTGAATCGGAAAGGCTTCCCGAACTTTACCGGGTACAGCGCCGGGAGCACTCCCACCGGTCATGTCCACCCTGCGGCGCTCAGACAAATAGCGAGTGCCGACATGCTGACAGAAGGGCTGCGCAGCAAGAGTTGGGACGAGTTTGCGAAGCCCGATGCACCTAAGATGCACTTTGTGTTTACGGTCTGCGATAGGGCCGCGACAGAAGTGTGCCCGGTCTGGCCCGGACATCCACTGACGGCCCGGTGGGGGGTTCCGGACCCCGCAGCGGTTGAAGGAACACGAGAAAAGGTTGAGAGCGCGTTTTTCGAAGCGTTCAGAATTCTGGATCGAAGGATCAATCTATTCCTCTGTTTGCCGCTGGCCACGCTGGAACGAGAAGTCATCCAGGCCGAGATAGATCGCATCGGTCGACCGTAGGCGAACTTTCTCCGGTAAGCCCGTCCCAGCGGGCCAGTAGGTGAATCGGACGCGCTGGGCAGCGAACTGGCAGCAGATCGACCCGCCCCTTCGTTTGAAGGTGTGTGGGGGGCGGGTCGACCGGAAGTGCGGATGGCTTGTGGCAGAGGCGCGGTACCGTTGCACTCCTGTAAGCCGTGGAAGAACTCAAGAAAGAGAAGCGTCTGAGAATAGCGCTGGAAGAAGTGCGTTTGCGGCGATCACCCGCCGAAAACGCCGCAGTGTTTACGAATCCACTTGCTGGTTTGTCGTTGCGGACAACTGTCCGTTGCCGGCCTGTCGCACTTGTCGAAATCCTTGATTATTCGGAAGAGCGGGTTCCGGAGAACCCGCGCACGGTCGAAAACCCACCGTAGGTTATTGAAAGCCCGTCCGGGCGGCCTGAGAGGCCGCCGCAGGCCGAGGGCCTGCCCCACAATTCCCTCAGCATTTTAGGCTGGAGCTTGGGCTACCGGGCCCTGTTACGATGAAAGCATGCGGCGGTTGTTTCTGCTGTGCGGTCTCGTGCCCTTGACGGCCGTAGCGAGCGAGCACTGGATCCGGTTCACCTCGGGTCCCATTGAGGTCTTCAGCAGCGCCGGCTCGAAGGACGGGCGCGACACCCTGGTCAAGTTCGAAGAGTTCCGGCACGCGCTGGGGCAGGTGCTCGGCGACAACGATCTCCAACTGCCGCTGCCGATCCGCGTCCTGCTTTTCAAAACCGGCGCGCCACAGATTCCCGAGCCGGTGGTCCGGGGCCGCGACCAATACAACATCGTCCTCACCGCCGGCCAAGCGATTCCCAACGAAGTGTTCGCGCGGCTCACGCAGTTGTTTCTGGACACTAATACCGCCCGCATGCCTGAGCGGCTGGAGCGCGGCCTGGTGGCCCTGTTCTCGACCATTCAAGTGAGCGGCATCCGCATCACCTTGGGCGAGCCTCCTTTGCATCCCGACATGGACTGGGCGCGCGTGCACCTGCTGGCCGTCGATCCGGAATATTACGGCAATCTGCGCGTGCTCACTTACAACTTACGCAAAGGCGTGGACGAGGACGCGGCCTTTCGCAACGCGTTCGGCAAGTCTCCGGAGCAGATTGAACTGCAAGCGCAATTGCACCTGGCGGAGGGCCGCTTCCAGGCCACTTCGATTTCGCCGCTGCCGATGAGTCCGCAGGATTTTCCGGAGAGATCCGTGGAGCCCGCGGCAGCGCAGTTGGCCCTCGCCGACCTGTTGTTGGGCGATCGGTCGCGCACGATTTATCGCGAGCTGATCGGGCAAAAGACGCGCGTGCCGGAAGCCTGGGAAGGCCTCGGCATGCTAGCGCTGCGCGACCGGCAGACCGACGAAGCGCGCAAGGATTTCGCCGCGGCCATGGAAGCCGGCGCGAAGAGCGCGGAGTGCTACATGGAATATGCGCGCCTGCAGCCGGACAACGCCGCGGACAACGCCAAGGCTCTAGCCGCGCTGGAGCACGCCGCGAAGATCAACCCCAAACTGGCGGAGCCGCATTTTCTGATGGCCCAGCGCCAAACCGAGCCACCCAAGCGCATCCAGGAACTCAAGCTGGCGGCCAAGCTGGATGCGCGCAACCTGGCCTACTGGCAGGCCCTGGCCGAAGCCTATCTGGACGCGCACGATTTTCCGCAGGCCGCGCAGACCTGGAAATCCGCCGAACAGGCTGCCGCCACGCCCGGCGACCGCGCCCGCATGCAACGCAAGCGCCTGGACGTCGAGGGGCAACGCCTGGATTGGGAAGACGCCGAAAAGAAGCGCAAGGCCGACGAAGAAGCGCGCGAAATCGATAGGTTGAAGCAGCAGGCGCGCGCCGATCTCCACGCGCTGGAGGCCCGTGCCAACCAGAGCCAGTCCCCCGCATCGCCGAATGAAAAGGTGGTCCCCTGGTGGGACGGTCCCAAGCCTTCGGGCGTAACCAGGGGCGTGCTAAAACAGGTGGACTGTCTCGGCAAACGGCTTCGCCTGGTGGTCCAGGACGACGACCAGAAAACCGTCAAGCTGCTGATCCCCGATCCCGCGCAGGTCGCCATTCTGGGCGGCGCTGGAGAGCTGAAGCTGAGCTGCGGAGCGCAGGGGTCGCGCCGGGTGAAGGTGGAATACTTCCCCAAAGCGAACGCCAAGCTGTCGACCAAGGGCGAAGTGGCCACCATCGAGTTCCAGTGAAGCCCAGCCCATACCGTTGGGTAGTGCTGAGCGTCTTCGTGCTCTCGACCGCCATCAACTACCTGGACCGGCAGACGCTGGCCACGCTGGCGCCTTTGGTGCGGGCGGAGTTCCACCTTTCGAACACCGAGTACGGGCTGATTCTGGCGGTGTTCTCGATCGCCTACGCCGCGTGCGCGCCGTTTGCCGGCATGCTGATCGATGGCATCGGACTGAATCGCGCGATCGGTATGGCGGTGGGCGTGTGGTCGTGCGCCGGTATTTGCACGGGGTTCACGCACGGGCTGGGCGGACTGCTGGGGTGTCGCGGAGTGTTGGGCATGTCGGAAGCGGCGGGCATTCCGGGCGCGGGCAAGGCGATTTACCGCTACCTGCTGCCCGCGGAGCGCGCCTTGGGCAACGCGTGGAACCAAGCGGGTGTCAGCCTGGGCTTGATTCTGGCGCCGCCCGTGGCCACCTGGATCGCCATGCGGTATGGATGGCGGCAGGCTTTCGTGATGACCGGCACGCTGGGCCTGGTCTGGATTCCGCTGTGGTACCTGACGGCCCGCGCAGCCGAGCCGCGCGCCGCGCTGGCCGGCCCTCACGAGGTTCACACTTCCGGGGATGTGCTCCGGTCGCCACGGCTGTGGCGCTTGTTGGCGGCGAACGCGCTCAATATGAGCGTCTACTCGCTCTGGACAAATTGGACGACGCTGTATCTGGTGGAGAAGCATCGGCTGGCGTTGGCGGAGGCGAACTGGTATGCGGTGGTCCCCCCTGCGATCGCCGCGCTGGGCGGGTTCGGGGGTGGCTGGCTGTCGCTCGTGTGGATGCGGGCGGGCTGGCCGGCGGTGGCCGCGCGCACGCGGGTTTGTCTGGTGGGCGCGCTATTGGCGCTGCCGACCGCACTGATTCCGCTGCTGCCCACGGCGGGTTGGACTGCCGCTGGAATCTCGCTGAGCATGCTGGCCGTTTCGGCGGTCAGCGTCAACGTATATACAATTCCGTTGGACATTTTCGGGGGGGCGCGTGCGGGGTTTGCCGTTTCCATGCTGGTGGCGTCCTATGGCGCGGCGCAAGCGCTGATTTCGCCGGCGATCGGCGCGGTGGTGGACGCGCATGGTTATGGGCCGGTGTGTCTGGTGGCCGCCGTTCTGCCGCTGGCCGCTTATGCAGTTCTGCGCAGGCTTAGTTAGCACCGCCGGCTGCTAACACAATAGTTCCATGCGAATATTTCCTCTTGCAATGTCAGTTGCCGGCCTTTGTTCCATCATGTGTGGCGCGATGTGGGCGGCCGAAGAGACGAAAACGGCCGATCGCTTGAACGACGCCACCGCGCTGTTCAAAGAGATCAAGAGCACGCCGCTGTAATCGCGGTCAAATATGGCAGGGGCTTTGTGCTTGCCGCCACGCCTCAGGCCAGGGATGGAGCGCTCCGGGAGCGGTGCGTGTTGAAGGCGGCAGCGTCGGCCTTCAGATCGGCGTCTCTTCACGGACCTCGTCCTACTGTTGATGAACGAGCGCGGCATGAAGCGGCTGCTTACCACGAAGTTTACGCTGGGCGGGGACGCTTCGGTGGCCGCTGGTCCGGTCGGCCGCGATGCCACCGCGCAGACCGACGCCCTGATCACGACCGAGATTCTGTCGTGGTCGCATTGGCATGGCGTGTTCGCCGGCGTATCGCTGGACGGCTCCACGCTGCGGAACGACATCGACGTAAACACCGAGCTATACGGAATTAGAAATATTAGAAATCTTCCACGATGAGGTCCTCGTCCGCCTGGATATGCCGAAGGTCCCTGGACGGCGAGATTCGATTGCTGCTGCGAAACTGCTCACCGACGGGCCGTTCAGGTTCTTAGTTGGGCGTAGTGACCTGCACTGTAGCCGACATGGGCGAGGTATCTTCGCCGGTGTCAACCGAGTCTATCGCGTAGTAGTAAGTAGTGTTCGGAGAGGCCCCGGTATCGATGAATTGCAGTCCCGTACGGGCGGTCAGTTTAGTCAGGCCCGTGGGCGACGTCCCCCGGAAGACATTATAGTTCTGAATCGGCAGACCACCCGGCGGGATGTTCTCCGACCAGGTTATCGTCACTAGGGTCCCGCCGTTTGCCGTGGCCGTGACGTTGACGGGCGGGGCGGGCGCCGGAAGGGTAGTGACGGACATCTGCGCGGATGGCGCCGAAACGTTGTGGCCCGTATCCACCGCCACGATCTCGAAATAATAGGTTGTATTGCCGTTCAGGGATGTCGCCGTGTACATGGTGTCCGACCTTGAGGCGACCTGGGTCAGTTGGCCGGGCGTAGTGCCCTGGAGGATCTGGTAGTAACCGATCGGTAAGCCATTAGGCTGAAGGTGCTCCTGCCAGGTCAGAGCGATCGTAGCGGCGGTAGGCGTCCCGGCTATGTTGCTGGGTGGACTGGGCAGTGGCAGCGTAGCGGCGGAGGCCACCGGAGACATCGGCGCGTCGATCTTTTCTTCCACCGCGACGACGCCATAATAGTATGTAGTTCCTGGAGCCAGGGGCCTGTTCCTGTAGGTGGTCACGGTGGACGACGTGCTCGCTAACTGCTGGAGATTTGACGCCGAGTTCCCGCCATAAACCAGATAGTAGCCCAAGCCGGTCGCGTTCGAAGGTGCAGACCAGCTCAGGTCGATTTCCTGGGGCGAAATCGCCGTGGCCAGCAGGTTCGTTGCGGGGTCGGCGGACGTTCTGTATGTCTCCAAACTCAGCGTTTGCGAAAGCGGCGAATTGTTGTCGGCAAAATCGAATGCCTGGACCTGATAGTTATACGCTGTGTTACTTGTCAGTGTGGTGTCGTTGAAAGACGGTAGAGTCGAGTTAGCTATCCAGATGCCCGTGCAGGGTTGGCCGGCCTGCGGCGGAGTACAGCGATACACGTTGTAACCCGCCACGCCGACGTTGTCGGTAGAAGCGCCCCATGAAAGCTTGGCCGTGGTGTAGGAGGGTTTACCAGTCAGGTTGATCGGGACGGACGGCGGAGTGGTGTCGGGGTTCGCGACCAATTGGTTGTAGTAGCTAAACGCGGTAGTTGTGTACACGCTCTGCTGATCGGCCGCAGTCGCGAGCGAATTCTCGGTATTCGTGATTTCGTCACTCGCACAACTTGCGGTTGTGCACGTGCAGTTTGCCGCGCCGGCATTGGCAGCGGTGCCGCCGTATGTCTGGTACGCGGACAAGTACACTGGGAACTGCGGCACCAGATAGATCATGTTCGTGTAGTTCGCCAGGGCTTTCGCCGTCTGCAGGAAATAGACGTCCAGGGGAGCCCAGAAGCTGAAGGTCCCTCGGGCGCGGATATCGCCGATGCTGAGCCCACTAAATTCATCGGCCGCCGCCTTGCTTGCCCAAGCTTGGCTTATGGCCACCGGCTTGCCGGCGGCTGCGGCCATACTGGCGATGGTCAGCGAGTTATCCAGGAAATTGCTCCGGTTTATCGTGTTGACCGGAAGAAGATGGAAATCGATATAGTCCAAGGGCAGGGCATTATAGGCAGCGATGTAGTCCAGCAGGCTGGAGGGTCCGACAGCCCTCATCCAAGTGCCAAAACCGGCGCCTAGTCTGGGGACTTTGGACAAGTTCAGCGCCTGCACGGCTGCGATCTCACCCGCTACCATTTGCGCTGCGTCCGCCGGGTTGTTCAGATTCGGTTGGCCAGTCTGCGCGGCCTCCGTATCGGGTTCGTTCGCCAGCATGAGATAATCCGGCTGCATATACTGTGCGACAGTGGCGGCCATTTGGGCGCGGGCCGCCATGTATTCCGGCCAGGTGAGCGTACTGTAGTACGCGTTCATATTGGTCCACCCGGCTTGTATGTCGTTGGAGAACAGGATCTCGTTGTCGATAATGAGTTTGAGACCGGTGGCTCTGACAGCCTGGGCTACCTGCGTATAGAAGGTCAAGTACGGCTGGAAGGCGGCTTGGCTGCCATAAAAAGGCTCATACAGAACGGGAAACAGGACCGGCACCAATATGGCCTGGACACCCAGAGCTTGCAGCGCCTGCAATTGGGGCTGAACGGTACTCTGCAAATAGTTGGGGTTGGTTATGGAAGGACCCGTGTTGCCATTGGCCCATTCCAGATTGCCGCCGTACAGCGTAGGACCACCCGTTATCGGCGTCCAGGTGCGAGGGGTCGCCAGCGCGGTGTTGAACGCCTGCAGATCGCCGTTCAGCTCGTTATAGACGGAGCTGCAGTAACCCGCAGGTACGGATGGCGGCGCCGGGGGCGCCGGAACGTCTGCCTTGCAGGGCGCATACACGAGCGCCACCAAGGCCGGCAAAAGGCGGAGCGCACGCCGTTTGGGCGGCGCCGGTTGAGGTCTTACGATAGACACGTGCGTGGGCCCAAGATCAGCTTCGATTTGAGCGCTTTGGGGAAGTGGCATCGTCTCTCCATACAGTAGCAATCTCGGAAGACTTTTCAGACCCGGCTGGGTCTCATTCATTTTCATTGCGTATCGCGCGAGGCTCGGGCCGGCCTGTACACCTCAAGAGTTCTGGTTCGTGACGCATCCGAAATCTTTCCGACAAGCAGGCGTCACTGAACATCGCCAGCCTCAGACGTCGCAGCCGGAGAATCGTGCGTGCCTGTCGCCCTAAATCGCAGCACATTCCGCATCTTGTGCATACGCGGCCACTACGGCGGAGCTGGGGCAGACGAGTACCCAGCACTCTACCAATTGTTCGAAAGAGCACACTGAGCAATCAGTGTGCCAAATGACATTTGGACAAAATCGGCGTTTTTATGGACAAAATCAGGCTGATAATGACGTTTTTGCCGGGGGCGCAACACTGCACGAGTCGTTCTTACATGATGGTACTAGGTAAGTTTTGGTACACGAGGTAGTGGCTACACGGTCTAGGACGGCGGCTGGCCAGTCACTCAACTTCAATCGCCGCAGAACAGCAGTGAATTGGCTCGCGGTGGGGCTCGGTATAATTCACAGAAGTAAGACCAGATTTGTGGGCCGGGCTCTTACGCGCCTTCCATCACTGGGCTGTCCCGGTTCGCGGTGGAGGAGATCTCCAGCTTGCCGCCGGTCGAGATCGGCCAGGCCCAGCCGGAGCCGCACCGGCCAACCCGCGCGATTCACGCCAGGAGGTGCCCTGGCCAAGCCGGCTGATACCCCTCATGTCCCCTATTCTCGGGTTATCACGCTTATATATGACGACAGGATGTCGAAGACAGTGGCACGTAATGGTATCATTTCGCACGGTTGTCGGGGTATGCTACCGGATTGGTGACTAAGGACCTTCCGCACGGCCCAAAGACGCGGTCAAGATGCATACGCTGCTCGATCTGCATGGCAACATCCCCACATTCATTGACATTACCGCGTGAACATCCTCGACGAGATTGTTCCCGAGGCGGGCGCGTTCTACGTGATGGATCGGGGCTACGTCGATTTCGCGCGCCTCTTCGTGCTCACACTCTCTGCTCGTCGTTCTTCGTGATACGCTGGAATCTCGCTGAGCATCCTGGCCGTTTCGGCGGTCAGCGTCAACGTATACACAATTCCGTTGGACATTTTCGGGGGGGCGCGCGCGGCGTTTGCCGTTTCCATGCTGGTGGCGTCCTATGGCGCGGCGCAAGCGCTGATTTCGCCGGCGATCGGCGCGGTGGTGGATGCGCATGGTTATGGGCCGGTGTGTCTGGTGGCCGCCGTTCTGCCGCTGGCGGCTTATGCGGTTCTGCAAAGGCTTTAGCCCCGCCCTGCTGGTAACATGGTTCCATGCGAATATTTCCACTTGCGATATCGGTTGCCGGCCTCTGTTCCATGACGTGCGCGACGATGTGGGCGGCCGAAGAGACGAAAACGACCGATCGCCTGAACGAAGCCGCGGCGCTGTTCAAAGAGATCATGAGTACGCCGGATAAATCCATCCCGCAGGATTTGCTGAACAAGAGCCATTGCATCATCCTGGTGCCAGGCTTGAAGAAGGGCGGCTTTGTAATCGCGGCCAAATACGGCAGGGGCTTTGTGACTTGCCGTAGCGCGTCAGGCCAGGGATGGGGCGCTCCGGGAGCGGTGCGTGTTGAAGGCGGCAGCGTGGGCCTTCAGATCGGCGTCTCTTCCACGGACCTGGTCCTGCTGGTGATGAACGAGCGCGGCATGAAGCGGCTGCTTAGCACGAAGTTTACGCTGGGCGGGGACGCTTCGGTGGCCGCTGGTCCGGTGGGCCGCGATGCCACCGCGCAGACCGACGCCCTGATGACGGCCGAGATTCTCTCGTGGTCGCGTTCCCATGGCGTGTTCGCCGGCGTGTCGGTGGACGGCTCCACGCTGCGCAACGACATCGACGTAAACACCGAGCTATACGGCAAGCCTTGGGAGAACAGGCAAATTCTGAATAGCGGTCTGAAGCCGCCGGCGGGCGCGGCCAAGCTGATTGCCTCGCTGAATAAGTACTCGCCGCGCGAGACCCATTAGGACGGTGCGCGCTCCCCCTGAAACGGCCCTCGTTAAGCATTTCCAATCCAACGGAGAACCGCACAAGGCTCGTTACTAATTCAGCTTTGTATTACACAAAAAAGAATATTGTTGTTTCGTGGAAGGAATGGTTTGTATGTGGTAAATTAATTGGACTTAGTATTCGAAAACAAACGTATTCCCGCGTTTTGGCTCGAAATCTCTTGATCACCTTCGAGGAAAAGCGCCTGGGGTATTACTACGGCGGCTCGTCAGGCAATATACAGGTGATCGCCTACACACTTGATAGCGCGTTCACAAACCGTCGACGGGCACCACGCCAATAGTTCCGAGTTTCTCTTAGTCAATTCTAAGATGTGCTGGCTCAGGACCACCTGCCCCACAGTCATAAAAAGATGGCGCCGAGCCGCCGGGTCGTCATCCTTTGCGCGGGCAGGGGCGTAGAATAGCCCTATGCGCTTTGCGGTCATTTCCGACATCCACGACAACCTTTGGAATCTGGCGGCGGCCATCGAACATCTGAGCGCCGCGGCGGAGGTCTTGATCTGTTGCGGCGATTTGTGCTCGCCGTTCGTGATGGATCTGCTGTCGCGGTTTCCGGGGCGGGTCGAGATCGTATTCGGGAACAACGATGCGGATCTGTTCCGAATCACGCGCAAGTCCTCGGAGCGGGTGCGCGTGCATGGCGAACTCTTCGAGACCGAACTGGACGGGAAGAAAGTCGCGGTCAACCATTTCGACTACCTGGCGCGGCCGATGGCCGCCGCCGGGCTATACGATATCGTCTGCTACGGGCACAACCACAACTTCAGCGTGGCGCGGGTGGGCCGGACGCTGGCCATCAATCCGGGGCCGATCATGGGCGCGCGGTTTCCGGGCGGCAAGTGGGAGGATGTGTTGCCGACGTTTGCAGTGGTGGACACGCACGCCGGGAGTGTAGAGGCCTTTGGCATCCACGCTGGCGCAGGGGCGGCCCGGAGAGTGGCGCCGCACGCATTCGAGGTTGGAGCCGGCTGGCCGGAGTAGGCCCACTTCGCGCCATACGATCCGGCCCCATTTTGCCACCGGCTTCGTGGACCCTTACGTGCTAAGCTAAGGAACACTGCGCGGGCTCGCGTTGCCCGCTTGAGACTGACTATGCCCTGCTTCCTTCTGCTCGTCGTCCTGCTGTTTCCGCGCGTCGCGCTCGCGTTGATGTGGTTCTTCTCGACCTACCTGCAGCGCGCATTCCACGGTGGCCTGGTGCTGCCGGTACTCGGCTTCATTTTCCTGCCACTCACCACGATCGTATACGCGTGGGAACTTAACAGCGGCATGCCGACGGCGGGAATCAATCTTTTGTGGCTGCTGATCGCGGTGATCGTCGATCTGGGCGGGCTGGGCGGCGGCGCGCATCGCCAATCGCGGCGTTGAGGCGTGCAGCGGTTACCGGGACCGATAGGCGGGACCCAAGCCGCGCCGAGGCAAGCCGTTCATGAGCCGCGCGTCGTCGCCTTCGCCTCTTCGCGCAGTGCGGCGATCCGGTTCTGCAGTGTCCGCAGGCTGATCCCCAACATCTCGGCGGCCAGTTTCCGATTGCCGCGCACGTGCTCGAGGGTGAGTTTGATGTAAGCCTCCTCGAGTTTCACCAGTGGCTGCCCAGGCTGGAGTGTGGTAGGCCCCTCAGAGCCAGGTGAAGGCCGTGTATACGGGCCGGGGCTTGCACCCAACGCAGAGGAAGAAAGGTCCGTCAGCCGGATCAAACCCTCGCTTGCCATGATGGCGGCTCGCTCCAGAATATTGCGTAGTTCCCGCACATTACCGGGCCAATCGTACCGATGAAGGAGATCCAGCACTGCGCCATCGACCCCTGTAACGCGCGTGCCGTGTTTCTTGTTCAGATTCTGCAGCATGACGTGAGTGATCGGCGGGATATCTTCTTTGTGTTCACGCAACGGCGGAATTACGATCTGGAATACACTCAACCGATAGTAAAGTTCTTCGCGCAAATGCGTTCCGAGTTCCTGACTGGTCGCGGCAAGTACCCGAGCGTCTACTGCGATTTCATGCTTACCGCCAAGCCGCCGCACCCGCAAGTCCTCGAGAACGCGCAGCAGCTTTGGTTGCGTGGACTGCGGCATCTCGCCGATCTCGTCGAGAAACAACGTGCCCCCATGAGCCTGCTCGAAGCAACCGGCCGAACGCTCCATGGCGCCGGTAAACGCGCCTCTCTCGTGGCCGAATAGCTCGCTCTCAACCAGAGCCTCCGGTAAGGCGGCTGCATTGATCGCGACGAAAGGCCCATCGCTGCGGGGGCTGCACTTGTGGATCTCCCGCGCAACCAGCTCCTTCCCGGTGCCACTCTCACCACGGATCAATACGGGCGCCGGGGTGGGCGCCACCTGCCTGATTTGCGAGAAGATCTGCTGCATCGCCGGGGAAGTTCCTACCAGGTCCCCGAGTACGCCGCGCAGGCTGAGGTCGCGCTTCAGCTCGTCGGTTTTCTGCAGGCTTCGCCGGTAGCGAATCGCGCGTTCCAGAAGGGTCTTGAAGGCGCGCGGTTCCACCGGTTTCTCCAGGTACCAGAATGCCTTCAGGTCGTGCACGGCGGACAGCGCTTTGTCCATGCTGCCGAATCCGGTGAGCGCGATCGCCGGCGTGAGGTCGCCACGTTCCTTCAGGCGCCGGAGCAGTTCGAAGCCGTCCATGCGCGGCATAACCAGATCCGAAACGATGACGTCCGCGTTGAAGGTGGTGAGCCGTTCCAGCGCTTCCTGCCCATCGCCCGCGGCCTGCGTTTCAAAGTCACGATCGGACAGCATGGCAGCCAAGGCGGTACGCTGGCGTTCCTCATCGTCGACGATGAGGATTCGGCCCGAAACGGCAGGCAGTCGGGGCATCGCCTTCTATTCTAGCAAGGCGCGGCGGACCGGCGCCCTAGCCCGAATTGCGATCGTCTTTGTGCTGAACGAAGTTGAGGACGTCGAAGGGCTTTACGGCTCGATCCGGGAAGAAGCTGTTCACCGCCTCCCGCTCATCGTCGAAGAACTCAAAGGCGATAGCCAGCCTGGTCAACAAGAAAAGTTCCAGGTGCGATTTATCGACGTTGAGCAGCGCCAGCTTTCCACCGGCCTTGCGCAGCCTGGCGAGCCCAAATACCAACGTCCCCAGCCCAGTGCTGTCAATGTGGCTGACATCTTTGAGATTCAACACGATATCGACCTTGCCGGATTGATGCAGGGCATGCAGTCTGTCGCGCAGCTCCAAATCCGCATGTCCCAAAGTGAGCGGGCCTTTCAGGTCGAGAATGACGATGCCTTCGCTTTCCCGCTGTTCGATGTGCAGACTCACGCAGGACCCACACTACGGATCGCTTTTTTCGGCGGCGATGACGCAGTATTGCGGCTGCGAGCTGAAATCAACGCCGGCAGGACGATCTTTGCCATGATTTTGTTTGGAGGTGCGCCATCGGAGTTATAGTCGTCGGCGGTGAAGACGGCCACGAGGTCGTATTGCGGCAAAAGGTAGATCTTCTGGCCGCCGTTGCCCTGAGCGGCGCTCATGTTGACGCGCTGCGGGCCGTTGGGAGTTTCCACGTTCAGCCACGGGCGCCACCAGAAGTAGCCGTACCCGGTGTTGTCGACGCGGCTCTGTTCCGCGAGCGATGCCCGCACCCAGGAAGAGGAGACGACCTGACGCCCTTGCCAGCGGCCGCCATTGGCGAAGAGCATGCCGAGCTTAAGCATATCGCGCGAGCGGAGGTGTATCTGCGAGTACTCCTTGTTGGCGTTGGTCAGGTTGTGGTTCCAGATCCAATCGGCGCGTGAGATTCCCAACGGGCCAAAAAGGTTCGCCTGGGCGAACTCCGGAAGCTGCATGTGCACCGCGTTTTCCGTCATCCGGCCAACCACCGCGATGCCGCCGGAGCAGTAGTAGCCCTGGCTTCCAGGGTTGGCGATCATCGGCAGATCAAGCGTTGCCTTTACCCAGTCGGGCGCGTCGTCGATGACGGTCTCGCGCCCTGAAGAGGACGAGCTATGGTCGTTGCAGTCCAGGCCCGAACTCATGGATAAGAAATTCCCCAGCGTCATCGCCGATTTGCGCGGGCCGGGGTTGGCGTAGCTTGTGTAGCTCATGCGCGGCAGCACCCGTTCCTCGACTCCGGAGAGAGCGCCGCGGTCGACGGCGATGCCGGCGAGTGCGCTTACGACCGACTTGGTCGCAGAGCGGAGCTGATGCGGCCGGCCAATGCCGTAGCCGTACTCCTCCATTACAAGCAGTCCGTGCTGGTTGAGGAGGACACTGTGCACGTCCTTGTACGTGCCATCGAGTACGCCGCGCACGATGGCGTTTGCCGTGGCTGCGCCGAGATCCGACCGGGCGATATCTCCGGCCGCGATGCCGTCGTGCATGTCTGAAGGCGCTTGATAGCGATAGGCCTGCGGCGAGTCCTGTCCTGGAGGCCGCGGACGGGCCAGAGCGGCAGAGTCCGGAGTGACTGTGAGAGAGACGCGGGAATGGAATTTGCCGGATTGTTCGTAACCCGTCACTTTGCCGTTTGCGTCGCGGCGGAACGAAAGCTTTTGTCCAAAGGCGGTGGCGAACTCATCGACGCCCGAGGGGCGGAGCCGGTATTTGGCCTCATCCTGGACTGCGAAGAGCTCGTCGCCAGCCACGATCTCAAGTGTGCGTCCAGGTTCATCGGCGTAGGCGCCGGCGTAGTCCGACAAACGGGGTTGGGGCGGCATTTGCGCGGTGATGGTACCCGTCAATATGCCCAGCAGTAAGGTTAGGAGGTATTTCATGAACTCGTCTAACCACGAACTCTGCGTCCCTGAATCAGGCGGATCACGATTACTACCAACGCAATGACCAACAGGATGTGAATCAGCCCGCCGGCGGTGTAGGAGGTTGCCAATCCTGCAGCCCACAAAACCAGCAGAATTATACAGATTGTCCAAAGCATCTTTTTGCTCCTTCGCCATGCATCGCTGCAAGAGCGGGTCCAAAGGGGCGAGTCAAGCTATAGGGGCCTGCGGGCCAGCCGGCGCGCCGCACCGGGAGCGCCACTGGCGTAACGTGCAGAATCTGCACTGGATCCCGGCAGTTGCTGCAGGTGAAGCTTCCCGTAGCGGCATGCTGTCCGGTATCATCCGGTATCGGAGGATATGCAGGCACTTGGCACGAGCCGTGCAATCGGGCCCCAGGTCGCCCAACACCCCTGCGCGCGGGGTCGTCCGGCCACATAGCATGCAGGATCCACGGAAGAGAATGCCACTGAACAAACCCGACAAAACGCTAGACCGCTTCTGGGATATGCCCCTGCGGGACCTACTCAGCCTGCTCGAAGCAAATCCAGCCGGGCTGACTTCCGCCGAGGCGAAACAGCGACTGCGCCTGCATGGCCCAAACAGCCTGGCAGGGGACTCCCGCTTCGCGCCTCTGATCGCTTTTCTGCGCTTTTTTGCCAATCCCCTTGTCCTGATTCTCCTGGCGGCCAGCGCCATCTCGATCGTGCTGGGTGACCCGGTCGGCGGCTCGATCATCATCGCCATTGTCCTGCTTAGCGTGATAGTGAACTTCTACACGGAGTTTCAGGCTCGGCACGCGGTGGAGGATATTCGGAAGCAGGTTGCTACAACTGCCGCGGTTTTGCGCGACGGACACGAAGCGGAGTTGCCGACCGCGGAGCTGGTCCCCGGAGATATCGTCCGGCTCAATGCCGGCGACCTGGCGCCAGCCGATGCCCGTTTATTGGACGCCAAGGACCTGCACGTACGCGAGTCCGCGCTCACGGGGGAGTCTTTGCCCGTGGACAAGGCGGCGGCTGATCTTCCAGAGGGGCAACATGGCATTTGCGACGCCAGCAACAGCGTTTTCCTGGGGACTGCCGTGCAGACGGGAATGGGCACTGCAGTCATCGTTCGCACAGGCAAAGACACCGCCTTCGGCGAGATCGCCCAACGGCTGTCCACGCGGCCGCCGGAGACCGAATTCGGCCGCGGCATACGCCACTTCGGGGTGATGATCACGCGCGTGATCATGCTGCTGGTGCTCTTCGTCCTGCTGGTGAACATCGTCTTACACCGTCCGGTGCTGGAATCGTTTTTGTTCTCGATCGCCCTGGCCGTCGGGATGACGCCCGAGATGATGCCGATGATCATCACCATCACGCTGGCGCAGGGCGCGCGGCGGATGGCCAAGAAGAAGGTTCTGGTCAAGCAGCTTTCGGCGATCGAGGACTTCGGCAGCGTGGAGATTCTTTGCAGCGACAAAACCGGAACCCTGACCGAAGGCGAGATCGTGCTGGACAAGCACGTGGACGTTCACGGGCAGGACAGCGAGGATGTCCTCAAGTTCGTCTACATGAATAGTTACTTTCAAGCCGGCATCAAGAGTCCGCTGGACGACGCCATCCTGAAGTATCAGCGCCCCGCCATCGTGGAGTATGAGAAGGTGGACGAGATCCCCTTCGACTTCAA
>OCTA010002453.1_pt1 | contig 16890 bp, 14 predicted proteins | sample 1538991 | NCBI WGS metagenome assembly OCTA01 (sample SAMEA3539302, study PRJEB22396) | soil metagenome | biome: tundra; feature: field; material: soil | place: USA | collected 2010-05 | depth 0.15 m | reverse complement strand
ATTCAATGAGCAGCTGAGCCGCCCCCAGGATGTGGCCTGCTGGATAGGCCGTCAGCCGAGCCCCGTTCCAATCGAGGCTCTCACCGAATTCAAGGGTCCGCGCTTCCGGCTCTCGCTGTCCCTCGGCAAGCCAGAGCCTGATCCGGTAGATCCGCAGGGTGGTGGATGTCCCTATCACCCTGCCGTGGCAGCCGCGCGCGTGATCGCTATGACCGTGCGAAATCCAGGTGGCGGAGCAGGGATCGGTGTTGTCGAGCCACAGATCGATCTGCGGCAGAAAGATTCCCGCGCCGCGGAATTCAACGTCCACCCTTAGTAGATACAACTACCGGGGAAAAAATCTTCAGGATCGCTTGACGAAGTTGACGGATTCTGGGTTAGAATCGGATTATCACTGAAAAAGGAGGTGGTCCAGTCGAATGAATTCTGGTAGTGACTGTAGCATACAATCCACGCGCGAGGTGGCCGACTCTTAGAGTTGCCGTTCGTACGTTCAGGTTTCGTTCAGTGACGAGGCCGCCGTTCCAGTGGACCGGCTACCCGCCGCGCGTAACGTAGCTAGAGTGATCAGCCGCGAGGCTAGCAGACCCCGTAGAGTGCATGGTTTATGCCTTTACGGGGTTTTGCATGTTAAAATTTAGTTTGACCCGCCGTTGTTGAAAGGACTCCTAAAGTAATGAAAGCAGGGATTCATCCCGCCTATGAGGAAGTGAATGTGATCTGCGCCTGCGGACACAGCTTCCCTACGCGTTCCACCCACAAAGGCGACCTGCGTGTTGAAATCTGCTCGAGCTGCCATCCGTTTTTCACTGGCCGCCAGAAGCTGGTGGATACCGAAGGCCGTGTGGACCGATTCCAAAAGAAATTCGCCAAGGCACGTGAGATGCAGGCTGCCAAGAAGGTCCAGGTAGAAGCCAAGGCTGCCCGGAAGGCTCGCTAGTCAACTGCGCATTCCGACCATCGAAATTCGGCGCATTGCCGTTCCGCGCGTTGCCGCTCTAAGTGTCCTGTGCTTGTCCGGTTCTCTCGTGCTTCAGTCCCAACAATCCGACTGGGTTGCGAAGAGCAACCGGAACGCGCAGGTCTTGTTCGGCGTGATGGCACAGTACTCGCCCGAGCAAGCCGGCCAGCTCGGCATACAAGGCTTGGACGAGCGCATTACCGTACCAGCGCCCGATTCCCCGGAACGGTTCCGTCATGATACCGCCGTTGCGCTGACAACTCTAGAGTCTCGCCTTCCCGAGGAGCAGGACCCGCTCGTAAGGCAGGACGTGGAAATTCTCACGAAAGCCTGCCAACGCCAGATTCACGCTTCCGAAGCCTACGAGCAGCACCTTCTTCCCTATTCGAACGTGGCTCGCGAGATCTTTTCCGGAATGCGAGTTCTGCTCAACCCGCAGATCCCGGCGGAACGGCAAAAGGCCGCCGTGGTCAGACTTCGGCGCTACACGGGAACGGAAGCAGGTTATACGCCAACTGTCGTTCTGGCCGAACGAATTTTTCGCGCCAAGCTGAACGTTCCCGATCTGCTTGGACCGCCTAAATCGGAGATCGATAAAGATCTTGCGGAGATGAACTCCTACGTTGCGGGCATTGGCGATCTTTTGAAGAAGTTCAACATGACCGGCTATGAAGATCCATATGCGAAGTTGCAGACCCAGGTCGCGGAATATCGCGAGTTCATCCAGAAAGAAGTTCTGCCGCGAGCGCGCACCGACTTCCGCCTGCCGCCCGAACTGTACGCGATTAATCTTGAGGACGTCGGCGTGGATTACACGCCTTCCGATCTTGAGCGTGCCGCTCACCAGAGCTTCACTGAGATCCAAGCGCAAATGAAAGAGCTGGCCGCGAGGGTTGCGAAGGAACACAATTTCGCTTCCGCCGATTATCGCGACGTGATCCGCGATCTTAAGAAAAACCAGTTGCAGCCCGACCATGTGATGCCGGTCTATCACGAGACTCTCGATCACATCGAAGAGATTATCCGGCGCGAGCATCTGGTCTCGCTTCCGACGCGGCCCTGCATCATCCGAGTGGCGTCGGCCGCGGAAACGGCTCAGCAGCCCGCGCCGCATTACCTGCCTCCGACGCTGATCGATAACCACGGGGACCGCGGACAATTCGTTTTGCCCGGAGGCACCACCGGCGCGAATGGCGAAGATCTGAAGTACGACGACTTCACATTTTCCGCTGGCTCCTGGACACTCACGGCGCACGAGGCGCGTCCCGGCCACGACCTGCAATTCTCCGCCATGGTCGAACGCGGCGTTTCACAGGCGCGCGCGATCTTCGCTTTCAATAGCACCAACGTGGAGGGCTGGGCGCTTTACGCCGAGTGGTTCATGTTTCCCTACATGCCCGACGATGGCAAGCTGATCTCCCTGCAGTTGCGGCTATTGCGCGCTGCCCGCGCTTTCCTCGACCCCGAACTGCAAGCGGGGAAAGTTTCGCCCAAGCAGGCTTTGGAGTTGCTCGAAAGGGAAGTTGTGCTCTCGCCCGCGTTCGCCACCGAAGAGGTGGATCGCTTCACCTTCCGGTCGCCCGGCCAAGCCGTTTCTTATTTCGACGGCTATACGCGTTTGCTGCAGCTCCGCGCCGACGTCGAGAAAGCCAGCGGGACGAATTTCAACGTGCAGCGCTTTCACGATTTCATTCTGGCGCAGGGACTGCTGCCGCCAGACGTGCTGCGCAAAGCGGTCGTCAAAGAGTTTTCGCGGAAGCCGTAGACATCAGGAAGTCGCCTTTTCGGATATCGACGCGGCATCCGACGGCAGCGCCTTCAGTTTAAGCAGACACCACACGGTCAGGCAGACGTCGAACGAGGAAAATAGAACCTCTATTAAGCTCAGGGTGCGGCCCCTTAAGAGAGACCCTGCCAGGACGGCAGCACAATCTAGAATCGCGCGTCCGAAGGTGATCAGGAAGAAGATCGTCCACACCCATGTATTGTGAGGAGTGGGCGAATCCAGTTTGCGCGCCGAGCGCCAGACATTCGCGGTAAAGAGCAGGCTGGCACACGCGGAACCCATCCACAGAAACAAGCCGATGAACACCACGGAACTCGACGTTCCCTGGATCTCCTGTTCATCGAGCCCGATGGAAAAAATAAAGCCCAGCAAAGCAGTCACAAACAGCCCGGAGACAAGCCGCAGCGCGTGCGCCTTTCGCAGCTTGGCTAGCGGCGCGGCGATTTCTTCGAACACATCCCATGCCGCCAGCGGATACAGCGCCGCAAAGAGGAAACGTGTATAGAGGAAGATTCTCTCGGCTTCGGGGGAGTCCCAGCCCGACACCCAGGCGCTCACATCGACAAGCAGATTGGCCGCCCAATACAGCGTCACCCACAAGTAAACCCGCTGCAATTTCAGGCTGACCAGCCGGACAAGAAGCACCCCCTCCAAGACGGTGCCCACCATCTGGATCCAATGAATAACCTGATTCAACATTCTCTGATAACTATTTTGACCGTAGCAGAAGCGGACTTCCGCGTTACTGCCAGATGTAGCCTTGCGCGAGTTGAGCGAAGCTGGCGATCTGCGCATTCTCCCAAAGTTCATCGCGGTTGAGTTCGCGGGCCAGCAGGCGGGCGACATCGGGGGTGGCGGCGAGACTGGCCCGTGCGTCCATGAAAAGGCTGCGCGTGCGGCGGGCTAGAACATCTTCCACCGTGCGCGCCATTTCCTGCCTGGCGGCCCAGATCACTTCCGCCCGGATGACCGGCAAGTTCGGATGAAGCACGCGCCCCAAATCGGGTTCGTCCACAGCCAGGCGGCGCAAGGCGCGAAGGTCAGCGCCGTAGACTTTCTCCCAAGCGTTCGAATCGTCCATGTCGCGGCTCCAGCCGTGCAGGCGCAATTCCGCCGTGCGCGACGGCGTTGTCTTTAGCCCGGCCACCACGCTGGCGCGGTCAATCGTGTCCTGCGCCATCTTCCTGTACGTGGTCCACTTGCCGCCGGTGACTGTGATCAGCTTGGCGGGCGAGATAAGAATCGTGTGCTCGCGGGAAAGGCCCGCGGTGCCTGTGTCTTCGCCGTGCCGGACGAGTGGGCGCTGCCCCGACCACACACTCAGAATCTCTTCCGGTGACGGGCGGCAACCGAGAAAGCGTTCCACGTGATCCAGCAGAAATTTGCGTTCGGCAACCGAGGCGAGCGGCTCGATGTCAGCTTGCGGCACGGCGTCGTCCGTGGTGCCGACAATGACGCGGTCATGCCATGGAATGGCAAACAAAACCCGGCCGTCCGATGTCTTTGGGATCATGAGCGCGGAGTCTCCCGGAAGGAAGGAGCGCGGCAGCACGATGTGGGAGCCTTGACTCACGGTAACGATCCGGCGGGACTGGGGCTGGTCCATGGCGCGCAGATCGTCCACGAAGATGCCGGTTGCGTTGACCACGGCCGCGGCTTTCAGTTCGAGCGTCGCTCCGCTTTCGTCATCCCTCGCCAGCACGCCCGCGATGCGGCCGTTCTCTTTGACGAGTTCGATAACGGGCGCGTAGTTGATAGCGGCGCCGCCCAGATCGAATAGCGTGCCGAGCAGGGCGATGGCAAAACGCGCGTCATCGAACTGGCCGTCGTAGTAGAGGATGCCGCCTTTCAAATCGCCGCCGCCCACTCCCGGCAATTCCCTGCGAACCTGCGCCGCGCCCAACACCCGTGAGCGTCCGATGGATTCTCTTCCCGCGAGAAGATCGTAGAGCTTCAGTCCAACGCCATAAAACGGCAGTTCCCAACCGGAGTAGGCGGGGATGACGAAGGGCCGCCGGCCTGCCAAATGGGGCGCGTTGCGGAGCATGCGGCCGCGCTCGCGGAGAGCTTCGACCACGAGTTTGACGTTGCCTTGCCGGAGGTAGCGCACTCCGCCGTGGACTAGCTTCGTGCTGCGGCTGGAAGTGCCTTTGGCGAAGTCGTGCGCCTCGAGCAGCAGCGTGCGGTAGCCGCGAGCGGCCGATTCAACCGCGCACCCGAGGCCGGTCGCGCCTCCCCCGACGACGATCACATCCCAGCCGAGTTGCTGGGTGGTTAGTTCTTGAATGATGCTATTGCGATTAAGCGTCACTGCTCACAGTTTCGCAAGTGCGATTTCCCGACTGAGCGAAAGCGTGTGCGTTAGTCGATCGTGACACTTCCCGAATCGGCGCCAACCTTGACCAGCGGTCCGCCACCGCGAACCTTTCCTTCCGCATGATGCTCCGCGAAACCACTCTTCACGGTCATCTCGGGAACCGAAATATTGCCGCTCTCCGTCTCGGCGTTGATGTCGTACCCGGCCCGCGGCGCGAGGTGCACCGAGACGCTTCCCGAATCGGCTTTTGCATGAATGTGAGCGGCATTCTTTCTGACGAAGCCGGATGCTGCCCGAGTCCGTCTGCGCATCGATTGCTCCGCCCACGTCGAGCGCTTCGACGCTCCCGGAGTCGGCGCGGGCAAACACGGCGCAAGCACAAAACGTCAGGCTGATGCTTGCTCAACCAATCGAGCATGATCGGCATTCGTCGCCGGATTGAGTTCACATTGTAGGTCGCAATTTTTATCGTTCGTCCCATTCAGCATCCCATCCGCGTTCATCGCAGGCCCATAATGGTTTTGGGCGCTGCAAGCTTAATTAAGATGCCGAAGTCTAAAGCTTTTCTAGGAGCGGCTTTGCGGCTCGCCGCTTCCCTGGCGGCGGTCGGCGGCATCGCGTTCTTCGATTTCCACGTTCTTCACTCAAACAGCGCCACCGCCGCCTTCTCCTTCTTGCTGATCATTCTGGCGCTCGCCGCCCGCGCGGGCCTGCGGGAATCCATCACGGCCTCCTTTGCCAGCGTACTCGCCTACAATTACTTCTTCCTTCCACCCATTCGTACCCTGACGATTTCCGACCCGCAGAATTGGGTGGCGCTCTTCGTCTTCCTGATCACGGCCATCACCGCCAGCCATCTTTCCTCAAGCGCGCGCCGCAAAGCCGACGAAGCCGCCGCCCGTGAACTTGAATTGCAGCGTCTTTACGGTTTCAGCCGCAGTCTCATCCTGCGCGATCCCGAACTCAGGCTGGCGACACAGATATCGCAGCAACTGGTCGAGTTGTTCGACGTCGAGAATGTGTGGTTCCACGACCTCTCGACTGGAGTCATTTACAAGGCTGCCGCCAGCGCTTCGCCATTGAGCGACGACGACTTGCGCCAGGTCACCTTGACAGGCCGTATCTGGCGTGGAGCGGATAGGCTTGCGCTCGCGGTGCCTGTCGGATTGGGCGGCAGGAAACTCGGCGCCCTGGCTGTCTCCGGCCCCAACACTCCGTCCGAAGTCGCTTTGCAGGCAATTGCGCAACTGGTAGCGATTGCCATGGAGCGCGGCCGGGCACAGGAAGTTGCCAACCGCATCGATGCGGAACGGCAGAACGAACAATTAAAATCGACTTTGCTCGATGCCCTCGCGCACGAGTTCAAGACGCCGCTCACCTCCGTGAAGGCCGCCACCAGCGCGCTGCTCTCCCGCCGTAATCTTGACGCAACTACCTCGGAACTGTTGACCATCGTGGACGAGGAAGCAGACCGTTTGACGAACCTGGTGAGCGATTCGATTGAACTCGCCCGAATCGGCACCGGTCCGGTTACACTTTCCCGCGAGCCATGCGTCGTCGAAGCGCTGATTTCCTCGTCCGTAAAGCAATTAAGAGGATTGTTCGAGGGCAGAGACGTCGATCTGACCATCGAGCCGGATTTGCCCGCTGTCCACGCCGACCGCAAACTGACTGAACTGGTGTTGCGCCAGTTATTAAATAACGCGCTTAAATACTCACCCGCTTCTACCTCCATACAGTTATTCACCGAACTCGACGGCGATTTCGTCGCCGTCCGCGTCCGGGATGAAGGCCCCGGGGTTTCGGAAACAGAGCAGCAGCTTCTGTTCGACAAGTTTTATCGCAGTCACGAAACACGCGGCCGAGTTCCGGGAACCGGCATGGGTCTCGCCATTGCGCGTGAGATCGTAGAAGCACAGGGCGGCCGTATATGGATCGAGAGCGCGCCCGGAAAGGGCTCCCAATTCACGTTTACTATTCCTATTGCGCCCGCGCTCGACGCCGATGAGGCGCGGGAGAAGACGGCTCTGGCATGAACGGTAAGATTCTGATCGTTGACGATGAACCGCAGATCAGGCGCGTGCTGAAAACGGCGCTGTCGGCGGAAGGCTACGTTGTCGAAGACGCTAAATCGGCACTGGAGAGCTTTGACAAACTGCGCCAGGACCGCTTCGATCTGGTTCTGCTTGACATCAATATGCCCGGCATTACCGGCCTCGAAGCCTGTCCCGACATCCGGCGAAACTCGGACATCGCGATTATCATGCTTACGGTCAAGAACTCCGAGCGGGAGAAGATTGCGGCGCTCGACGCGGGCGCCGACGATTACGTTACGAAACCCTTCAGCGTGCCCGAGTTGCTGGCGCGCATCCGCGCCAATATGCGCCGGGTCCCATCTTCAACCGCGGGCGGCCAACAAATAATTTCCTTTGACAACATCCAAATCAATGTCGCCACCAGGCACGTTTCCATCGGCGGCAAGGATGTCCGCTTCACGCCCAAGGAATTCGACCTGCTTCATTACCTGGTGACTCATCCGAATGTGACCATCCCGCATGGCAAGCTGCTGCAAACCGTCTGGGGACCCGACTACGGTAATGAGATCGAATATCTGCACGTGTTTGTAAATCAGATCCGCAAGAAGATCGAGCCCGACCCGAGCACACCCCGCTACTTATTGACCGAGCTCCGCACCGGCTATCGATTCCGGATCGACCTTTAGCTTTCACTTAGACATCCGTAAGCCGTTCCTTAGCCAGACGTCCCTATCGTGATGGTTGGTAGGTCCAAACATGTCAAAACGATGGGAACAAATTGAATCGAATGTCGGCGCGGATACCGCCAACAAGAGCGATAACGAGCTCGAGGTTGTAGTGATTTTCACCACAGTGCGCGAAACTCTTTCCGCTCTGAGAGAAGCCAGCGCCTTGGCCTTGCAATTGGGTGTGCGCACTCGGATCATCGTGCCGCACGTTGTGCCGTACCCTTTGCCGGTAGAGCAGCCGCCCGCCGATCCTGGGATTAGAGTCCGTATGTTAGAGACTGCGTGCGAGGCGGAGGGAATCGAGACTTCAATCGAAATCAGACTTTGCCGGCGCGCGCTCGAAGCCGTGAAGAATACGTTGATGCCGGGTTCGGTTGTATTGATCGGCGGACGAGAGCGCTGGCTTTCACGGGCGGGGCGGCTGGCGAAGGAACTAAGGCGCTCCAATCACCACGTCCTTTTTATTCCTTCATCTGAAGCGAGGTACGTTGGCGGCGCGTCCTTCGGAACGGTGATCGATCCGGGTTTGAAGCCGGGATAAACCACGACCGCAAAGTCGGGGCGCGAACTTGCGCGGTCGATAGGATCGGGCGCATGCGGATTGCCGGCGTCGAACTCGGTCTCAGCCAGCGCCGCAACTTCGCCGCCCGCGGAAAAGCCCATGAAGCCGATCTTGGATGGGTCGAGCCCCCACTCGGCGGCGCGCCCGCGGACCAGGCGAACGGCTCGGTTCGCATCCGGCAGCGCATGGCCCCGGATCGTATAGTGAGAGCCGGGGCTGCGCGCCAGCCGGTACTTCAAAACGAAGGCCGCGATCCCGTTGGCATTCAAGAAATCCGCAATCGCCCAGCCTTCTTTATCGACAACTAGAAACTGGTGGCCGCCGCCCGGCGCGACGATGATGCCCTCCCCGACCGCCTTTCCTTGGGTGGAAGAAGCACGGTTATCGAGGGTTGTTGACGTTCGATATCCGGGTGAAGTTCTTGACGCTGTCGGGTCCCTGCGGAACCTCCGGGCTGGTCTGGCCTGCGGAGCCCGGAGCGCCATTGGGCCATAGCGAAATCTCGTGGCCATGATCACCGGCGGCAAACGCCGAACTCGCCAGCAACGCGGCGGCAGCTACAAACTTCAACGTCATGGGGTAAGAGCCCGATCCTAGATGTCCGAGAGATGCTGCAGTTCGCCCGTGCTGTCGCCCAGGTGCTCCACATTCACGTCCATGCGTTCCAGCAGCGAGATGTACAGATTCGACATCGGAGTGCCGCTCGGATATTGCAAATGGCGGCCCAACTTCAGCTTCGAGCCCGCGCCGCCCGCAACCAGCACCGGCAGGTCGGCATGCGTGTGGGAGTTGCCGTCGCAGATGGCGCTGCCGTAAACAAGCAGCGTGTTATCGAGCAGCGTGCCGTCACCCTCCTTCGTCGCCTGCAGGCGCTCGAGGAAGTAGCCGAACAGGCTTACGTGGAAGGTGTTGATTTTCGAAATTTTGTCCATCAATTCCGGGATGTTGCGGTGATGGGAAAGGGGATGATGCGGATCGGGAACGCCAATCTCGCCGTACGTCCGGACGCTCGCTTCACGTCCCAGTTGCAGCGTCGAAACCCGTGTGATGTCGGCCTGATACGCCAGGACCTGCAGATCGTACATCAGCTTCACGTAGTCTGCGTAATGCTCTGGAATGCCAGCCGGCTTTTCGATGGACGGGATGAACGTCCGGTTATCCGTTTCCGCCATCTGGATGCGCTTTTCGACTTCGCGGACTCCGGTCAGGTACTCGTCCATCTTCCGTTTATCGGCCGTGCCTAAGCTGCCAACCAGCTTCTGCGTCCGGGCATTCACAAGGTCCAGAATGCTTTCGCGGAGCAAAGCGCGGCGGGCGCGCGTTTGGGGATCGAGACTGAAGTCGTCCGTGCCAAACAAGCGCTCGAAAGCCAGCCGGGGATTGGTCTCGGGCGGATTCGGCGTGGTCGCGGAGCGCCAGGAGATGCTGTTCGTGTAGGCGCAACTGTAGCCCGAATCGCAATTGCCGACGGTGCGCGAATCTTCGCAGCCCAGTTCAAGCGAAGACAGCCGCATGGTTGTATCGAACTTGCGCGCCGCAATCTGATCGACGGAAATACCGGCGTGGATGTCCGCTCCGGCGGTTTTCTTGGGATGCACGCCGGTGAGGAAGCAGGCTCCGGCGCGGGCATGATCGCCGCCGCCATCGCCCAGCGCTTCGGCATTCTTATGCGCCAGACCGGAGATCACCATCACGTTCTGGCGAAACGGCTCAAGCGGTTTCAGAATGCGCGTAAACTGAAACTCCGAACCAGTCCCGCCCGGCGTCCAATCGGCGATCGTGACCCCGTTCGGCACGTAACTGAACGCCATGCGAAGCGGTGCTTTCGTCTCGGCCGAAGCCGCCGCGCTCGCCAGGGCAGGCGTCATGGCATCCAGCATTGGCAGCGCGATGGCCGCGCCCAGGCCCCTCAAAAAAAACCTTCTCTCGACGTGCTTGCCCGTGATTAAGTTCATATCAGGTACGATCTCCGCCTCGCCGCATTTCAAATGGCAGGCTGTTCACAATTTCTAAAACGAGGTCCGAGAAGCGATATTCGTCCGCTGAAATCCGCTTCACGATCTGTTTCACTGTGGGACGGTCATAGCGCTCAATCCCGCGGCCCAGCGCATACGTCAGCAGCTTCACCGTCACGCACTCGGCAAAAGAATCCGGCTGCTGGCGGTAGATCGCTTCCAGTTCCAGAGCGCCCTTGAACGTTTGGCCGGTCGGCAACTGGCCGCTCGCGTCCACCGGCCACTTGCCATCTTTGTCGCGCCATTGCCCGATCGCGTTGTAGTTCTCGAACGAGAATCCAATCGGGTCCATTTTCGAATGGCACGACGCGCACATGGGATTTCTGCGATGCTCTTCCAACTGCTGCCGCATGGACGCATCCAAGCCAACCGTGGACTCATCGAAGCGCGGAACATTGGGGGGCGGCGGCGGGATGGTTGCGTTCAAGAAATTCTCCAGCACCCACTTCCCGCGCAGGACAGGCGACGTCCGGGTGGCATAAGAGGACACGGTCAGCACGCTTGCCTGAGTCAGGATGCCGCTGCGGTGCGAGCCCGTCAAATCGACCTTGCGGAATTCCGTCCCCTCCACGCCTGGGATGCCGTAAAACTCCGCCAGCTTCTGATTGACGAACGTCGTTTTCGAATCCAGAAAATCGAGGATGCTCTTGTCGTTCTGTACAACATCCTCGAAGAACATCTCGGTCTCCTGCTGCATCGACATCCGGAGGTAGTCGCTCCATTGCGGAAACTTCTCGTGATCCGGCCCCACCGATTCCAGCTTCCGCAACTCCAGCCATTGCCCGGCGAAGTTATCCGCCAGGGAGTGCGCCCGGGGGTCTTTCAACATGCGCTGCACTTGCGCCTTTAATACCTCGGGCCGGCGCAGCGTATGCCGGTCGGCGCAGCGCATCAGTTCTTCGTCGGGCATGGTTGACCAGAGGAAATACGACAGCCGGGACGCCAGCGCATACTCGCTAATTGGCTGGGCATCCACCCCTTGCAGCCCTCCATAGGTGGCATTTCGCAGAACCGTCTTGGCTGGGGCGCTCTCGGGCGTCTCGATGCGGAAGAGGAAGTCGGGCGAAACCAGGATTGCCTGCAGAGCCACGCCGATGGCATCGTCGAACGAAAACCCCTGCTTGCGCGATTGGGCGTACAGGTCAAGGTAAGGCTGCAGATCGACGCCGCTCACCGGTCGCCGGAACGCACGACGCGCGAAATGCGCCAGGATCAGCTTCGGACAATTTGGCGAATGCCGGTTCTGGTGGCCGCAGATGAAGATCGCTTTCCGGCTCTCGACCGCCGCGCCCATGGTCTGGTTGTACGGTCCTACCACCTCGATGTAGTGCACGTACACGCGATCCGCCGGAACCTTGGACTTCTTTAACCGGTCTTCGGCCTTTGCCCGCGCCTCGGCGGTCTGTTCCGGCGTGGCGTTGGGCGGAATTTTCAGGAAGGTCGCTAGAGTGGGCGGCGGCGGAATCGGCCGGGTGGATGGATTCGCGCCGCCATAACTCGGCGGCAACCCTTCGTAGACCTTGAGTATGGATGCGGCCAGCCAATGGTCTCCCGCCGGAACCCGCACCTTAACCTCGCGCTGCATGCCAAACAGATCGATTGAAAAGCCCGCCAGCGGCGCGTCTATGGTGGCAGTTTGCGCCTGCTTCCCATCCAGCCAAATTCCGATGTGAACCGGCTCCGACCCAGCCGGACGCTGTCCTTCGAGCGCCACCCGCAGCGTATAATCGGCATCGACTGGGAAGCGGTGGGTGGTATGCAGCGCGCCGGACAAACTCAACCCGGTCTGGTCATACTCTGTGCGCGCCGTCATCGACTTCGGAAAATCGGGGGACGTCGGCTGATGGCGGACCACCACCGGCTTCAGCTTCTCCGGCCCGTAAAGGGCCGTGCGGACCAGCTTGTCCGCCGCATTCATGTAGCGCTCCATCAGCACCGGCGACAGAGAGAGAACGTCTCCAATATTGTCGAAGCCATAACCTGAATCGTCTTGAGGAAACTCGTCCGCCGGCCGTATGTCGATCTCGAGCAGGTCCCGAACCGTGTTGTTATACTCCACCCGGTTCAAACGATGCGCGGTGACGCGGCCCGGGTCGGGCTTGGCGTTCTCATCCGCCCGGGAAATCGACTGCTCCATCCACCGCATCACGGTGTCGATGTCTTCCTGCTTCGGCCGCGGCATGCCTTTGGGCGGCATCTCGCCGCGCCGCAGTTTCTCGAGCGCCCGCTCCCAGATCTCCGGTGAGGCGTCGGCCGCCGCGTTGTTCTTATATAAGGAGAAATCCACCTCGGCCGTTTTCAGCTTCGAGTTGTGGCAGAGATAGCAGTTCTTCGCGAGAAAAGGCTGGACCGCCGTTTCAAACGTTTCGCCCGGAGCGGCGCTGGCGCCTAGAAGGCCTGACGCATGGTTGTCCGATGTCCGATTGTCCGAGGTATGGATAGCGGCAACAGCGTGGCCGCCAGCGTCTACGACGTTGTAGTGCGGATGTGCCGCCGGGGTGGTCGAATTCTGCGCGTCAACAGCGACGGCTGACAGGACGAGAGCGGAAAAGAGGGTAATTAGCGCTGTTCGGGGAAGGAGTATCATGCTCTTGCGGGTCGTTCTTGCCAGAAGCACCCTTGCGAATGCTCCCAGTTTGGCTCTCAGTCCACTATAATCGGAAAATCGTTGAAAACACTTCTGTTTCCGATACGCTCTACACCCTAGGTAACGGTTACATGGCGGGAATGGCGGCTAAACACTAGACGGCAAGGCCTTAGTAGTATCCATGTTGAACGAAAAGCTGCCCAATCCCAATCCCGCGGGGACCTCGGAGCGCCTGACCCCTACACCTGGACTTGGGAGCCCGAGCGCCGAACAGGTTCTGGCCCACCTGGAACGCGTCTTACAGAGCAGCGCCTTCTCCGGGGCACCGCGCCAGCAGCGACTGCTTCGTCACCTTGTTACAAACCGGCTTCAGGGCGCCACCAGCGAACTCAAAGAGTATGCGCTGGGGGTTGAGGTGTTCGACCGCGGCGACAACTTCGACCCTCGCCTGGACCCTATTGTCCGGGTAGAAGCGAGCCGGCTGCGCACCCGGCTTCAGAAATACTACGAAGGGTCCGGCGCCGGAGAACAACTGCGAATCAGCATTCCCCGAGGCGCTTACCTGCCCTCGTTTGTCACGGTGGATAACACGCTGCCGGCGCCGCCCGAGGTTCCGCAGGCCACGGAGGAAGAACAGGAGCCTCCGCCCATGCTGCCCATGCTGGCCATGCCGCCGATCGAAGTTCCCAAATCGCGCCGCTCGATCATCGGCTACATCCTGTTCGGTGCCGCTCTAGTCGCGCTCTCGATTTCGACGAACTGGCTTTTTCACAAGACCGGAGGCGAACGCCCGACTCCGCCGAACTTCGTAAAGTTCAGCCGCGTCACGAGCGACGGCGCGGTGTGCGCCTCACCGACTTTCTCGCCCGATGGGAAAGCGCTGGTCTATGCCAAGCGCCAGGCCGGCAAATGGGATTTGTACCGTTGCGATCTGAACGGCATGTCCTTCCGCAACCTGACGCAAAGCTCCCCGGCCAACAACGAGCAACCCGCCTGGTCTCCGGATGGCAAGTGGATCGCCTTCAGAAGAGACCGCGAGAGCGGCGGCCTTTTCCTGCTTGACACGGAAACGCAGGCGATCTCCCGGCTGACGAATTACGGCTATTCCCCGGCCTGGTCGCCCGACAGCCGCCGGATCGTCTTCTCCACCGAGACGTTTAAAGACCCGGCCGAAACTGCCGCCGCCGATCCCGGCTCGCTTCAGGTGATCGACCTGGCGACCCGGCAAGTACGCCCGCTAGGCGCTCCCGATCCAAACCATGACGCTTTGCAGCCCGCCTGGTCGCCCCACGGGAACCGGGTCGCATTCTGGGGAACCGACCGCAATGGCGAGCGCGATGTGTGGACGGTGGATGCGGATGCGACGAACGGCAAACCCCTGGACCGCGTCCCGGTCACGCACGACAGTGGGACGGACTGGAGCCCCGCCTGGTCGCCCGATGGCCACTACCTCTATTTCTCAAGCGACCGCGGCGGCGCCATGAACCTCTGGCGAGTCCGGGTCAACGAAAAAACGGGCGGCGTGCTCGGCCGTCCGGAAGCGGTCACGACACCTTCCTCCTATAGCGGCTGGACGGCTTTCGCTCCCAACGGCAAGGAATTCGCCTACGTGCATCGTCTGGTGTCCTCGCAGTTGTACAAAGCGCCATTCACCCCTGCCGGAGGCATTCAGTTCGAGAAGAAGACACAGCTCACCGCCGGTGAGCGCAGTGTCCGCGAACCCGAAACTTCACCCGATGGAAACTGGATTGTCCTGCGCGTGCAGGATCCGCAGGAAGACCTGGCGCTGATACGGCCGGATGGGACCGGTCTTCACCGGATCACGAACGATGCCTTCAACGACCGCAGTCCGCATTGGTCTCCGGACGGGAAGCAGATCGTGTTTCTCTCCAATCGCAGCGGGCGCTTTGAGGTGTGGTCCATACATCCCGATGGCAGCGGCTTGCGGCAGCTCACCAGGAACGGTTCGATGCCTTGCGTCTGGACGCCGGATGGAATCCTGCTGGGCTACGCCCCGGACGGGAAAACGCAAGTGCTGGATCCTCCGGGAGCAAAGCCTTTCAATTGGGGAATTCCGTCCAGCTTCAGGCCGCTCGCCTGGTCGCCCAATAAGGACTCGGTGGCGGGCAGAATGCGTTCGACTGCCTTTGGCCGAGCTGCCCTTTTTATCTTCACTCGTTCCGCCGAAGACTACTGGCAGATTGCGCCCAACGCACCGTTTACTTCGACTGTTTGGCTTAAGGACGGCGAGAGCCTGCTGTTTAGCCGGGACGATGGAATTTTCCTGGCGGACCTGCGAACCCGCCAACTACATCAACAAACCTCCACGGGGGCGGCGGGCGCGGCGGCCGACATGCATTCCCGTTTCACTCTCTCGCGCGATAACGAATCGGTCTTCTTCATCCTTTCGGACGATGAGGACGATATTTGGATTGGCTCCGAGTAACTTCGTTAAAGCGTCCGTGTTAGGGCCTTATTACGCCGTTCCTACTGCCGGCGAATTCACCGAAGTCGCAATAAGTTGTTGATTCTCGGATTAGCCGCCGATAGATGCACGGCGAGCAGTGCCGGAACACCGGCTGGAAATGAATTCGCCAGCAGTATCAAACGTGAGTCAGAGCCGAATCATTATGGATCTGACAATGGAAGACGAGAAGGGCCAATTCCAAATCATTGTCACCTATCACTGTGACCAGTTTTGAGAAGTGTGTGGGACAGAGTGTGGACGTAAAGTCCTTTCTCCTCAGATCGACGCAGCCGACGTTCCACCTCTGCCGGGTCATAAGTGCCGGAAGCTACCTCTTCTCGAATAAGATGAAGTTCGCCGAACAACCCCGCTAGCCGTTTTCGCTCGCGCCGAATGCGAAAGTTGATTATCAATCGATTCCCAAAGTGCCAAACTATGTACGCCGACACCAAGAATCCGGAGATGGGATGGTCGTTGCTGAACAATGCGAACGCAATCAGGCTCAAAATCACGAGATAGATGAACGAGAGAGCTGCCGGAAGAAGAAGTCCCCAAAGTCCTGGAAGAATACTTGTAATGCGACTTGGAATTTGGGTGCCGAATGCCTCCTTCCTCAATGGAACGAGTTCAGAGTCTAAAACTTGCGTCAGAATTCGTGAGGTAAGCCAGGGCGTATGCAACCACCGAGCTTGGGCGTATTTCTGGGCGAGTTCGACCGCGCCGTCTTTGAAATGGTTGATGTCAGGCTCGTTTGCGATTTCGTTATATTTCAGCTCCCAAAGAACTTCGTCGATTTGTTCCTTTTTACGCTGGATGTCTTCAGGGCAGTGATCTCTTACGATATAACCTTTGGGCGGGTCAATTCCGAAGCTGAGATATCTGTCATCGAAGTACGATCTCATTCCAATGCTTCGATACAGGGCGGCGATCTCCGGAACTCGCTTGCTGATCTCATCTGCCTTGAAGTGGGCCGGATGAGTACCCGTCGTTCCCTCGTTCGTCTGTTGGTCAGCCACCGAATACCTCACGAGATATGTGTGAGTCGGGCGTCTGGTCTCTCATTTATTTTGCATTCTGCTAGAAAACTAGGCGAGGGCGACAATACCGGTTTATCGAACACCAGGAACGGGCACCGACCCTGGGACCGGGCACCGCGTCACCGCAACGCGATCCAAGTCAACTCGCCACTCGCCGCCTTTATTCACTCGCCGCCTTTATTAAGGAGCGGCAAAGATCTTCAGAGTGTTCCGAGAGAATGCCTCGACCGGCTCCTCAGAAGCAGCCGCGAGACCGTCGCCGCCGTTGAAGCTGAACTCCAACGACGGGATCTCGTCGAGATGGCCGACTCTTCTTGGGCCGAACGCATCGTACGCGCCGGCTTCCGTGCTCTCGCTCTGCGGCATCACCCGGATCAGGGCGGCGATTCCACGG
>OCTA010002452.1_pt1 | contig 16891 bp, 14 predicted proteins | sample 1538991 | NCBI WGS metagenome assembly OCTA01 (sample SAMEA3539302, study PRJEB22396) | soil metagenome | biome: tundra; feature: field; material: soil | place: USA | collected 2010-05 | depth 0.15 m | reverse complement strand
AACTGACGCGGAACTGTGCCGCCAAGGCGCGAAGGCTTCCCGCTCCTGCCTCATAGGCTTCCAGAATCCGGCTGCGCAAATCGTCCGAAATGGGCTGTGCCATCCTCTTCGCTTCGCGGAAATCGCCTCCTCAAACTTAACCCTTCTCTCCAACTCCGGCATATAGCAACTGTGGTTCCGCTCTAGATAGTCAAGTGTCACCTCCAAGCTCTCATGCCCGAGCCATGCCTGGATTTTGCGAACCGAGACTCCCGATTCGTGGTGCCGGGTGGCTCCGGTCTTCCTCCAACGATGAAGGTCGAAGTCCTGCCAATTTGAAATGCCGGCTCGTTGGGCAATTTCTTTGCACCTGCGAAGATAGTGGGTTTCAACCCCGCCAATACCGTTGGGGAAGATCAAGTCTCGCGGGCCCATTCCCGAGCAGAATTCCTTCATGCGGTCCATGAAGAGCGTCGGGAGTGGTACCTTGCGACCCTTCTTTGCCTGTCCGGAGCGCTTTCCTTTCAGGCGGAAGCCTCGATCTGGCTTGGGGCTGATGTGCAGGATGTTTTTGTCGAATTTAAGATCGCGGACCTCGCAGTTTGCGACCTCCATGTCGCGGGCCATCGAGTGAAGAAAGAACTTGAAGATCATTTCTTCCTCTTCATCGCAAGCTCCGAAGAACTCCTGCATTTCTCCGTCCGGGTACGGAACGACAATTGTGGGCGGGAAGGACATCTCTTTCAGAATCGGTTTGGCAACGCCAATGCCATTCCGGAGAAGAAACGTGCTTACAGCTTGCATGATGTTGTAGCAGGATCGGTCCCCAAGGTCCCTTTTGTGTTGGCGCAGAAAGCGGCGAAACCCTTTGACAAAATCCGTGTCGATCTCATCAAGGTGGGCCTGGGGTCTGAATTCGTTCAGGAAGGCGAGACGGTCCCCGTATGTGTCCGTGGTCCGGACAGCAAGGCCATAGCCCGACTTGCCCTGGCGGTCGATGCAGTCGGCGTGGTATTCCTCGACTGCAACGCTGACCCCCTCTTTCTCCGACCGTTCTCAGTGGGGAGGTTGCTATCGCTCTCCTTGATCTTCCCGCCTGCTGCGACGTACGCGAGTTCCAAGCGCTTCTTGTTGAGAGCTGCCAGCGCCACCTCGGGGTCGCTTCCAACCGGATCCATGCTCTTGCGCGATCCCTCGTACCAGCTCATGTAGTATTCGCCAGAAACGAGAGCGGTGAGTTCCTCAGGGACTGTTCGATAGGCCCATTTTTTCTTGATCTTGATGCGTTGATATAGAACAACTGTCCGATTAGCCAAGCACTTTCTCCTTCCATTCGTTAGACGGAAGCTAAGTGGCTTGGAATGAATCACTTCCAGTGGATTCCAGCCGTTTCCAGCGGTTTCCAATGGAAGCCAGCAAATAGTAACAGAAATAGTAACATGCTCTCTAAGTAATTGATTTTAAAGGTTTTGGTGCCGAAGAAGGGACTCGAACCCCCACACCCTTGCGAGTACGTGGACCTGAACCACGCGCGTCTGCCAATTCCGCCACTTCGGCACGGGACACGGATCAGGCGGTTTCCTACCAGACCGGCAGCACTTCTGAGTCTCGCAAATGCAGCGGACCGTGTCAAATGCTGTGCTACGTCAGGCCGTTGGAAACACCGGGGTAATCCACCCCGGTGTTTCCACGGGAATCAGCTAAACCAGCTTCGCGTCGAGCGAAATTTCAGTGTTATTTGCGAAGAGTTTCGAGATCGGGCATCCAGCCTTGGCGTCCGCCGCGGCCTTATCGAACGCTTCTTTGGTTGCGCCCGGAACGGTGGCTGTCGTGGTTAGAGCGATCTTGGTGATCGAAAATCCCCCGTCGGTCTTGGCCAGCGTGACCGCCGCGTTGGTTTCGATCTTGTCCGGTGTCAAGCCCGCGCCGCCCAACTGTGCGCCTAGCGCCATTGAAAAACAGCTCGCGTGGGCCGCCGCAATCAGCTCTTCAGGCGTGGTACCTGAGTCGGCGCCTTCAAACCGCGTGGCGAAGGAGTAGTTCGCATTGCTCAGAACGCCTGTCGCCGTTGAAATCGTGCCTTTACCTTCCTTCAGTGAACCTGTCCAAACCGCACTTGCCTTGCTTGCCATTTTCCCTCCTTGGGGATTCGAACTGCAAAAGTTGCAAAGGGTTGCCGCTCCCGCCGCTCTTTGGGGAGATTCGAATCAGCGGCCAAGACGCGCGAACCCAGGGTTAATGTTCCAGGCACCTGCCGCGCCTGTCAGAAATTTGCACAGTGCGCCTGCGCCCTCACTCCATGCTAATCTCTCAGGCATGTTGCCGCAGCTTCCCCGTGCCCTGAATCCCGACTTTGTCCCGAAAATTGAGGTCAATTTTTCGCAAAATAGTGCTGATCTCGATCTATCTCCCGCCCAACCCGTGGACCACCATTGCCAGATTTGCCCGACGTGCGGGCACCGTCTCACCGGCCACCACTGTAAGTTAATCTGCACGCAATGCGGCTACTACCTCAGTTGCGCGGACTATTACTGACATTTCGCGCGTGAGAACTTGCGGGGTCAGCTGACTTCGAGTTCACCGAACTTCATTTCTGAACTCTCGCGGAATCGTTACTGTTTTTCTGCTGATGACCATTACATCTCCGCTGCGACAGTCGCGCATCACAGTCGGTGCGAGTTATATCGCGGAGGTTTTTGAGATCATGGCAGACAAATCTACTCATAAAAACGGCACTGAAAAAGATTCCAACAATGGTGCAGCGGTGCGTTCATTCGCTGTCGTTACCGGCGCATCCACCGGTATAGGCTTCCATCTCGCGCGCATTTTTGCATCGAATAACTTCGATGTTTTGATCACCGCGGAAGAAGGCAAGATCAACGACGCGGCGCGTGAAATTGGATCGAATGGCGCTAAGATCATCGCCGTTCAAGCCGACCTGACCAAGCCTGAAGAAGTGGAGCGGCTGTGGAAGGAAGTTGAGTCCACAGGCCGTCCCGTCGACGCCATCGCCATCAACGCAGGCATCGGAACGTCGGGCGATTTCGTGGGAGAAACGGACCTGCAACAGGAGTTGCGCATCGTTGACTTGAACGTTCGCTCGACCGTGCATCTTGCTAAGTTGGCCGCTCGTCAAATGGCCGCGCGCGGGCAGGGACGCATTCTCATTACTTCGTCGATCGCCGGCACCATGCCCACTCCTTACATGACTGTGTACGGTGCGAGCAAGGCCTTTGACCTGGAATTTGCGCAGAGCCTGCACTATGAGCTGAAAGACAAGGGGGTGACGGTAACGGCGTTGAAGCCGGGCGCGACTGACACTGATTTCTTCCGCCGCGCAGGCATGGAAGACACGGCTGTCGGCAGCAAAGGCAAGGAATCGAACGATCCCGCTGATGTGGCGCAGCAGGGCTTTGACGCGCTCATGAAGGGCGAACAGGAAGTCTTCGCCGCCTCCATCAGCACCAAGCTCTCAGGCACCATGGGTAAATTCGTACCTGATTCCGTCAAGGCCTCGCAACATGAAAAGATGGCCAAGCACGGAACCGCGAAGTAGAAACCGAAAGCGAAAGAGCCAGGAGTCTAGCTTCTGGCTCTCTTCACTTATATTCAGTGTTGTAATTGCTCGCTGGATTTTCGCGGTGCTTCGAATTCATCGCCCGGTTGCCACTCCAGAGGCTTAGCGTTTTCACTCGCCAGCCATCCCAGCACAAATCCAAATCGGGCAAGCTTAGCGTTGCCGCGGAAGTCCCAGCCTGTTTGGAACTCGTCAGACGGCTGGTGATAGTGATGCGCAACGAAGTCCGCGAACTGCGCGTGCCCCCATGCCTCGTCGTGACCTTCGAACAACTCTCCCTCATCCACTGAAAATGCGGGAATCCCAACGCGCGCCAGCGAGAAATGATCGCTGCGATAGTAGTGTCCTGCCCCCGGTGTTGGATCAGGCAGTAGTTGCAGATCAAATTCCTTGGCTACCGTCTGGACGGTCGGCCAGAAATCGATTCGCTCCGCGCCGCCTAGATTCGCGGAGCGCGGAATGCCGATTGGCAGCACCATATCGTAATTCAAATCGAGGGCAATTTGCCCCGCAGGTACAGGCGGATGCATGCCCAGATATTGCGAGCCGAGCAGACCCTGTTCTTCAGCGGTCACTGCCGCGAAGTAGATATCGTGCGGTGGCCGCTCCTGCGATTGCGCAAAGGCTCGCGCCATCTCGACCAGGATGCCGCAACCGGTCGCGTTGTCGGCTGCGCCGTTGTAGATGTTGTCGCCTTTGGCGTTGGCATCGATGCCGAGATGATCATAGTGCGCAGAATACAACACTGCATTGCCACCGGCTGCTGCGCCGGCAACGCGCCCCACCACGTTCGTCGAATCAAAGCGGCGCACCCGGCTCTCAACGTGGCCCTGTAACTTAATAGGAAGCTCGACTGCATGGAAAGCACCGGGCTTGCCCGCCTTATCGATAGCCTGGTCAAGATCGCCCATTCCCGCCATCGTAAACAGGCGTTGCGCAACATCGTGCTGAACCCATGCGGCTGCACGCAGCGTCGCATCGGGATCGCCTTGCAAGTAGCTCTTCTCGATGGCCTGAGAATTGCGTACCACTTCCCAGCCATAACTCGCCAAGTCGGTGCGGTGAATAATAAGCACGCCCACGGCGCCGCGCCGCGCAGCTTCTTCATACTTGTAAGTCCATCGTCCGTAGTACGTGAGAGCCTTGCCCTTGAAGAACTTCGCATCGTCCGACGGAGGCTCATTGACGATGACCAATGCAACTTTGCCTTTTACATCTACGCCCGCATAGTCGTCCCAGTGATACTCCGGCGCGTGAATGCCGTATCCAACAAAAACGATGGGCGCATCGATATCGGCAGTCGAAGCACCTGTCTGATCTTTCGAAACAATCTCTGTTCCATAAGCGAGCGAAACCGGTTGTCCACCTTTATGCACAAGGGAAAACTTGGTCTTCTCTTCGTCGGTGTGCACAGCGATCAAGGGCACGTGCTGGAAATAAGTCCCGCCATCACCGGCGGGCGCGACGCCATTAACCGCAAATTGCGTAGCGATATATTCGGCAGCCAGTTCGGCGCCGCGTGTGCCCGGACCGCGGCCTTCCAGCAGGTCAAGGGAAAGAAATCTCACATGCGCGCGTATCCTGTCGGCATTGATCGATTCCGCAGCCGCACGTGCTTGGGCAGGCACGCCCGCGACCTCAGGAACCTGACCGGCAACAGTAGGTAGATTTGCTGACGCTACAACCGCGAACAGTGCGGACGCCGCCATGCTGAAAAGCTTTTGAGGACGATGCATTCAATCTCCATTCAGAGGAAAGCGAAACGAACCAAGACGTGAATCGGAACGCAGTATGCGAAACAATCCGATTTTATCGTGTCTTTCCGGCCATTTCCTACGAGGAGAGCCTGCCGAACTGCTCCACCTGATATCAGGGCATCTGGGGTGAAGCGTACCGAATGATCCTCGCCGTCCAGTCAGTATGCGGAAGGCCGGATTGTGCAAGAGCCCTCAATTCGACATCGATGTCATACTCGACGCGACGAATCGAAACGTGCCTCTCGTCGACCAGCAGATAAGTTGCACGCGGATCGCCGTTGTAGGCGAGACCGGCGCTTCCCGCATTCGCTACGGTCAAGCTGCCAACGGTCCGGACATAGGCGTGATGAATGTGTGCATAGATGGCAATGGGCTTGCCCAGCGATTCATATGCGGACTGCAAATCGGCATTGCTCGCATTGGCTGCGGGGGCTCGCCACAAACTTTCTGGCGTCGCATGCACCAGTGCAAGGCAATCGTGGATATAAGTCTGCGGAAGACTCTGCAACCATGCCAGCCGCTCCTCTCCAAGGGCCTGACGAGTGGCTTCTGCCATGTCTTCGATAGCCGCAAACATCGACTTGAGATCCGGTGACTTTGCTGCGAAGTCTTTCAACGATTGCGGTCTAAATAGCATTTCATCGGTATTGCCCATCACGCCTTGCCAACCCAACTCGCGAATGCGATGGACAATACGAACAGGACTCGAACCGCTGTCGGTGAGATCACCGCCATGAAGCACCAGGTCGGGAGACATTTTGCGCAGATCCGAAACCACCGCTTCAAACGCGGTTCCATTGCCGTGAATGTCGGCTACGATTGCGATGCGCATTTCGAAATTGGCCCTTGCAATCTTCAGACTTAATCGACTTGGAATTCAGATGCGATGGATGCGTGAGGTCCGTCGGACAGCAATCTTGCACGATTTAACACCTTGCGTGCAAGCCCCGTAAGCGCCATTTTGTAGGCTTCGCTCACAGGCACCCAGCGCCTCGATCCGCCCGGGAGGGTCAACGCCAGAGCATCTTTCTCCCTGACTGTGCGAATCCGCACTTGATAGTTGACCTGCATGATGGCGTGTCGCACCGTCATCCGCAAATCCTCAGGTGGGACGACCACATCGCGCAGCACGGGCAACTGCCACAGCCCCGGCATGACTGTCAGCGAAGCCGGCCGCTGCTCCAGCAGCACTTCATCTTCGCTACCCGAATCCTTCCCGGCACGAATTGCCAGCGCATGCGCCACTTCACGACTCTGCATGCGCGGTCGAGGATCGGTCTTATGTTCGCCTCGGGTCTTGCAACTTTGAAGCAGCGGACACATCAGGCATTGCGGATTACGCGGGAGACAGACCGTCGCCCCTAACTCCATCATCGCCTGGTTGAAGTCTCCGGGCTGCTGCGGATCGACCAGGTGCGCGGCCAGTGTTTCAATGTCATTGCGCAGGGCGGTAGCGCTCTTGGCACCTGCTTTATCCCAGCCGGCCAAGCGGCACAACACCCGCTCCACGTTGCCATCGACCACAGACACAGGCTCATCGTGCGCGATGCTGGCAATGGCGGCCCCGGTGTACGACCCGATCCCCGGCAGAGTGCGCAATTCTTCCGCAGTCTCAGGCAGCTGACCCTGACGATGCTCGGCCACCGACTGTGCAGCTTTGTGCAGCATGCGCGCCCGCCGGTAGTAGCCGAGACCGCTCCACAGCGCGAGCACATCCTGCTCTGAAGCCGCCGCCAAGTCACCCACCGTCGGAAACCGCGACAAAAAGGCGCGGTACTTCTCCACCACCACGGCCACGCGGGTCTGCTGCAACATGATTTCTGAAACCCAGATGGAATAAGGATCGCGCGTACGCCGCCACGGCAAGTCACGTCGATTGAGCGCATACCACTCCAGCAGTTGAACGCGAAGCCGTGGGACGTCGGCGATTCCACGGTAAGTCCGGGGCATGGGCACAGCTTAAGGCATGAGGGGGCTTTCGCAAAAATTCGGCCGTCGGACCTATTCAAACCACGCCCGACTTGCTGTCTTCATCGCAAACCGTGTACTCAAAGTCACGTCGTAATCCAAAAATGGGACCGAAGAAATGCCCTTCCCGCAAGCCGCCGACCGAACAGAACTTTGGTCACAAATCAACACATCCGTAGCGTATTGCATGTTAACTTACTAGAAATAACCTTTTCTGCGGCGGTCTTTTATACATCTATACCGCGCTTGCCTGCGCGCTCCCCGACCTTCGCGTCGAGTGGCTCATCAAGCGACCGGATGCTTGCGTACACCTAACTTGGAGCTTATAAGTCTCATGAAACGGAACTGTATTTCTCTCTGCGCACTCTTATTGGCCGCCTGCTCAGCTGTTTTCGCCCAGTCGTCACGCTGGACTTCGAGCCTCGTTAATTCTGAAGACAATGCGGGGAGTGGGGCCGCCCAGGCCGCTCCGTCGGTGGCGATAAAAACTGGCGTGTTGCCGCCGCTTTCGCGGGTATCCTTCGGAGCCGGCGTGTCTCCACTTGGCGTCGGACTGCAAGCTTCAACCAACCTCAACCAGCACATGAATCTGCGCGCCACCGGCAACATTCTCAAGATCAATGAGAACAACATCTCGACCAATGGCTTCAACATCGACGCCGATCTGAATCTTGCCTCCGCCGGCGCCTCCCTCGACTTCTATCCTTGGAGCCGCCACGGTTTCCGTCTCAGCCCCGGCGTGCTCTTCTACAACCAGAACGGCGGGACAGGCACATTCACGGCCCAGGCAGGCACCAGCTTTACCCTCAATGACTTTACGTACTATGCGTCGTCCACCAACCCGGTCACGGGCGTTGGAACCCTCGGTCTGCACAGTCAGAACCCGGCATTCACGATCACCACCGGCTGGGGCAACACGATTCCGCGCAACGGCGGTCATTGGTCCTTTCCTTTCGAGCTTGGAATTGCTTTGATCGGATCGCCTGCCGTCAATGTGGCTCTCAACTCAGGTCAGGTCTGTGACAGCAATGGCCTCAACTGCGTCAATGTTGCCAGCGACCCGACGGTGCAAGCCAACCTCCAGGCACAGGTGGACAAGTATCGCAACGACCTCGACCCGCTGAAGACTTATCCCATTGTCTCTATTGGTGTGGCCTACAGCTTCCGCATCCGGTAAGTTGGAGTGTGCGGAGACGAGGCCGCTCCGGAAGGGGAGCGGCCTTTCGTGCGTTTTGCAGGTTCGCCGATAGCGTTTCCGGCAAGGTTGATTCGGAGCAATTTCGGTTCGAATTTACGGCTGAGCTGTGCACCATCCCCGAATCGCTCTTTGATTCGAGGATGGGCGGCTGCAGATCTCCCGCTTAACCGCGAGCAGCCGAGACGAAATCGCTTCAACCCAACAGCTCTCCGACGATGCCCGGTACTGCTTCAAGAGCGGCTGCGATCTGCGCCTGGTCCTTGCCTCCGGCCTCGGCAATCTCGGGCTTGCCCCCGCCCGAACCACCCACCAGCTTGGCTACCGCCCCTACCAGTTTGCCGGCCTGAATGCGCTTGAGCAGCCCCGGCGTCACACCGGCAATGAGTGCTACTTTGCCCTCCGGCTGCGCTGACGCCAGCACGACCACGCCTTCGCCCGCCTTCTGCTTCAAGTTGTCGACCAGCGTCCGCAATTGCCCGCGCTCCAGATGATCGGCACGATGCACCAGCACCTTCACGCCTTTGACCTCGCGGGCCCGCGCCACGGCTTCGTCGAGTCCGCCGGATGCCGACTTCATGCGGCTCTCTTCCAACTCACGCCGAAGCCGCTTCAGTTCGTCTTCCTGCGAAGCCAGCTTGCCGCGCAGTCCATCCACCAGGCTGCCGCCCGCCGGTGCCGGAGCCACTTGCGAAGCCAGCTGCGCCAGTTCGAAGTCGCGCCTGAACGTGTCCAGCGAACCCATCCCGCTGATCGCCTCCACGCGCCGTACGCCCGAAGAAACCGCGCCTTCGCTGGTCAATTTAAGCAGTCCGATTTCGCCTGTCGCCGCGGTATGCGTGCCGCCGCACAGCTCGGTTGAGAAGCCGTCAGACAGCTTGACCACGCGCACCTTGTCGCCATACTTTTCGCCGAACAGTGCCATCGCATGGTATTCGTTTACGGCCACGTCAATCGGCACGTCTTCGAGAGTCTCGACGCGCGCATTGCCCAGCACTTCGCGGTTGACGATGTTTTCAATCTCCTGCAACTCCTCGTCAGCCACCTGCGCGAAGTGAGAAAAATCAAAGCGCAGCCGCGTGGGATCGACCAGCGACCCCGCCTGCTTGACGTGCGTGCCCAGTACCTGGCGCAGTGCCGCATGCAGCAGGTGGGTACCCGTGTGATTCCGCCGGATCGCATCGCGCCGCTCCCCATCGACGACCGTGTTCACGTGATCGCCGACCGCAAGGTCCTGCTTGAGCACGGCCTTGTGGGCGCGCACACCCTGCACCGGCAGCACGCAGCCGACGATTTCAGCAACAGTGGAGTTTCCGTCCGAAGCCAGGAAAAGACCGGTATCGCCGATCTGGCCGCCTGAGTCACCGTAGAAGCTCGTATGATCCAGCACAACGTCTACCGAATCGCCGGCAGACGCGGCCGGAACGCCTAATCCGTCCTTCACGATGGCGAGAACTTCGGAGTCCGTTGAGGCCAGGTGCTTGTAGCCTTCAAAGACCGTCTTGGGCAAATCGCGATACGCCGGACTGGCTGATTTCTGGCTGCCGCCCTTCCATGAAGCGCGTGCACGAGCTTGTTCTTCCGCACGAGCCTTTTCGAAGCCCTCTTCGTCGAACTTCAAGCCGGCGTCGCGGGCCGCATCGACCATGAAGTCGAGTGGCAATCCGAAGGTCTCGTAAAGATGGAAGGCCTTTTCGCCTGTGAACTCGCCTTTCAACTCCTCATCCAGCCGGACGAGTCCGATCTTAAGCACGCGGTCGAATTGCTTCTCTTCCGCCTCGATAACTCTGGCCACGCGGTCAGCTGAATCGATCAGGTCCGGATAAGCACCCTTCATCTCATCCCGCACGGCATACACCATCTGGTACAGGAACGGTTGTTCCTGCCCTAGCAGACGGCCATGCCGAATGCCGCGGCGGAGAATCTTGCGCAACACATACCCGCGGCCTTCATTCGAAGGCACCACTCCGTCGTTGATCAGAAACGTCGCCGCGCGCGCGTGATCGGCAATGATGCGAAGGCTGGCGTTACCTAAAAGCTCATCTAACTCCGCTGGCTTTGCTAGCCCCGCTAGCTCCGCTGCTCTCTCTATCAGCGGCGTAAACAAATCTGTCTCAAAGTTCGATAGCTTGCTCTGCAGCACCGCTGCCACGCGCTCCAGCCCCATCCCCGTATCGATGGAAGGCTTGGGCAGAGGGGTCAGCTTATAGCTGGTCGTCTTGCCCAGCGGATCATGCACCGCCGAGCGATCAAATTGCATGAAGACCAGGTTCCAGATCTCGACATACCGTGCATCGTCTTCGCCGAACGGCAGATCTTTGCCTGTTTCTGAAGCCTCGAGCCCCATGTCGTAGAAGATCTCGGAACAGGGACCGCACGGGCCGGTCTCGCCCATCTGCCAGAAATTGTCCTTGGCTCCGTATTCCTTGATCCGCTCCTTGGGGACGCCTGCCTCGATCCAGTAGCCCTCCGCTTCGTGATCCCGCGGAACGCCGTCGGCGCCTTCAAAAATCGTTACGTAGAGCCGCTCTTTTGGAATGCCCGTCCACTCCGGACTGGTCACCAGTTCCCAGGCAAACTGGATGGCTTCGCGCTTGAAGTAGTCACCGAAGCTGAAGTTGCCCAGCATCTCGAAGAAGGTATGGTGACGACGCGTAAACCCCACATTTTCAAGATCATTGTGCTTACCGCCAGCGCGGACGCACTTCTGCGACGTGGTGGCGCGCGCGTATTCGCGGCGCTCCGCCCCCAGAAACAAATCTTTGAACTGATTCATGCCGGCGTTGGTAAACAGCAACGTCGGATCGTTGGCGGGCACCAGCGAAGAAGAATGCACCCGGCGGTGCCCCTTCGACTCAAAAAAGCGCAGAAACAGCTCACGTATCTCGTTTCCTGTGCGGTATTGCATGGCCCCTCCAGTGTAATTGGCCCGCGCGCGCCTCCACATCCGGTGCCGGCTCCGGCCGCTAACACTCCTTGAGGCCTTCTGGGGGATTCGTGAAGTTTGTTCTAAATCGATCCTCCGAGTACACAAGCCGCATCTCACTGGGGCGGTAGTCACCCGGAAACGAATGGAGGATCAAGATATGGATAAGTTTGCGTTGTTAGCACTGCTCGAGGCCAAGCCAGGAAAAGAGAGCGAGGTCGAAGAATTTCTCAAGTCGGCTCAGCCGCTGGCGACTAAAGAACCCGACACGACAACCTGGTATGCGGTCAAGCTGGGTCCAAACAAGTTCGGCATTTTCGACACCTTCAAAAATGAAGATGGCCGCAATGCCCACCTTTCCGGAGAAATCGCCAAGGCTCTCTTCGCCAAGGCAGAAGAACTCCTGGCGAAACCGCCCCAAGTCGAAAAGCTCGAGATTCTCGCCTCCAAAGCCTCCTGAGGCGAATCCCTCCCCGACATCGTCTAATGCTCATCGGCCAGTGGGGACTATCGCTTCGACAGTCCCCGCTTTGCTTGCTGAAGGGCACTTATGACCTTGCGTTTGCACGGCCGGCTTGGCGTTCTGCTCGTCCTTGTTTTTGCTGGACCGATTTCGATCGCTTCGCATGGTCAACCCCGGCGGGCAGATCCTCCCTGGCAAACAGCGCAAATAGCCTCGACCACCCACCTGAATCTGAACGGCGGCGTGTTGCAGGTAGACGTTGCTGGCGGAAGCCTCGATCTTCCCGTTGATACCGTGATTCAGCACGTTCGAGCCGCCGCCCTTGCTGTCACCACGTACTATGGCCGCTTTCCCGTTTCCCACGCGCGCCTGCTGCTCATCCCGGTGGCCGACAAGAGCGGCATTTTGCAAGGCACACTTGGGGGGACATGCACGGCGAGCCGGGATTCACGCGTATTCGCATCGGCCAGCACACCACGGCCGCGGATCTAGCCGACGACTGGGTCATGACTCATGAACTGGTGCACATGGCTTTCCCCACCCTGCCTGACGATCAGCATTGGATGGAGGAGGGTCTCTCGACTTATGTTGAGCCCATTGCCCGCGTCCAAACCGGGGAACTTCAGGCGCACCAGATCTGGGACGACATGGTGCACGGCATGCCGAAAGGCGAACCGCAACCGGGTGACCAGGGGCATGGACCGCACTCACACCTGGGGCCGCACCTACTGGGGCGGAGCGCTGTTTTGCCTCGTGGCGGATGTGCAGGTTCGCCGTGAGACCGGTAATCGCAAAGGCTTGCAGGATGCTCTGCGGGCCATCGTCGCAGAAGGCGGGACCATCGATCACGAATGGAACCTGGAACGGGCTCTTGAGATCGGCGATCGTGCCACCGGAACGCACGTCCTGATGAACATGTACGCGGCTTGGAAGGGCTCGCCCTCGCCGGTCGACCTGCCGAAACTGTGGAGCGAATTGGGCATTCGATCCAACGCCAGCGAAGGCATCGAGTTTGTGACAAGTGCTCCGCTGGCCGCCGTGCGCGAAGCCATCACTAGAGCTCCGCATCAAAGCGCTGCGATCGTGCAGCCCTAATCGGCTCCCTCGCTCGTTCCGTACGTCTCACTCTTCGCCGGGTTCCTCGTCTAGGTTCTCCAGGGCTGCTAACGATTCATCCGGGACATCCCATTGGCGTAGGATCTTGTAAATCACGCCCGTCGAGAACCCAGCCGCCACCAGGCGACGCATCACGCGTGCGGTTTCCTTTTGATTCTCCGGTTTGCGGATCCGTTTGCGTTCCAGGTGTTGGCGCGCCAGCGCTTCTTCGTCCGTGCCACCGTAGCGAGCTTCGAGGGTGTCGCTGACGATCTGCGGCGGCACGCCCTTCTGCACAAGCTTCTGGCGCACGGTGCGCTGGCCCAGCTTTTCATTCTCATGGCGCAAGCGCGCATAAGTTTCCGCGAAAGCCGCATCGTCCAGATAGCCGTATTCTTTCAATCGCGCAATCACTGCAGAGATCGTTGCCTCGCCCTGCGCTCCAGGCTCAACGCGCGCATGCATCAGCCGACGCAGCTCCGCCTCAGTCCGCATGGCGCGCCCCAGCGTCCGCACCGCGTACTCATGCAGTCCGGCTTCGTTAAGAGGGGCAGGCTGCGTTCTTGCGCGACCAAAAGACATTCCGGTCAACTCTCTTCAATCTGAACGTGAAAAGCGCGGTTGCGTCGCCGACTCTTCAGAATGCTCTTCGCTTTGGGGTGAAGGCTAGTGGCTGTCTTTCCCCGTCCACTGATCTACCCATGCGTTCACTGTCTTGTACCAAAGCTGCGAATTTTGCGGCTTCTGTACCCAGTGTCCCTCATCGGGGAAGTACAACATCTTGCTGGGCACTTTCAGCAGTTGCAGCGTGTCAAATAACTGGTAGCCTTCGCTCACATCCAGCCGGTAATCCAACTGGCTATGAATCACCAGGGTGGGCGTCTTGAAGTTTTTGGCATACAGCGACGGTGACCATTTGCGGAACGGGTTTTCCTCGTCGGGCTTGCCGTAGTAGTCCCACGGGCGGCCTTTGAACTCCCACACATTGAACCAGTCCTCTTCTGTCGATCCGAACGCCGACTCAGCGTTGAACATGCCGTCGTGGCTCACGATGCACTTGAATCGATCGGTATGCCCCAGCACCCAGTTGGCCATGTAGCCGCCGTAACTCGCGCCCAGCGCACATTCGCGCGTCTTGTCGATGAAGGGATAATGCTGTTCTGCATAATCCAGCCCTGCCATCAGGTCGGTAAATGGCTTGCCACCCCAATCGCCGTTCACGCCATCCACAAACGCCTGGCCATAACCCGTCGATCCGCGCGGATTGATCATCACGACGACATAGCCGTTAGCCGCAAACAACTCCGGGTTCCAGCGATAACTCCATGAGTCGCCCCACGCTCCCTGCGGTCCGCCGTGAATCAGAAACTTCAGCGGGTACTTTTTCGTTGTATCGAACGCCGGAGGCTTGATCACAAATCCCTCCACCTTTGTCCCGTCCGCAGCGGTGAACCAGAAAGACTCAAGGTTGGATAGATCAAGCTGATCGAGCAGCGCGTAATTCAGATTGGTGAGCGTTTCCGGAATGTATTCGGTCTTATTCTCCGGAGTCATGCGATCAAGATCGGCGATCGCTACTTCCGCGGGACGATTCACATTCATCAGGCTACCCACGATCAGCTCGTGACCATGCTCCTGAACTGGAAGCGCATGAATGTCGCTCCATTCGCCTGGGACCTTGGTGAAGCTGCGCACCGCATGATTCGCAAGATCGATTGAGTAGAGCGGAGCCTCTCTCTCATTGCCGGACACGAAGTAAATCCGTCGCGAATCCTTGGACCACGTGAACTCATCTACCCAGTTATCGAGCTTCGGTAACAGATCTGTGATCGTCTTCGCCGCGCGGTCATAGAGCACCAATCTGAACTTGTCGCTCTCATAACCAACGCGCGCCTGCGACCGCCACGCCAACCATTTGCCATCCGGCGAGTATGCAGGCGAGAAATCGCCGCCCGGTGAAGTACTCACCTTTACTGGCTTCGCTGACGGATCGGTGAGGTCGAGCGTGAAAATGTCAGCATTGGTGCTGGTGGCCGGTTCTTCATCCAGATTCTCGGTGAACGCGAGTTCCTTCGAGTCTGGCGCAAATGAAAATCCGCCTTCCCCGCCTAGTGAAAATGGAGGCACATCGCGAGCATCGTTCGGAGTCAAATCGCGCAGCGCACCGTTCTCCACTGAGACCAGGAAGAGATGCGAACGCTTGTCGCCGGTGAAGTGGTTCCAGTGGCGATACAGCAGGTGGCTGAAAATCTGAGCCTTCACCTTGCTCGCAGCCTGCGCCGCGTCACGGTCCGCGTTACACTTGTCGCCGGCCTTGGCATCCGACAGCGTGATTGCGGGGCAGTCCGGATACACACTTGAAACAAGCACTACAGACTTGCTGTCGGGCGACCACCGCGCATTATCTGCCTCGGTTGCAATGGTGGTCAGCTTCTTCGGGTTCGTCACTGCACTGGTCGCCGAATCGAAGTCCGCCAGCCACACTTGCTCTCCGCCGTCGCGGCTGCTCAGGAAAAGAATGTGCTTGCCGTCCGGCGAAAATTGTACGCCCCCATCGCCAGGTCCGGCCACGGCCAGCCGCTGTGGCTCGCGCCCCTCCGTCTTCTGCAGCCACAGCTCCGCTGTCCGCGTATTCTTGTCCAGATTGACACTGGTGGCCGAATAAGCCACCCACCGGCCGTCCGGGGAGACGGCTGTCTCGCCCAGCCGCTTCATGGCCATCATGTCTTCAAACGTCATGGGACGCTTGGGACTGGACACACCCTGGGCGACGAGAGACGCAGGAGCTAGTGCCGCGATCAATGCGAGGAAGAAAGCGAATGCATGCCTGTTCATGAATTTCCTGTCTGCGCAAGGCGACGCTCCGCCTCCGCGCGAAGGAAAAGTGTACACCGGTGAGGTGAACAACATCGCCGTCAAAGCGCACACAACGAGTTGACGCCTGGGCGGAAAAGACCACGCAAGTAAACGTAATTCACTCTCAGCAGCCACCTCCCGCGCGCGCTTCAAAATCAGAGACAAACGCTGCCGCTCCGATCCATCTGCATACCTAACATTGGTGCCGTGATTTATTCTTCGAATCGATGCGCAAGACCTTATCCGTGGCCATGATTGCGATGAACGAGGAGGCGAACCTGCCGCGGACCCTCGAGAGTGTTCGCTGGGCCGACGAGATTATCGTTGTGGATTCGGGGTCCAAAGATCGCACCCTCGAGATCGCCGCATCCTTCGGCGCCAAAACCAGTTACCACCCATTCGGTGGACACGGCGAGCAGAAGAACGTGGCCCTCAACCTCTGCACGATGGACTGGATCTTGCTGCTCGATGCCGACGAGGTACTCACGCCTGAACTGCAGCAGGAAATACGCACGGTGCTTGCTTGCGAAGACGGCCGTGAACCGCGCCATAAGGCCTACTGGATTCCGCGTCTCAACCTGATCTTCGGCCGCTGGATTCGCCACGGCGGCTTCTATCCGGATCACAAGCTGCGTTTGTTTGAGCGTGGATCGGCACGGCTCAGCGAAGGTGTCGGCCCCCACAGCACGCCTCAGTTCTCAGGCCCGCGCGGAACCCTGAAACATGACATGCTCCACTACGCCTATCCCACCATGAACGTGTACCTCGAGCATATGAACCGCTACAGCTCAGAGATCGCCGCGCTCCTGCACAAACGAGGGCGGGATAGCCGTTCGCTCCCGGCTTTCATCTGGAATGCGGTACTGAATCCGGTTGCGACTTTCATCTACAACTACTTCTTTCGCTTGGGATTTTTAGATGGCCGCGAAGGTCTGCTACTGCACTTGAATCACTCCGTCTACATCCACTGGAAGTTCATCAAAGCGTGGTGGCTCGGTCGCGGCAAGCAGTAAATATTTAAGTGGGGTAGCTGCCTGAGTACAGTGACCACTACAGCTTGTGGTTTTGTGTTTGG
>OCTA010002450.1_pt1 | contig 16896 bp, 12 predicted proteins | sample 1538991 | NCBI WGS metagenome assembly OCTA01 (sample SAMEA3539302, study PRJEB22396) | soil metagenome | biome: tundra; feature: field; material: soil | place: USA | collected 2010-05 | depth 0.15 m | reverse complement strand
TGCAGATGCCGATGGCCGCCGCGCCGGCGAAGATGGCCACGGCCACGTTGCGCTCCTGGACCAGTTCCCGCCACAACTGCAGCGGCGTCGCCCTCAGCAAAATCGCGGCGGCGAGGGCGAACACCGCGATCCCCAGCGAGGCGAAGATAACGGCATTCAGCAGAGGGTGCTCGGTCAGCATGAACCCGCCAGAATACCAGGATTTGGGCCAGCCTGTTAAAGAAACCGGCGTGCACTGCCGATAGAAATTGCAGAACGGCTCTTCCAGCCGCGGTGCCGGCGGCTGCGGGAACGTGCGTTCCTAGAAGGAGTATGAGCGAACCGGACCTGTCGAACCGCGAACAAAAGCTGGGGGCTTGTGTCCAGCGTATTGCGCGCGAGGAAGGCGTGCCGCCGTTTGGCCAGCACGCCAACGAAATACTCGCGCAAACACTGGATCTGGACGGAGGCAATTCCGGCGCACTGGCGCGCGTGGTGCTCAAGGATCTGGGCCTCACTTCGCAAATCCTGCGGGCAGCCAACTCCGCGCTCTATAACCGTTCGGGCCGGCCCATTCTGAGCGTGCCCCACGGAATCGTCATGATGGGCTGGGACACGCTACGCGATCTGGTGGGCACGGTCCGATATATCGAGCATTTTGCGAACCGCTCACCCGGGTTGCGCGAGTTGACGCTGCTATCGTTGCTGAGCGCGGTGCACAGCCGGGAAATTGCAGCGTCCATCGGCTATCCGCGCCCCGAGGAGGCGCATGTCTGCGGCTTGTTTCGCAATCTGGGCGAGGTGCTGATTGCGTGCCATTGTCCGGAGGAATACTCCAGAATCGTCCTGACCATGCACGAACAACACGTCAACGAAGCCGGCGCGTGCCAGCGGGTGCTCGGTTTTTCCTGGGACGAGGTTGGTTTGCGAGTGGCCACCGGTTGGGATATGCCGCCTAAGATCGATCTGTGCCTGCGCGGACTAGGCGCGGCGGGGGGAACGCCCATGGACCGCTCGCTGGCTTCGATTACAGATTACGCCCGTAGTCTGACGCACGCGATGTATCGGGACGGCGAGCCGATCGAGCGGGCCAATCTGCCTTGGGTGGTGGATCCGCAGGGGCGGCGGACGAAGGTGCCGGCGAGCGATCTGCGCCGGCTGCTGGATTCCGCGCTGCAGGAGACGCACGATACGTTCGCGGCCTTGGGCATTCCCAGCGGCAGCTTGGGGCTGGACCGGCAGGCCGAGCGGGCTCGCAGCCTGTTGGGTTTGCGTCCTGCGTTTGGCGCGGACGGATGGCGGTTGCTCGAGCGGGTCGCCGAAAACACCAGCCGTGCACTGGACAACGATTTCGAATTGACCGCAGTCATTAGCGGGCTGCTGCATGCGCTTTGCAGCGCGGGCTTCGATCGGGCGGTGTTCGGCCTGCTGAACGATGAGCACACGGCGATTCGCGGCCGGTTGGCCAGCGGGGGAGAAGTCGAAGACGTCCTGCTCCGATTCGACTTCCCGGTAGACCGCCTGGACGGGCCGATTCGCGCCGCTCTGCAGTATAAGAGCGACGTGCTGATCGATTGTTCGCGGGATGGCCGGTATGACCGCAGCGCGCTGGTAACCGCCATGGGGCCGGCCGCCTTTGCTCTTTTCCCCATCGTGGTGGACCACAAGCCGGTGGGGTGCTTGTATGCGGACCGCCAGAGCGCCGTGCCGGATCTCCACACGGCCCGGTTGCCGCTCGGCCGCGTGCGCGACGTCATGGCCGCCGCAATCCGCAGCAAGTCGGCCCACTCAGTCCGCGTCAGCCCTTAGCGCGGCCGCGGCGCCCGCCCGCCCGTCGATCCACTGCCGCCAGGTATCCAGCCCCGCGCCGGTCGTGCAGGAAACTTCCACGATCTCCGCATCGGGCTGCACGCGCCGGATGTATTCGCGCGCCAGGTCCATGCGGAACGGCACGTAGGGCAGCAGGTCCACTTTGCTCAGCACCACCATGTCGGCCCGGTGGAATGTGGCCGGATACTTCAGGGGCTTGTCCTCGCCCTCGGTGACGCTCAGCAGCACGACGCGCGCTGCCTCGCCCAGATCGTAGCTGGACGGGCACACCAGGTTCCCGACGTTCTCGATGAGCAACAGATTGATCGCGTCCGGCTGCCACTCGCCAAGCGCGTTGGCGACCATGCGGGCGTCCAGGTGGCAGGCACCGCCGGTGGTGATCTGGCGCACCGGGAAGCCATAGCGCGCCAGACGCTGCGCGTCGTTGTCCGTCTGAATGTCACCGGTGAGCACGGCCACGCGCCGCCCTGGCTCGAAGGAAGCCAGGGTGCGTTCCAGCAGCATGGTTTTGCCTGAGCCAGGCGAGCCGATCAGGTTCACGCACCAGGTTCCATGCCGCAGGAAGCCTTGCCGCAAATCGGCGGCCAGGCGGTCGTTTTCGTTCAGAACTTTGCGTTCCAGGGGCACGCGGGTCATGTTTCTGCGATCTCCATATAGGCGAATTCCAGTTCTTTGCCGCTGGCCAACTCCGTCTCCGCGGAGCCGCACCGGGGGCACGCGGTCCGATACTCCTCGACTGCGAAATCCCGCGCGCACCGGCGACAGCGGTTGCGCCAGGGCAGCCGCTCGATCTCGAGCGAGAGCGGCGCCAGGTCGGTATCCTGCACCAGGGCGTCGAAACAGAAGCGCAGCGATTCGGAATCCAGTCCGGAAAGCTCCCCGATCTTGACGCCCACTGCCAGCACGTGCGCGTTATGCCGCGCCGATTCGGCCCGGACGGCCTCCAGCATCGAAGCGGCTATGCTCATTTCGTGCATGATGGCGGGCGCTTATCCGATCATAGCTCGGGTGGGCCGCCTCGAAGTTGCCGTCGCGGCTTCGGGGTACTTCACCGTTTTGGGGATCTCTTGACTGAAAGCAACGCGACTGTTACCGAGCCGCGACCGTCAGAAGCCGGGAAAAAATCGCCCTTGATCGGGCTTGGCAGGCGGAACCGGAACCGCCTGCCCCACCACGGCAAACACATGATTTCTTTTGGTGGCGCAGGCGGTTCCGCCTGCGACCCTCGATTGTTTCACAGCTTCTCAGGGGAGCGGTTTCCCTAAAACGGTTAAGCACCCCCGGCTTCGACTGGGTATGAATTGTAAGTCCCGAGGCCAAACAAGCAGACCAACCTGTTCACGCTGCTGGTGCTGGCGCTTCCCGCGCTCGCCAATTCCTCGGCGGCGCATCACCGGGCGCAGGCGGAAGTCTACCTGCGCGTGAAAGGGATTAAGCCGCCGGATTGCGCGTTTTAGCGTGGACGGCAAAGCACGTTATACTTGCCTCAAGATGCGATCCGGAATACTCTCACTCATTGCGCTCGGCATGAGCTGTGCGCTGGCTGCTCCGGCGCAGTCCGCTTACGTGCGCGTCAGCCAGGTTGGTTACGAGGCGGGCAGTCCGCCGCATCGCGCCTACCTGATGTCCACCGGCGCGGAAACAGGCGCGACGTTTAATGTTCTAAGCTCAGGCGGCCGGACGGTGTATGCAGCGCCGATTGGCGCCCTGCTCGGCACGTGGAGCAACAGCGCCACGTTGACGTATTCGGTGTATGCCCTGGATTTTACCGTGACGGCCGGGGATGGCTACACCATCTCGGTGGCAGGCCCGGTGGCGGCCGTCTCGCCTGTGTTTCCCGTGGAAGATCCCGCAACGCTCTATTCCGGACTGCTCCTGAACGCAAAGTTCTTCTATGAAACCGAACGGGATGGGCCGGATTACATCCCCAATGCGCTGCGCACGGCGCCTGGACACCTCAACGATGCGACCGCCGCCGTCTTTCAAACGCCGCCGTTGAATAGCGACGATTTGATTACAACCACCGGCACGCCTCTGACGCCCACCGGCGCGGCGATCGATGCGTCCGGCGGCTGGTGGGATGCGGGCGACTACCTGAAGTACGTCGAGACTGTCAGCTACACGGTCGCGCTGCAAGAGATCGGCATTCGCGATTTCCCCAGTCAGATGGGCGCGCGCGCTCCGATGAACCCGCCCGCTCCGCCGAATTCCATTTCGTACGCCGGCAACGCATCCGGAGCGCCTGCGTCGGCGAACTTCGCGCCGGAGGCGGGCTTTGGCATCGAATTCCTGGCGAAGATGTGGGACGATAGCACGAAAACGCTTTACTACCAGGTCGGCAACAGCCAAAGTTGGACCAACTTTCCCAACCTTCTGAGCGACTATGACATCTGGCGTCTGCCACAGGCCGACGACGAATGGCCGGGTTGCTCGAGCACCGCGCATTATATCTGTCACCGCCCGGTATTCGTCGCCGGACCGGCGGGATCGCCCATCAGCCCGAATCTGGCGGGACGCCTGGCCGCGGCGTTTGCATTGTGCTACCAACTGGCACGCACGTCGCATCCGGGCGCCGCCAATCAGTGTCTCAAGAACGCGGAGGATATTTTCGCGTTGGCGGAAACGTCATATGCGGACCCGGCTGCGTCGGTGGGCACCGGCACGTGCAGCTCCGGGTGCCTGCTCACCATTATGCCGTTCGACGGATATCCGGAGACGGTATGGGACGACGACATGGAGTTGGGCGCCACGGAGTTGTATTTGGCTTTGAAGCTCGCCGGCGGGAATTTGCCGCCCGGGCTGCCTGTCGCCAATCCCATGACCTACCTGACACAAGCGGCGCAGTTTGCCAGTAACTATATTACTAAGATCTACAATGCAGGCTACGCCGATACCTTGAATCTTTACGATGTCAGCGGGCTGGCGCATTTTGAGTTATATCGCGCGTTCCGCATGGCCGGCAATCCGAGCGGCCTGGCAGTGACTCAGCAAGGCATTCGCAACCAACTGCTGAAGCAGGTCGCCGGCGCCATTACGAACGCTGGAAGCGACGCATGGGGCTTTGGGGACGCATGGAACGGCGACACGACTTCGCACGGCGCGGGCATTTCGGTGATGGCGAGCGAAGCTCATTACTTGACCGGCGACAGCTCGTATGACACTTACTCGCGCAGGTGGCTGGCCAACATTCTGGGCGCGAATCCATGGGGATCGTCGTTCATAGTGGGGGAAGGCTCCGCCACGTTTCCCAACTGCATCCAGCATCAGGTCGCCAACTTGGCCGGAGCGCTGAACGGCACGCAGGGCGGTGTGCCGGTTTTGTGGGGCGCGGCCTCCGAAGGACCTTCCTACGCTGCTACCGCGGGCACTCTTGACGGCATGATTCTCTGCCCGGCCGGCGGCGGAGATGCCTTCAAAATATTCAACGGCAATGACGGACCGTACAATCCATCGCTAAGAGCCGTCTACCGGGATAATGTGCAGTCTTACAGCACTACCGAGCCGGCCATCGATCTGACTTCGACCTCGTTCCTGATGTGGTCATGGAGACTGGCGGGCCGGCCAGCGGAATGAAGTGAGGCACGCACGAGTGCGTGCGCCACCCCGGCCGGACCGGCATATAGAAAGCCGTGATTGCGCAGATGGTCGTCGGTGTTGGAGATCATGATGCTGAACACAATCCGCCGCCACAGGGCGCGCATGTCCTCTTTTGGCGATGCCCCGTGTTGACGGAGGACATCCACGAACTCCAGATAGCTGCGGGTCTCCTGGTCTATGGCATCGAGCATGCTCATGGCCGATAAGAACGGAACGCGCATGCCACGCTCGCGATCGAAACGGCGCAACAGCAGCACGGGCTTGCCGGCGATGGCTTTCACCGTCCACGCGGGCACCGCGACGCCAGCCTTCGCCGCGAGTGTCAGGGCCACGGCCTCCCACAGCACCGCATTGATCTCGTCTCCTTTGTTCGGAAACTTGGCGATAGCCAAATGAAGGTCGCGGTCGCGGATGGAGGCCTTGGGACGGGAGGCGGGACAAAACGCTCCTTGCCGGTGTCTATTCAGAGGTGGAACTGCGCATCGCTCTCCTCGCTCTGGCGCTGCTGGCGCCCGCAATGGCAGACGACACGCCCAGCGGCCGAGCCGATCTGGATAAAGGACGGCAGGCTTACGCCCAGCAGCAATTCGCCGAGGCGCTGACCCGATTCGAAGGGGCCGAACAAGCCGCGCGGAAGGAGGGCGACGCTTCGCTGCTGGTGGAGTGTCTGCGGCTGCGCGCGACCGTCCAGCGCGATTCCGGCGACGCCGCGCATGCGGAGCAGTCGCTGCAGCGGGCAGCGGACGAGGCTGCCAAGGCCTACGGTGATAGCAGTCCCGAAGCGGCCGCCGTCCTGGAGGAGATCGCCACGGCCAACCGCGCCCAAGGCCGCGCCGAGCTAGCCCTGGCCGGAATCGAGAAGGCCATCAAGATTCGCGAGGCCCAAACAGGCGCCGCGCGCGCCGGCCTGGCCCGCGATCTGACCTTGGCCGCGGTGCTCGATCAGCAAGCGGGCCGGGAGGATCCGGCCATGGAGTTGCTGAAGCGAGCCATCGAGGAGTGGAGCCTGGCGCAACCCGGCGATCCGCAATGCCTCCCCGCCATCGAGGCGCTGGGCGGCATTTACCGCGACCGCGCGCAGTACACGGATGCCGAACCGCTGCTGCAGCGCGCCGTACGGTTGCGCGAAGCCGCCGACGGCCTGGATACGGCGGAGCTGATCCCCTCCGTGGATTCCCTCGCCTATGTCGAATTCGGCCTGCAAAAATACCCGGAGGCGGAAGCGCTTTACAAGCGGCTGCGCGGCCTCTGGGAGAAGAACGCCGGCGAGGAACATCCCATGGTTGCGCTGACGCTGGACAAGATGGCCGAGTTTTACGCATTCCAGCATCGCTACGAGGAAGCCGGGAAGGCCGCCACGGCCGCGCTGGAGTTGCGGGCCAAGACGTACATCGCCAGCCTGAATCAGACCGGCCGCGTGCTGCTGATGGAAGCCAGGCTGGCCGACGCGGAGGACCTGTACCGCCGGACCGTCCAGATCGGCGATCTGGCCAAAGTGCCCGACGATGTCATGGACTCGCCCTTACGCATTTACGCCAAGATCCTGCGCGAGATGCAGCGGGACGACGAGGCCGCCGTGCTTGAGAAACGCGTCAAGGGTGCGCTGCTGCGGAAGGCCGATCGCGAAGGCCGCCGGCCGGCTCCGGGTGCAACGCCGCCGCAGTAATCTGCACGCTGCGCGCTGGGAATCAGGCAGGGTAGAAATTGCGGTCCCAGGCGTGCCGCCCGAGCACCTCCAATGTCTCTTGCGGCAGCGGTCCTTTGCCGGGCACGGCGCAATTGGCCTCCGCGTTCCGCAGGCTGCGCATCCCCGGAATCACCGCGGATACAGCCGGATGCGAAAGGCAGAAGCGCAACGCCACTTCGGGTAGGCTCGCCGCGTCCACGCCGAGATCCCGAAGCAGGCTCTCCACGTGTTCCCTTACTTGCTTCTTGCGGTCCCCCTGGAAATAGTCCTCGCGGAAGTCGCCCGGCGCAAAGCGCGTATGCTCGTCGATCTTGCCGGTCAAGCCGCCTTCATCCAGCGGCACGCGCGCGATCACGCCAATACCGCGCGCCATCGCCAGCGGAAATAAGTTGCGCTCCGGGCTTTGATCGAATATGTTGTAGATCACCTGCACCGTGTCGATCAAGCCCGTCTCGACGATTTCGAGCGCCGAATCCGGCTGGTGGTCGTTGATCGAAATTCCCACTGCCCGCGCCTTGCCGGAGCGCTTCAACTCCTCGAGCGCGCGCCGCCACTCATCGCGCGCGGTCCACTCCGGATTCCACACGTGCAGTTGCAGCAGATCGATGGTTTCCACTCCCAGATTCTTGAGGCTAAGTTCGGTCGAGCGCAGGATGTAATCGTACGGAAACACCTGCTCGATGCCGATGCCGGGCTGCGCCGGCCACAATTGGTTCTTCGGCGGCACCTTGGTGGCCACGTAGATTTCGCGGCCGGCTTCGCGCACCACTTGTCCCACCAGTTGTTCGCTGTGCCCCGCGCCATACGCCAGCGCCGTATCGATAAAGTTCAAACCCAGTTCGATGGCGCGGCGCAGCGCCGCCAGCGATTCGTCGTCGCTTCCGCCGAGCCACTGGGTTCCCCCGATGCCCCAGGCGCCGTAGCCCATCTCGCTGATTTCGAAGTTGGTCCTTCCCAGTTTGCGATATTTCATGACACCCCATTATAAGGCGGAGGGCGGGCAATCATGCCCGCAGCCGGCTTTTAGCCGGCTCTTCCCGCGAGCGAAGCTCGCCCCTATAAGAATATGAAACGCGAGGCGGCGCTAAACTAGTCGATAGAGCATATGCGGCGGGCCCTCATTGCGCTGTTCGTTCTGACGCTCGCGGCGTTCGCCGCCAACATCAAGCTTTACCTGAAAGACGGCGGCTTTCACTTGGTGCGCGAATACCAGGTCCAGACCGATCGCGTCCGCTACTACAGCGTGGAGCGCAGCCAGTGGGAAGAGATGCCGCTCGACCTGGTGGACCTGAAGCGCACCGAATCCGAAATGGCCGAGCGCCAGGCCCAACTCGCGGACGAGACCAAGGTGGTTGCCGAGGAGGAGAAAGCGGTGCACGAGGCGCGGGCCGAAGTCGCCAAGATCCCCCAAGACCCGGGCGTGTATTATGTGGAAGACAACACCGTCAAGCCCATCAAAGTGGCCGAATCCAAGGTGCACAACAACAAAGGCCGCACCGTCCTCCAGGTCCTGTCGCCGATCCCGGCGGTGAGCGGAAAAGCCACTCTCGAGCTGGACGGGCTGCATTCACCGAATATCCTCGGCAATCCGGAGCAGGAGTTTTATATCCAGCTCTCGGCCGAGGAGCGATTTGGAATCGTCAAGCTCACGCCGGAGCACGGCATCCGCATCGTCGAGAAAATAACCATCGTTCAGGTCACCAAGGAAGTCATCGAGGAGCCGATCGAGGTGCAGGTCTTCCGAAAACAGATGACGCAGGACGGCTTATATAAGCTCTGGCCGATGAAGCCCATGTCACCCGGCGAGTACGCCGTGGTTCAATACACGCCCGGTAAGACGAACATGCAGGTGTGGGACTTCGCCATCGCGCCTGCCGCCAAGAACTAGGCGCGTCCAATGTCGGGAACTATCGCCACTGCAATAGCCGGTGCGCCTGCTCACCCAGCGCAAACACGATCTTGTCTTGCGCCACGGAGATGCGGAAGGTGCCCGGGCGCAGGCCTTGCGGCGTCTGCCGGCCGTGAAAATGCTGCACCGCGGTCACCGGCCCCACGGGCCGCTTCGTGGCGGGATCGACGGCGCGCGTGAAGATGCATTCGAATCCGTCATGGACCCGCGTGAAGTAGATGCGGCCGCCGGCCGGAGACCAGCGCGGATAATCGCCTTCCCCCAAGTCCACCCATTCCGTAGCCGGAACATCCCGCAGTCCCCGAAAAGGCGCGGCCCACATGCGCGGCTGGCTGCCGCCCTCCTGGGAGGTGAAGAGCGCCCAGCGCCCGTCTTTCGAGGAATTGGCCAGGTAGAGGTTCGCGATGGGATGCGAGTAGATCGCCCGGTGCTCGGCGGTTCGGGTATCCCAGGCCATGATCCTGCGGGGGACCTGCATGCTGGCCGCCAGCACCCATTGGCCGCCGCGCGAGAGATCCCAGGGCACGCCGTAGGTTTGGAGCCGTCCCCACGATTCCCCGGTCTTCAGATTCAGAACCTTCCAGATCGAAGGATTTGTGCCCACCGTCGGTTCGCTCACCTGAAGGACAAAGAGACCGTCGGTACTGAGGTGGCGCGCCTCCGGCAGTGGCTTGTGCGCCCCCGTCCGGTAATCCTGGAGGAAGGTCGCGCCGTGCCCCTCCAACAGAAACGATGCGCCGTCCGGGGCGAATTCAGCATAATGGTCGCCGTGCTCCAGCGGGGTCAAGGGCGCGAGCGATCCCCCTACGGCTCCGCTCTCGGCGTCGATCGGCAGTACCCACGTTCCCGAGCGAGTATCTACTTCATCGGCCAGGACTGTGCCGTTTGCGGAAGCGGCACAACCGGAAATCATCTCCAACTGAGATGGGGCAGCCGCGCTGGAGTACCGGCCGGCGCGCAAGGCTGGCTTGAGCGGAAATTCGCCCAGCGCCCTGCTCTCTTCATCAAAGGGCGCGTAAAGGAACCGATCGCCTGTCACGGCGCAGGCGCGCCCGTACAAATGCACAGGCTCGCTGAATTCGGGTTTCAGTGCGGCCGGTCCGCCATCCAGTGGGGCGCTCCACAGCCGAAGCGTGCCCCGTTCGTCGGTTGCCAGGAAAAGTACGCTCTGGCTGTCGGCACTCCACGCGGCCCCCTGCACCGACAATGCATTACTGGCGAGTCGCACCGGCGTGCCTCCTCGTGCCGCCACACGGTATAGCCTGCTCATGTTGGAGGCGGCAATGTCTCCGACGTTCTGGTTGGTGTTCAGATAGGCGATCCATTCGCCATTCGGGGAAAAGCGTGGGCTCCGGCCGCCCGCCACGAGCAGCCGCGCCGCGCCGCCGGGCTCAGAGGGTACCCCGGGCTGCAAATAGATGCCGGCGGTTGGGCGCGTGGAATGAAAGGCCAACCACCGGCCGTCGGCTGAGAGCGCCGGTTCGTCGTTCGCGGCGTCGCCGCCGGTCACGCGTTTCGGCGCGCCGTTGGGCATCGGCTTGAGCCAAATGTCCGGATGCGTGCCCGCTTCCCCCGCCGATGGAAACGCCGCGAACGCCAGCCACTTGCCGTCACGGGAAAGCGCCGGTTGCATAGCGTTGGGGACGCCTGCCTCAAAAGGTATGAGTTGGTGAGCGCTTTGTGGACCGCGCAACATACGAAGCCCCAAAAGCGCGGCGGCGGAAGCGACCAGCACGGCCGTCATCGCCGCCCAGAACTTCTTGTGCGGCTTCCGGGCGCGGACCCGCTGTCCTTCCAGGTAGCGCACCAGATCCGCGTCCATCTCCGCATCGGACCGATAGCGGCCAGCAGCATTCTTGCTCAATGCCTTCGCAAGAATGGCGTCTAGCGGCGCGTCGAGCCGAGGCGGTTCCACTTGCGTGTGGGCGATGACTTTCGCCACGCCGGCCGGTGACGGGTCGCTGATTTGGTAGGGCAAGCGACCGGTCAGCAAACGATAGAGCAGCACGCCTACGGAGTAGAGATCGGAAGCGACGGTCACCGGTTCGCCGCGCACCTGCTCCGGACTGGCATAATCCGGCGTGAAGGCGAAAACGCCCGTCTTGGTGAGCGCGGTTTCGGCGGTGGCATCCACCAGGCGCGCGGTGCCGAAATCCAGCAGCTTCACGTTACCCGATTCATCCACCAGGATGTTGGACGGCTTCAGGTCGCGATGGATCACGTGGCGGCCATGCACGTAGGCCAGTGCCTCCAGCACCTGGCGCACCAGCGCGATGCGGCTGCGGGTATCGAACTCATGGGTGTCGCAGAAGCGGTCGATGGTCAGGCCGCCGATGAATTCCATCACCAGGTAGGGCAAGCCGGTCTCGGAGACGCCGCCATCGATCAGGCGGGCGACTTTCGGATGATCGAGGCTGGCCAGAAACTGGCGCTCGCGGCGGAAGCGTTCTTCGATCTCGGGGGAGGCCAGGGCCAGAGGCACCACCTTCACGGCCGCCGACATTTGGAAGGCGCCATCGGCGCGCTCGGCCAGATAAACGGTGCCCATACCGCCGCGCCCGAGCAGCTTCACGGCCTGCCATGCGCCGAACCGCGGCAACCGCTGCGCGGGTGCGGGCACCGCCGCCCGGATGCGCTCGTGATGTTCGAGCAGGAGAGTGACTTCCGTGCGCAGGTTCTCATCGGCGCCGCACTGTTCGCCGATCAGTGTGTCCCGCTCGGTGCCCGGCGGCAGATCCATGGCGGCGTAAAAGATTTCCTCGACCTCGCGAAATCGTTCCAGTTCAGCCGGATTCATAGCATCTTGGCAGGCTGAATGCCCGCCCCACCTGTTCAGCCGGATTCATAGCGTGTGGCCTTCAGGCCAGGCGGCGGCGCAGCCAGGCCAGTGAAAAGTGCAGGCTGCGTCCCACGGTCCGGCTGGAAATGTCCAGAATTTCGGCGGTTTCGTCCACCGTGCAGCCGAGAAAGTAGTGCAACTCGACCATGCGGGTCTTGATGGGATCGAATTCGGCCAGATCGTTGAGGGCTTGCGAAAGGTCCAGCGATTCGGCGGTCTCACCGCCCAGCCAAGCCAGCTCCGCGTCGAGGGGCGCGCGCTGCCAGCCCCAACCGCGCTTTTCCGATTTCGCCTTGCGCGCGGAATCGATGAGGACGCGGCGGGTGAGCTGCGCGGCAAAAGTGAAGAAGTGCGCGCGGTCCTTGAGCGACAGCCGGCGCAGGCGCAGCAGGTCCACGAAGACTTCATTGACCACCGCCGTGGGCTGGAGGGTATGGTCCGGCCGCTCTTTGTGCAGGTAGCCTTCGGCAATGGCGTGAAGCTGATCGTAGACCAACGGGGCCAGCGCCTCGACTGCGCCGGGCTTGCCCTGCTCCCAGCGCGCCAGGAGCTGGGTAATCTCCCCTGGACAAGACTTCGACACCTTTTTATCATAAACCGTCCCGTGACGGCCTGGCCCGTGAAGCTGGGTACTGTGCGGTTTGATACGGCACTTGGATTAGACAGGCCTCACTTAGATACGGCGCAATTTGAGGAAGAAGACCGCCACCGTAACTTCTAAACAGATCTGCTTGTCTTGTTTTGCCGCCTCTTTGCGCCGTATTAAGTGAGCCGCCGAATGCGCCGGGCGGCCACGGACAACGAATGGAGAACGCATGAGGACATTACTGAAGACTCCCGTCAACATGATTCTGGCAAGATTGCTGCCAGCCGTCCTGGTTTTCTCAGGCGTCATGCTGGCCCAAGGCACCATCAATACTTACGCCGGGAACGACGCCTTGTTTGCGGACGGCGGCAAGGCCGCGACCGCCGCCCACCTGGTGGGACCGAACAACATGGCCGTCGACGCCCAGGGCAACGTCTACATTGCCGCCAGCGGACTTTCCATGGTTCTCAAGGTTGCCGCGAACACCGGCGTCATCTCCGTCTTCGCCGGGAACGGCCTGAGCAGTGCCGGCGGCGACGGTGGACTCGCTACGGGCGCTTCGCTGGGAAGTCCGACGGGCTTGGCCTTTGATTCCTCGGGCAATCTCTATATCGTGGATTGGGCCAGCAGCAATGTCAGGAAGGTGGACACGAACGGAATCATCACCACAGTGGCTGGCGACGGTGGGCAAGGCGGCTTTTCGGGAGACGGAGGACCGGCAACGAAAGCCCTGCTCACAAACCCGACTGGGATCGCAGTGGACAAGTCCGGCAACCTTTATATCGCGGACCGTGGCAACCAGCGTATCCGAATGGTGACTGCGAGCAGCGGAACAATCTCGACGATCGCGGGCAGCAGCACCATTGGTTTGTCCGGCGATGGCGGACCGGCGGCCAAAGCCACTTTCACACTTCCCACAGGCATTGCGATCGATGCAACCGGCAACCTATACATCGCCGACGAGAATAACCGGGCAATCCGCCGGATCTCCACCAGCGGGATCATCACCACGGTTGCCGGGACGGGCCAGTTTGGATACAGCGGCGACAACGGGCAGGCCACCAAGGCGAAGCTGGCGGGGCCGCAAGGCGTGGCTGTAGATGCTTCCGGAAACCTGTATATCGCCGATTCGGGAAACGAGCGCATCCGGTACGTCAACATAAGCGGAATCATCACCACGATTGCCGGAACCGGCGCGGCCGGATTCAGCGGCGACAGCTCCGCGGCCACTGCCGCCACGTTCAGCAATCCGGTCGGAGTCGCGCTGGACGCCTCGGGCAACGTTTACGTGGCGGACCAGGACAACAACCGCATTCGCCGCTTTGTGGTGGGCGGCGCAGTCACCACGTTCGCCGGAACGACGACCTCCGCCGGCGACGGTGGACCATCCACGCAGGCGCGTGTAGAACCCTGGGCTGTAGCGGTGGACTCCTCGGGCAACCTGTACATCGCCGACCGCAGCGAGCAACGAGTCCGCAAGGTGGCTCCCTCGGGCACGATCAGCACCGTTGCGGGAACCGGCCAGACGGGCTTTGGGGGCGACAATGGCCCGGGCGCATTGGCGCTTCTGAGCACGCCCAACGACGTAGCGGTGGACGCGAGCGGAAACGTATACATCGCGGACGCCGGCAATAATAGGATCCGCCGCGTAGATGCGTCCACGGGAACGATTACGACGTTCGCCGGCACCGGCGGTTGCTGCTACGCCGGAACCGGGACGGGCGGAGACGGGGGCCTGGCTACGGCCGCCACCCTTTTCTACCCGACGAGCGTGGCGGTCGATGCGTCGGGAAATGTGTATTTCACCAACATGGTTCAGACCAACACATCCCCTGCGCCCCAGGCCATACGCCGGGTGACCACTGACGGGAAGATCCATACCTGGGCCGGCGGCGGAACCAGCCTCGGATTCAGCGGAGACGGCGGGCCGCCGCTCAACGCGCAGTTCGGCAGTTCCCTCGAAATCCGGACAGGTCCCGACGGGAGCCTGTATATCGCGGACCAGACCAACAACCGGGTGAGGAAAGTCGATCCAGCCGGAGCCACCATCAACACGGTAGCGGGCAACGGCCAGAGCAGCACCTCCGGCGATGGAGGGCAGGCTACGTCGGCGGGAGTGCCCGCTCCCTGGTCGGTTGTGGTCGATGCGGCGGGAGACTTTTACATTGGACTCAACGCTACCGTGCGGAAGGTCACGGCCAGCGGCACCATCGGCCCATACGCCGGCAACGGCCAGTGGAGCTTCTCCGGCGATGGCGGATCCGCGACGGCCGCATCGCTTGCGGGGGCGTCCGGCTTGGCGCTGGATTCCGGAAGCAATCTGTACATCGTGGACAGTGCCAACCGCCGCGTTCGCCAGGTGCAGCCCGGGGTCAGCCCTGCGATAGCCTTGTCGCCCAGCTACGTGACGTTCTCGCTGGCGGTCACGGGCTCCACAGCCACTACACAGACGTTTGTGCTGTCGAACAGCGGTCAAGGTACGCTGAACTGGGCCTCGTCCGTCACCACAACTGCCGGCGGCGGCTGGCTCTCGATTTCCCCCTCCACCGGATCGATCCTGGCCGGGCAGCCTGGAACCACGGTGACGCTCACGGCGAACCCCTCTGGCCTGACGGCCGGCGATTACTACGGGCAGATTCAGATCACTTCGCCGAGTGCTGCGAGCCCGCTCCAGATGGTCACAGTGAGATTGACAGTCCAAACGGCGGGCGAGGATCCTCCGCAGGCCGCGGCGGGTGGCGTGCTAAATGCCGCCAGTTTCAGCTTGTCCACGCCGGTGGCGCCGGGAGCGATAGTATCCATTTTTGGGACGAATTTCACGGATTCGACCAGCGTCCTGGCCGCGCAGGGGTTCCCGCTGCCCACCGAGCTCGGCGGAACGTCAGTCACCATCGGCGGGGAGGCGGTTCCCCTTTTAGCGTTGAACGCCACGCAGATTAACGCGGTGCTGCCCTTCGATCTGGCGGTAAACACCAGCGTGCCCATCGTGGTGACCCGCAACAACGCCGTCTCCGCGCCGCAACCCGTAAGCCTGGTTTCGTCGCAGCCGGGCGTGTTCACGCAGTCGGAAACCGGCCAGGGCACCGGGATCGTGGTGATCGTGCATGCCGACGGATCGCAGGTCGAAGCGGGCGGCGGCAACGCGGCCGCGGCCGGAGACGCCGTGGTCGTTTACTGCACGGGTTTGGGAGACGTGACGCCGCGCGCGGTCGCGGGATCTCCGGCCCCGCCTTCGCCGCTCTCGTATGTAATCGATCCGGTGACGGTTACCATTGGCAGCGTAAACGCTCCGGTATTCTTTGCCGGTCTAAGCCCGGGATTCACCGGTCTCTATCAAGTGAACGCAACTGTCCCCAGCGGAATCGCGCCGTCGCAGCAAGCGCCGTTGGTGCTGTCCCAAGGGGGGCGCGCCAGCGCCACCACCACGATTCCGGTGCAGTGAGGCGCACCCTGAAAGAGTTTGTACTCGTACGAAGAGCAATCTGTTCTCAACATGAGAGGAAGTCATGTAGAAGAGATCGTCTGTATTGTCCAAGCTGGCGGAATGGGAGCGCCGCGTGCAAGTTTCGTGTTTGACTTGCTCGATTCCGGATTCGAGTTCTCCAACGTTGCGCTGGCATCGAACGAACATTCCAGGGCTCAACGCGAGCGACCTGACGTTCACGGCCGGCCAGATCGTTCACTGTATTGTGCGAGCCTCAATAACACGGATTTCTCGCCAGGATTCAGCAAAGAGGTTTGCTTTCGAAGAGATGTCAGAGAGGTTGCACAATGTCAACAATGATAAGGAAGGCTCTCGGCGGGCACCCGCAGCGCGACAAGCTCCGGTTTCCCATTGAGAAGGACGTCTGCTTCCAGTGCGTGAAGCGTGGCAGGATCTCGGCCGTTGGTGTAGGCAGAACCTTTCAGATTAGCAGCCACGAGGTGCGCTTCACGACCCAGGATCCCCTCGAGCGGGGCGAGAGGGTGCGACTGGCGGTGGATTGGCCCGCCATGCTGGACAACGCCTGTCTTATGAAGCTGGAAATCTGCGGCTCGGTAATTCGAAGCCTGCCCGGCGCGGCCGCAGTCCAAATCGCACGCTACGAATTCCGGACACGCGGCGCCACGCTCAGGGTGTTGCCGCGGCGATTTCTGGCGCGAACGGCCTCTCCGACCAGCGATCCAGTACAGCGGCGCTTGGAAGTGCTTTGATGGGTCTGAGGACTTGCCGGAACGTGTGCACGTTCTTGGCGGGATTGGCGGGCCTTGGCGTCTTGGCGTGAAACAATGGTTAGGAGGATCGTCCACCGCTGGAAACCCGAAGCCGCCGCCGAGGGTGAAGCCGCCACCCCAGAATCCCTTCCAAATTAGCCCTTACCCCCGCCCCCCAACCGAACTGCGCCCGTATAAGTGTTAGGAAGAGCCCCGGCCAGACCCACTACCGTTTGTTCCTTGATTTGCGCCGCACCATGGGGCATACTGGGAAC
>OCTA010002449.1_pt1 | contig 16907 bp, 8 predicted proteins | sample 1538991 | NCBI WGS metagenome assembly OCTA01 (sample SAMEA3539302, study PRJEB22396) | soil metagenome | biome: tundra; feature: field; material: soil | place: USA | collected 2010-05 | depth 0.15 m | reverse complement strand
TCCGATCTGGGTAGCTTCGCGCTGGAGCATGTTCGTCATCGAGCACGCGGGCGAGGCGGTCCAGCGCCTCGGACCGAGCAGACAGAACGGCCGGCCCCGCTTGTGCAGAATGCACGACCAGGAACTGTGCGAGCTCCGGCTGCTCGTCGAAGAACTCAAGTAGTGCGACCAGCCCGGCTCGCACGCGGTCCAGCCAGCCTTCCTGCGCCTCGAACGCTGCGCCCGCGCGGACCGCAACGACCGCCAGCGCCTGCTCGAACGCCGCCAGCTGACAGGCCTCGACACCCTGCAGATGCTCGTCGAACACCGCGCGTGAGACACGCATGCGACCGGCTGGGTCTGCATCTGCCAGTCCCGCGAACGGGAACCGGCGGACAGCTTCGGTCGCCGTCACGAGCCGGCGCGCGCGCTGGAGCTCGATCCGCGGTGGATCAGGCTGGCCGCCCCGCCGGCGCGGGGGCCGATTCGCGTCAGTAGAGCCCACGAGCCTCAACGACCTGGGCGTCGCGGCCGGGTCAACGGCCATCGGGGCAGCGCTCAAGATGTGTCAGAAAGCGCACGTCCGCAACTGTAAATGGGCCACTGATCGAAGTCAGCGGCTGTGCGGCGAATTAGTGCAAGTGAAACAGCATCGTGGTCCGTCTAATTAGGCCAGGTAAAACGGGGGCGCCCGGTTGAATTAGGGTAGGTGAAACTAACCCTTCCGACGAGCCGGGTGGGGCTTCCTCTTGGGATGGCGCTTCTTCTTCGGCTTCTTGCAGCCTTCGACGGCCACCTTCACAGTGGGTTTCACCCTTGCCCCGTTCTGCCCGTTGATCGCGGTGAGCATGGTCAGACGTTTCTTGGTGCAGAGGCCGGAGCTCGCGGCGAAGATCGAGCGGGAGCCCTCGGGGAGGACCAGGTCCAGACGGCGGATAGGGACATCGGGGATCGCCCGGAAGGTCACCGATGTGACGTTGCGCGCATCCACGTACACGGCGCCGGTCAGATCTATAGTGACACCCTGCGCCTTCAGCACCAGGACCAGGTTGGGGAAGGCCGCGCCGTGGCTGACGAGGATCGCCGGTCCGGCCATCGACGTCGCCAGAATGGGGGTCTGCACAATCGCCGAGCCGACCACCGACGCCTTGGGGCAGGAGGCGGGGCTTGCGTTGAAGATACGTTCGGGGCACGCGCGCTGGATCGTTTCCAATCGTGCCGGCAGCCTCTGGGGAAGATCGACCTTCAGCGAGCGCATGTTCGCCTGGCCCTGAGGGGTTGTGATCACCACGTGCAGGCTCGCGCCGTGACCCGCGAATTCGCCGTTGGCGCGGGTGAGCGCCGTCAGCTTGGGGCTGAACTTCAGGCTCGCGCAGCTCGCGACTCGGAAGGGCGCCGATGGCGAGGCGCTCGCCCCTTCGTCGCTCGAAACGGTGGACGTGATTGCGAGCGGGCTGCAGTTCGTCGAGTTGAAGATAAATCCTGGCCGATCGATGGTGATGTTGAGGTGCTTGATCTGTAGTGGGACTCCGTCGATGATGTGCGGGATCGCGTGCGTCGCGATCGTCAGCTGGGCGGTTTGAGGGTCGACTTCGATCTTCGCCCTAATGACGAGACAGTCGCACGGCGGGTGGTTTTCGGCGGCGTTCTCCAAGTCAAGCGGTCCCGCCTTCACGGGCGTGACGATCGACAAACCAAATGGAGCGCCCTCGTATGACCCCGTCAGATAGACCTTGCCACCGCTGAGCGTGTACGGATCGCCACCTAACCCGGCGGAGACCGTCGTCTCGCCGATCTGGCTCGCCACGGGACAAGTTCCTGCGTTCGCCTGCCCCTCCCCACACAGCGGGACAGCGGAGAGCATGCCCGAGAGGCCGGGGGGCAGGTGCAGCTCGAAGCTCTGCAAAGACTGCTGGCCGTCTCCGCGGGAGACTGTCGCCGTCAACGGACTGAACCCGCCCGCCTGGACATCGGTCGTGCCCCCCGTCAACGACGGCGTGAACGGCAGCGACACTCCGGGACACGCGGCGCCGTTCACACCGGTGGCGATCGGGAAGATCGACGATGGTTCCGCCGACGGGTTACCGGACCAAGGGGTCAGCGTGGCATCAGTGGTGTAAGCCCCGCAGCGCGCCGGAGTAGCAAGCAGCGCGCGTTCGCCGTCGAAGAAGTGCAGTTCGATGTGTTCCAGAGGGATCTGCGGGGCGTTCGTGAAGCTCACCGTAATCTGCCCCGTCTGCTGGCCCAGCGAGACAACGCCCGCGAGCTTCACAAGCGCCCCTGACACGGGATCATTTGCGACGATGTACATCGCGAGCAGGCTTCCGAACGGGTTCGCGTTCTGCGTCGCGAGATAGACCGCGCCTTCGAGCGGGTTCGCCGAGATCGGTGTCTGGATCTTGACCGTCCCGAGCTTCGACGCGTCCGGGCACGACGGCTGCTCGGCGTTGTCGAGGCCGACCTGAGCCTCAGAGCACGCTTCCAGGTCATCCGCGACCGCGGGGTTCAGCGTGACACCTTCCGGCAGCGTGACACGTAGATTCTCGAGATTCGAAGTCGTGAGTCCTTCCGTGCCGTTGTCGCTTTCTTGAGGGACGTGGATGTCGACGGTCAACCCGGTCGGCTTGCTCGTTTCCCGCTGGTCGGCGGTGACCTTGATCTGCGGGCTGAACGGCAGGCGATCGCAACCGCCGAGCGCTGGAAGCCAGGAGCTCGCGAGCGTTGGGAAGGCGCCGACCGGCAGCGGATGCGCCCAGGAATCCCCGAGCACCGTGCTCGGCAAGGACCCCGTGCAGGAGGTCGGCAGGGAGAGGAGCGGCGGCGGACGCTGTTCGGCGGAGAGGCCGCAGGGGGAGTGTTCTTCTTCGCGGGCTTCGAGCAGGCAGCCCCAGCCGCGCTGGGAGTCGTGGCGGGGGTCGCCAGGCGTGCCCCAAAGCGTGACGTTACTCGAGAGGAACGCGGCGGTCTGGGTGATGTTATTGATGCTCACGGTAACGCCGTAGTCACCCCCCGCGCGCGCGGAAGTATTGATAAACGCGGGCGCATTGGCTTGGATCGCGTAGAAGCCGAACCGGGCTGGCTCCCCAACCGAGGGTTCCACGTTGAACAACGGCAGCGTATAGGTGGCAAATCCGACGATGGCGGGTTCAAAGACAGTCAGCGATATCACCCCGACCGCGGTCCGCGGCGGGCAGTGGTTTTCCTTGCCTTCAACCGTCGAGTAGAACTGCACTGTGGTGCACTGCGGGAACCGGGTAGCGTTGCCGATCATTCCCGCGGGCCACTTGAAGCTGAGATCCTTTGGGAGTGCAGTAGGCGTGACCAGAGGCTTACTGCTCAGTGGTGCCGCGTCAGCGGTCTGGTTCAAGGCGATCGTCGTGGTCTGTTGAAAGGGGTGAGAACCGGCCTGCGCATCCGACAAGCCGCCCGCTTCTTCGTTGGTCAGTTCGTAGGTTTCCACACCGAACGGGGCCGGTTTCGCACCGATCGCAAGCGGGCGCTGGGCACGGGCATCCGGCGCGCCGCCACCGGTAGCGCTCACTTCATTTATCTCGCCGTTGCTCGCGCCTTCGATGACGACCGCGATACGGACTTCGAGCTCCGCATAGGGCACGAGTGTCCCGGTCAGTTCACACGAAACAAGCGACTGCGTGATGAGCGCGCAAGGGATCGAGGTAGGCGTGCCTCCCAAAGGCTCCGCGCCCGCAACACCCACGGCCTTAAATCCAGCCGGGAGGGCATCCATGATCTGAGCCGGCGCGCTGGCGCCGTTAACGTTTGCGTCGCCGACGTTCTCAGCCGTGACGACGATCTCGCCGCTGCCTTCGGGCGCCAGGTCAGTCGGGCGCGAAGCAGAGGTCAGATGCCACCATGGCTCCGCTTGCCCTTGCGCGTGCGCGGGCGAGACGAAGCAGGCGAGAATCGCTACAACGAGGATCGGGACGGTAGGAAGAACCGGCTTTACGGCCATCGCTAGAGGGTACTCGCACGACCCTCTTTGAGCGCCGGACGGCGCGGGCCGATTACTTCTTCCTCAGTGGTCCGTATTTCTTACGTGCCTGGCGGACGCACGCAGCACGCTTGCCCTTGGCCTTCTTGTGGCAGACCTTCATCGCGGCTTTGAGCTTCTGGGCCCGTGTCTTGGCTTTGGGGCAGCCGGTTACGCCCAGCTTCGTGGTCTGGGTGATCACGGCCCCGTTCTGCGCGGTGATCGTCGTCGGCAACGTGAGGCTCTGCCCGCAGAAGCTGTAGTGGTTTGAGCCCGCAACGTACGCGGCGAGGACGCTGAACGGGCCGGTCGGGAGCTTCAGCTCGAAGCTTGAGATCGGCGCGTCGGGGACGGTGTTGAAGGTGCTCGTGGTGATGCCTTTTTTGATGTCGGTGTGCCCGTCGAGGAGGAGCTTGATGCCTTCGCCCTGCAGCACGATCTCGAGGTCCGGGAATGCCGCGCCGCCGTGGCTGACGAGATACGCGGGGCCTATTAGGGGGTTGGTGAGGATCGGCGTCTTGGCGGTCGCCGTGCCGACATCGGATTCTTTCGGGCAGCTTGCCGGGTTGGCTTCGAAGACGGCGGCGAGGCAGGCCTTCTGCAGCGTCGTCAGACGCGACGGGAGCTGCTTGGGGAGCGAGACCTTGACGGAGCGGATGTTCGCTTCCCCGCCTCCTGCGGGCTGCGGGCCGCCTTTCGCGGCGACCTTCACATCGAGGCTCGCACCGCCCGCTTTGCTCGCTTTGCCCGACGTGGAGACCGAGAAATTCGGGGCGAATTTCAATGCCGCGCAATTGGTCGCCTGGTAGGAGCTCGAGACGTTCGCTGAAGCGCCTTCGACCGCGCCGACTGTCCCGGTGATCGTAAGGGGGTTGCAGCTGGTGGTGTTGAACGTGAAGCCTTGGCGGTCGATCGAGACGTTGACCTTCTTGATCTCCAGCGGGATCCCTTTGAGGATGTGCGGTAGTTCATCGGTCGTCACGGTCAGCGCCGCCGTTGTCGGGTTGACCTCGATCTTTGCGCGGACCACCACGTTTCCGAGGTTGAACGGTCCCGCGACGGCCGGGGTGACTATCGAGAGGCCGAAGGGGGCTCCCTTGTAGCCTTCGGTGAGGAACACTTGGCCTCCCGTGACGGTGAATGGGTCTTTTCCTATCCCCACGCTTGCTGTGGTGTGGCCGATCAGGCTCGCGGCAGGGCAGGTGCCGGCGTTGGCCTGGGCTTCTGGGCAGCGGGGGATGCCTGCGATGACTCCGGCTAGGCCGGGGGGCATGTGGAGGGTCACGGAGTTCATGAACTGTTCTCCGTCTTCACGGCTGATCGTTGTCGTGAGGGGGCTGAAGGATGCGGCGTTGTTGTTGGTGGTGCCCGCGGCGAGGGTTGGGGCGAACGGGAGGGATGCCGGCGGACAGGGGCTCCCTCCGGGGCCGCTTGTGATGTTGAAGCTCGTGCTGGCGGTGACCGGTTCGGTGCCTGAGTAGGGGGTGAAGATGGCCTGGGTGGTGTAGGTGCCGCAGTGGGCGGGGGTGACCTCGGGGGCGCGTTCGCCGCCGAGGAATTCGAACTTGGCGTCTTCGAAGGGGACCTGGGGGGAGGCGAAGGACAGGGTTATGCGGCCTGTTGTTTCGTTCAGTTCTCCCCTGCCGGCGAGCTTCACCAGGACTCCGGAGATCGGGTCCTTGACGATCAGATATGCCGCGAGGAGGGTGCCGAAGGGGTTTTCCTGGGGGCCGGTTGCGAAGTTCTGCGGCGAGGCGAGAAACATCCCTCCCTTCAGCGGGTTGGGGATCAGCGGCGAGGAGACGGTTACGTTGGCGAGCTTGGAGCCGTTGGGGCAGCTCGCTTCTTCGGCGTTGTGGATCGCGGCCTGGGCCTGGGTGCAGGCTTCGAGGCCACCGGCGGAGGCGGCGTTTAGCTGCAGGCCTTCGGGCAGGACGACGGTGGTGGACTTCAGAGCGGACGGGGCGTTGCCGGTGGCGTTTTCTTCGTTGGGGAAGTGCAGGTCGGCGGTCACGCCGGTCGGGGTGCTGGCCTGAGTCTTTTCGGGCTGTACGTTGAATTCGGGCTTGAAGCTGAGGCGGTTACAACCGGTGAGGGCTTCTTCTGGCTTGAATTCGCCGGTGAAGGGGGTGAAGAAGCTGCCCGGTGTGGCCCAGGTGTCGCCTTCGACTGTGGTCTGCAGCGCGGTGCATGCGGTCGGCATCGAGAGGAACGGCTTGGGGTGCGCGTTTTCTGCGGGGACGCAGGGCTGGTTGACGGTCGCCTGGCGGGCTTCGTAGAGGCAGCCCCAGCCGCGCTGCTTGTCGTGGCGGGGGTCGCCGGGGACGCCCCAGAAGGTGACGTTGCTGGAGAGGAAGGCGGCGGTCTGGGTGATGTTGGAGGCGTCGACGGTGACGCCGTAGTCGCCGCCGGTGCGCAGGGAGGTGTCGATGAACACGGGGCTGTTGGCGGGGACGACGAAGAAGCCGAAGCGGGCGGGCTCGCCGGCGCGGGGTTCGAGGTTGAAGATGGGATCGGTCAGCGCGACGGTTCCGACGAGCGTCGGTTCGTGCACGATCGCGATCGCGACGCCGACAGCGGTATCCGGCGGGCAACGATTTTCCTTGCCGTCGACCGTTTCGAAGAACTGCGCGGTCGTACACTCAGGAATCGACGTTGGATTGCCGATCAGACCCGGCGGCAGCTTGAAGTTCAGGTCCTTCGCCAGCGCCGGCGCACCCACTTCCGGCTTGAAACCGGACTCTGTGAGCGGGCTGATATCTGCGAGCTGGTTGAGCTGGATCGATGTCGAGAGCTGAAACGGGTGCGCGCCCGCCTGCGTCACCGACGCGCCACCCGCTTCTTCGAGCGCCATTTCATAGCTGTTGACACCAAACGGCACCGGTTCGGTGGAGACCGTGACCGTACGTGGCAGCGAGGCCGGTTCGGAGCCTCCACCGGAGATCGTCGATTCGACCACTTCTTCACGCGGGACGGCACCCGGTTCGACTTCGACGGAGAAACGCAATTCGAGATCGTCAAACGGAGCGAGGCCTTCTTTCAGCGTGCACGTGAGGGTTTCCAGTGAGCACGGGATCCGTGCGCGTTCGTTGAAGTTGCCTTCCTTGAACGGTTTGGAGGCGACGATGCCCGTCGCCCGGAGGCCCGGGGGGAGCACGGCCTTGTACTGCACCGGCGTTTTCGAGCCGTCGACGTTCGCGTCGCCGACGTTCTCGGCGGTGAAGTAGATCTCGCCATCGGGGACGGCCAGGACTTCGGGCTTCCCGGCGGCCGCCTGCGTGACGGTCACTATGCCTTTGAAGCCTTCGATGACTTCACTGAGTTCGCTGTTGATTGGTTGGACGGGCTTGTCGGCGAGGGCGCCCACGAACTTCACTTCATACGGTTCCAGCCCGGCCTGCGCTCCCAGACCGCCTTTGACTTCGACGTTCCCTGAACCGTAGATCGCTTCGAGCTTGACCTGCATCGCCGCGGATTCTTCGCCGACTTTGAAGGAACCGTACGTCGACGCTGGGGGTTCTTTCGTTCCTGCAATGAATTCTTTTACTTCCGTCGATGTCAGGTTCGCGAGAACAAACGATTCACCGGAGGAACCCTGCACGGTCACGTCCTGGACCTCGTCGACGCCAGGGATGGCGGGTTTGTGCGCCGAGGAATTCAGGTAGGTGGGACGGGCGCCCGAGGTCAAGTGCCACCAAGGCGTGTTTGCGGCGGACGCGATGCTCGGCACGACGCCGAGCATCACTGCACAGACCAGGCCAGCGACGAGCGGCGCATAGACGGCCGATCCACCGACCCCGCGCGCCCGGACGGCGCGCTTGACACACTGCGCGTCCCGGCGTCCTCGGCCTCGGCGTGATGGCCGATTCCACGGTCCTGCACCTCTGGCTGGCACGCATGGCCTTCGCTGGCCTTTGTCCTCGCCCTCGCCTTGGCTGCCTGCCAAGGCTTCGGCCTGCGTCCGCGGCCCGCTCGGCCCTGCGCACCCCCAGAAAAAGGCACACGACCGTGAAACCGACCATCGGGCAATCCACCAAAGCCTTCGGCCTGCGTCCTTGGGACGCTTGGCCATGCGCATCGCCGAATCGCACGCGGCCGGCGGACCGACCATCGTTTGTCCTCGCCCCGTGATCTTCGGAGCGCGCATCAGGGCCTGCGTCCATACCCTAATACCCCTTCGGGGCACATAGGGCACACCCTGAAGGGCGCCGGCAGGGGATCTGCCTGCTCCTCGCTGGCCTTGACCTTCAGCTGGGGCGTAAGGCGTCGTTTCGGGCGCCGGGCGCGAAGGTGTGCTCGGTGCGGATGCACTTCGTTCGGGGGTGAAGACGGCGAGCATGCGGGAGAGCGGCTGCGTCCTTGAACTCGTGGTTGCGGCGCGTTCGGGACGCATCACTTCGCCCTCCGGTCGTTGGCGGTATTGCTCGTGTGGCTTGACTTCTTGGCCTTCTTGAGCGGGCCATAGCGCTTGCGTGCCTGCTTTTCACACGCCTGGCGCTTTGACTTCTTCTTGTCCTTCTTGCAGGCCTTGAGGGCCTTTTTGAGGTGTTCGGCGCGGATCTGGGCGGCGGTCTTGGGTTTGGCCGGTGGTGGGGTGGCGGATGTGGGGTTGCCGGGGCCCTGGAAGGTCGCGGAGGCGGGCGCGCCGAAGATCGAGGGCTGCGGCGGGGAGGGCGCTTTGCAGGAGGCTTCGTCGATACAGGGCGACGTCTGCGTAGGGGTGTATGTGATGCACGGCGAGGCGCCGGTGCAGACATGCGCGTCATAGACATCGCGGGACGTGTCGGTGTCCAGCGCCGAGAGCCTTGCGGAGGTGAGGAAGAACACGTCGTTACCCGATTCACTGGCATCCAAGAACGCCGATTCCTGGGAGGAGGCGCCCGAGCTGATCAGCGAGACACAGCCACCGGAGCGCGGGCTGAACGTGGAGGAGGCTTCGGTGCAGTCACCGACGCCGGGCGGCTCGTACTCATAGACGTCCTGGGTGCCGTTTGAGTCCTGAGGGACGAGGGCGTCGGCGGTGTTGAAGAACAGGCGGCCTTCGTCGTTCAGATAGCGGGGCTGGTAGCGGGACTTAGCGGTGCCGGCGCCTTCGCCGCCCTCGTTCGTCCAGCCCGGAACGTTTGCGGCAACCAGGGCGTTCTGGGGCCAGATGGCGCGTCCGACGACGAGGCCACCGCTGCCCGTTTCAAGCTTGAGCTCTTCGACCCCCACCGGGCGCACGCCCGTCGGCTCGCACGAGGCGCATCTCAGTTGGTTGCTCGCGGCGTCGTAGAGGTAGACCTCGGCGACGGGCTTGCCCGTCGCGCGGTCACGGTTGTCGTAGCCCATCAGCGGCGCCTGGGACATCAGCTCGAGGAACCTCCCGCTTGCAGACGCGCGGGTCGGTTGCAGGTAGAGGAGCGCCGAGTACTGCCCGGCTTCTTCGTCAAAATCGTGTTCATCCCCGGCCGCCAGCGTCGTAATGAAGGTGGTCGTGGTGCCGTGGCGCAGGTACAGGTTCGGCCGATTCGCCGTCGCTTTCTTGTCTTGCGCGTTCGGGGTTTCGCTCAGCACGCCCTTGGCGACGAAGTAGAGATACGAGCCGTCTTCGCTCGCGCCGAGAACACCCCCCCGCACGTCCCCGCTTTCTGTGCCCTTCACCGGCGAGAGGTCGGTCAGTTCGCACGTGAGCTTTTCAGCTGTGACCACAACCGCGCATTCGTACAGGTCGGGGTGGTTTTCGGCTGCGCCGGAGGTTTTGGTCAAGCGGCTCGTGTCGGTGAAGAACACGCGGGAGGCGTCGGCGCTCGCGATCTGGAACTGCCCGCCGCCGCTGGTGCATTCGGCGGCTGCTTCGCAGGCGGCTTCTGCCCTGTCGAGCTGCACCGTTTCGCCCCGCGCCGAGTCACGGAGGTAGAGCGCCAAGGGCGTATGCCAGACGATCCTTGACCCGTCCGTGGAGATCGCGTGGCGAGCCGCCTGGCTCGCTTCGAAACCCAGTTCCCCAGCGGTGGGTTCGTGGCCGGGGCCGGGCAGGACGCTAACGAGCGCGAGCGTGCCGACCGACCACTCATACAGGCCGCCAGGCGCAGCGCCGGGCGTCAGCGCGGCTTCCGAGTCAGGACCAAGTGAGAGCACCACGTGGGTGAGATCGTCGGTCGCGCCGCGAAAACGCGGGCCGCACACCGTCTTGGAGTTGCTGACTCCCGAGGGCAGGCAGTGTTCCTCTTCGCCGAAGTGCGTGCCCGTCGGCACGTTGGCGAATCCCGCCTTGCCTGTGACGAGCGGGCGGTAGCAGGCAGAGCCGCAGGACGGACTGATGCTGTGCAGGTAGGCAGTGGATTCCGAGGCTTCCGCGGAGAGCGCCGGGTTGAATTCCCCGTAGGGCTGCAGTGCGCTCAAGGTGAGTTCGGGGTCGAAAAACTTGAATTCCGGGCCTTCGCCCAACGGGGCGCCCGTGGGCCCCGCATGCGGGATCGCGATGTCGCGCGAGGACCACGACCCTGGGGCCCTGGTCGAGAGGATCTGCGATTCGTTCGCCGCTCCCTGCGGTTGTGCTTCGGTCGGCGCGTTCGTGAGGTAGGTGACCGCGTCGCCCGACGCTGCGGCCTGCACGACTCCGACTTCGGCGATCGGTTTGATCAGCGCGCCCTGCTTATCCGGCGGGGAAACGAGCTCCCAGCCACGGTTATCGGGGAGCGCCAGCGGCCCGCCCGCGCCCTGCGTCGTGAACGTGCGATCTTCGCCGGGCGCGCCCTGCCCGTGGGAGTTCTTAGCGACCAGCCGGAAGTGATAGGTCGCGGCCGGCTGAAGACCCGTAATATGGGCGCTTACGGAGTGGACGGAGAAGTCGGCGGGGATCTGGCCGTCGGGTACCGGGACTTCGGCTTCATAGCCGCTGCCCGCGCAGCTGGCGGGGTCGAGCGTCGTGCAGCGGCCGTACTGGAAGTGGTATTCGGTGACGGGTTCGCCCGGTTCGCTGCGCGGGTTGACTTCCCCGCCGAGGGTAGCGCTCGAGGAGTCGACTTCCTTGAAGGACTCACCTTCGACCTTGGGCGTCGTCGGTTTGGCGAGGCCGAACACGACGATCTCGCCGGTGGCCGCGTCAGCGACATAGAGAGTCTCAAGGCTCGCGTTCACACCGATGCCCGCGCCCTGAGTAAGGTGTTTGGCGCCGCCTTCTTCACCGAGACGTTCCAGCAGATTCCCTTCGGGGTCGAACACGGCGACGCTCGACGCGCTGACGACAAGGGGGTCGTCATCGGCCTGGTTGACCGCAATGCCCGTTGAGCCTTCGCCGTCGAGCGATTCGATCAGGTTTTTGCCGGTGTGGTCCCACTTCGCGACCTGCGGTTGGGAATGCGGGTGGACCGCTCCGTAGAAGTTCCCTTTGGAGTCGACCGCGAGCCCCGAGGACGCGAAGCCGCCTGCAGCAAGTTCTGCGAGGATCCGCGGCGGAACAAATTTGTTTGTGGCTCCGTTGGTGAACTCGGCAAACGCCTTCACTTCTTGAGAGACCCACACCGTTCCGTTTGGGTCCACGGCAACGCCCTCAAGGCCTTCTTCCTGGAATTGCGCTTCGGCGATCTGGCCGACGTATTCCCCCGCGGCGGTGAACTTGTCGAGGACGCGTCGCCCCGCGTCCACCACATACACGTCGCCGTTGGACGGGTCTTCGGCTTCGCAGGCCGCCTGGGTGAGTTCCGGGTCGGCCGCGATGCGCAGAGCGCACGAGTTGTCGACCGCGAGGGTTTCGGGTTTTTCGAAGCTCTGCTGGGCGGTGAGGGTGGCGAATTCGGATTCGCTCGCGGCCTGGGAGAGCTGGAGCGTTTCCCCTCCCCCTTCAACCGCGGTGATCGTCGTCCCCGCCAGCAGGCCCGTGGCCGTGACTTCCTCACCGACGGTGAATGCGCCGGTGGACTTCAGGACACCCGTGATCGTCGCGGATCCTTCGGTCAAGGTCCCCATGCCGGTCGCGTTCGGGCCGGTCGTTTCGCTCTGAAAGACGCCTGCTTTGTTGAAGCGCACGACACGGCCGCCGACGCCGGCTTCCCCCTTGTCGACGACGTACACGTCGCCCGAGGCTTCGTTGACGGCGACGCCGTCGGGGCTGAACAGCTCGGCGCCCGTGCAGCCCGGCTCGGCGAGACACTTCGTGGCAAAGGTGGTCGTGAATTCGTGTTCGCGGGAAGCGAAGGCGGGGGCGGCGAGGGCGAGCGCGAGGGCAGCGGTGAGGGCGAGGAGAAGAGTGAACCTGAGGTACCCCCTACGGGCTGCCGCGCAGCCCTTCGGGGCACTGCGCGCTCCGTCGGAGCGCTTGCGGGACGGGGCGGGAGAGGGCGCACCGGTGCCGTTGAGGTGGAGGAGGGCACGGAGCGTCGCGAAGGATGCCGTCGTGGACGATGGCTTGCATGCGCTCTGCTCAGTGCGGGTCACGCTCGCTCCTTCGGTGTGGTTGCGCGGCGGCTTGGACATTGGGCTGGTTATCGGAGGCGGTTGAGTATTTGGTGGGTGCGTGGCGCTGGCTTCAGAGAGGATCGGGATACCGGGGTACCCCGATCCTCTCGCGCTGGCTCGTGCTTCCGTGCACTACCTGTGTTGCCTAGACCTATCTGCCTAGAATCGTTTGCCTAGAATTTTTCGCTGGCGAGCACCGCTTCTGTTTCGGCCGTGTTCAGCGTGCCGCTGAGGATCGCGGTGTTGTGGCCCGCGGCTGACGGGAGGCCGATTTTGCTGTTGATGATTGGGCCTATGAGGAACGAAAAGAGTCCTCCGCAGCCTTCGGACACGGGTGCCGAGAATGCGTTGTCGACGAGAGTGTTTTCTTTGATGACCGTCGATTCGTAGCCTTTTTCGATTTCGGTTTTCGGCGTGCCGAGTTTGCCCGTGATCGGTTTGTTCGGCGGGGGCGGCGCGGTGGTGCCCGTCGTCAGGTGTAGTTGGATCGGGTGGGCAGCAGAGCCGACATAGCAGCCTTCGCCAAGCAGTGGGTTCTTCAGGTGAACCCGGACGGGGAGCGTGATCGCCGTGCCGCTTCCTTCGACGAGGGCCGCGAGATCCAGGATCGCCGGGTTGGTCGCCGTGGCCACCAGTTCGGTGGTCGCGGTCACGCCCGTGGTTTTGTTTTCGAAGATCGCTTTACATGCTGCCCGCTCGATTTTTTCGAAGAATCCTTCGCCTTTGATTTCGGTGCAGTTGACCAAACCGAGCAGGCCACCGGGGACGTTCAGTTCGGTTTTCGAGAGGCTGTTGCCGTCCTTTGCGGGGTACAGGAAGTATTCGTTGGAGTTCACGCCGCCGGTGGGGATGCCCCCGCCCTGTAGCGTGATCGTCTTGTTGATCGGCACTTTGGTTTTGCCGATCGCGAATTCGCCACTGGTCGTCTGGCCAAACGTGCAGATCGCCACGCCGGGCACTTCGGTCGGGCAGTCGCTGTACTTCGCGAAGATGCCCTTCGGCGCCGCGAGGGCCGGGGAGGCCGAGGCGAGGGCCAGGGCCGGGGCGATGAGCGCCAGGGCCGTGGCGATCAGGGTGCGGCGGCGGACGGTCCCGCCGCGGCTGCGTCTTGGTTTACTCATTTAGCTCAACTGCCTTTTCTGTTGGTGGTGCGTGGTGGTTAAGGGCTGGGTTGGGCAATGGAGGCATGCGCGACCCGGAACGGTGCAGCTGGAGGGCGGCGGGAGAGCGCAGCCGGGCGGCGGCGCGGGGCGAAGAGGCGGGACGGATGCACGCGTTGCATACGGGGGACAGCCGGTGGTGAATGCACGCTGCGAAAAGCCGGCGGTGGGTGCACGCTTCGCTTGCGGGGAACAGCCGGGGGCGGATGCACGCACCCGCAGGTTCGCGTTGGGTTTATGCACGCGCCCGCGGGGCGGGCGCGTGCAGGCGGACACCCTGGAGGGCGCAGGCAGGTACATGCCGGAGAACTGGCGCGTGTCAGAGAGGAGGCACGAGCAGTGCCCCAGCCGGGCGTTAGCGAACACCCTGAAGGGCGCACCCTGAAGGGCACAGGCAGGCAGGTACATGACGCGGCGAGTGGAGCGATCGAACGGGACGGGCTCGCGCTCCGGGACGCAAAGACAGCTTTGATACCCCCTGCGGGGCACTGCGCACGCTGACGCGTGCTTGGGGGTGGAGCTGGTGGTGGGAGCTTTGATCGCTTGGTGAGCTACCCCTTCGGGGCACAATCGGGCTTTGTTGTGGCAGTCGCCGCCAATTGGCGGCTGACTTGGAAGAGTGAAGCGCCCGACGACGAAGGCCTGTTGGAGGGTGCGCTCGGACGGGCTCTCGACAGAACCAGGCACTAATGGACACGTCAAGCCAAACAGAGCACTGCTCATAAATCCCCGATCACTCTCCCGACTCCCGTTACGCGATTGTGAGACCACGCACATGTACGCTGAAACACGACCCTATTGCCGATAGAGCGCCCATTAGCCGCTATGGCTCCGAATTAGGCCCATCGAAACGGGCCCGTCGGGGGCGGACATCGTGCGCGACCCATATTCCTCCCCGAGGCGTCGCCTGCCTAGTTTCGTGAAACCCCCAGGGCTGCGACGGTCTGCCCACCGTGCACCTGCGGGTGTGCCCTTCCGGCGGCGTCCTTGGTCTGATTGCCGCTCGGCACCCTGGCCCGCTCGGCCCTCCGCACCCCCAGAACCGGGGACACCATCGCGGGATCAACCACCAGGCCAGAGACGGAGCGGCTGTCAGCGCGGACAGCTATCAGCGCGGCCAGGGGACGGTTGCAGCAGCCATCGCAAGCTCGGCCTATGGTGGTAATTCAAGCCAGCACAGGCCAGCTCCCGACCCGGCCTCGGCGAGGGCGCTGGGTCGAGGGCGAAGTCACCGTTGAGCCTGATCGGGCGGATGAGGCAGGCACGGGCCCTGAGACGGCGAACGGAATCGCTGATGGACCCGCGAGATGTCATCGGCCGCCTGCGCGCACGTCGCGGCGAGCTCATAGACGAGCTTGCCAGCTGCCTCACGATCTCCGAGGCGCGCTGGGACGGCGACCCCCAAACGGTCGTCCATATCGACCGTCTGGTCCCGACGCTCGCGGTCCCCAAGGGGACGGTCGAGAACGAGAACGACGACGCGGACACCGACGCTCGCTGGCGAGTGCTCACCGCCAAGCCGCCGCACCTCTACGGTTTCCCGGCACCGACGGCAGCTCTTGAGGAGTTCCACCGAGCCGACGCCAGGAAGGGGCGCCGGCTGCTCGTGCGCGATCTGAATGCGGGTCATATCGCAGCCGCGCTTGCATGGCACTTCGAGGAGGGACCGCCCGAGGACGCCGGACAGAAGCGCAGTCGCAACAAGCGCCTGCGGCCACACTTGGTGACCAGCATGGTCGTCCGACACGATGCCGCCGGGGCGATACGCGGCGAGTACACGGTGATGCTCTGGTACCTACTCCTCCTCGTAGCCGCGATCGATCGACGCACGGTCAAGCGATGCCGCGTCGGCGTCGTTGCCGACAATGCGATCATCCTCACACCGGACGAGCTGCGGGCGCTCGGCTTACGGAAGGGCCCGTCCAGCAAGCACGGCGGGTACGGTGGCCGTGCCTACTACGAGCTCTCGACGTAGCGCCGGTAGATGCGCTCAGCCTGCTTGGCGTACTTCCCTGGCAGCGCCTCACGAAGCTCGGCCAAGAACGAGTCCTGCGAGGAAGCCTGCGCCGGCTTATGGACCTCGGCGAAGTAGCGGTCGATCTCAGCGCGAATCGCAACCTGGCGAGGAGAGTCGTCAGCTGCGCGCTCCAGCAGCCCTCCGGCGACCTCTTCGACCGACGCACGACGAGCCTGCGCGGCGATCCGCAGTACATCGACCACCTTCAGGTGCTTCTCGACGCCGCCCCAGAGCTCGGGCTCGATGCCGAGCTTCGCGACCGCCCGAGTGATACCCGAAGGATGGATCTCGATCAGCTCCGCGGCCTGCAGATAGGTGGGAAGCGTGCGAACGACGTCGGCTCGTGCGGATGTCTGGGTTGTGGCCATCGGGGGAGTATAGCGCATGCGACGCAAGTCTTGCAAGTCTTGCAAGACTCGATGCTGAGCTCAGCAAGCCGCCGAATGAGTACAGGCGAACTTTGCCTATCGGGGACAGCCCACGGTGGCGGCGGCCGTCGCCGTCGTGGCGTCGTTGAATCCAAAGGCGGCTGAGAACGGGAAGCCTCCGGCCGGGCAGCGGGCAGGGACGGTCGCGCCCTTGGGCGTGAAGCGCACGCGTCTGTGGCCGACCGTCCGGTAGTAGGTGAGTTGGCGCGTCCCGAGGGTGGAGCGCATGGCCACGATCGCCGCGTCGGGGGCTTCGGGCAGGGTCGGGATCAAGGGGATCGCAGCTTCGATGCTCTCGCCGGAGGGGCCGGGAACGATCACGCCGGTGAACACGAGCTGCGTCGCGATCGGCAGGCGACCGACGGCGTAGAAGAGGAGCGTGTTGTGGCCACCCTTGCGGCGTCCGTTGAAGACGGTGAGAGCGGCTATCTCGGGTCTGATCACGTTGCCCAACGGCACCTTGACGTCGACGCTTCCGCTACCGACCTGGGAGCCCGGCGAGCAGCCCTGTGGGCCATGAGCGAGCGCCGAGGGCGCGCACGTTGCGAGGCCGCTCGTGTCGACACCCATACCGGGAGGCAGGCGGACATCCAGGAGCGTGAGCGCGGCGGGCAGGGCGTGGTCCGGCGCGGTGATCTGGAAGGCGAAGGTGATCGTGGTGCTCGCACCCAGGCGGTCGGGGCTGAGACTGACGTGGAGGTTGGCGCTCTGTGCCGCCTGGGCGGCACCGGCCAAACAGGCGCAGACGGCCAGCGCGCCGATCAGTGCTCCCACCCTGGCGAGCATCTAGAGCCGCAGCCTGCCGGTGATGTGAGTGGTCATGGCGTAGCTCGTGCGGTTGATCGTGCCCGCGAAGCCGGCGGTGCCAGAGGCGTGAGCGCGGCTGCCCGTGCCCC
>OCTA010002448.1_pt1 | contig 16908 bp, 19 predicted proteins | sample 1538991 | NCBI WGS metagenome assembly OCTA01 (sample SAMEA3539302, study PRJEB22396) | soil metagenome | biome: tundra; feature: field; material: soil | place: USA | collected 2010-05 | depth 0.15 m | reverse complement strand
TCCTCGGTCACTGGCCATATCAAATCCTCCCCGAAAGCCCCTTGTAGAGCATCTCAATTCCTAGAACCACAATTACGATGCTGAACACCCGACGCAACCACTTGGTGTCCGCTTTGACGAGAACCCGCGTGCCCAGCAGCGATCCGGCAAGAACGCCCAGCACCACCGGCATGGAAAGACCAGGATCGATATAGCCGCGGGCGAGATAAACCCCTGCGCTGGCCGCCGCTGTGACTCCGATCATAAAATTGCTGGTCGTAGTTGATACTTTGAAAGGGATCTTCATCGCCTGATCCATGGCTAGAACTTTCATCGCTCCCGAACCGATGCCGAGCAAGCCCGATAAGGTTCCAGCGTTCCCGGGCACGTCCGCCTCAGACGCTATGTCCCGAACTTTAATGGCTCCTTGTTGGTATCGCCGTGCGAGCATCATCATCGCCTGCAATGCGTACAGTCCTTTTTGAGAGATTTTCAATCCCACCTCATCGTTGCAATCGGTAACGCTTTCAGACCACAGTCCTCCACACAACTCCCGCTGCTTCCCCAATGTGAGTTAGCTCGCAATCTCACCTGCTTCCTTCTGCTTAGTATGTCCCCTTAAATCTGGAATAGCGCGAATCCGATTTCTCTGGTGGAGCAAGCTGTAGATCAGAACCAGCAAGGATACAGCCGTAAAGACGAAGATACATCCGGTCTCGCTCCATCGTGAATTCCACGATGGACACAATCAATACTGCAAGAAATAGCACTCGTTTCATTTAAACCTCCGAAGAATCCATTCAGCGGTCCCGTTTCAGGTGCAACTCGGCGCAACGCATCGAACCAGCGGACAAAACTGCGCCAAAGAGTCCAAATCAGACTGGGGCAGAACCGAAGCTCAGCAGGACGGAGGAGGTCGATCAAAAGGACGCTGTTGCAGCAGGACGCTTGGGAACCCATCGGGATGAGCCGCAGGAATGTGGAAAGGATGGACGTGCAGAATCGCAGCGGGCAGAACGGGAACAACCCAAGATTGGGCATCCCGCTCCAAGTGCTGCCGCATCCCCTGAGTGGAACCCGACGCTACAGTAGCGGAGTGTGAGATCTTGAGACGGAACGTACGCGTTCCCACATTTACGGCTAGAACAGAAATGACGAGTCCGACCAGGAAAAGCCGGCGACGGGAAACTATCCTAGCGCCCGGGCCCGAATTAGAACCATTCGCCATTTTGAAGCCAAATTACAAAATCACTATATCGCAAGTCCCATCGTCTCGCGTGTAACTTCTGTTCGTTCACGGAAACAATGAGCCAGGTACAGAACACACTACTCCATGTCAAACGCTAGCCACTGAAATCCACCGCCGCGCTCCACCTGCAGTACGACCGCATCATGTGGCTTGATCTGCGTCAGAGCCGCCCGGAGAGAACTCAACGAGTCGATCGATACCTGGTTCACGCTGTGGATAACGTCTCCAGTCTCCAGACCAGTCGCGAAACTCATGACGTCCGCTACTCGTGCTACTACGACAACTCCAGAAGGATTGCGTAGCGTGCCCAACATGGAACGCACCTGATCGTTCAAACCGAGCGCGAGTACCCCCAGCCGAGCAACCAAGCTGTCGCGTGAATTGACTAAATCAGGCAGAGCATCCATCGGATCTCTCATCTCAAGCGCAGGAATGAAAAGTGTCTTCCGTTCGGTCCCCCGAAGAACTTCGAGCTTAATCACTTCATCTAAAGGATGGAGATAGAGAGCGGCAGTAAAAGCCGGCAGCGTGCCGATGAGGCGGCCATCCGCTCTGACTACAATATCCCCGACCTTCAGGCCAGCCGCCTCAGCAGGACCTCCCGGCGTCACGTCATCGATCACGACCCCCCAATTTTGCGCAAGCCCCAATCCTTTGGCCAAGCTGCCAGTGATCGTTTGAGCGCCTGCCTTGACCTCGATGCGATGCACGTGCCCATACTTGCGCAGGTTCTCGTACACGAAATGCACTATCCGTGCCGGGATGGCAAACCCTAGTCCCTCACTTCCACCCGCTGCGGAGAGAATGAAAGTGTTAATCCCTACTACATAACCGTCCGTATCCACCAGTGGGCCGCCGCTATTTCCTGGGTTGATCGGAGCATCGGTTTGAATGTAAACCATCGGACGGCTCGGATCTGCCTGCCTCGCAACTGAACTCACTACGCCCATGGTCACCGAGTTCTCAAGACCTTCGGGACTGCCCAGGGCAAACACTAGTTGCCCTTGATGCACCGGACGGCGGCTGCCCAGCGAAAGTGTGGGTAGCCCAGTCTGATCAATCTTGATTAGGGCAAGGTCTGTTTCCTTGTGGAGGCCTATGAGTCGTGCCTCGACAATCCGCTGCTTGCCCACGGGCGCAATCTGGTCGGGAAAATCCACCGAAGGCACTGCAAGCGCCACGTGGATGCGCTGTGCCCCCTCGACGACATGAGCGTTTGTCATGATGTAGCCGTCAGGGTCCACAATCACTCCCGAGCCGATCGCATGCTCGCGGGTGATGAGCGCCGTTTGGCCACGATTGTTTTCTTCCAGCGGCCCATATCCGGTAACCAGAACTTGAACCACCGCGGGGGAAATCCTGGCCGTGAGTTGTTCGATCGCCGAATTAAGTTGCTGCAGCACCGGTGGCGGTTCTGCCGGGCGGCTTCCACTCAGCTTTGCTTTGTCGATGTCAGATTTCGCCTTTGTAGAATCCGCAGCGGCCGGGACCTGCGACGTTGACTGTTGGCCAAAGCTCGGGGCCGCTAACCACAGGGAGCAAAAGCATGCAGCGAAAACAGAAAGTGGGACTTGGAAAAACTTTCTTGCACCGCAAGTTGGGAAGAGCATAGCGATACACTCCTTAGACCCGTCTATCGTCTTACGACTGAGATCATGATTGCGCTTTAGCGGCATAAAAGCTACCGTCTGTCTCGATTCCAAATGCCGTGGCCAAGTGAAAGTACTGATGCGTAGCGACACTACGCGACGCGAATCAAGACGGAAAGTGTCTACGAAAAGCATCTTGGGTCCATGACCGCCAAGATCGTAAAGACGGTGACGCGATACGGCCGGGACGCACTCTGGCGCAAAGCGGATGGACCAACCCGACTTCTGCCAGCCGCGCCTCTGCTCGGACGAACACCGTCGTAGATGTGAAGTTCTAGTTGACGGTTAAAGTTACCTCGGTAAAGTTGGACAGATTGTTCGCGTCCGTGCCGGTGATCGTGATGGTATAGCTTCCCGCAGGAGTAGCGCCGGAGACTGTGGTGACACTTAAGGGTGAGCTTTGCGGACCCATGCCCCCACCGTCGCTGGCCGCGACCGTAAACATATAGGTCGTGGAGGGGGATAAACCTGTGACGTTGAAACCGGTCGAGGTGCTGGTGCCGATCGAGGCTCCGTTCTGATAGATCGTGTAACTGATCGAGCCGCAGTTTCCAGCGCCCACCGTTGTTGGAGCAATCCAACTCAGGGTCGTGCCCGAACTCGTCGTCGAGGAGGCCGCCAGTCCGGTAGGAGAGTTGGGTGCAGCCGAACAAACGCCTTGACCGCCACCCCCGCAAGACAGCAGGAGGAACACAGCGGTCAGGACCAAGCCGAAGTGTCGGACGCCGACGAGTTTCTCCCGTCGGGCGTCTGCTGAGACAAGGCAGATACCCATGAGCGAGATTCCCACTACGAGGAACCACATTGCAGGGAGAATGCTCTCGCGGCGCCCCATCGCTTTTGCGGGCGGAGTCGTCGTGATGGTCAGCATGGTTTGCGCGCCGGCGCCGGTTGGCGTTACTGGATTGGTGGAGAAACTGGTCGCGCTGCAGGCTGGAAGCGGCGAACCGGCGCCGGTCACACTGCACGTCAAGTTGACGGGGAGGTTGTATCCATTGAGCGCCGTGAGGGTGACGGTCGAAGTGGCGGAGGTTCCAGCACTCACGGCAGCGGGTGTGGTGGCCGAGATCAGAAAGCCATTGACCGTCAGTTTCACGGTTGTTGAGTGCACGTCCGCGCCGAACGTACCCGTCACGGTAACGGTATAGAAACCTCCCGGTGTCAAAGCAGGAGACACAACGGTGAGTGTCGAGGCGGTTCCCGGAGTCACTGACGAGAGGTTGAAGCCACACGTGGGTGAGTTCGCTGATGCCGGCGAGACTGAACAAGTCAGCGTCACTGCGCTGCTGAATCCGCTTATTGCGCTTACTGCGACCGTTGAAGTTGCCGAGTTCCCGGGATTAACTGAGGCAGGACTGAGCGGTGAGGCGGAGATGCTGAAGTCCTGGACGCTGAGGGTCACGGTGGTGGTGTGCGCGAATCCGCTCGACGTGCCGGTTGCGGTGACAGTGTAGTTTGCCGGAGTTGTGGACGCTGTGGTGGTGACGGTAAGTGTTGAGGGAGTTCCAGGAGTCACTGACGCAAGGCTGAAGCTGCAGGTTGGGGGATTGGCGGTTGTGGGCGAGGCCGAACAGGTCAGGGCCACAGAACTGCTGAAGCCATTCAACGCGCCGACAGTGATTGTGGACGTGGAAGAGGCTCCGGGATTGACCGAGGCGGGTATCAAGGGCGACGCCGCAATAGTGAAATTGGCCTGGGCGTATTTCGCGACGAAAGCGTCAGAGTAACCCGGGCCGCCATTGTTGGGCTGATAGGCAGAATGAGTGGTGGGGAAGTCCGTCGAGAACGTGTTGCCTGTGACGTAGATGTTAGCGCCTGCCTTATCTACCGCAATCGCTCCAATCGCGACGATGCTTCCGTCAGAGATCGAGATCGCAGAATTCTCGTTGAGTGAGCCACCAAGATAGGTGGAGAACAGAAACTGCGATCCGGCTGAATTGATCTCGGTTACAAATGCATCGTTGTCACCGCTCAGATTAGTTTGGGTCGGGTTCGCGGTGGGAAAATCTGAGGAGCCGGTTTGCCCGGTAACATAGACGCTGTTGGCTCCATCGACCGCGATACCAGTCCCGGTATCGTTCAGGCTGCCGCCGAGATACGTTGAATACAACAGCGCGCTTCCAGCGGGGTTTAGCGCCGCAACGAACCCGTCCTGACTGCCGCCGTAGGTCTTTTGGATTGGAGACTTTAACGGGAAGCCGCTAGAGAGCGTCGCCCCGGTTACATAGGCGTCGCCGGCGGAGTCCACGGCAATTCCGTAACCCTGGTCGGCACTCTCGCCTCCAAGGAAGGTCGAATAGACGAAACCGCTGCCATCCGCCTTGAAGACCGTTACGAATGCGTCGGGGAGGCCGCCGTTGCAGGCTCCGTCGCTGCCGCATGTGGTTTGGAATGCACCTAGCGTCGTCCGGAAACTCGGGTTCTGGGAGGCGCCGGTTACATAAACATTGTTGGAAGAGTCGAGCGCGACGCCGGCCGCAAAGTCATTCCCGCTTCCACCGAGGTAAGTGGAAAAAACTAGCGCGGTTCCGGAGGAGTTCAACTTGGTGACGAATCCGCTGGAGGTTCCGTCGCCCGCAACCTGAACCGGATTGTGCGTCGGAAAATTGGTCGAGGTCGTAGAGCCCACAATGTAAGTGTTCCCGGAACTGTCCACGGCGATGCCGTTGGCGACGTCATCTCCAGTGCCGCCCAGGTAAGTGCTGGAGGTAAGTTTTGTCCCTGCGGAGTTCAACTCGAATACAAAGGCGTCGAGGCCACCTCCTCCGAAGGCGGTCTGAAGCGCTCCATTCGTTGTTGGAAAGTCCGTGGCTGACGTCGTCTCCCCGGCGACAAACGCATTGCCAGAGGCGTCCACGGCAATCGCGTTTCCGGCATCGTTGCCGCTGCCGCCAACGTAAGTGGAGTAGACAAGCGTGGATCCGTCTGCCGAGATCTTGGTCACGAAGACATCGAGGCCGCCAGCATTCGTGGTGCGGTAGCTGCCAGAGACGATAGGGAAGTTTGTCGACGTCGTTTGTCCGGTTACGTATGCGTTGCCGCTGCTATCAATCGCGATGGCGTTGTCGTCGTCTTCCAAAGACCCGCCCAAATACGTGGCATAGCTGACCGACGGATCAATCACCAACTCGCGGCCACGATCATAGGTTCCCAGTTCGAGGCTCACCCGGTTACCCCTTTGCAAAACAAAACGCGAATCAACCGGTTGACGCACTCCGTCTTTCTCTTGATAGGCGACGGGCTTGTGCAGCAGCACATCTCCCGCCGACGATGAGAGCAGCAGGTTCCCCGCATCGTCCGTTGCGATCCCGTCGGCGCCAGATACGCCGAGTCGAATCGGCGCGGGACTTGCGCCGGACGCGACGATGAAATCGAACTCCAACTTCCGCTGCACGCCATAGAAGGCCATGCTCACTCCCGGATACACATCCCGGTAGGAAATGCGTGCATATTGCGGCACATTCGCATGCCACTTGCCGGGATCATTACCGATGAAGTAGTTCGTCCGGCCTGGCAGCTGGTTGCTGGCGGCTACATGCGCTCGCGGATTCCCGCCCAGAAGCCGAATGCGAATCGCGGCCGCCCGGTCTCCTTTGGACGTCTGTGAAGTGACTTGCGCTGCACGGGCCCAGCTGTATTTGGGGGTCGCCTGCGACACCGACTGCGATGAGGAGCGAAGCGCGAAGACCGCATCGTTGGCTGTCAGAAATAGCGTGTACCCGCCAGCCCGCGCCATGTACTTGATCCGCGGATGAGTCTGACCCTGGTTGACCTCAAAAGCTAGGGGAAGAGCGTCCAGACTCCCGCGAACCAGCCGGCGATGTTCAGCATCCAGCGCTGGTCCCTGAGGCGCTCCGGCAACCGGCTTGGCAGCTTCATTTGCCGGGTGCGTGTGCAGACGATCAACGCTTGTCACCGCAATAGCGGACACGACGCCTATGGCGACAATCCATGCAGCAGGAATGAAGATTCTCGGAGAAAGCGGCTTAGGCACCAGCGATGCCTCCTGTGATGAGACCCTAACACCATTCTGTCCGTTGCCGTTCTCTTCGATTCGCGTTCTGAGACAGAAAATTAAGACTGCCCATTTTAGCCTCCTTTCACAAAAGGCGGCGAGAGAGGCGATGCTTCTTTCCGTACTTGAGTCCTGATGCCCTTCGAAGAGTTTTAATTGTCCTTCGCGACGGAAGTGGCGTCGGTTAGTGCTTCTGGACATCCGTTTGTTCATCCTTACGGCTCATTCGTGAAGCGCGAAATCTTCAAAGCGAGCATGACAACCCCTTCTATCATGCCCGCCGGCCGGTGCTACTTGCTGGTAGTGCACGAACCGTCCTTGACCTTCCTGTCGTTTACGATGCGCATCTTCACGATCACCTGACACGCCCACGTACATGATGTGTTTTTCCACCTGCACATCGACCGCGTGATTCGGGGCAAAAGCGGAAGGCAGATCATCGGTCACAGATACGTAGCGACCGACATCCACGTTGCACCCGAGTCGGATCGCAACATCGTTGGCATATTCTCTTGGTTCCATCAGCGGATCGGAGAATGCCGGAATCGCTTGGACGATACCAACATCTCTCCAGAATTGTCCGAATCGGCCCCCGCTCCATCGAAGGACTGGCGAGCGCGGGAAACGCGATCACATCACCGGCCGCTTAGATGTGAAGCACAGCGGTCTGAAAGTGCTCGTTGACAATTAGTTTCCCGCGCCCATTTGAAATGTGACGCAGCTACTCTTGAATGTTCACACTTTGGGTCAACGATCCCAAAGTTAGGTCGAATTGTTGTGCATTAGTACTACCTCTCGCAAAGTATTTTGCGCAGAACCTACGTTCTCACAGCCGTCCCCCGAGGGACTTGAGCGCGACACATAAGCGACCTTCCGCTCAGTAGACAAGCAGGAATCGCCATTGGCGTTCTCCAACGCTCTGGCCGCCGGAGCATTTTGGGCCTTCCGACGACTCATTAACACATTGCACAACAAGCCTGCGAGAGCGGCCGTCGAACAGAACAGGTAGATTCGATAACGCTCCAGATCCAGTTCCACCAGTGAAACCATCAAGAACACAAGTAGCAGCACTCGTTTCATATCGTTGCCTTCGTCAATTCTCTACGGCCTCGCAACATGCACCGGTCGAGGACACCGTCGTGCAGAGCGCGTGCTTAAGGCACATTGGAACAACAACGAATTGTCAGGCGAAAGGCGGTTGCGTCAGCAGGAGGGCGGTGGCCGGTTGTAGAGACTTTCATCGAGAAGCAGGCTTGGAAGTCGCAGCCACACAGTCGGCGTGCGCGGAGCGAATGTGGAGACGAGAAGCGGAGCGAAGTGAAGAATCGGTGGCGCCCACTGGGTCGCGTTACGATCTAAGTGCTGACGCACCGCCTGTGGAGAGTTCGATTGCGCCGTTGTACATTGCAAAACCTGGATACGGAACGTACGTGTGATCAGGCTGGCGGTCAGCGCGAAAATAGTAAGGACTATGAGTAAGAGACGAGTCGAACGAGGACCCGATCGCGTGTTCTTGCTTTTCCCCATCACCGTGACTATATCGCACAACACCGAGCAGCAGTGCGTACCTTCTAGAGATGTGCAGCGGCCCAATGTGGTTTCATGGAAATGCCATTGCGCGAACACGTTTTCTTGGGGGTGCACGGTGACATTTTGTTCCACTTGCCAGACTTGATGACCCGCGAAAAAATTAGCTGTAGCCAACTCAAGCCGCAGTATAATCATCTCTACTGTAGGGTGGGGTTTATGTCACTTAACGGACATCCCCGGGACCGCAGTCGTGGCACTCGGGCGATTCTTGCGTTTGCGGCTCTGTTCGCGCTCCTGGTAATCCGAATTGCCCCGCCGGATTTCCCAAGGCTACCCTCTCTACACCACTCCTCGGTCAATACTGTCTCCAGTCACGATCAGAGACCACATTTTGATTCTGAGGGAATGCAGTGGAGCGCCCCTATCGGCCATTTTCTGCCATTCCTGCCCGCTGCGGAATCTGCACATTTAAGCCCCGCCTCTCAACCCTGGTCTGCGGTACAGACCAAGGGCTTCCACTATAACCGCCCACCTCCCGCCGGCTAATCCTTTCCAACTCGTCCATCGGTAGTGCACTGCCGCCTTGAGCATCCAGGGGCACGAGGTTGCACAAGTACACGTACTGGAGGCCGCTCATGGTTCGTTTTGCGGCAACGCTACGCACGACCAGCGGAAGAAGCTGGTACGGCCTGCGCCATCTCCAGCGAACTGCGATGCGGATGCGGAGGTTCTCATGGCTCGTCTTGAGCGCGTACAACCAATTGCTGGCGCCGATCGTTTCACAAACTGGGACGCAAGTCCAAGAGTGAAAGTGGTGTCTCTCGGAGTGGGGCTCGTCTCTTTTCTCGTGACTGAGCTCATGCATTTCCTGCTTGTTCCAGATATTGGGCGTCACTGGGAACGGCTGCTCGCGGAAGGCGTATCGGCTGTAATTGTTGCGCTCCTGACCACCAGGCTGATGCATGCCGCGGATCAACGCAGGGAAGCTGCACTGCTGCGAATGCAGGTGATTTCCGAGATGAATCACCACATCCGCAATGCTCTGCAGGCCATCTGCTTAACGGCAGAGTCCACCCAAAACCAACAGTGCATTGGTGTGATCTCAGAGAGCGTGGACCGTATCGAATGGACGCTTCGAGAGATATTGCTCCGACGAAAACCGTTTCCGGAAAAGGCGCGGGACCGGTTGCGGTATTTCCAACCACAAAGCATGTCAACCGCTGCAAGCCAGGAGAAGACGAATGAGTACCGCTAGAGTTCTTTGCGTTGAGAATCATATTGAGTATCTGGATGCCCTGAAGTACATGCTAGAGACGGCTGGCTACGAAGTTGTGTCAGCGACGACGGGAAACCAGGGCCTCTCGATGCTCACCTCACAACCCATCCAGGGCGTTCTCTTGGAGTACGACCTGCCAGATGCCACGGGCTCGTCTGTGCGAGCTGAGATGAAGCGGATCAAGCCCGACGTTCCGGTTCTTTTGTTTGCCGGCGTGGGGAGCCAGACTCCATTTCTGCTTCGTTTTTTCGACGCCTATCTTCGCAACGCCGATAGACCGGAGTGGGCGTTTCAGGACTTGGATGGGTAGGCGAAACGAGCATGAGACAGACTACGAAACAAGGCCGAAACTCGAAGGGCCAGTCACAAGGCTCCAAGATCTGCCCGCAATTTTTGCGTCGGTACAACTTGAGGAAAACAGCTATGGAGCAGATCGACATTGAACAACTCAGACAAAGGCTTGAACTGCAGCGTCAAGAAATTTGGGAAATCTTGAGCCGAATGGAACATGAAAGGCAATCGCTGGAGGTTGACTCCGCACAAGACAGTACAGACCGATGCGTCACGAGTTTGTCGAAGGAGTCTTTGTTCGAGCGGAGCAGCCAGCAAAGGACCCTTTTGCGCGTGATCGAAGTGGCGCTGCGGCGCATTGCTGATGGCTCGTTCGGGGTATGCGTCACTTGCAGTGACGATATCGAGGATCGGAGGCTAGACGCTCTGCCGTGGGCGCAATTCTGTCTTCAGTGTCAGGAGGCGATCGAAGAGCACGTTCGTCGCGAACTTTTCGGCCCGGGCCCTATTCCGGTCGCCGCGACCTGGAGGCGCGCCGGATGAGCGTTCCGGGTGCGCGCAGAAGTCGGTCTGGAGACTGGCAGAAGGAGGCCAATGTCCCACGAAGCAATGGAAAAATCGGGACACGCGGAAAGCTGGATACGGTCACAGGCCGTGGCAACAGGCGACCGCGAATCGCCACATCCAGATCCCGCCCGCTATGTGGGAACACCCGCTCTCGGTACTTCGAGGGCGGCCCCGGCGGCGGGAATTGCCTCCACCGGTCCTGCAGACACCATCGTCGACAGACACCGGCGCAGGTTTGTTTGGAGCTGTGTGGTGGCTTTCCTGGCGGCCTGGCTGATTGCGTTCTTTCGATTCTTCTTGCCGCGGGTGCTCTTTGAACCGGCAACCGTTTTCAAGATAGGTTATCCGGGCGATTACGGATTGGGAATCGATGAAAAGTGGCTGCAGCGTTATCGAATCTGGGTCGATCGAACGCCAGACAGGCTCTTCGTCATCTATGCGCGTTGTACGCACTTGGGCTGCACGCCTGATTGGAAGCCGGCGGAGAACAAATTCAAGCGCCCTTGTCATGGCAGTGGTTATGACAGTGAGGGGATTAACTTCGAGGGCCCGGCGCCACGGCCGATGGATCGTGCCCGAGTCGAAATGGCGCCTGATGGTCAGATTGTCGTTGATGTAGGCCGACTCTACTCTTGGCCGAAAGGCCAGAGAGATCAGTTCAACGATCCGGGGGCATTTTTGCCCGCATGAGACGACGAGAAACGTCTCAATGCCGACACGGACAGCGAGCTCGATGTGATGTCGCACACGATGTAGTTAGATCATCCTTGAAGGAGGCTGATGTGAGAAAGCTGATGGTTGTTGGGAGTATGTGGTCGATGTTGACATTCATCGCGCCTCTGTACGCCCAGCAAATTGATGTCGCGTTTGGAGGAGGATCAATTGCCGCGCCCACCACCGCCAACAGTTTCTCTGGCGTAACAGAGAGCCTGAGCGGCGGAACCTATGTAGGCTTTGGCGGAGATGTTCTGATCAAGAGAAACCTCGGGGTTGCAGCCGAAGTCTTCTGGAGGGGAAGCCAGGCTTCATACGGCGGCCTTATCCCTTACCGTCCGCTTTTCTGGGACTTCAACGGCGTCTATGCCACAAGATTCAGCAAACGCGTCGGGGCGGAGGTTGTCGCAGGAATTGGGGCGGAAAGCGTCCGATTCTATCAAGGTACTTACAACTGCGACTACTACGGTAATTGCTCCAACTATGTGAGCAGCAACCATTTCATGGGGGATTTCGGCGGAGGCTTAAAAATCTACGCTTACAAGAGTATCTTTGTTCGGCCCGAAGTGCGGCTTTACCTCGTACATAACAATGTGGAATTCGTTTCTAGCCGCGCCGTCCGCTATGGGGTGTCGATTGGCTATACCTTTGGCGGAACGAAATAAGAGATATCGACGTGGAGGAAGGGTGCGGCAAGCGGTTGCTTCGGAGGTAGTTCGATGAAGAAAGATGCAGCCTTGATGCTGTTGCTTATATCGTCCGCCGGATTGCCTGCGCAAAATACAATCCTTGCTGGGACGATCCTGCCCGTCGAGTTGAATTCTTCGCTGAGATCAGACAAGGCAAAACCGGGCCAGCGAATCAGGGCCCGATTGATGCAAGATGTGCCTTTGCCCGCTGGCGTCAAGATTCATGCAGGTGCCGCGGTCATTGGTCACGTGATCGCAGTCAAACCAGCGAACCGCGGAGCCGAGGCAGAGATTTCGGTTCGCTTCGATACCTTGACATCTGGCGCGCAGCACATCCCGCTCATTACTAATTTGAGGGCGCTTGCCACCATGATGGATGTCTCCGAAGCACAGATACCGGAGAGTGGGCCGGATCGCGGGACCTCCCAATACAACTCGACCACAGATCAGATAGGAGGTGAGGTTAACTATCGCGGCGGTGGCGCCCATCGGTCATGGCTCTGACATCGTTGGGCATTCTGTGCCTGACGGCGTGCTGGTTCGCGTCAGCTCTAAGCCCGGCACGAAATGCCGTGGCGCGTTCGAGGGGAACAACCTGCCCCAAGCACTCTGGGTCTTCTCTTCCGATGCCTGCGGTCTTTGCGATTTCCACGACGTGATTCTGGAGCACGCGGGTCGGACTTCTCCGGTGGGCGAAATCACGCTGCGCTCGAATAAGGGTGACATCAATATACGAGCAGGAAGCGGGATGCTGTTGCGCGTGAATAGCGTTGCCCCGTGAGTTCTGAAGGTTATATATCGTCTGGCGATATGTCGCGAGCATCGTATGACCTGATAACGCCATCTAATGTAGGAGAGAAGACTAGAAGGAGATAAACATATGCGGCTGCCAAGGTTTGGAGCTATTGCAAGCTTCTTCCTGGCCGCGATTCTAACAGCGCCCGCGTGGGGTAGTGAGGCGAGTGCAAAGTCAGCGGTACCAGGAACTCTTAACTATGTTGAAGGTCAAGCCGCGATCGGCGACCAGACCCTCAGCTCGAAGTCAATCGGTTCGGCAGAATTGCAGCCGGGCCAGTCGTTGACCACGGAAAAAGGCAACGCTGAAGTTTTGTTGACGCCCGGCGTCTTCTTGCGAATCGGCAACAACAGTTCGGTAAAGATGATTTCGCCCGGCCTCACGGACACGGAGGTCGAAGTCGACCGCGGGCATGCGATGGTCGAAGTCGCCGAGATCCATCCGGAAAATAGTATTCGCGTCGACGACGCTGGTACAACCACGCAACTGTTGAAGACCGGGTTATATGACTTTAATCAGAATCAGAGAGAGATGCGCGTGTTCGACGGCAAAGCATTTGTAGAGAGCGGCCATGAACATGTCGACGTGAGGGGTGGGCGTGAGATCACGTTGGCCAGCAATGATCTGTCGAAGCCGCGTAAGTTCGACAAGAAGTCCTATGAGGAAGGCGATCTGTTCCGCTGGAGCAGTCTGCGGTCGGGTTACCTGGCCGAAGCTAACGTCGATGCGGCTGGCATGTACGCCCAGAATGGATGGGGCGGCCCAGGCTGGTGGGGAGCGGCTTGGTATTGGGATCCCTGGTTTGACGCCTTCACTTTCATTCCGGGCGACGGGATTTTCTATAGCCCGTTCGGCTGGGGTTTCTATTCTCCGTGGTGGGTATATCAGGCTCCGTTCTTCGGGTACGGATATGGGTACGGCGGGTACGGACGCGGATACGGTCACTATTACCATCACTTCAGTGCAGATGCCCGTAACTGGGGCTCCGGCTCTCACTATGTAGCCGGGCGCAGTTATGCCCACGGCATCTATCACGGACCGGGATCGACCGGAGGCGGTTTCCATTCCGGACGCATGATGGGTAGCGCCGGGCGCGGCTTCGGAAGATTCGGTGGCGGCGGATTCCACGGTGGCGGCGGTGGCGGATTTCACGGTGGTGGAGGCGGGTTCCATGGAGGAGGTGGTGGGTCTCACGGTCGGTAAAGTAACGACCATGAACCCTTTGTCAGGCGAATTGCAAGAGGCGCGGTTGGGGAGATTCACAAGAATTTATTTCGGTCCATCGTTGGGGCCGACGACAACATCGAGTGAACTCTCCCCGCCGCAGCGCACACTCTTTATAGAGTGAAACATTCGTTTCGAGATGCCGTCTTATGTCCGGAACCGTTGCGCTGCTTCATAAGAGTCTCAAGGAGGAAAGTAAATGAATACACCGACCCCTGCCGGACGAGAACCACCCTCTTTCGGAATTGGACAGTTCCTGTTTGTAGTCGTCTTGGCAGTCATCCTTTTTCTGCTTGGCCAAGGCATGGTGCGTCACCGCTTCCATGAAGGCGGCCGGGTCCACCGGAACGGCTCCACCGGACAATAGCAGACACTGAAAAAAGTCTTGATCGCGGCTCGAATGATGCGAGGCTACACGCTTCTTGACGTGAACAAATGTCAGGTCACGTGCATGCTCTACGCGATAGAGTGCAATACGGAACAGTTTTCCTGGGTAGTGCGGTGTCACAGTTCCGGTTGAGAGTTAGCTTGATGGTCGGAGAAATAACGGCAAGTTGCCGAGGAGACGAGGAAATGTCCAAAGAGAATTCAGTTGTCGCGGTGTATCACACTCATACGGAAGCGGATCAAGCAGTGAAGGAGCTTCAACGCGGCGGGGTTGACCTGCACAAATTGTCGATCGTTGGGAAAGGCTACCACACAGATGAGCAGGTGGTGGGCTACTACAATACCGGCGACCGCATGAAGTATTGGGGCAAAGTCGGTGCGTTCTGGGGAGGTTTTTGGGGACTATTGTTCGGCTCTGCTCTTTTCATAATTCCGGGGCTCGGCCCAATCTTAGCGGCGGGACCGGTAGTTGCATGGATCGTGGCAGGGCTGGAAGGTGCGGTGGAGGTAGGAGCCTTGGGTGCTCTTGGAGCTGGCCTCTACAGCGTAGGAATTCCCAAGGACAGCATTGTGAAGTACGAAACCGCACTCAAGACAGATCAGTTTCTACTGATCGTCCATGGGACGGCTGCAGAGGTGGCGCAGGCAAAGGACATCATCGAAACTACGCATCCCGTCCAATTCTCGCAGCACTCAGGGGCTGAGGTATCGGTAGCCGCTTAGTATTCCTGAAGAATAGCGTGGGCAAGGCCGTCGAGAAAGCCTTGCCCCTAGATATGTATTTTGCGCCGAATCGTGCTGACAATCCCATATTGATCTAAATCGGAAATTCCGGTTAAGCCACAAACTAAAGGAGAGCCAATCATGAATTCAGGAACATCCCGTCGCGTCTCAACAATTACTGTTGTCGTCATTTCACTTTTCAGTTTTGCAGGTATCCTCGGGGCAACCGAAAAACCGGCCTCTGTCGAGGGGGTTGTCACAAAAATTGATCGCACCGCGAAAACCGTGATGGTCAAGGCCGCAGACGGAACCGAACACACCATGCATCTCGTCGGCCGAACCGTGGTGCATGGCGGAAACGAGACCTACAAGGGAGCCGAGGAGGCGGGGCGCGATCTTCAGGAAGGGTCCCAGGTTGTGGTGCACTATACAAAACAGGGCGCAGACGAGACCGCTGAGGAGATCGACCACATCGGCAAAGATGGGCTGAAGACGAGCGAGGGCTCCATTACCAAGTTTGACCGCGCAGCCCGGACGATGACCATAAAAGTTGCCGATGGAACCGAGCAAACCTTCCGGTTGACCGAACATGCAGCTGAAGATGCCGGAAGAGAAACAGAGGACACAGCGAAAAAGTCCGTCCACGCAATCGTGTACTACTCGGAAGAGGCAGGCCACAAGGTCGCCCATTATTTCAAGACCAATTAACTTTGGTTTGTCAGCGACAATTCCTCTTTCTGTCTTTGTTCTTGCGGATTTGACCTTGACCGCGGCGCCGCCGTTCTTCTGAGCAAGAGTGACACTCTCGGACGGCCAACCGGATGTACTCTCCGGAGAAAGCTCATATGGATCCCTCCAAGCCCGCAAACGCCAAGCCCCCTGACATCGCCGCCGCGCCTATTCCCGACACGCTCGCGGCGCTCCATGTCAACCCCGACACCGGACTCACGCAAGCGGAGGTGGACGTCAGCCGGAAGGAACACGGCTACAACGAGGTGGCCCAACGAAAAGGGCACCCGGTCCTCAAGTTCCTCCGGAAATTCTGGGGGATCTCGGCGTGGATGCTCGAACTGATCATGGTGCTGTCGGCGGTACTCAGGAAATTTTCCGATCTCGCTGTGGTGGGCGCGCTTCTGGTTATCAACGCCGTGTTGAGCTTTATGCAGGAGCATCGGGCCGCGGGCGTCGTTGAAGCACTGCGGAAGCGCTTGCAGGTCAGTGCGCGCGTCCGGCGCGAGTCAAGCTGGCAGGTCATTCCGGCACGGGAGCTGGTTCCGGGCGACATTGTCCGCGTGCGTCCCGGCGACATCGTCCCGGCGGACGTGAAACTTCTGACCGGAGCGTTAAGCATTGATGAGTCGGCACTCACCGGCGAGTCGAAAGATGCTGACAAAGCGCCCGGCGGCGTCCTCTCGTCGGGATCCATCGTCCGGCGGGGCGAAGGCAACGGCGTGGTGATGCTGACTGGGGCGAAGACCTATTTTGGGCGCACCACGGAACTTGTGCAGGAAGCGCGTCCGAAACTTCACATCGAAGCGGTGGTAGCCAAGGTGGTCCGGTGGCTTTTCGTCATCGTCGGAGCGCTGCTATGCGTGGTAATCGTGCTGTCGCTGATCCGGGGCGCGCCGCTTATCGAAATGGTCCCGCTCATGCTCGTCCTGCTAATGAGCGCGGTGCCTGTTGCTCTCCCCGTCATGTTCACAGTCAGCATGGCAATGGGTTCTAAGGAGCTAGCTAAGCGTGGCGTACTGGTCACCCGCCTTAGCGCCGCGGAGGATGCCGCGACGATGGACGTGCTCTGCGTGGACAAGACGGGCAC
>OCTA010002445.1_pt1 | contig 16918 bp, 10 predicted proteins | sample 1538991 | NCBI WGS metagenome assembly OCTA01 (sample SAMEA3539302, study PRJEB22396) | soil metagenome | biome: tundra; feature: field; material: soil | place: USA | collected 2010-05 | depth 0.15 m | reverse complement strand
CGGCTGCCTCGACATCTACCTGGTCAACGGTTCCACCTTCAATGCGCTGGACGGCAAGCTAGAACCGCCGCATGCTGCGCTGTTCCACAACAACCACGACGGCACCTTTACTGACGTGGCAGCCAAAGCGGGCGTAACCAACGACCGTTGGGGCTTTGGTGTGGCCATTGCCGACTACGACAATGACGGCTGGCCCGACATCTTTGTGACCAACTACGGCAAGAATCGCCTGTACCACAACAACCACGACGGCACTTTTACAGATATGGCGGAAAAGGCGGGAGTCACGCTGGGCAATTGGTCTCACGGCGCTACCTGGGGAGACTACGACGGCGATGGGCGGCTTGATTTGTTCGTCGCCGGCTATGTTCACTTTGACCGCAACAACCTTCCCTATGAAAAGACCAAGGCCACGGGCTACTCCTACTGCGAGTTTCGCGGAGAACCCGTCATGTGTGGACCGCGCAACCTTGAGGGCGAGCCGGACCATCTGTTTCACAACAATGGGGATGGGACTTTCACCGACGTCAGCGAGAAAGCAGGCGTTTCGGACAATGTGAATCGCTATTACGGAATCACCCCCCTCTTTGTGGACGTCAACGGCGATGGCAAACCCGACCTGCTTGTGGCCAATGATTCGACGCTGAGCTACCTCTATCTAAATCGCGGGGACGGAACCTTTGAAGACGCAAGCTATGCGTCGGGGTTTGGGTTGAATGAGGACGGGCGCGAGGTAGCCGCCATGGGCATCGCTGTTGGCGACTACATGAACAACGGCCTGCTCGACTTTGCCATCGGCGATTTCTCAAGCGAGGCAAAACTCCTGTTTCGCGATGAAGGCGGCGCCAACTTCAATGACGTCGCGATGGCGGCGGGCATCGGCAAAGTGTCCATTCCATTCCTTTCATGGGGGACAGGCTTTCTGGACTACGACAATGACGGCTGGCTGGATCTGATGTTCGTGAACGGCCATATTTATCCCGCCGCAGACCGGCTGGATTGGGGCACCTCCTATGCTCAGCGTCCGCTGCTGTTTCATAACATGCACGATGGAAAGTTCGAAGTGGTGCCGCCCGTAAAAGGTACCGGGCTGGCTGCCGTCACCTCGGGGCGCGGCGCCGCATTCGGCGACATTTTCAACGACGGCAAGATCGATGTGATCATCAACCCGATCGACGGTCCGCCAGTGCTTTTGAGGAATGTGAACCCCGACCACCACCACTGGATAGAGTTAAAGCTCGTAGGCGGCGCGAAAAGCCCCCGAGACGCCGTCGGCGCCAGCGTTTTCCTGACGGCCAACGGCATCCGCCAGCGCCAGGATGTTCTGAGCGGCGGAAGCTTTGTCTCAACCAACGATCCGCGCCTTCATTTCGGGCTGGGAGATGCGACCGACGCCGGGACGGCGGAAATTCGCTGGCCTTCCGGCGCGAAGGAAACGGTCAAAATCCCGGCAGTTGACCGCATCTACACTGTCACGGAGGGCGTGGGCATCACCGGCGCTCTGTGCGCCGGTCATCCCTGCCCGGTTCCGGCGGAGCGTGATTTGGTAAAGAGCAACCCATGAGGCCGGTACCTGTGCGCCTCGCAGTGCTGGTGCTTGGAGTTTGCTGCCTGGGCATCTGTTCAATCGAAACTGCGCCTTCCCAATCTCCCGTATCGGGCTCGCAGGCTTCAACGCCGTCCGCGCCGGAATCCGAGGTTCCCGGCCGCTTCATCGATGTCACGGAGAAGTCTGGAGTCCACTTTCAGCACTACGCGCTGCACACCTCGCGCAAGTATCTGCTCGAAACCATGGGTTCGGGCGTGGCGCTCTTCGACTGCGACAACGATGGCCGGTTGGATCTCTATCTTGTCAACGGCGCACCCTACAGCGATCCCACTCCCAAGGGTTTCATTCCGCAAAAGACCGGACCGGAGTACTGGAATCGCATGTACCACCAGAAGGCCGACGGAACCTTTGAGGACATCACAGAAAAATCGGGACTCAAAGGGGTCGGCTACGGGATGGGCGTTGCTGTCGCCGATTATGACAACGATGGATACGAGGATGTCTTCGTTACCGGCTATGGAGGCAATCGACTTTACCACAACAACGGCGACTGCACCTTCACCGACGTCACCGAGAAGGCAGGCGTGGGCAGCGGAGGATGGTCCAGCTCTGCCACCTGGGTCGATTTGGATAATGACGGCCTGCTCGACCTGGTGGTGGCTCGCTATGTCACCTGGGATTGGAACGATGTCTGGTGCGGGGAGCACCGCGAGGGATACCGGGGCATTTGCCACCCCGATGTCTTCCCGCCCATCACGATGCTGGTGTATCACAATGACGGCAATGGCCATTTCACCGAAGTGGCGCATAAGCTCGGGCTCGACAAACCGGCCAAGGCGCTGGGTATAGCCATTGGGGACTACGACCGCGACGGGCGCATCGACCTCTTTGTTGCCAACGACTCGATGCCGGAGTTCCTCTTCCATCAAAAACCCGATGGAACCTTCGAGGAAGTCGGCCTGGAGTCCGAGGTTGCGGTGAATTCCGAAGGGCAGACCTACGCCGGCATGGGGGTCGACTTCGCCGATTATGACAACGACGGCTGGCCGGATTTGGTGGTGGACGACCTGGCCCAGCAGATCTATGCCTTGTATCACAACAACCATGACGGAACCTTCGACTACGCTTCCTTTACGGCAGGACTGGGCAACGCCTCGCGGCTTCACTCAGGCTGGAGCCTGCGCTTCCTGGATTACGACAATGATGGCTGGAAGGACCTTCTTATCGCACAGGGGCACGATATGGACAACATTGAGGTGGTTTCGCCGATGCTCCACTATCGTGAGCCCATGGCGCTGATACGTAATACCGGCAAGAAGTTCGTCGACGTCTCGTCAATCTCGGGCGATATTTTTAATGAGGCCTGGGTAGGCCGCGGTATGGCCATTGGCGACATCGACAACGACGGCAGCATCGATGCGGTAGTCACCACCAACGGCGGCCCGGCCCACATCCTGCTCAACAAGACGGTCACGTCAAACCACTGGATCACCCTCCACCTCACGGGTCACAAGAGCAACCGCGATGGTATCGGCGCCTTGGTCAAACTGACCACGGCCCAGGGTTCACAATGGGTTACTGCCACGACCTCGAGTGGATACCTCTCCGCGAGCGATCCCCGGGTGCACTTTGGACTGGGCGACAGCCCGGTGGCGACCAGCATCGAGATTCGCTGGCCAAGCGGAATCGTGCAGACCCTCATCAACGTCAAGGGCGACCAGCAAATCCAGGTCGACGAGCCAACCGCAGCAATTGCGAATTAGCCACCCCCCAAGAGCCACCAACAGGGGGGGCCGTCGCTGCTGACTTTGGAAAGCGAACCGGTATTCAAACTGGTCTTGAAGGTTGACGCCTGACCCACGAAGACCGGTTCGGAAGATTGCCGACAAACTACGTGTTTTCAACAACTCATGCCCGACCAACCGTTCTCCGGATGGGTTGCCATTCTGGCCGTCTTGGTGTGTTTCTCCGTCTTTGCGGCGATCGTAATGGTGCGATTCTATGTCTTTACGTAGAATCGTAGAAATCCCGCTAACTCTAACAAAAATATCCTTGACAGTTGAATAGCACAAGAAGTACATTTGGCCGCTATCGAATCGTTACCAGCCCAAATGGTATCGATCCCACAGCCAAAACGAAAAACAAGCTGGACAACATCGACGCCTTGGCTATTCAGACTTATGGCTGTCAAGGTGCTGGAACAACATGAAGGAGACCCAGTGAGATGCAAAGTTACATTTCTGGAAAGTCCTAGGCGGCGTTCGTCAATCCCAGTCCCTTGGGTTGCGTTCGCAATTGCATTCACAATCGTATCGTTGATGTCGTTGGCCCCGCGGAACGCTTTCGCGCAGGCCAGCGCCGGCATCACTGGTACAATCACAGACGCCAGCGGCGCCGTAATTACAAATGCCCACGTCACCATCACAGCGGAAGACACTGGGATCGCCAGTCGTACCGTAACCAGCAGCGCAGGTACCTACTCCGTTAAGGGTCTTACACCGGCCCGTTACACGGTGTCGGTCGATGCATCCGGATTCAAGAAGGACCTGAAAAAGGGCGTGACGATCGAGGTCAGTACGACCGCGACCGTCGACTTTACCCTTATCCCCGGTGCGGCCAACGAGACCGTCCAGGTCACAACCGATCAGATTGCGCTGAACACAACCGCACCCGAGCTGGGCAGCACCATTGAACCGGTCGTCGTCGCAGCACTGCCTGAAGAAGTCTCGGGCCGCGGCCGCCAGGTCGATTCACTCCAGTTCCTGGCGCCTGGAACTACCGGCAACACTTTCTCCCACCGCGTCAGCGGCGGCGTCGACTTTGAACAGGAAATCATCTACAACGGCATTCCTGCCCCGCAGCCTGAAACCGAAGGCTATACAGTTAACTTCAACCCGCCTTATGAGCTCGTGCAGGAATACCGCGTTGAGCGTTCAACGTTCTCCGCGCAGTACGGGTTGGGTCAGGGCGCTTTGACCTATCAGATGAAGTCGGGCACAAACCATTACCACGGCGACTTGTTTGAAATCAACCGCAACAGCTTCTTTGACTCCGTGGGTTTCTTCAACGGCCCGGCATGGAATAAATCCAACACCCGCAACGTGGCCACTCCTGACCACGAAAACAACTACGGCTTCTCGATTGGGGGTCCGATCCGGATTCCTCACGTCTATGACGGCCGCGACAAGACCTTCGGCCATTACAGCCAGGAATGGTACAAGCAAAACAGCGAAGATACCGATACTTCGACCGTGCCGACAGCGCTGGAGAAGACCGGCGACTTCACTGACTTTGTCAATAGCAGCACGGGCGCTTTGATTCCCATCTACGACCCGACCACCGGGGCGCAGTTCCAATGCAATGGCGTGCTCAACGTCATTTGCCCTGGCCGCATCAGTCCAACGTCTGCTCTGTTGATTCCGTTCATTCCCAACCCTGACCGCACGGGTAGCGGCATCGGCGGGTTAGACAGCAACAAGAGCTTCACACCCTTCATCAACCCCCATATCCAGCACAACTGGGGATTCGTTGTTGACCAGACGCTGACGCCCACTCAGAGCCTCCACTACAGCGAGTGGCGCAACACCTTCAGCAACTACTCCTTCGACAATGCTCCGCTGGCCATCGCTCCTAATCCGCTCAACAGCCAGAAGTATGAGCCGGCCATGGGCAGCGTGTTCCTGCTGAACTACAACAACGCCATCTCGTCTCACTTGGTGATGACCGCTGGATTTGGCTGGATTGGCGAAATCAATAACCAATACAACCAGACGAAGTATGCCTTCCCGGCCATTTCGGGTGGCGTCATTCCGCCCTATATTGTTTGGGACGGACAGCACAGCTTAACCAAATGGGGAACGCAGGGATCATGGTTGCAGTCCATCAACCGGAAGCTCGGTATCGCCATCGAGAACAACTGGCTATGGACGACGGGGCGCAATACCTTCAACATCGGTATGGATATCCGCCGCGCATACCAGGATGACAATGAGGAACAGACTGAAGGCGGACAGTTCAGCTTCAGCCAGCGCACCACATCGGTGCACAACACAAACGACCCCAATTTTGGAACCTATGGCAGCGCTTTTGCCAGCTTCATGTTGGGCATTGCGGACCAGGCGAATCGGAGTAACTCTCAGGAACTGCGCCTGCGCAACCTGTCCCTTTCACCCTATGTCCAGGACGATATCAAGCTGACGCCTAGACTCACACTCAACCTGGGCCTTCGTTGGGATATCCAATACCCGTTCACCGAAAACCACAACCTGATCGTCTTCTTCGACCCCACCCGGACAGATCCGGCAGCCAGCGGTATCCCCGGTGGTGCTAACCAATTCGGCAACTGCACCGGCTGCGCCGGATTCACTCGCGGCGATATTCACTGGGGACATTTTGGGCCGCGCTTCGGCTTTGCCTACAAACTGAACGACAAGACCGTTATCCAGGGTGGTCTGAACGTCGCGTTCCTCGATGGTGGCGCCTATGAGTACGGCACCAACAAGGTTGCGGTCAATGACTCGAACCTGCTGACTGGTTCCTTTTCCCAGAGCAGCACAGGCAGCTTCAATTCCTCCTATGGCAGTTGGGACACCCACATCATGCCCAACCCCACACCGACACCCTTCAGCGTAGGGCTCGGTGGCGGCCTCCAGATTGAAGCCTTCGATAAAAAGAAGGACGGCTACGCTCCTTATAGCCAACAGTGGAACGTCAACGTGCAGCGTGAGCTGCCTTACAACATGCTCATGACCGCTGCTTTCGTCGGAAACCGTGTGATCCATCTGCCTAGCCAGAATAACGAAATCGACCAGATGAATCCATCCTTCGATGCTCAGTACGGGAATGTGATGAGTTCGTGCAACCCGGGAAGTTCCGTGTTGAGCGATACATTCGGTCCAGGCGGATGTGCCGTGGCGGACGGGTTCAGCCTACCCTATGCCAACTTCGTGCATGACTTTGGAGGGTCGGCGACCGTAGCCCAGTCGCTTGTACCCTACCCGCAGTACACGAAAATCTTCAACAACTTTGAAGGTTCCGGCACCACCTACTACAACAGCGCCCAGATCGAAATTGAAAAGCGCTTCAGCAACGGCTTGTCCTTCCTCGCGGGTTACACACTTTCCCGCCTGGAGGATAACACCAGCAGCGGTTTCTCCAGCTTCACCTCTGGCGGAATCAACAAGTACAACCAGAAACCGGAATGGGCAGTCTCCAACTCAGATGAACCGCAAACTTTCAAGGGCAGCGGAACGTACGAGTTGCCGATCGGCCCCGGAAAGAAGTATCTCAACAATCACACCACCGGCAACATTCTTGGCGGCTGGCAGGTTGGTTGGATTCTGGACTATGAAAATGGCGGCGATTTCGGCGTTGGTGAGGCCGGTTCGCCCTTCCCGAACGGTTTCGAGCGCCCCGACCGGGCTACCGGCGTCAGCCTCGGCACCGCTTCCTATACCCGTGAGAAGAACTTCTGGCTCTCCGGTGGAAAAGGCACACCGCCGCAAATCTTCAACCCCGCGGCCTTCACAAAGACTGCATCGCAGTATGTCCTCGGCAATGCCCAAAGGGCTTATAGCGAGCTCAGAAACCCGGGTATTGCAAACGAAAACCTGAATGCCAGAAAGCACTTCTACATGGGGGAAAGGTTCCAGGGCATTCTCCAGGTGGATTACTTCAACGCCTTCAACCGGACCCAGTTCAACGGTCCCGACACCAGCATCAACGATGGCACCTTTGGCGAGGCAGATTCGCAAGGTTCAAATATCTCGAATCGACAGGGCCAGGTCAGCTTCCGATTGGAATTCTGATTTCTGCGGTGCGAGCCGAATCATAGCTCGCACTGCATGTTTCACTCCCACCTACGCCGGGCTGCTCAATGCAGCCCGGTTTCTTTTTGAGAGACTCCAGAATGAGCCTGCATTTTTCAATGCCTGGGGGGCCGCGCGCATCGATACGATGCGGGCAAATAAGATTCTCTTTTGGCTTTGCAGATAATTAGGACTGATGGGTGCACGATAAATACAGGCAGGATTCCGAGCACCAGGAAAGATAGTCGGTCCGTACCACCGAAATTAGGTACCCCCTACCCCCTCCTAATTTTGCGGTTATCCACAAAAGGCTTGCAGATAATTACCCGCTCTTGTGAAACGAACGAAGACGCGTCCGCAAGAATCCCATGCCGGAACCGGTGGGGAACGCGGCCTGAAGGCCTCAAAATCTGCGGGAATTCTGGACTAACTGTAACTAACGATCTGTGTCCATCTCGAAGAGTTCGGGGCAATAGGAATAAGTTATAATCGCTTATCATGAAGATGGGCCGGTCCACTGCATGGTCTTGCCGGGCGTTGCGATTGCTGGTGTTGGGAATGCTCGTCTTTCAAGTAACATTCGTCAAAGCCCAACAGGGAGATGACGAGGTTACGCCCGAGGTGCAGAGGTTGTACGCGCAAGCCAAAGCTGCTCAGCAGAGTGGTGACAGCGCGACAGCGGTGGATAAGTACCGGGCCATGATCAAACTCGCACCGCATCTTGCCGCGGCCTACAACAACCTGGGCATGCTTTACTTCAACGAGCATGACTACTCTCACGCGGCAGAAGTCCTTGAGCATGGATTGAAAATTAATCCCAACATGCCCACCGCGTCCGCCCTGCTGGGCATGAGCTACTTTCAGCTCGGTGTGAATGACAAAGCGGAGCCTTTGCTTCGAACGGCCTTGCACGCCAACCCCTCCGATAACCACATCCAAATGATATTGGTGCATATCCTCATCAACGCCAAGAAAATTGGCGAAGCGACATCGCTTCTGAACAACTTTCTGGAACGGAATCCGAAAGACCAGGAAGCATGGTATTTGCTTGGCAAGGCATACCTGCAGATGTCGGAAGACGCCCTTAAAAAGATCAACGAGATCGATCCGAACTCTGTTGTTGCCCATGAGATTTCCGGCGAGATCGACTCAAGTATGCACAATTACGACCTTGCCCTTGTCGAATACAAGAAGGCCATCGACTTGGCTCCGCAAATGCCCGGGACGCACATGCACATGGGAGATGCGTACTGGTATATCGGCAAATGGCAGTCGGCGGAAACGGAGTTCAAGGCAGAATTAGCCAACGACCCAAACAACTGTCTTGCGCATTGGAAGCTGGCCAACTCGATTCTGGAGGCCAACGATCCCACTGAAGACGCGTTGCCTGAGTTGAATCGCTCTATTGAGCAATGCCCCACGCTCATGCAGGCACGTGCGGATCGCGCGAGAGCCCTGATCCGGCTGGGTAAGCAAGTTGACGCGTTGCCCGATCTCCTGATGGCGGAAAAGGATTCTCCACGAGAACCTTCCATTCACTTCCTTCTCGCCGCGGTCTACAGGGCACAAGGCAAGAGTACTGAAGCGCAGCAGGAAATGCGCACCTATGGAACGCTGCAAAGAGAGGCCAGCGCCGCCGTTGCGCAACAAGCAGATGATGCCAATACCATCAAGAGTACAGAGCATTAGCGCAGTCAAATTTCTCCCCATGACAGCAGTCTGGCTTTTGCTGCAGGCCGTGCTTCTTTCTCCGCTCGCGGCCGCATCCCAGGCCACCCCTGTGCGTGAGGCCGACGCGAAATGCGCACAGTGTCATGGAGACATTTTTCGTAGGTACCTCACTACACCCATGGCAAATGCCAGCGGTCTCGCCACGGAAAAACTGCGGACCGGCACATTTGTGCACAAGGCATCCGGTGTGGAGTACAAGATCTCCGCCATTGATGGAATAGCCATCCTCGAATATCACACGCCAAGGGACTCGAGCAAGCAGCCCTTGAGTTACTTCCTCGGCTCCGGTCACCTTGGAGCTACCTACCTCTATTCCATCGGCAATTATTTGTTCGAATCTCCTGTTGCATGGTATGCCGCGTCGCAGGGTTATGACATGAAACCGGGTCTGGCAGAGATGCGGAAGATGCCCCCCCCGCTTCCAATGGAAAGCTCTTGTCTGCGGTGTCACATGAGTTCCGTGCAAGACAGCGCCCCTGGAACTATCAATCGCTTTCAGGGACTTCCCTTTCTGCACACGGGAATTACCTGCGAGGCCTGTCACGGAGATTCGCAGCAGCATGTACTCGCGCATGGCAAAGCGCCAATTGTGAATCCCGCACGTTTGGATGCGGACCGGCGAGATTCGATCTGTATCAGTTGTCATCTGGAGGGCGATGTTTCAGTGGAACGTGCCGGACACTCCGCGTTGAACTATCGCCCGGGAGAATCGATTTCCACTTACACGGCATATTATGTGCGCGCCGGAGCCAATCTTACTGTGCGCGGTGTGAGTGAGGTGGAGCAGCTTAGTCAAAGCACTTGCAAGCGCATAAGTGGCGATAGAATGTCCTGTACGAACTGCCACGATCCGCATTACTCTCCGGATGCGCAGCATCGCGTGGCGTTTTACCGCAGTAAGTGCCTTGCCTGCCATAGTCAACCGGAGTTTGCTGCGACACATCACCCTGACAACCAGGACTGTACAAGTTGTCACATGCCGCGCACCGGCGCGATGAATATTCTCCACGTGGCCTGGACGGATCACCGCATACTTAAACTTCCAGAAGAACGGAAAACCGAATCAGATCAGGGCAGCGGGAACGTACTCGTACCCATCTTTTCCCCGGGAGCGACCAAGCGTGATCGTGCCATGGCCTGCTACCAGGCGCTCCTCGAAGGCGATCGTTCATTCGAAACGGCTGCATGGGAGCAGCTGAAGGAACAACGTGATTCGATCGCGAACGACAAAAGCGCATTGGACGCGTTGGGAAATCTAAGTGCTGAGCGGGGTGATCAGCAAACGGCAGAGCAAGCCTTCCGCAGAGTTCTCGAGATCGATCCGGCGGATCTCACTGCATTATCGAATCTCGGCACACTTCTGGCAAAGCAGGGAAAGCTTACGGATTCGATTCCGATGTTACGCACGGCGTTCGAGCATAACCAGGATATTCCAGGCCTCGCTATGAATCTGGCACGAGTGGAATGCATGGCCGGCGATGGCGCTGCGGCGCGCAGCACCCTTGAGACTGCTCTCATTTATTCTCCAAACCTTGAGGATGTGCAACGATTGCTGACGCAGATGACCGGATGCGGCAGAACAGACGGCAGGTAGTCATCGATGGGAATAATGCGTCTCCAGATAGGCAAGTGCGTTGTCGCTCTTGTTGTCCTGTGGACCGTGCCGGCCGTTTGCCAGCAACCCGCAGATGCCCTCGGTGACGCGCGTTCGCTCTTGGGAGCCGGCAAACTTGCAGAGTCGGAATCGACTCTCCGAAATTATCTAAATGCAAATCCATCATCGGCTGACGCTCATTTTCTGCTTGGCTATGTTCTGTTTCGCGAAAAGAACGCAAAAGAATCATTAGGAGAATTCACAGCAGGCGCGAGATTTCGGCATCCGCTTGCCGATGAGTTGAAGATTGTCGCGTCCGATTATGTCATTTTGGGAGACTATGGAGACGCCGATAGATGGTTTTCAGAAGTCGTGTCCGAGAAACCATTCGATGCGGATGCCTGGTATCTGTTAGGACGCACAAAATACAACGAGAATGACTTCGCAGCAGCTAAATCCAGTTTCGAGCGCGCGCTAGCCTTGCATCCGAAATATGTTGAGGCGGAGAACAACATCGGGTTGTCATGGCAGGAGTTGAATAATTCCGAGATGGCTCAAGCGGCGTTCCAAACCGCAATCGACTGGCAGGGAGATGCACCTGTCGATGCGCAGCCGTTCTTGAATCTCGGCACGTTGCTTGTTGATCGTAAAGAATTCAGTAAGGCAATTCCCTACCTCGCAAAAGCCGAGGTACTGTCGCCGGACAATCCTAAGATCCACGAGGAACTTGGCCAGGTATTTACGGCGCAACAAGACTTACCGAAAGCGCAAGCTGAGTTGGAAAAGGCCATCGCGCTCGCGCCGGATACCTCGGCTCTGCATTTCAAGCTTGGCCAAATTTACCGCAAGGAAGGACGGCACGACCTCGCTCAACATGAGTTTGACATATGCTCAAAACTCAGCAGCACTCATTCATCGACTAACACCCCAAACCCTCCAGATTTAGACGGCTCCAAGCCTCGTTAGGCCACCTTTTCGATATGTGGCACCATGCGAAAAGTCATCTTCAATGCTTTATCGGCGCATTTAGTAATGACAGATGGGGATCATTTCTGCCCCTTGCTGTGATCCACCAGTTGGACAGACGCGGCCGGATTTGGTGATGAGCCGCGCTTGTCCGCAGCGGTGGTAAACCGATCCGGGATTGACAAGAGGCGCATCGGGGGTTATTCTTCGCTGATCATGGGATCGTTACCATTCTCCATTTCTCTCACCCTTTCCACGTCTCCCTGGAGCAACTCTATGCTGCGCCGTATCGCGCTCGTGTCCCCGGTTTTCCTCCTGTTTACCACCTTGCTGAGCACCGCCAAAGCGCAAAGCGCGCAAGCGCCGGACCTCTCAAGCCAGCCCACGCTTTACGTCGTCGGCTATGCTCACCTCGATACTGAGTGGAGATGGGAGTATCCGCAAGTGATCGACGAATACCTCAAGAAGACGATGGAGGATAACTTCGCGCTGTTTCCGAAATATCCGCACTACATTTTCAACTTCTCCGGCGCGAACCGGTACCGGATGATGAAGGAGTATTACCCGGCGGATTTCGAGAAAGTGAAGCACTATGTGGCGACAGGACAGTGGTACCCCGCCGGTTCTTCCGCAGAGGAGGGCGACGTGAATGCGCCGAGCGCCGAAGCCATTATCCGGCAAATCCTGTACGGGAATGAATGGTTCCGCAAGGAATTCGGCAAGGCCAGCGCGGAATACATGTTGCCGGATTGTTTCGGGTTTCCGGCATCGCTGCCGACAATCCTCGCGCACGCCGGAGTGAAAGGATTCTCGACGCAAAAGCTGACCTGGGGATCCTCAGCTCCACAGGGCGGTCCGGACTACCCTGAGAAAACGCCTGAGGGCACGCCGTTCAACGTAGGGGTCTGGGTGGGTCCTGATGGCGAGAGCGTGCTGGCAGGTCTGAATCCGGGAAGCTATTCCGGCGGGATCGATACCGACCTGAGCAAGCCGCTGCCCACCGATCCGCCCAACGCCGCGCTCGCTGACGCCAAAAACGAGATGCATGAGCTCTATTCCCGCGGGGAAAAAGCCTACATGGCCGGCGACGAGTTGCAGCAGAAGGACATCCAGGAGTATGTCGGCCTGCAGCGGCAAGTCCACGCGCTCTCGAAGATCCAACAGGACGAGGAACAGCAGCGGTTCCAGGGCGACTGGGCAGCGCGCGTGCAAAACAACGGGAAGGTGACCGGAGTCTACACGGATTATCACTACTTCGGCACGGGGGACGTGGGTGGCGCACCCGACGAGGATTCGGTAAAGCGGCTTGAAGCCATCGTGACCAAGGGACAGGCCGGCCTGCCTCCTCCCGGGTTTATCGCCATCGGCCGGCAGTCGCATAGGGATTGGCCGCTCACGTCGGTGGGCGACGGGCCGGTGCACGTGGTTTCTGCGACCGCGGACCAGATGTTCCTGAACATCACACCGACCGATGCCGCACGCTTGCCACAGTACACGGGCGAGATGGAGCTGACCAACCATTCCGCTGGATCGCTGACTTCGCAGGCTTACCAGAAACGCTGGATACGCAAGGAAGAGCTGCTAGCCGATGCCGCGGAGAAATCGTCTGTGGCCGCGCAGTGGCTGCGTGCGCGCCCCTATCCGCTGGGTCGGCTGAACGATGCATGGATGCTGGCGATGGGTGGACATTTCCATGACCTGGCGGCAGGAACCGCGACGCCCAAGTCCTATGAGTTTGCATGGAATGACGACGTCATTGCCATGAACCAGTTTGCAGATGTGCTGGCCGACGCGAGCAGGGCGGTCTCGGCGGCGCTGAATACGGCCACCGAGGGAACGCCGATCGTGGTGTTCAATCCGTTGAACATCGCGCGCGAGGACGTGGTGCAGGCGGACGTAAAATTCCCGGGCAGCACACCGGAAGTGGTGTCGGTGACCGGACCCGATGGACGCGAAGTGCCCGCGCAGGTTTCTGACGGCAAGGTGGTGTTTCTGGCCAAGGCTCCTTCAGTGGGATATGCGGTCTATAGCGTGCGCGCGGCTAGCACCAAGGCCGCAGAGCCATCGACATTGCACATCTCAGAGCACTCGCTCGAGAATGCTTACTATCACGTCACGCTGAACAAAGACGGCGATATTGCGAGCGTCTTCGACAAGAAAATAGGCAAGGAACTGCTGACAGCACCGATACGCCTGGCGATTTCGAACGACAACCCCGAACAGTGGCCGGCCTGGAACATGGACTGGGACCAGGAGCAGACGCCGCCCAAGGAATACGTCCACGGACCCGCGACCATGCGCATCGTCGAAAATGGACCTGCGCGCGTGGCTTTGCAGGTAAGTCGCGAGACGGATGGCTCGAAGTTTGTACAGACCATTCAGCTTTCGGCCGGCGACTCGGGCAAGCGGGTGGAAATCGTGAACGCCATTGATTGGAATACGCGCGAATCGAATTTGAAAGCCGTATTCCCGCTGACGGCCTCGAATCGTATGGCGAGCTACAACATGGGCATTGGAACCCTTCAGCGCCCGAATGCGCAGCCCAAAGAATTTGAAGTGCTTTCGCATCAGTGGATCGATCTGACCGACACGAGCGACGGGTGGGGCACGACGATTCTGACCGACTGTAAAAACGGATCCGACAAGCCTAACGACAACACCATCCGCCTGACGCTGATCCGGACGCCGGGTGTCCGGGGCGGATACCGTGACCAGGCAACGCAGGACCTGGGTCATCACGAGTTCGTTTACGGATTGGCTGGACACGCTGACGGCTGGCGCGACAGCGAAACCGATTGGCAAGGGCAGCGGCTAAATGATCCGCTGATCGCCTTCGAGACCACAAAGCATCCCGGGACGCTGGGGCACGAGTTTTCCTTGGTCAAGTTGAGCAACCCGCGCATTCGCATCATGGCGCTGAAACGGGCGGAGCTCAGTAATGAAGTCATCGTGCGGCTCGTGGAATTGGACGGCAAACCGCAGCCCGACGTGCGCGTCTCGTTTGCGGCGCCGATCAAATCGGCCCGCGAAATGAACGGGCAGGAGCAGCCGGTCGGTCCGGCAAAGGTGACAGCAGGTGCACTGGTCACGTCGTTTACGGCATATCAGCCGCGGACCTTTGCCGTAACACTCGATTCCGCTTCGTCGCGGGTTGCCCGGGTACATTCGCGGCCCGTGAAGCTGGAATACGACCTGGCAACGGCCAGCAACGATGGCGGGCAAGTGACCGGTGGGATGGACGGAAAAGGCGATGCATTGCCCGCCGAGATGCTGCCGGCCAGCCTCGACTTCAACGGTATCGAGTTCCAGCTTGGCCCGGCCAAAACCGGTGCGGCCAATGCGCTGGTCGCCAACGGGCAGACGATACATTTGCCCGAAGGCGCCTATAACTGCGTTTATGTACTGGCCGCCGCAGTCAATGGCGACCAGGATGCAACGTTCAAGATCGGAAACCAGGAGCACACACTCAAAGTGGAAGACTGGGGCGGATTCATCGGTCAATGGGATGACCGCCAGTGGAAATCGAAGCAGGAGACGGTTCCCGCGCGACTGGGGAGGCCCGCCCGCACCGAAGTGAATGATTACGCAGAGATGACCGGGATCCAGCCCGGCTATATCAAGCGCGCGACCCTGGCCTGGTATAGCGATCATCACCATGACGGGACCGGCAAAAACGTCGCGTATTCATATTCTTACCTGTTCGCGTATCCGATCGAACTGCCACGCGGCGCGAATACCATCACGCTGCCGAGCAATAACAACGTTCGGATTCTGGCAATCTCCGTGGCTGACGAGAATCCACAGGCATCACCGACGCAGCCGTTATATGACACGCTGGGGCGGCAAGAGCCTGATACCGTCGCCCAACGGTGAACTGTGCATTGCGCCGGGGGCTGATTCGTCGAAACGCGCAGCGGCCTGCTGGCGCGTCTCTTTCCGCATTCTTAAGGAAACTCAGGAGTCAGCCCGCTCCGTCTCCCACTGGTCCGGGGTGCCGTGATCGAACCGGTCCTCGCGATCCTCTCGTTCTTCCTGCTCGCGGCGCCTCTCGCGTTCTTCGCGCTCCTCGCGACCATCGCTCATAGCTTTTTCCTCCCTCAGTTTAAGAGGATCAAGCTCAAATTGCCCCACCGGGTTGGCCGCGATTTCTCACGAAGAGTAGGCGAGGAGTAACGGTAGAGAGAAGAAATAAGTGTCAAAAGGCCGCTGTTTTCAGGCATAACTACGTTGTCGAGACCAATCTTTCAGCGAACGCCCATGGCAATGGCTATGCCGATCCGAACATCTACGTTTCTACCGCCTTGGGTAGTGTGCAGACCGACGGCGGAACTTTCAACGTTCTAGAAGGCAATCACGCACTGAACATAGCCAAGGGCTGCGCCCTTGAAATCCCGGGAGAAAGAATCTCAACGCAGAGAGAGTGTGTGCGGTTGATTCCACCGGTCGCCAGGACAGATGATTTTGGTTGTCCGACCAGAACATCCGAGGAGGCGGCCGATGGAAATCGTTCTGTCCTTGCGATCTATAACCCAACCGATTTCGCCCAACTCCTGAGGCTGGCGTTGGACGTAGTAGAGCGTTCCTTCCCGAATCGTTCTGATGATCAGTTCCCACGTGGCAAAGGCTTGCAGAAATAGCTGATTCGGCATCGCCCGAACCGCTTCGCCGAGCTCATGCAAATGCGGAATAGGACCGGGATGGTGTTCACGGGTAATATTCGCTGTCACGCCGTCCGCCTGTCTGTTCTTGAAAACTTCAACCACAGGAGCGGGATGCGTGTTGGCATCTAGCGCGATGAACTGGACGAGCGTGTCGTATCTCAGGACGAGACTGATAAGTTGGGTAGCTTGCGATTCGTCCAGACTGCTGCCCTTAATCTCGAGGTTCTGGTTCGGCCAAGTGCCTCGAAGGCGCAAGAATTCGTCGAACAAGTCCTTTTCGATTGCGGTTGGAATGAACAGGGCGAGGACAAGCGAGAATAACGAGCGTGGTGGGTTCGGTGGTACAAAGGGTCCGGCTTCATCGATGTAAATTCGCATGTGCAACCTAGGCTTCTGGAAGTATCACATGTTCCTCTCGACGGCCAGTGAAGTTTGTCATGTGGCGTCGATTGTAGCGCCCGGCTCTTTTGAACTCGGGTGGCGAAACATCGCCATTTCACTCACCTCGGTCGGGCTTTTTAAGCAATTCTTCGTGTATTGTCGCCCAACCGTCAATGTCGTTAGCAAGTGGAAATGTCCGCTTTTGAGAACAAATGAAGTGTCCGGTTTC
>OCTA010002443.1_pt1 | contig 16923 bp, 11 predicted proteins | sample 1538991 | NCBI WGS metagenome assembly OCTA01 (sample SAMEA3539302, study PRJEB22396) | soil metagenome | biome: tundra; feature: field; material: soil | place: USA | collected 2010-05 | depth 0.15 m | reverse complement strand
TGGAGGGGGTCTCGGCTACGTCAGGGGTGCCACGCGCCGGTCAGTCGCGTGGCGGCAGAGGCTCGTCGGTCGGTCGCCGGTCCTCGGTCTCGAGTTTGTCGGCGAGCTGCGCCAGCTTGACTTGCGAGAACCCCGTGGCCTCGCGTGATGCGCGTAGGTTGCGAGCAAGCTGAGGCACCGGCTCGTGCAAGGCCACAGCTTCGATCTTGTGGTCCCCCGATCTTGGACCTGTAGGCTATACCCCATAGCTCGTAGGGACCTGCGGCCGCACGGCATCAGGTGGCTGGTCCGAGCTCCTCGCGACGCTCGCATGTCACTTCGCCGACGGCGACCTGTGGGTCTGGGCGTTGTGCCATCGTCCGGAACCCTCGGCGTTCCGGCACCGCCTTACCATCGTTTTATCGATAATCCGAGGTTGTGCGCCCGGCGTATCGCCACGCGCGCGACCGCCACGCGCGGGGTGCGGCCACGATGAGCGCGCCCCTCCTAGCCGAGGCGCCGCGGCCAACCGATATCGAGCCGCTGTTCCGGAAGCTGCAACCTCGCTGGTGCGGCCTTAGCAAAGATCAGGTAGCTGCCAACCAGCGTCGCCGGCTCTATGAGGCGATGGTCGAGATCGCCGCCACCCACGGCTATCCGGCGACGACGATCAAGGCAGTGTGCGCATTGGCTGGTGTATCGCGACGGACGTTCTACGACTCGTTCGGCACCGATAAAGAGGCATGCTTCCTCGGCGCATACGACTACGTCGTCGCTCGCGCAGTGGAGCGCATCAACCTCGCTTATCGTGGCGAGGAGGACTCGGAGCGTCGTCTGTGCCGGGCCTTCGAGCAGTTCGCGCTGGAGGCTGCCAGCGAGCCTCAGGCGGCTCGCTTCGCTCTCGTAGAGACCCTCGGTGCGGGGCGGGCGGCCTTCGCTCGCATGGACGACGGGCGGCAGATGTTCGAGGAGATGATCGCCGCAAGCATCGGCGACCCTTCCGACGGCGCGACGCTGTCGCCGACGATCGCGAAGGGCATCGTCGGCGGTGTCGAGCGCGTCGCCCGCGTCTACCTTCTCGCTGGGAAGATCGACGAGCTCTCGGCCAAGGCCGATGAGCTATCCGCATGGGTGTCCAGTTATCGCCCTTGGTGCTGCCCGCCGCCGGATGAGACACCGCGAGCCGCAGCTCGGCCGCAGCCAGGGCTGCGGGGCAAGGACGAGGGCCTGCGAATCCTGCGCGCCGCCGCGGCGATCGCGGCAAGCGACGGCTACTGTGGTCTGAGCGGGGCGAGGATCACTCGCCTCGCCGGGGTCAGCGAAGAGACATTCGCGAGCCTCTACAACGGCGCCACTGCCATCGAAGACTGTTTTTTGGCGGCTTTCGATCTGCTGGGCGCGGAAGCGCTCGTGTGCGGCTCCAGGGCCTCGCGCGTGGCGGGGGGCTGGCCCGATGGCGTGCGCAGCGGGATCACGGCGCTGATGGATCACGTCGCTGGCCATCCGTTCGTCGGTCCCGTGGCGTTCATCGAGATCTTCTCCGTCGGACCGTCGGCGATCGAGCGACGGTCAAGTCTGCTGCAGAGATTCGCGGACGTGTTCATCAAGCGCATACCCGACTCCCAGCGGCCGTCCGAGCTGGTCGCCGAGGCGATCGTGGGCGGGATCTGGGCGCTCATCCACGACTACGTCGTACGTGGACAGGTCCATCGGCTGCACGAGCTCGCCGACGATGCCACCTATCTCGCGCTCGCCCCCGTGGTAGGTCACGACGCCGCGGTTCACCTCATTCTCGGCGATGGTAAGAGTGTTCGGCCTGGTCGCGATCTGCGCGGTCCTGGCTGAGTCCGAAAGCAGCTTGCAGCGGAGTCGCGACTGACCGGCGGTGGAACACGGGCCCGGCTGTTGGGTACGCCATCTGTCTAGGGTGGTTCACGTAGTCGGAACACGGGCCTGCGGCGCCGGCTTGGCGAGCTGGTGCTTGGGGGCTGTCGGCCGTGATCGGGGCCTTGGGTGCGGCGCTCGTGGCCTGAACGTCCACGAACCCCATCCTGCAGCAATCTTTAGGAAGGTTTTATCTTAGGTTCAGGTGCGTTGCCGCGACGCGTCCTCCAATTTGGACTTTCCAGATATGCAGGATGTTCGCGATTAGTCAGGGCATTTGTCCGCTCGTTGGGAGGAACAGGTTCCATATTCCGGGACGCGCCAGTTCTCCAAATGCCTCGCGAACATGCTAGACATTCCTCTTGTCCCATCGTCGGCGCGTGCAGTTGCCCCGCCCGACGAGATCGTCGAAGTCGAACACGAGGAGGGAAGCACCAGGAATCAGATCGATACTTTCAATACCGGCAGGCCCGCGCCGACTCACGCGTCGAGCGGGTCCCCGATCAGCAAATCAGAGCGTCTGTGTGCCACAACAGACGATCAAAAGAGGGCCCCGGAGCGCCTCCTCTCGGATAGACGGACGCCCCGAGGCCACCATCAATACAGCAAGGGAAATGATACATCATGAAGAAGCTCATGTTGGGCCTTGTGCCGCTTCTGGCGGTCGCTGCTTTCGCCGCTATGCCCGCGATGGCTGCGGCTTCAACTACAGAATATGGAACGGGTACCACCCCGTTTACGAAAGCAACCGAAGTGACATCGAAAGGGACAACGTTTAAACTCATTGCAAGCGGTGAAGAAATCGAATGTAAAGCGCTTAGCGACACTGGGACCGACGAAAACGTGAGTGGGGTCGGGAAAAGTACTAAAGAGACCCTCACGTTTTCAGAATGCAAAATCAACACTGGCGCCCTAAAAGGGTGCGAAGTTGCTTCTACGGCAACCACCAAAACAATCGTAGGAGCCATCACAAACGAAGTGAAGTCCGCTACGGAAGTCGAAATTAAAGTTACCGCGCCGGGTTTCGCGATTGTGACAACAGGCTCGCCGGCAGGGTGTCCCAAAGGAACGTCCGTGGGGACGGTCGAAGGCCATGCAACCGGAAAACAGGCGGCAGGCAGCAACGTCCTAGTTTTCAGTGCGGCAACAGGTCTAACCCTTAGTGGGGAGGCTGCAACGATCACCGGCGAAGATGCAACCGTAACCAAAACGGGCAGCAAACCGGTCGTCATTGTTTAGACCAACAGTGAACGGTCGCTGATGGGGAACGTACGGGTGGGGCCGAATGCACCGCGCGGTCCTGCCCGTCGTTCTAGTGGTCTGTCATTGAAATAAGTGGTGGTTGGTGGTATGGTGAGTTATGCGCGCTGCTACCTCTGCCCTGACGGTCACCGAGCCTCAACGCGAAGTGCTCGAAACGTTGTCTCGCTCCCAGACCGCGGCACACCGCGATGTGCAACGAGCAAAGGTGCTGCTGATGGCCGGCGAGGGCTTCGCGACGACGCGCGTCGCGCACGAGATCGGGGTGTCCCCGGCAACGGTCACCCGGTGGCGTGAGTGCTTTGAAAGAGACGGCCTGAAGGCATCAGTGAAGGTCCAGCCTGGCCGGGGGCGCAAGCCGTCGATCCCACCGGGAAAGATCCAAGAGATCGTTCACGCAACGCTGCACGAGAAGCCGCCCGGTGAGACGCATTGGAGCTGCCGGTCGATGGCCCGCGCGCACGGCGTTTCACACACGACGGTCCAGAAGATCTGGGCCGCTCGCGGTCTGAAGCCTCACCGGGTCGAGACGTTCAAGCTGTCGAAGGATCCTCGATTCGAGGAGAAGCTCGCTGATGTCGTGGGCCTGTACCTGAACCCGCCCGAGCGCGCGATCGTGCTGAGCATGGACGAGAAGTCTCGGATCCAAGCGCTGGATCGCACCCAGCCGTCGTTGCCGATGAAGCCTGGGCGGGCCGGGACGATGACCCACGACTACAAACGCAACGGGACCACCACCCTGTTCGCCGCGCTGGACGTCCTGAGCGGTTCGGTGATCGGACAATGCCTACCCCGCCACCGCCACAGCGAGTTCCTCACGTTCCTGCGCACGATCGACCGGACCGTCCCAAAGCGCCTGCAGATCCATTTGATCCTCGATAACTACGCGACCCACAAGCACCCCAACGTCAAAGCCTGGCTCGCCAAGCACCCTCGCTTCCACCTGCACTTCACGCCAACGTCCTCAAGCTGGCTGAACATGGTCGAGGGGTTCTTCGCGCAGATCACCAACAAAGCGATCCGCCGCGGCACCTTCGCCTCAGTCCCCGACCTGATCGCAGCGATCGACGCCTACCTGACCTCGAACAACACCAACCCCACACCCTTCATCTGGACCAAGACCGCTGACCAGATAGTCGAGAAAGTCCAGCGCGGACGCGTGACACTCAACGCAATCACCAACTAAAACGCTGACAGACCACTAGTGTCCCGTTGGTTTAATTCGTTTGCGGTTAGGGTAGGTGGTGGTTATGCCTATTCCTACTGCTGTTTCAATCGAGTTGACCGACGAAGAGCGCGCCGTGTTGGAGGGCTGGACGCGGCGTCGGACGAGTGCTCAGGCGCTGGCGTTGCGGGCACGAATTGTGCTGATGGCCGCGGAGGGGTTGTGGTCTAACGGCGAGATCGCCGAAGCGCTGGCGGTTTCGCGGCCGACGGTCACGAAGTGGCGTAACCGGTTCTCGGAGCGCCGGCTTGAAGGCCTCGCGGATGAGCCGCGGCCCGGCAAACCGCGGACGATCACCGACGAGCAGGTCGAGGCCGTTGTGACCAAGACCTTGGAGAGCGCGCCGAAGAACGCGACGCATTGGTCGACCCGCTCGATGGCCAGGGAGGTCGGGATGACCCCGGACGCGGTGATGCGGATCTGGCACGCCTTCGGGCTCCAGCCCCACCGCCAAGAGACCTGGAAGCTCTCCAAAGACCCCTTGTTCATCGAGAAGGTCCACGACATTTGCGGCCTGTACTTGAACCCGCCCGAGCGGGCCGTCGTGCTCTGCGTGGATGAGAAGGTGCGCCACGAGGCGCTGTCAGATCGAGCGGGGTGAGAGACCCCGCCGCTGGGCTGCCGCAGCGGCCTGGTGGGAGCTGAGGGCAGCCTGATCCCGGAGCTGCGGGGGTGGGCGGGAAGCGGCCCTGACAACGCCGTGACGCGGAGGGACTACCGGACTTCGCGGGTGCGGCAAGCGAGACGGAGCGGCGAAACGAAAGTGAACCAGTGATTGAACCCCCTCAAGCGACGCGGTCGGCTCTAACCCGGTGGATTTGGGCTGATTATGCGGTGCGTGGGTTCCCCGAAATTCTCCGGGGAACCCGGTCCCTGACGATGGCGGTGACGCCGTGTCGGGGTCTCGCGGCGAGTGACTGCGCTTGTCGTCGCGGCGGGCCCGCAGGGGAGAAGCTGGTCGTCTATCCCGTCGATCGATCGGCAGTGAACGTGGGAACCCGCCGGTGGCGCCCTCACCTCGTGTTTGGGGCAGGGAAGGCTCAGCGTCGGCTGATGCCGCCGGGCGGGGGCGGAGCCTCCGTAGTAGTCCGAGGTCGGGAAAGCCGGCCGCATGGCGAAGGGAGGCAGCAGGTTTTGGGTCTGCGGCTGGAATGCGAGGAGGTCGTCGTTGAATAGCGGCGCGCCGTTGCTTGAGGCCAGTGCGGCTCAGGCGCGGGTACTCGAGATCCAGAGCAAGCTCAACAAGTGGGCTCACGATGATCAGGACAGGAGGTTCACCGACCTCCACAACCTCGTCTGTGATCCAGCCACGTTGCAGGTCGCGTGGCTACGGGTCAGAGCGAACCGTGGGTCGCGCTCAGCTGGCGTGGACGGCGATACCGCCTACTACGTCGAGCATAAGCTGGGTGTGCAGCAGCTTCTGACCGGGCTTCGTGAGGAGCTACGGTCCGGGAGCTACCGACCACTGCCGGTTCGGGAGCGGATGATCCCCAAGCGCGGCGGGAAGCTCCGTCGGCTGGGGATCGCGACAATCCGCGATCGGGTCGTGCAAGCGGCGGTGAAGCTGGTGCTGGAGCCGATCTTCGAGGTCGATTTCAAGCCATGCTCATACGGGTTTCGGCCGGGACGTCGGGCGCAGGACGCGATTGCCGAGGTGCACTACCTCACGAGCCGCTCATACGAGTGGATTGTGGAGGCCGACATCGAGGCGTGTTTCGACGAGCTTGACCACTCGGCCATTCTGGATCGAGTGAGACGGCGGATCGCAGACAGACGCGTGCTGGCGCTCGTCAAGGCGTTCCTGAAGGCCGGGATCATGACCGAGCACGGTGACCTTGAAGCGCAGCTGACAGGCACACCGCAGGGCGGGATTATGACTGCTCCCACGCAAAAGGTAACTTGGGTCATTGGGTCCTGTGGGGGTGGGGATCGTGTGTCGGATGGTGATCTTGTTGTCGTCGCCGCCGATCAGGACTTCGCGGACGACCAGCCGCAGGATGCGTTGTTGTTCGGCGATGTCGAGCTGGTCCAGGCCGTCGGCGAGGCGGCCGAGGAACCCTTCGAGCGTGTCGGCGAGATGGAGGTAGGTCTCGGCGTCGTGCAGTTCGGCATCGAGGCTGTCGAGCTGGGCTTGCAGTGTGGTCTGTCGCTTGCGCAGGCCTGGCATCCGGGTGCGCAGCTCGTCGAGCGAGATCAGCTGTTCTTGGTAGGCCTCGATCAGCCGGTCGGTCGCGTGGACGGCGCGGGTGAGGTCGCGCTGAAGCGCCTCGCGGCGGCGGGCAGCGGGGTGCTCGGTCGCCAGTGCGGCGAGTCGCCGGTCGATCTCGGCACGGACGAGCTCGGGGTTCTCGAGCAGCCGTCGGACCTCGCCCCAGACGATCGGGTCGATCTCGTCGGCGCGGACCGGGCGGCTTGTGCATACCTTGCCGTCGGTGTGTCGCCAGCCGTCCTGGCCGATGCAGCGGTAATACGAGATCCGCTTGTTGCTCGTGCGGGTGCATGTGCGGTAGCAGGAGTAGCCGCATTCGCGGCAGACCAGCACGCCTTGAAGCAGCGTCAGCTCCTTGGTGTTGCGGCGGGAGAACCGCTTGTTCTCCTGCAGCCGCGCCTGCGCGAGCTCGAACGTCTCGTCGGTCACGAGCGGTGGGACTGGGATCAACGTCCAGTTCTCGGCCGGCTGGTCGTGGCGGGCGGGTCGGCGGCCGTGACGCTCGCCGCGCGCGCGGGTGGTGCGCGTGGCGACGCCGTGACGCTCGGCGGTCTTCGTCTTCCCGAACGCGGCCTGACCGCGGTACGCCGGGTTGCGCAGCATCGCCCAGATCGTCGAGCGGTCCCACGCCGTCTTGCCGGTCCTGGTCAGCACGCCACGACTGGTCAGCCAGCGGGCGAGCTCACCGATCGAGGCGCCGTCGTTGACGTAGCGGGCGAATACATCGCGCACGACCTGCGCCTGGCACTCGTCGATCTCCCAGAAACCCTCCATATGCTCGGTCTTCTTGACGTACCGGTAGCCGTAGGGCGCGCACGACATGACTGCTTGGTGGCCGGTCCGCGCGCGGTGCAGCTTCCCGCGGCGGGTGCGCTCGCGGATCTGCGCGCGCTCGTACTCGGCGATCATCCCCTGGAACTGGCGCAGAAGCTCGTCCTCGGGCGTCCCGCCGCGCTCAGGCTCCTTCGCGAACCGCACCTCCACGCCCGAGCGGGCAAGCTCCTCGAGCAGCAGCACCTGATAGGCATAGCGACGCGCGAGACGGTCAGGCGCGTGGCAGAGCAACACCTCGAACGCTCCCTCCGCCGCACGGTCGCGCAACCGCTCAAGCGCCGGCCGCGTCAGCGACGCGCCCGAGAACCCCTCGTCCTCGAACACCAGATCCTCGGGAACGAGCAGCCCCCGGTCGGCGGCCAACTCACGCAGCCCGACGGTCTGACTCTGGATCGTCTCGTCCTGGCGCTGGCGCTCCGAGGACACCCGCGCGTAGATCGCTGCCACCCGGCCCGTCCGCCCGTCCGCCTGCGAGATCACGTCGCTCATCATCGCTCCGATCGTTGGCTGTCACTCGGCGCCGCTCGGGCACCACGAACCCATACGCCTGCGCCAGCCGCGCGCCGGCGAGCCGGTCAGACACGAACTCGATCTCAACGCGTCCTGCCACCGCGCCGCTCGTGAACCTGACCGAGAAAACACTCCACCGCCTCGGCGACCGTTGCGCTCAGCGTCAGCCCACGCGAGTCCGCGTGCCGACGCAGCCCGGCGATCAACGACGGCGCCAGCCGGACCGTGAACACCGTCGTGCGCTCCGGCACCGCCACGCCCTCCGGGCGCTCCCGCGCCGCGTTCACGTACCGACGCGCTTGGCGCTCCGACAGCGCATGCTCGACCTGCAGTGCACGGACAGCATCCGCCGGCGCCAGGTCGGCCAACAGCTCGACCGCGCGATTCACCCGAAGCGCGTACTCGTCGGCGAAAGCTCGGCGGCTGGCCATCAGCCACTTGAATACCACGCCTCACGGCCGACTCCTTCTCGCCGGCCGAGAAATCGACCGCTCAAACTCGAAGTTTGCGATTGCGTGGGAGCAGTCCTCTCGCCGCTGATGGCCAACATCGCGCTGAGCGCGCTCGATGAGCATTTCGTTCGAGCATGGCAGCAGATGGGCGATCAGGGGCAGCGCGCGGCGCGCAGACGCCACGGCAAGCCGAACTACCGGGTTACCCGCTACGCCGATGATTTCGTCATCTGCGTCGCTGGTGAACGGCGGCACGCCGAGGCGCTGATCGCCGAGACCGAGCAGGCGATCCGTCCGCTCGGCCTCGCGCTGTCAAAGGAGAAGACCGGGGTCGCTCACATTGACGAGGGCATCGACTTCCTTGGCTGGCGAATCCAACGCCACCAAGGAAGCAACGGTCGACGATACGTCTATACCTACCCGTCCAAGCGGTCGCTGCTGGCCGTGAAGGCGAAGGTCAAGGCGATCACCCAAACCGACCACCAGCAGACGCTCGACCAGCTGATCCACCGGCTCAACCCGGTGCTCAGAGGCTGGTGCGCCTACTTCCGAGCGGGAGTGTCCTCGCGGACGTTCAACTACCTGCGTGCCTATACCTGGCAGCGGGTCATTAGATGGCTGCGACGCAAGCACCCCAAGACGAACTGGCGCTGGCTGCGACGCCGCTACCTCCCGGGGTGGTGGCCGACAGACGGCAAGACGATGCTGTTCAACCCCGCCAGCGTGAGCACAACTCGCTACCGCTACCGAGGCAACCGCATCCCGACACCGTGGGATGCCGGGTACCTGCCACAAACAGACCCCGGCCTCTCCCTCGACCGCCTGCAACGACGCCTGACCATCAGATGAACACCACCGGCATACCTGTGGAGAGCCGGATGCGCGGGAACGTGCACGTCCGGTTGTATGTTCAGCGGCTGATTATGTTGAGCAGGCGGTCAGCCTGCTGCGTTTTGCCTGCTGAGCGCGATTTCGGGTGGTGATGGGCTCAACATAATCGTGGCTGTTCGTCGAGGCTTCTCGGATTCGTGTTCTGCGATCCGATTGGAGGCAGCGATGGGTAGGAAGGTGTGGTTCCCGGCGGTGTCGGGGCCGTTGGCGCCGTTCGCGGCGGGGTTTGAGTCTTGGTTGGCGTCTCGGGCGTATTCGCCTTCGGCGGCGGCGGACAGGCTGTATCAGTTCGATCAGCTCAGTCGTTGGCTTGAGCGCGAGGGGCTCTGTGTCGGCGAGCTGTCCGGCGAGCAGGCGGAGCGGTTCGCTGCGTCGCGTCGCGCTGCGGGCTTGGTGACGTGGGTCGCTTCGGAGAGCGCGCTGCTGCCGCTCGGGTATTTGCGCGCGTTGGGGGTCGCGCCGGCGCCGGTACCGGTGCTCGCGCAGGGGCCGCTCGAGGTGCTGCTCGAGGATTACCGCCGCTACCTGTCGATCGAGCGCAGGCTCTCGGATCACACGGTGATCGATGCGTATGAGCCGGCCGCGCGGCTGTTCTTGGCGGGTTGGGAGGGCCCGGACGGGCTGGGGCTTGAGCGGTTGTGCGCGGGGGACGTGAGCATGTTCCTCGCGCGCGAGTGCCCGAAGCGCAGCGTGTCGGGAGCGAGAGACCTTGTGTGCGCGCTGCGGTCGTTCTTGCGCTATTTGCACCTGGCGGGCGTGATCGAAGCTCCGCTGGTGTGGGCGGTCCCCTCGCTCGCGGACCTGCGGGATCGAACGCTGCCGCGCGGCCTGGAGCCCGCTGCGGTCAGGCGTCTGTTGGCGAGCTGCGATCGGCGCAGGCTCCTCGGTCGACGTGATCACGCGATCCTGTTGCTGCTCGTGCGGCTTGGGCTGCGCGCCGGCGAGGTCGCTTCGATCCAGCTTGAGGACATCGACTGGCGGGCCGGGCTGCTGCTCGTTCGCGGGAAGGGCAGCCGGCATGACGAGCTGCCGCTGCCTGTCGATGTCGGCGAGGCGATCGTGTCCTATCTCCGCCGTCGCCCGCGGTGCGAGACCCGCGCGCTGTTCCTCCGTGTGACAGCGCCGCGCCAGGGGTTGAACAGGAGCACGGTCGGGTGGGTCGTCCGCGCGGCGTGTGACCGGGCGGGCCTGCCGCGGGTCGGAGCGCATCGTTTGCGGTACACGGCCGCGACTGAGATGCTCAGGGCGGGCGCTTCGCTTGCGGAGATCGGCCAGGTGCTGCGCCACCGCGAGCAGAAGACGACCGCGATCTACGCCAAGGTCGACCGCAAGGCGCTTCGGCCGCTCGCCCGCTCGTGGCCGTCTCAGGGAGGTGTGGCATGACCACGCTTCGCGAAGCTTTCGGGGACTATCTGCGGGTTCGTCGCCGGCTCGGCTTCGAGATGCCCCAGGACGGCCGGCTGCTGGAAGGGTTTGTCGATTTTCTCGAGCGGGCGGGCGGGCAGCGGATCACCACTGAGCTGGCGCTTGAGTGGGCGAGGCTGCCGGTGCATGCCCACCCTCACACCTGGCGGCAGCGGCTCTCGGTCGTGCGCGGGTTCGCCCGCTATCTGGCGACAGTCGACCCCGCGAGCGAGGTTCCCTCGAAGGACCTCCTGCCCGGGCATCGCCCGCGGATCGCACCCCACATTTACACCGACGAAGAGATCGCGGCACTGATGACGGCCGCAGGAAAGCTCAGGCCACCGCTGCGGGCCGTGCGTCATCAGACGCTGATCGGGCTGCTGGCAGTGACCGGGATGCGCGCTGGCGAGGCGCTCTCACTCGACCGCCAAGACGTCGATCTCCGCCACGGCGTGCTGCACGTCCGCGCGGGCAAGCAGAAGAAGCAGCGCGAGATCCCGCTGCACAAGAGCGCGATCAGCGCGCTTGGCGTCTATGCCCGTCAGCGCGATGCTCGCTTCCCTGAGCCCCTAACGCCAGCGTTCTTCGTCTCCGCCAGGGGACGACGGATGACGCGCGAGGAGTTCAACCGTACATTCACGGAGCTGATCCGCGAAATCGGCTTGGAAGGCCGCGGCGCTCGCGGGCGCCCGAGACCGCACGATCTCAGGCACACGCTGGCGGTGCGCACGCTGTTGGAATGGCTGCAGGCGGGCGAGGACATCGACCGGCGGATGCCGCTGCTCTCCACCTTCCTCGGCCATGTCGATCCCGCGTCGACGTATTGGTATCTGGAGGCGGTCCCCGAGCTGCTGGCGCTGATCAGCCGACGCCTCGAAGAGCTGCCGGAGGTGCTCTCATGAGCCTGCTCGCACCTGCGCTACAGGCGTTTTTCACCGGGCGTCTGATCAACCAGCGCAACTCAAGCCCGCAGACGATCGCCGCCTACCGCGACACGTTCAGGCTGCTGCTGGCCTTCGCGCACGAGCAGACCGGCAAGCAGCCGTTCCAGCTGGACATCGACGATCTCCACGCGCCGCTGATCGGCGCGTTCCTCAACCATCTCGAAAAGGATCGCGGCAACAGCCCCCGCACCCGCAACGCCAGGCTCGGGGCGATCCACTCGTTCTACCGCTACGCCGCGCTCGAACATCCCGAGCACGCGCACACGATCGCGCGGGTGATGGCGATCCCGACCAAGCGCCATGAGCGCAACACCGTCTCCTACCTCGACCTCGCCGAGATCAAGGCGCTGCTCGCCGCACCCGACCGCGCCACCTGGCTCGGTCGCCGCGACCACGCGCTGCTGGTGCTCATGATCCAGACCGGCGTGCGCGTCTCAGAGCTCGTCGGCCTGCATGTCGGCGACGTTCACCTCGGCACGGGCGCCCACATCCGGATCACGGGCAAGGGAAGAAAGAAGCGCTCAACCACCCTGACCGCCGAGACCGTCGCGGTTCTGCGCCAATGGCTCACCGAGCGCCGCGGCGAGCCCGAGGACCCGCTGTTCCCGACCCGCCAAGGCCAGCCGCTCAACCGACACACCGTCGGGCTGCTCCTCTCAAAGCACGCGGCCGCGGCAGCGGCCGGCTGCCCGTCGCTGAAGGCCAAGCGCGTCACCCCGCACACGCTCCGGCACACCAACGCGATGCTCCTCAGAGCCAAGGACGTCGACATCGCAACGATCGCGCTATGGCTCGGCCACGAGAGCACCCAAACCACACACATCTACGAGCACGCCGACCCCGGACTCAAGGAACGAGCGATCGCCCGAACCGCGCCGCTCGGCGCCAAGCCCGGCCGATACCGACCACCAGACGCGCTCCTCGCCTTCCTCGAAAACCTCTGATGATTATGTTGAGCGCCCCACCGCCCGAAATCGCGCTCAGCAGGCAAAACGCAGCAGGCTGACCGCCCGCTCAACATAATCAGCCGCTGAACATACAACCGGTTATGTTGAGATCCACATAACCGGTTCGGTCGGCGGCCCGGGGAAACGGACCGGCCAAGAAGCCGACACCGCGCCCCGGGCCGACCCTACAGCCAGATCCAAGCACTCGACCGCACCGCACCGACGTTGCCGATGCTTCCAGGCACGCCCGAGCGAGCGACGCACGACTACAAGCGCCACGGCACCTCCAGCCTCTATGCCGCACTGAACGTCACCAGCGGACAGGTGATCGGCTCGCTGCACCAACGCCACCGCGCCGTCGAGTTCCTGAAGTTCCTCAAGACGATCGACCAGAACGTCCCTGCTTATCTCGACGTGCACCTCGTGCTCGACAACGCTTCCAGCCACAAGACCCCGAAGGTCCGGCGCTGGCTCGCTGCGCACCCCCGGTTTCATCTGCACTTCACGCCGACATCGAGCTCGTGGATCAACCTCGTCGAGCGTTGGTTCGGCGAGCTCACCACCAAGCTCCTACGCCGCGGCGCGCACCGCTCCGTCCACGCGCTGAACACCGACATCCGCGAATGGATCGACACCTGGAACGATAACCCCCGCCCCTACGTCTGGAGCAAGACCGCCGACCAAATCCTCAACTCGATCAGCCGATACTGCCAACGAATCAACCAAACAGGACACTAGCTACGCGCCGTGCCTGTCGTCCGCCAAAGCGCAGTCAGGCAGTAGCGCGTGAGCCCTCGTGAGGCGAGCTGGGAGCGGACCGGAAACGAGAGCAACACAATGACGGTGCGACTTTGCACGCCGAATCGAGCAGATCGTGGCACCTGGAGACCGCGTCGAGGGGTAGGTGCACGTCGAGGGATGAGTGCCTGCGAGGGGCTGCCTCTGGGTATCTTAGAGAATGGGAGTCCTAAAGGTCCTCCGGACCGCACTTTAGGAAAACGATCGTTGAGCGATAACTGTCACGCACCTATCGTCCGCCGGATACGAGCGCTACGAGCGTCTATGCGAGGGACGAGAAAAACTCAATCAGCTCTGCGATGCAGACACACGCGCTTGACGCCGCGCCCTTGGTCCCCAGATACTTATAAGATGCGTCATCCTACCACTCGCGGGAATGGTTTCTATTACGCTTCCAACTTTGGGCGCGGTTCTATGATCGCCGCCCGTTGCCTCCTCGAAGAGTTGATCCAGCGCTCCTGCGGGACGGCCGACTGGGAACGGTGGACGGTAAAGAGCCAGAAGAAAGCCTTGCTTGGTGCACCGCGACGCGCCTCCGGTTCTGCGCACCTGCCTACCGGCGCGCCGGATGTAGCGACGTGCCGTTCGTCCGACGACGCGCAGCCGCCGTGGTCTGGTCCGCGAAGAGTTGAGCGCGCGCACAGCGCGAGGCGGCTGCGAGGATTGCGGAGCTGCGGAAGGCTCAGAGCCTGGACGGCGGCTTCTGTTGTAGTAACCGCCCTTTTTCTCATCGCAATCCCTAACGTCCTGGCGGCTCCGATCTGGAGCGCGGAGTTCGAAGCACGACCGACCGTCTTTCAGGCGAGCGACGGGACCGGGCAGGACGTTTATGACGTGCACGCCACGAACCTCGGAACAAGCACCTCTAACGGACCGATTCTCATCGTAGATCATTTGCCGGAAGGGATCACTACGTCGCAAACCCCGTACACGGAACGAGGCCCCGCGACCGGACAATATGATTGGAGCTGCAGTGAAGGCGCGGGTCAAGCTGTCGTGTCATGCGAGTCGATGATCAAGCTTCTTCCTGCCACCGCACTGTACAACTACGAGGATCCGGGCAACGCCGGAGAATATCCTGTCGGCGCTGGTACCTTCAGTAATATCGAAGCGATCGCGATACCGGTGACAGTTAAGTCACCACGTGCAGCTGACTCCGCGGTTAACTCGGTGACTGTATCCGGAGGCGGTGCGCTAATCCCGACGCTGACGAGCAAGGCTAATCCTGTGGACAAAGGGCCCAGCACGTCCTTCGGACCTTCGAGTGTCACTTTGCAAGGGATCAATTCACGCGGCGAAGCCTTCACGCAGGCCGGCGGACACCCATACGCTCTCACGACGGAACTCCAATTCGAGAGCGAACTCAATCCCGACACGGTGGAAACGCCGGAACCGTATATCAATAGCCTGGGGGGCGACGACGCTAAGACGGTTATCGCTGAACTGCCATTGGGCATGATCGGCGATCCTCAGTCGACACCGCGGTGCTCGGCTGCACAGTTTACGTATGGAGGCGATAATCAGAGCAATTGCCCGGCGAATACGCGTGTCGGCGTCCTTTTCGCCAGCCGGGCGAGCTGGCCTGGGGTGGGGCCATACCAGGTCTTCAACCTCGCCCCCGAACCCGGCCATGCCGCTGAGTTCGGCGTGACCATTGCGAGTTTTCCGATTGTTTTCTATGGGGATGTAATAAACTCCGCGCGTGGCGATGTGCTTCGCGTCACGGCGCTCGTTCCTCGAGCGACTGTTCACGCGATCTCGCTGACGTTTTTTGGTGATCCCGCAGCGGCGTTCACCACGGGGGAAAAGGAAGTGGCGTTCCTGACGAACCCGGCGGACTGTGCCGCCAGCGAAGAAGCGCGCACACTGCAGGTGCACGTCGACAGTTGGACGGACCCCGGCATCGGCGACCCGTTCAACGGGGACTTCTCAGACCCGGCGTGGATCTTCTCAAGCGCGACGCTGCCTCCCGTGGAAGGCTGCGGCGCTTTGCAGTTCAACCCATCGCTGAGCTTCGTGCCCAGCGCCGCGTCCGAAGGCGGTACGAGCCAGGCCGATGCGCCGTCGGGATACAACGTCAACCTTCAGGTGCCACAGACCGAAACCTATCGTGAACTCGCCACCTCGCAGCTCAGAACCACGACGGTGCTCTTCCCCGAAGGCGTCTCGTTCTCGCCGTCTGCGGCCAACGGCCTGCAGGCGTGCAGCGACGCGCAGATCGCTCTGGAATCCAACGAACCCGGCTCGTGTCCGCTCGCCTCTCAGATCGGCAGTGCGAAGGTCACGACGCCGCTGCTGGAAAGCCCGCTCGAAGGCCAGCTGTTCGTCGGCGAACCGGAATGTTCGCCCTGCACCGCTGCGGATGCAAGCGAGGGACACATCTTCCGCGTTTTTATGCAGGTCCACTCGCAAGCGCTCGGCGTCACGATCAAGCTCCCCGGCACGGTCAGGGCCAACCCGTCAACGGGCAGGCTCACCGCCGAATTCGCCCAGCTCCCACAGTTCCCCTACAGCGACGTGGAACTGCACCTCAACGACGGCCCGCGGGCGGCTCTGGCCAACCCGCAGACCTGCGGAACGTTCACGACCGTCAGCGACATCGAACCCTGGAGCGCGCCGGAAACTGCGACTAAGGTCTCCGAATTCCCGTTCTCGATCACCGGGTGCGCCGCGTCGCTGCCCTTCGCCCCGTCGTTCGCCGCGGGCACGGCCACCTCGGCGGCCGGCGCCTACAGTCCGTTCTCGGTCACGTTCTCTCGCAAAGACGGCGAACAGGACCTCGGTGCGATCGCCGTGACCACTCCGCCAGGGTTGCTCGGCACGATCGCCGGCATCCCTCAGTGCGGCGAAGCTGAAGCGAACGCCGGTACGTGCTCCTCTGCCAGCCAGATCGGCACAACGACGGCGACAGCGGGCCCGGGCAGCGATCCCTACACGATCACCGGCGGCCGCGTGTACCTCACCGGCCCCTATCAGGGCCAGCCGTTCGGGCTCTCGATCGTCGTCTCGGCCGTCGCGGGCCCGTTCAACCTTGGCAACGTCGTCGTGCGCGCCGCGATCGCGGTCAACCCTGCGACGGCCGCGCTGACGATCACGACCACCCCGCTGCCGCAGATCGTGGACGGCGTTCAGGTCAGGCTGCGCAGCGTGACCGTCGAAGTCAACCGGCCCTCCTTCATGCTCAACGCGACGAACTGCTCCGAGCAGGCGATCTCCGCGACGATAACGGGCGAACACCCCGTCGACAGCGGTGAAGCCCAGAAGACGAGCACGGTCTCGAGCGCCTATGCGCCCAGCGGCTGCGCGACCCTGCCGTTCAAGCCGAAGCTGACGGCCTCAACGCAGGGGAAGGCGAGCAAAGCCGGCGGGGCGAGCCTCGACGTGAAGATCGACTCGGCGGGTCTGGGCCAGGCGAACATCGCCAAGGTCGACCTGCAGCTACCCACGGCGCTGCCGTCGCGTCTGTCGACGCTCCAGAAAGCCTGTCTGGCAGCGGTGTTCAACGCGAACCCCGCGGCGTGCGAAGAAGACTCGGTGATCGGCAAAGCGACGATCCACACGCCGATCCTGAAAGCGCCGCTGACGG
>OCTA010002441.1_pt1 | contig 16937 bp, 18 predicted proteins | sample 1538991 | NCBI WGS metagenome assembly OCTA01 (sample SAMEA3539302, study PRJEB22396) | soil metagenome | biome: tundra; feature: field; material: soil | place: USA | collected 2010-05 | depth 0.15 m | reverse complement strand
GAACGTCATAAGTAATTGCGCATCCGCTCTCTGACGTTCGCGGCTCCGAATCGGCGCTGTACGGAGCCGCGCGCGCAAGCAAGCGGTTGTGGCGCAAACAATAACGTCGCCATGTTTAGCGTCAGATTTGCGGAGCTTTTCGATTAACGGCCCTGTATAGACGCACACGTAGCAGCCACCAGGACACCGATCAACGCACTTTTCAGACACTGCCCCCTAGCGGAGGCGAAAGGCGCACCCTTGTTATCCTGGGTGCAGTGGGCTTTCAACCACCATCGCTGGCGAGGGTTTTGGTGCGCGCCACCAATTGGCTGGGCGACGCCGTGATGTCGCTGCCCGCCATCCGCGCCATCCGCGAGGCGTTGCCGGAGGCGCACCTCGCGGTGGCCGCGCGGCCCGGGGTGGCGGACCTCTACGCGCGCGAGAACGGCATCGACCGCGTAATCCCCTGCCCCAAGCCGAGGGGCCTCCGCGAGAGGCGCGACTTCGCCGCGAGCCTGCGGAAGGAGCGGTTTGACGGAGCCATCCTTCTGCAGAACGCTTTCGATGCCGCGCTGATGGCCTGGATGGCACGGATTCCGGTACGCATCGGCTACAACCGCGACGGCCGGGGTCTGCTGCTCACTCACGCCGTTCCCGTTCCCCGGCCCGGCGAGATCCCGCGCCACGAGCGATTCTATTACCTGGAACTGCTGCGCCGCGCCGGTGTGGTGGAACATCGGCCGAGCGTCGAAGCCATCCGCCTGGGCAGCATCGATGCGGCGCGCGAAGCAGGCGTGCGGCGCCTGGTGGCCCTGGGCGTCGACGGCCCGGCGATTGGCATCAGCCCCGGCGCAGCGTACGGAGAGGCCAAGCGCTGGCTCCCCGAACGTTTCGCCGAGTCGGGCAGGCAAATCGCGGGCGCACTGCAATCTTCGGTCCTGTTATTCGGGTCCGGCGCCGAGCGTCCGTTGTGCGAAGCGGTGGCGGAGCCGCTCCGCGCGTCCGGCGTGGCGGTTCGCAACCTGGCCGGCGAAACCACGCTGGGCGAATTCATCGACCTCGCGGCGGCGTGCCGCCTGTTCCTTACCAACGATTCCGGCGCCATGCACGTAGCCTCGGCGCTGGCGGTACCCACGGTCGCGGTTTTCGGCGCCACGGACGATGCCGGGACCGGCCCCACCGGCCCGCTCGCACGCGTCATACGCGAGCCCGCCCAATGCGCGCCGTGCCTGCTGCGCGAGTGCCCCATCGATCACCGCTGCATGACTCGCGTGAGCGCCGCGCGCGTGGCCGAAGCCGCGCTTCAACTCCTGGAGGAATCCGCCCTCGCGTGGACACACGAACCAAGATCCTGACGGTCGCCGCCGCGCGCCAGATCGCTCCGCCTGTCGCCCTGGCGATCGGCTTTTTCGACGTGCTACGGGCGGAGCACATACGGGAATTGCGCGAGATTCGGGATCTGAGCACACTTCTGGTGGTGGTGGTGTTACCGCTTGCCGGAGCGCTGCTCGACCAACGCTCCCGCGCCGAACTGGTGGCTGGTTTGCGCATGGTAGACTACGTGGTGGCCGCGGATCATGGAGACGTGGACGCGCTGATCGATTCCCTCAAACCCGTTCAACTGGCGCGTCTGGAAGTGGCCGACGCGCGCCGCGCACGGCAATTGATAGAGCATGTTCACCGACGGCAAACCCTCTAGCGGGGCAGGCCTCCAGGCGGGCCCACGCGGCCGGATTCTGGCGGTCCGGCTGGGCGCCATGGGCGATATCATCCACGCCTTGCCGGCCGTCGCCTCGCTCAAGCACAGCTACCCTGGATCGCGCCTCACCTGGGTGGTTGAACCGCGCTGGGCTCCGTTGCTCGAAGGGAACCCCTTCGTGGACCGCGTGGTTTTGCTTCGCCGCAAGACGGCCCGAGGACTGATTGAAAGCTGGCGGGAATTGCGTTCCGAGGATTACGATATTGCGGTGGACTTCCAGGGCCTCGTCAAATCCGCGCTGGTGGCTGCCTGCGCCCGCCCCGAGCGCATTTTTGGCTTCGATCCCGCACAGGTTCGCGAGCGGGCCGCCGCGTTGTTTTATTCCGTCAAGACGATGGCCACGTCCGCGCACGTGGTGGATCGGAACCTCGAACTGGCCGCCGCCGCCGGCGCGACCGCTATTCTACGCACGTTCCCGCTGCCGCCCGGCGCGCCCGAAGGCGATCTTCCGCCCGGCGATTTCGTGCTGGCCTCTCCGTTGGCGGGTTGGCGGTCCAAGCAATGGCCGCCCGAGCACTACGGTAGCCTGGCCGCGCGCCTGCGGCGCGAGTTGAATGTGCCTCTGGCGCTGAATCTTCCGACCGCGGCGTTGTTGCACGTTGAGGGGGCTCTGCCGCACTTTTCGGGCCTGCCTGGGCTGATCCACGCCACGCGGCGCGCCGCGGCCGTGGTGGGGGTGGATAGCGGCCCGATGCACCTGGCCGCCGCGCTGGGGCGACCCGGCGTCGCCATTTTCGGCCCCACCGATCCCGCGCGCAACGGCCCGTATGGCGGTTCGCTACGGATGCTCCGCAGTGCCTCCGCCGCCACCACTTACAAACGCGGCGACGCCATCGACGACAGCATGCGGCGCATCACTCCCGATGAGGTCTTCGAGGCCCTAAGATCCGCGCTCGCCGAGCGCCGGCCTTCCCCAGCGGGGCACATGGCCTGATGGCACAGTTTCCGAAGCGTTATGCCGACGCCGTCGCCAGGTTGCGCGTCCCCAGCGGGTTCCTGATCGTGGCCGTGTTTGCCTGGTTCTCGAACCCCACCCGGGGTTCGCTGCTTGTGGGAGCGCCGATTGCCGCACTCGGCCTGGCCCTGCGCGCCTGGGCGGCAGGATGCCTGGCAAAGGACCGCGAACTCGCGACCGGGGGACCGTACGCCTACACGCGGAACCCCCTCTACATCGGCACGCTCCTGGTGGCAGCCGGCCTGGTGGTGGCGTCGCGCAGCATCTTGCTGGGCGCGCTATTCGCCGCGGTGTTCGCGCTGGTCTATCTGCCCGTGATCCAAAATGAGGAACAGCACCTGCGGCGACTCTTCCCCGAGTACGCCGGTTATGCCGCGCGCGTTCCCGCTCTCTGGCCACGCCTGACGCGTGCCGGAAATAGCCCGAATCCTTTCCGCTTCGCTTTATATCTAAGGAACCAAGAGTATCAAGCTGGAGCGGGATTGGCCGCCGGGATGCTGTTTCTGATTTGGAAAGCGCTGGGTTGAGCCTGCCTTGGAGATGCTGAGTTTGGGATGGGCGGATCGCTGGATGAGCCGGTCTGCCCCGTCCGACCGACCCGCATCATAATCCGCAAAAACCATCAAGCGAGCCGTTTTGCCATAGGCTACGATCTGTTTTGCCTATGTCTCTCACACACTGGAAACGGGCGCTGGCGCTGGGCTTTTTGAGCTGGCTGCTGCCCTTTGTTTTCTCGTTTCTCGCCTTTCCGTTGAAGAAGGCGAACGCACCGCTGTTCAGCACGGTGATGTACCTGGTCCTGATTCTCGTGGCGGCCCCGCTCCGCGACCGCTACTTTCGCGACACTGCCGCGCCGCGCGCCGGCGAGGCCGCGCTGGTGGGATTCCTCTGGCTGGCAATCAATCTGGCGATGGACTATCCCATGTTCGCCTACGGCCCCATGAAGATGACCGCGGCGCACTACTACTCCGAAATCGGGGCTGGCTACCTGCTCTACCCGGCGTTCCTCATCCTGAGCGTCCGGACTGCCTTCAGGCGCCCCCAAGCTATATGAAAACATCGACCGCCGCCGATTACCACGAGCGCATCCTCCGCACGCTCTTGCATATCCAGGCGCATCTGGACGACGCTCTCGACCTGGACGACCTGGCCCATGTCGCCTGCTTCTCGCCATACCATTTTCACCGTGTCTTCCGCGGTTTGGTGGGCGAACCGGTACAGGAGCATGTTCGCCGCCTGCGTCTGGAACGCGCCGCACACCGCTTGAAGCTCCAGGACGAGGCCGTAACCAAATTGGCTTTGGACGCCGGCTACGAGTCGCACGAGGCTTTCACTCGCGCCTTTCATAATATGTTTGGAATGCCGCCTTCTCAATTCCGCGGCGCGCATCAGGGCGCGCCCGATTCGCCGTCGGGCGTCCACTACGACGACGCCTCCGGCTACCATCCGCCCGACTACGGCGCGCCGCCGCCGGTCGAGATCATGACGCTTCCGCCGCAGCGCGTCGTCTTCCTGCGCCACACCGGCCCTTACGACCACGTGGGCGCCACATGGGGCAAGCTGGCCGCCTGGGCCGGCCCGCCCGGCCTGTTCGGTCCGGCGACCCGTTTCATCGGCGTCTCTTACGACGACCCCCAGATCACGGCGCCGGAGAAGCTGCGCTACGATGCCGCGATCACCGTGAGCCGCCCGGTCCAGCCCGAAGGCGAATTCGGCGTCACCGACATCGCCGGCGGCGACTACGCGACCCTCATGCACAAAGGCCCCTACGAAACCCTCGGCCGCGCGTACCAGATGCTGCTCGGCGCCTGGCTGCCCCAGAGCGGCCGCGAACTGCGCGACGTCCCGTGCTTCGAGGTCTACCTGAACTCCCCGCAGAGCACCCACCCGGAGGAACTGTTGACGCTGATTCACGTCCCCGTGGCGTAGCAGGGGTAGTGGGGCAGACTATCGTCTTTGGTGGTCTGCGGGACGGCGGGCGAAGTGGCAGACGACAAAAGGCGATGGTCTGCCCATATCAACGCACGTTTTAGACACTACCCGACCGTATCCCTGCCGCGACACCGGAGGGCGCCCAGGGAGGGCGCGGGCGATGAGGTATACTCTGGACTGCCATGACCAAGACATTCAAGCTGTGCCTCGCGATCGCGGTCTGCCTGGCGGCCGCCTGCATCGCCTGGTCACAGGCCGCCCCCGACCCGCTCGATTCGCTGAAGGTCTGCGCCGCCACCCAGCATTTGATCTTAGAAAACGCGTTCGTGCGGGTGATCGACGACAGCATCCCCGCCGGCGCCTCCGAACCCCGTCACCGCCACCGGCACAGCGTGGTAGTCTACCTCACCGATTACACCCTCGAGCAGACCACCGACGACGGGCAGAAGACCGTCACGCCGCGCAAGGCCGCGACGGCTGCCTGGTCGGAAGCCATCATCCATTCCCTCAAGAACATCGGCACAACTCCATCGCACGCAATCCGCATTGAACTGAAGTTTTAGCGGCGGCGCTACTTCAAGTTGATCGTGCCCCGGCACTTGGCGGTCCTGCACCGGCAACGGACGGCCTCGATCTTCTCCGAGAACCGGTAGTCCACGGTCAACTCCTCGCCCGGCTCGATCACGCGCTTGCTGGTGTAAAGGATATGGCCTTGGCGGATGCAACTGGCCAGGTTGGGGTCGCAACTGTGGTTGATGATCTCGGCTCCGCTACCGCCCACGGCGCCGTCGATGGTCCAGTAGTCGTCCAGCGTGAACAGGTAGGTCAGCGAACCTTGGCCGCGGCGCTTGGTTTCGCGGCGGCTGATCCGTTCTCCGGTGTACTCGATGACCTTGCGCCGGGCGGGAATCCGCTCCAGCGCATACACCCCGCGCCGGTGGATCCTGGATTCGCGAATCGCGAGCTTAAAACAGGCGTACCGCGGATCGATCGCCGGGGACTTCACCAGAGCCGTTGTCATACCTTGGAGGGCATTGTAACGTAAGTCGAGCGGTCGTTCCGGCACAAATAGATTTTTCCGATCCCGCTCATAGAAACTTCCGTCTTCGGGCGCGCGAGCCATAAGCGACAATAGCGTTGGTCCCACGTTTGGACCGGATCCCACGATGAGATCACCGCTTTTCGCTTGCCCGCTTGCGCTCCTTTCCGCACCCATCGTTTTGGCGGCGGAACAAGCCCCGGATATCCAATCGCGTTTGGCGGCCGTCGAAGCCGCCGCCAAGTCCGCCCAGAGCGCGGGAGATAACGCGTGGATGCTGGTCAGCGCCGCCCTGGTCCTGATGATGACGGGTCCCGGCCTCGCCCTGTTTTACGGCGGCCTGGTTCGGCGCAAGAACGTGCTCGGATCGATGATGCACAGCTTCATCCTGATGGCCGTGGTCACCGTGGTTTGGGCGGTGGTGGGATACAGCTTGGCCTTCGGCGGATCTTCGCCCCTGATCGGAGACTTGCATTTCGCATTCCTGAACCATGTGGGCAGCGCGCCGAATCCGGACTACGCTCCGACCATCCCGCACCAGACGTTCATGATCTACCAGTTGATGTTCGCGATTATCACGCCGGCGCTGATCTCCGGCGCGTACGCGGAGCGCATGAAGTTCAGCGCCATGCTGCTGTTCACCGTGCTTTGGACCCTGATCGTATATTTTCCGATGGCGCACATGGTATGGGGCAAGGGCGGCTTGCTCAATGCGGCGGGCGGCGCGATCCCGTGTTTCGATTTCGCCGGCGGCACGGTGGTACACATCACCTCCGGCGTCTCCGCCCTGGTGTGCGCGCTGTACCTGGGGAAGCGGGTGGGTTATCCCAGCGAGCCTATGAAGCCGCACAACCTGGTGATCAGCGTCATCGGCGCGTGCCTGCTGTGGGTCGGGTGGTTCGGCTTCAACGCCGGCAGCGCGCTGGCGGCGTCCGGTCTGGCGACCAGCGCATTCGTGGCCACGCATTTCGGAGCGGCCGCCGCCGCGCTGGGATGGATCGCAGCGGAATGGATACACAACGGCAAACCCAGCGTGCTGGGCGCGATTTCAGGGGCGGTCGCGGGACTGGTGGCCATCACTCCGGCTTCGGGATTCGTCCAGCCGTTCCCGGCGTTGTTGATCGGCTTGTGCGCCGGCGTGCTTTGCTATTTCATGGTCGGCAAGGTGAAGAAGATCTTTGGATACGACGACGCGCTGGATGCCTTCGGGGTACATGGCGCCGGCGGAACGCTGGGCGCTCTCCTAACCGGGGTTTTCGCCACCAGCGCGGTGAACGGCGCTTTCAAGGACCCGTCCGGGCGGGCCCTGCCGCTGGGCCTGGTGGACGGCCACGGCGCTCAGATTCTCAACCAGGCGATCGGCTGCGCGATCGCGTGGGTGCTGGCGATCGCCGGCACGCTCGTCATCCTGAAGATCTGCGACGTCCTCATCGGGGTGCGCGCACACGAGGACCAGGAGATCGAGGGCCTGGATCTCAGCATGCACGGCGAGGAGGGGTATACTCTCGAAGGCTAAGCCGAAGAGGGTACGCTAGAGGAATGAAGAAAATCGAAGCCGTCATCCAGCCGTTCAAACTCGACGAAGTCAAGGAAGCGCTCAAGAGCATCGGCATCGATGGCATGACCATCAGCGACGTCCGCGGCCACGGGCGCCAAAAGGGTCACAAGGAAGTTTACCGCGGCCAGGAATATAACGTCGACCTTCTGCCGAAGGTGAAGCTGGAGTTGGTGCTCCCCGACTCCCGCTGTCAGGAAGTTGTGAAGGCCCTCACCGTAGCCGCGCGCACCGGGAAGATCGGCGACGGCAAGATTTTCGTCTATGACGTGGCCGAAGCCATTCGCATCCGGAACGACGACCGTGGAGAATCGGCCCTCTAGCCCCGTAGGGGCACCGTGGGGCAGGCCTTTGGGCCTGCGGACCCGCTTTCGAGCGGGCCCAGCCGGCCGTAAGGCCGGCCGGCGGGATGGCGGATGTGAACGGTAGACTCGACCCCATCGTCTCCTTGGCGAATCGCACGGCGGAGGTGGACCGCGCGGTGCTGGAAGCCGCCGGCGCCGCGCTGTTTCCTTCGGGGGCCTCCGCGATCCCCGGGCTGGCTCTGCTGGCGGTGGGCGGGTATGGCCGCCGGCAGTTGTTCCCTTATTCCGATGTGGATCTCCTACTGCTGTTCTCCACCGAGCGCGCGGCGACCGGCCGCAAAGCCGAGATCTCGGCATTCCTCCAGCGGCTATGGGACTGCGGGATGCGGGTCAGCCACTCGGTTCGCACGCCGGAAGAGTGCTTGCAGGTTCACGACCAGAACGCCGAATTGAACATCAGCCTGCTCGACCGCCTCTACCTGGCGGGCGACCGCGCGCTTTATGACGCTGTGGACGAGAAGCTGCCGCGCTTCCTGCACGCCAATCGCGACGCGCTGGTGGGCAATCTGGCGCGCCTGACCCGCGACCGGCACGCCAAGTACGCGGACACGTTCTACCACTTGGAGCCGAACGTGAAGGAGACCCCCGGCGGGTTGAGGGATTACCAACTGATCTGCTGGCTGGAGCAATTGCGGGGCGCGGCGTCTGCCGAGCCGGCGCCGGAGTTGCTTCAGGCTTTCGATCACATGGCGCGCATCCGCTGGTGGCTCCACGCGGAAGCGAAGCGCGACCAGAACGTGCTGACCTTCGACGCGCAGGACGCCATCGCCGACCAATGGGGCGAAGGCGGCGCGGCGGAGTGGATGCGCGGGTATTACCGCCATTCCCGCACGATTTACCGCGCCACCACCCGCGAGTTGGAGAGCCTGGAGGCGCAGACCAGCGGCCTGTTCGCGCAATTCCGGGACTGGCGCTCGCGGTTGGGCAACGCCGACATCGGGGTGCGCCGCGAGCGCGCCCATTTCCGCGAGCCGCAACTGCTGGAGGCCGACCCCGATCTGGCGCTGCGCCTGTTCGAGTTCGTGGCGCGGCATGGCATCCGGCCATCGCTCGAAACCGGGCGGCGCATCGAAGCGCAGCTTGGCCGCCTGGAAGCGCACTTCGGCGGACGGCAGCCGGCGTGGCCCGCGCTGGGCCGCATGTTCACGCTTCCCCACGCGGCGCTGGCCTTGCGGTCGATGCATGAGACCGGCGCTCTGTGCGCCTTTTTTCCGGAGCTGAAAAGCATCGAGTTCCAGGTGATCCGCGATTTCTACCATCGCTATACCGTGGACGAGCACACCATGGTGGCGATCGAGCGCCTGTTGAAGCCGCAACATCCCTACGCAGGTCTGCTGACCGAGGCCGGCCAGTTGGGCGCGCTGGTGTTCGCAACGCTGTTTCACGACGCCGGCAAGGGGAGCCCCGATGAAGGCCACGTGGACGGCTCCGTGCGGTTGGCAGGAGCCGCGATGAGCCGGCTTGGGACGCCCGCGGCGGACCGCGAAACCGTGCTTTTCCTGATCGGCAAACACCTGCTTCTTTCGGCCACCATGCAGTCGCGCGACGTTTTCGACCCGCAGACCATTCGAGAGGTAGCGGGCCAGATGCAGACGGTGGAGCGTCTCAAGACGCTCACCTTGCTGACCTACGCCGATATCTCCGCCGTGAACCCCACGGCCATGACGCCCTGGCGCGCGGAGCAGCTTTGGCAGCTCTACCTGGCGGTCTATAACGAACTGACGCGCGAACTGGAGGCCGACCGCATTGAAAGCGCCCCCGCCCTCCGGCCCGAGCGCGCGGCGTTCCTGGAGGGCTTCCCGACGCGGTACCTGCGGACCCACTCGGAAGCGGAAATCGGCGAGCATGAGGCGCTCGAAGCCAAGGCCCGTGGGCGCGGGGCGGCGGTCGAGGTTCGCAAGGTGGAATCGGCCTGGCAGATGACGCTGGCGGCGCCCGACCGGCCTGGATTGTTCGCCTCGGCCGCCGGGACGCTCTCCGGCTTTGGCCTGAACATTCTCCGCGCCGAGGCTTTTGGAAACCGCCGCGGCATGGTGCTGGACACCTTCACCTTCGCCGACCCGCTACGCACCCTGGAGCTGAACCCCAGCGAAGTGGACCGCCTGCGCTCCACCGCCGAGCGCGTCCTCGCGGGCAAGATGGACGTGAAAGCGCTGCTGCGGAACCGCCCCAAACCCGCCCCGCCGAGCCGCAAGTCTGGGATTCCCGGCAAGGTGAGCTTCAATTCGGACGCCAGCCAGACCGCGACGCTCATAGAAATCGTCGCCCAGGACCGCCCCGGCTTACTCTACGACCTGACCTCCGCGATCTCGTCGCACGGCGCCAACATCGAGGTGGTTTTGATCGACACCGAGGCGCACAAGGCCATCGACGTGTTCTACGTGACCGCCGAGGGCAAGAAACTGACGCCGGAGAAGCAAGCCGCGCTGGGGGAGTCGCTGAGAGCGGCAGCGGGGTAGCCAGGGGCCAAAGGCCGGAAAACGGGGAGATGCACAGCAGATCGCCGACGGGAGACATGCGGTTTGGCTCCCCGAGAGGAACGCAGAAACGGAACTGCGAATGGAGAAAACCGGGGAGAGCGCTTTCTCCCGTGTGTTAACCAAAGGGGGGAGTTTCGGAAGTGCGTCTTGAGATCGGGTATACAGCAGGCCGGCAGATCGGCTCCAACCCCGACCAAGGGGTATTAGAATCAATAACTTGTCCGGTGTCTCCGCGCCGTCCAGCCCTGAGCGCGGATCGACCACCTGCGAGCAATCGACAAGCAGCGGGGCCGCTTGCGCAAGTAGGGCGCACCAAGTCCACCGAAGTGAACCGCCTTCCGTGAGATCCCCGACTACAACGGGAGCAAGTGCCCTCCTCGATTCGTGATCCGGTTCGGGGCAGATTGTGCCATGATGCAAGGTGCATGGAACGTAGCGCCTGCAGCCGTCTACTGTGCGGCACATGTGGGGCCCCTTGTGTACGCGATTCAAGGATTGTATTATCCAAAATGGGATTGACTCGATTCATTGGACTAATTGCGATGCCGGAATCGCCCTTGCCCTGCTCAGTTCACAACATCCCGACGGAAGTCCGGCGGATTGCACGGTACCTCTTCCCGCGCTTTCTGCATACGCCCACTCTGGAAGAACAGGGCAAGAGCGTACGTGCCCTTGGGAGACTGCGTCATCCCGCTTCGGTCGCCGAACTGGCGAAGATCGCTCAGCATCCAGACAAGTACCTCAGACTTCTTGTAGTGGAGTCCCTGGCGACCACTGCCCTACCCGAGGCAATCCCGGTCCTGCGGATTTTCCTGGCAGACGCAGACATCGATGTTCGTGGCGCGGCCATGCGCGCGCTCGTCATAATCGAACGGCCAACGCCAGATGGCTATTTTTCCACCGGTGGAAGTTCCCGATAACCTGCCCCACATGAGACTGCTCCTTATACGTCACGGGGAATCCGAGAAGAATCTGACAGATTCGTTCGGCGACCGACACGCTGGGTCCGGCCTGACTGACAACGGACTTCGGGAGTCGAAACACCTAGCTAGCCTTCTGTCAGCCGAGCTCGCGAGTTTCCGCCGTTCAGAACTTCTGCTCCTTTCGAGTCCCGAGCCGAGAGCTTCCCGCTCGGCGGAAATCATCGGTCAAACACTGGGAATTGACCTGATTGTCGATGAGAGCCTGAATCCAATAGACTCGGGCGACTTATCCGGCCTCACCGAAGTGGAGGCCCGCCGCGCCCACCCAGACCTCATGCATAAGAAGGACCTGTACCGCGCAGGGCGTCTGAATGGCTTTGACCTCAGCTATCCACATGGAGAGGCTGTCGCTGCCTTCCAGAACAGAGTGGTCACTGGGTTCCTTGACATCATTCGCGGACACGATGCTCACGTTACCATCGTCGTCGGCCACCAATCAACCATCACGGCTCTCCTCTCCCATTATCGTAGTCAAACGGAGGGTGGTGCCTTTTATTACTATTACTCCCTGGCACCCTGTTCTATCACCGCCCTGGACCTCGACGCCGAAGGCTCTGGCCGCATCGTTGACATAAACCGCTCAACAACCACAGTGAACCAGCCAACCATGCCGCCATTGGACTCGACGCCTAACCAGATAAGCTGTCCACTCAAACTCCTGGCTTACCAAGCATTCGCTTTTTGCCGCATTCTCAAAGCGAAATGCTACGTGCTTTGGCTGCGCACAATGTTCCATAGTATCGGATCCCATGTATTCATCTACCCGCACATCTTCTTCAAGGACCCCCACAAGATCCGCATCGGAGATGAATGCATCGTCCGGCGTGGCGTGACTCTCAATGGGAGGAGCAAGGGAACCGTTGGCATCAGCCTCGGGACGGGCGTCACGATCCGGGAGTCTTGTTATCTAGATGCGTACGAAGGCAAGATCGTGCTCGATGACTACTGTGGAATCGGCCATCGCTGCATCATCGGCGGGCACGGGGGATTATACGTCGGCAAGTATTCACTCATCGGCGGCATGACCTATATCATCCCCTCCAATCACGTCTTCACGGAACCCACTATGCCCTTCATGCTGCAGGGTGAGAGTCGTCGAGGTATCCGAATCGGAGCCAATGTCTGGATCGGAGCCGGGTGCATCATCCTCGATGGCGTCGACATCGGGGACAATTCTGTCATTGGTGCCGGCTCCCTGGTTTCCAATAGCATTCCGAGTGGAGTCGTGGCCTTCGGCTCTCCCGCCAAAGTCCGAAGGCAACTGTAAGACCTATTGACCTATTCGTACCTGTGCGGTCACTTACGCACGCACCTCTCCCGCCCGACCAATAACTGAATCATCTGAGATATCAGCGACTGGGACGAGTTTCCTGAGGAGAATGTGTGATCGGCGTGGGCGATTCGGTATACCGGCACCCGCGGCAAGTGATGCAGGGCGGATCTACTCTTGTCGTAAGGATCCTCCTCGGCGAGGATAACGCCCCTTAAACTTTGGGCGTTCTCAGTCCATTCGCGCTCCGCAGCGTTCACATAAGCCAACCCAAGCACGATGCCCCGACAAGTCGTGGTGCCCGTCTCCAAGAGCACCCTATAGCGGTCCGGGCTAAGAAACCCCTCGGAGAGCGCTTCCACGGTGCACAACGGAGATAGTGCGTAGCCATCAACCGAGTCGTACCTTGCACAGAGCCTCGCTACGAGTGCAGCGCCAAGCGAGTGGGCTATGACCGACACCCTCGAATTCCCACACAACTGCGAGAAGACGCTCTCCAGAGAAAAATAGTCCATCTCAAACGATCTCTGGATGCAGGTGGACTCCCCGCTCCCTAGGTAGTCCATCGTGATGCACTGGAGACCGTAAAACGCGAGAGAATGTGCCAGGCGCGCGAAGAGGCCAAACGGGCCGAGGCGTGAGTTCTCAAAGTAACCGGGGGCGATAAGGCAAACGTGATCTGCATCTGCCCAACCCGGATGATAAAGCGTCGTTTGGACCTTGCCATACCTTGTCGTGACAACACGGCATTCGGTCTCAGGCCAACTTGGGCCCTCCAGCGGCGGAACCGTTTGCCATCGGCCCTGGGAGCACCTCCAGGTTCGAAGCGCACCATTCGGTATGCCAAAGCACATGTACCGGCCTGTATCCGGAAGCCACCCCTGCAAGAGGTTGGTCAGCATCAGAAGCGTTGAGTTTGAGCCAATGACTACGCTGTTGACACAGGCGCTCTCACCACCGTTGTTCCACCAGGCGACAAGGCGTCGCTGTAGAGAGACAATTCCCTCAGCGCCCTCCAGCCGAATCCTCTGACCGTCGATGACCCTGTTCCGAAATAGGTCCAAGGACAGCGCGGACTCGGGGCTATGCCTGCAAAGATCATCGTGAGACAAGCCATCTGCAACTCCAAGGTCGTACGCGGCAAGATCGAGGGGACCTACGTAGTCGACATCCAGTAGACGACACAGCGCGTCTGCTGATGTTAAAGACTGCGGCGTTGGAAAGCACGTCACTCTTCGGACTGTTTTAAGTTCACTGATTGCCCAGGCAACCTCGGCGGCCTGCTGGTGACCATGGCCGGTCAGTCGATCTAGGCCGGACCGGCCATGAACTCCAAGGACGTTCTTTTCAGTTTCAAAGTGCCTGACGGCGCAGATCATGCCTCCTTCGGGAAATAGCGCCATTCTACCCCCTTACAGCCACGACCACGGTGTGGTGATGTGCAAGCGCTATTTGGCAACGCTCCCGGAAATGCGCCTTCAGCTTGGTGAGGCCTGCCGCAAATTCCTCGTCGCCTAAGAGTGCGAGCGTACTGTTGTGCTTCATTGCGACACTGTGAATCAACTCATCCGACATAAGAACCTGCTCTGAGTACGTAGGCAGTACCTCCTTTACCATGAATCCGTGATTGGTTAGTGTTTCGCAGAGCTGTGGCACATCTGGATAACGTGCTAGATTCAGCGGCAGCGCCGACGGAAAGAACTCGGCAAGAGGCCTCATCCGCAAGTCGTCGTGCGAACAGGTTTTGATCACATACACAGCGGGCTCCGTGAGAACTCTCCAAACTTCGTGGAATAGGAGGTCCCTCTCGTTGCCGGTCAGTTGCTGGAGGAGTAGAACTGACAAGACGCCGCGGAAGCAGCAATTGCGGAAGGGCAGGGCGAAACAATCAGCTTGGACGCGTCCTAGGGACGCCGGGCAGTGCGACAATTGACTAAACGAAATATCGACCCCATATGCGTCATACCCCTGTTCGCACAAAGACCTTGTAAAGCGACCAGTACCGCAGCCTAGGTCCAGGAGTGGCTTTACACCGGGGCCGAGATAGTGAGTAAATACTGCCACGGTCCGAGCTATTTCCGCTTCCCGGTCGAGCCTTATCTCATCGAAATGCGGGGAGACCTGGCGGTAATAGCGTGAGTACTCAGTTTCCATTACTGCCTCACGAGAGCGCGAGTGGGTATCGCCCCTCAATCAATCGCTCCGCCATGATGCAAGCCGTCAAATAGTACTTTTGAATGCGCGGAAGAAAATCGGCAGACGTGACAACCCTCTGGATATCGTCCCACCGTTCGGCCTCTCGATTGTATGCGATCCCAATTACCGTCGCGCTCTGTTTGGTTCCGGAAAACAGGGCGAGGCCGTCCCGGATTGGAAGCCACAAGAGGCCGCTGATTTCTTCTATCTGTGGTTTGTATTCAGACAGGCTCTTGTCGAGCCTCAGTAAATAGACGGCTTGGTACTCACGGTTCTTTTGTCCGTTCGCCTGGTCAGCAACCTCCACGCGATACCCGAGGTCGTACAAGGAATCGATCTGGACGGGGAGGCCGAGTTCTTCGACGACCTCGCGGACGCCCTGGTCTAGCGTCTCACCTGCCTCCAAATGACCGGCAGCGCTGACATCCAGCAGGTTTGGGAAGTTCACCATTGATGGCGATCTGAGCTGGAAGAGTATCGCGCCACCGTCAGCTCCGTTGACGACCCAGCAGTGAAAAGTCTTGTGCCACTCTCCTTTGCGATGTGCTTCGCGGCGCTCCATCACACCGATGTGGTTTAGGTTTGCATCGTAGATATCAAGTTGTTCTGCCATTGTTAAACTCCAGTCAGGGTCTTAATTCCTTCCGGGCGGTTCCAAGCTGAGCTAGCTAGGGTCCGGTCGCGGATTGCGCCGACCTCCTTTGCCTCAGTACCTGCATGTTTCGCCTCAAGGAGCCGCACTTCTAGTGCAAGAGCCTTGGCATAGCGTTCCCGATCGCCAATTGCGGCGAATATGTTCGACGACTGTCTTGTGAGCCCAAGAGCGGACTCGATGGCCTGGATACCGTCTTCATCGCCGAGTCGGACTGTTCCCTCTTGATGCACGCCGAGTAGCATGGCAGCCGTGAGAGCTTGGGCGTGATAGAGTTGCGCGACGTCTCGCTGGACCTCAAGGACATTTTGGTCAAGAGATGTGAAGAGTGAGAGTGCGGCTTCGAAGTACTTCTTCGAGTCCTCGGGCTTAGTGCGTTGACTGATTATCGCAAGATGCCTGAGGCCCTTGGCCTGGCACAGGGCGAGCTTCAGCAGCGTGTTTGCATCAGCAGAACCGGTTCGAGCTGTTTGCGCCATCTGAACGCCGCGTTCAATGTTCTTGACGGCAATGTCTTGCTGCCCGAGTACATAGTTTGCCCAGCCCAGATCGTCGATCAGGATCTCGGACTTGGCCAGTGAGTCCTTCAGCACAACTGCCGACTTCAGTGCAAATTCCCCCAACTGAGCTCTCTGCTCGTGGAAACCGAGGATATGGAGAGTCATCGAGAAATTGTTACGCAGTGCAACGACTGCCTGGTCCCTGGCCTCTTCGTGGAGTTGGCGCCCGTACTCGAGTATCGCGCGTGCGAGAGATTCAGCTGGCGTGGCGGTCGACAAAGGCGTCTGGGGTGCAGCCGACAACAGAGTTTCAAGGAATTTGATGGAGAACAATATCGTGAGGACGAGGCATACGAAGAGGGACACAGTGAGCGGAAGGACCCAACGGACGAGGTCCCGGCTGGGTCCCGCGCCCTGATCGCACCAACTTTGGAGGATCTGAAAGAGGAAGAAGCCAACCGCAAGAATCAGTCCCCCCTTGCCCAGATTCGCAAGAGGCTCCAGGAACTTTTGCCACCGAGGCTGCATCTAGCTGTCCCCTGGAGAGGATCGGTTTGCTTTCGGCGACAGCCGAGCAATCCACAGCAGTACGATAAGCGGCGTACGAAGAAGCTGGGATCGCGTCCAAAAGGGGGAGGGCTCCCGGGCCAAGCGGTTGCGATTCAGAGCGGCGTTCGATATCGAGATTGAAATTGCGATTGCCATCCAGACAAGCCTCGTGGAGCCGCACCCGCAGTGACCTTGTGCCGTGCAACTACTCCACGCAAAATCCTGAACTTTAAGGATATAGAAGAGTTTCAGTGATCGTCAAGGGTCGAAATCGTGAACGGGCGAAAAGGGGTCGTTGCAATCTGCCGCAACAGAACCGGCGAAACATCGCGCCCCTGATGAATCGGGACGGTGGTTGTCCTTCCGTCAGGGCAAAACCCGTCAGCCTCAACTGAGCGATTTTTCCGCTGATCAGGACAAAACCCGTCAGCCTGAACTGAGCGATTTTTCCGCTGCCCAAGGCTGATCCGCAAACAGCGCTAGGTGGCTCGTGGTGCAGCCGGGACGGATGGCACCTAACCCGCCGACGTCCGCCCAAAAAGAGCGCCTAGGCATGATATCACCCGAGCACGAGAGAAACGCCGCCGTGCTCCCTGCTGGCCGGCCTCACGGTAATTTCAACGTCCTGGCCGAGGGCGGTCAGAAAGTCCATGAGCCGCTCGACGGAGAAGTTGCCGGACTGCCCACGCATCAGACCGGAAACATGCGGCTGCCGGATGC
>OCTA010002440.1_pt1 | contig 16938 bp, 7 predicted proteins | sample 1538991 | NCBI WGS metagenome assembly OCTA01 (sample SAMEA3539302, study PRJEB22396) | soil metagenome | biome: tundra; feature: field; material: soil | place: USA | collected 2010-05 | depth 0.15 m | reverse complement strand
GAAACAGTTGAACTGTTTCTGAACGGCCAGTCGCTGGGTCGCAAATCAGCGGCCGAAGCCACGAACTGTGTTTTCTTCTGGACGGTTCCTTTCAAAACCGGAGAACTCAAAGCCGTGGGAACGCGCGCCGGGTTAACGGTCGAGCATCGCCTCGTCACTGCGGGCGCTCCCGCGCGAGTCGAACTGGTCGCTGACCGGGCGCAACTCGCCGCGGATGGTCGCGACGTGGCGCAGGTGGAGGTGCGCCTCGTGGACGCCAACGGCGTGCTGGTTCCCAACGCAGATGTGCTCTGCACGGCGAAAGTCACGGGCGCCGGCCGTTTGCTCGGCCTCGACAACGGCGATCAGCGCGACATGACGGGGCTGAAGTCGCCCGCGCGCCGCACGCGGCAGGGACGAGCGCTCGCCCTCGTGCAAACCGCGCGCAAAATGGGAACGATTGAGATCGTTGTGTCCGCGCCCGGCCTGCCGGAGGCACGGCTTTCGTTGCGGGCTGAATGATTTAGTTTCTCTTGCGCGCTGGCTGCGCTGCACAATGCGCACACGAGGATGGGTTTAGAGCATTTTCAGCGCTTGCATAGCCATTGAAAGGTCGCCAATTCTGAGGTTTTCCGGGCTTTTGTGGCTATAGTTTTATTTACACCGCTCTAATCGTAATGTTTTGCCATTATTCCCGGGCGTTGCGGAACAATTCCGCTTTAAAAGTGTAATCGCCTGATCCGACCCGATAAGACGCATTAGAGACAGCGTGTTTCACAAACGCAACTCCTCGCGCTTGAGCGATGGGTCTGCCACTTTCGGTCACGGAACTTGCGTTGCTGGTCGGGAGATCAATCGTCGCAGTGGCATTGGGAGGAATGACAACGTGGAGCGTAACGGTTTTGCCGGTCAGTTTCCATTCACTGACGATTTTTCCGCGAACGGAATCGTAGCTGGCCTTCACCTCATTGAGATCGCCAACGATGTTGGGATGAATGATGAAATGTTTAAAGCCGGGCGCTTGTGGATCCAGTTGGATCCCCGCCAGATCGTGGTAGAACCACTCCATGATGTGGCCGAGCATAAAGTGGTCTCGCGAATTGCTGCCATCCCAGCCTTCGGTGAGCGCGGTCGCCCCCGTGTTCAGGATGTAGCCGTAACCAGGCCGGTTGGTCTGGCTGTGGAGATCGAAAACCACGTCCGAACGCCCGGCGTCGGCCAAGGCGCGCAAGAGGTAGCGGTGGCCGATGTCGCCGGCGGTCAGGCCCTGCGAGCGCACGTTGGCAACCAGCGCCGCGACCACGGAGGCCTGGTGGTTGGAATCCACCAGGCCCATCACCAACGGAATGGATTGCGCGGTCTGCGAACCGGTCGAGTAAAAACCGTTGGCGGCGGAGTAGAACGAGTTGTTGAAAGCGGTCCGGATATTGGCAGTCAGCGAGTCGAATTGGACGGCGTCGTTGGTCCGGCCAAGAATCCGCGCCGCTTGGGCGAGGATTAGGGCGTCCTGGTAGAAAAATGCGGTGGCCGTCAGCGCCACGGGAGTGAGTTGCGCTGTTCCCGGCGGCTTCGGGCCAAGGTCATACCAGTCGCCCAACCCGTAATTGAGGATATAGCCGGAGGCCCGGCTTCCAAGATATGCCACATAATTCGACATGGCGTTGTAGTGGCGCCGGAGCAATGTATCATCGCCGATGAATTGATATTGTTGCCACGGGACAAGGACGACCGAGCTGCCCCACTCGGGCGAGTCGCGAAATCCGCCGCTGAACACCCTATATTCCGGCGCGATATCGGGCACGAGTCCATTGGCGAGTTGCGAGTCCGTTATGTCGTCCAAGGTCTTGGAGTAGAGGTGGGCGATATCCCATTCGTAGCGCAACGACGGGCCGTGCAGATGGTATTGCTCCAGCCAGCCCAGCCGCTCGCGATGGGGACAATCGGTTATCAAGCTCACCATGTTGTTGCGTTGCGCCCAACGGATGAGTGTCCGGATGCGGTTGAAAAGATCGTTCGAGCACGAGAAATCTCCGACCGGCGCGGAGGCGCTCTGAATGACCACGCCCTGCAAATTGTCCACCACCGGCAGTTGCGAGAAACCGGGCGCGGCGGTGAGTTGAACCTGAAGAAAGCGGCTGCCGTGATAGAAGAAACGTGGGAACCAGGTTTCCGTGCCATTGCCGGCAAGCGTGTATTGCCAGTAAGCGGAGCCGCCACCGCAGGATCTGCGATTTACCGTGCCTTCCGTGTTGGTCAATTCAGCCGGAGTGATCTGAATCACAGCTCCCGCCTGGCCATGGGCGGTCAGACGCGGAATGAGCGAGGCATTCTGGCCCAGATCGTAAACGATGACGCTGGAAGAAATGGCATTGGTTTGAATGGGCTGGAGCGTTTGGATGGCCTTGACCGGCGGCGCGGCGTGCGATGTTCCGCGCAGGATTCCTCCCGGCCCGTTGGTCAAGACTGGCGGCGACCAGGCCGATGCGTTGAAACCGGCCTGATTCCACCCGGCGGGCAACAGTCGCGCGTCGTAATCCTCCCCGCCATAGACACTCGAAAACGTGATCGGCCCCGGCGTCGTCAGCCATTGCGCGTCCGTCGCAATCATCTGACTCGTGCCATTCGTATAAAACAAATGCAACTGCGCCATCAGCTTGGGCGGGCCGAACGATCCCGTGAACTTGGAGTAACGCGAGCTGGCGGGAACATTATACATGCCGTTGCCCAGCATGACGCCGAGGGCGTTGCTGCCGTTGGTCAGATACGAGGTGATGTCGAGCGTGTCATAGAGGCAGGTCTTGTCATACTTGCTCCAACCGGGAGCGAGCAGCGCGTCACCGACCTTCGCGCCGTTGGCGGACAACTCGTAATGACCGAGTCCGCAGAGGGAGATCACCGCCCGTTGCAAGCCCGGCTGAACCACAAACTCACGCCGGAAAATCGGCAGTCCCGATTGTGTCTGTATTGTCACCCCTGTTCCCCAAGGCCTTATCCCATAGCTGCCCAGGACGAGCGTCGCCGCCCAGGAACTGTCATCAAAACCGGGCAACTGCCACCCCGTCTGCAACTGGTTGGCCGCCTTCCACGTGGCGTCCATTTGAATTGTCGTTTGCTGGCTGTCGGCGTAATTCAGGATCAACTTGCCAATCAAGCCGGCGGGATTGGGAGAAGTGCCGCCATTGGCGGCGGCAATGGCCAGGATGTTCGTCCCGGGCAGAAGTTGGGCCGCCACGGCAGCGGGGGTCACTGTGATCCAATCCTGTCCCTGGCCAACTTGCGCCCCATTGATGTAGGCGGTGCAACTGTTGTCCGCAGTCAGGAGCAGCATGGCGTTGGTAAGAGCCGAGTCCGAACGCACCACGATGCTTTTGCGGAAATACCGCGTTCCAACCGGGGCGGACGAGGCGGGATCGCCTTCCGGATACCAGATCCAGGAACATCCCGTCAGGCTGAAGGTGTTGTTGGGCGCGCCAAGCCATACGCCCTGCCAATTGGTTGGACTGAGCAGCCCCATCGTCCATGTTGCCGGGGAACTCCACGATGAAATCTTGCCTGTGCCGTCCCAAACACGCACCTTCCACCAGACAGCCTGGTCGGATTTCAGAGGACTGCCTGCATAAGCTATTTGATACATCTGATCCGAAATGATCTTGCCCGAATCCCACAGATCCCCCCGATCTTTCGCGAGCAACCCGGGCGCGGAGGCGACGAGCACCTGAAAGGCACTCTGGATCAAGCCGCGCGCAGACTTGTCACTGGTTTCCAGGACCCAATCCAACCGCGGATTTGTTGAATCGATTCCCAACGGGTCAGCGAAAAAGTCGCACCGCAGGCGTGCGGGAGTAATACTTCCGAGACTCGCTGCATTTGCGCCAGGCAATCCGAGCGCGCCCACCATCAAGGTCAGCAGAAAGCGCGAGGCAGTGTTCATGCAATTCAGATTACAGAAATCTGATGGCAAAAACAATATTTCCGGAACAAAATGACAAACAGTTTGCGTGGCATGATCCGCCGCATGTTCGCGACGCGCACGATTCGATTATGAAACGATTTTGTCTGCTCTTGGTTTCCAGTTTTTTTTAGCCGCCGTTCCCGGCGCGGCGATGACCGTCGGTAATCTGGCTTGTGATCATCGCGCCAATCCACTGGGCATTGATCTGCCCCAACCGTACTTGAGCTGGGTTTTGCAATCGTCGCAGCGCGGCGACGGGCAAAGCGCGTATCAAGTTCTCGTGGCCTCAAGCCAGGCTTTGTTGGATGAAAACAAAGGTGATTTGTGGGACAGCGCTGGCGTGCGGTTTTCGGCGGCTCGCCGAAAATCTTGTCCCCCAAACTTTATCACGCCAAAATCGGACAAAGAACGTGAGACGAAGGTTTGGGCGAGCCGCCCAAACCAGCACGCGAGCCGCGTGCGCTACCATTCCTATTTCGGAGTTCGGGTTCAACGGCCCGCCGAAGCCCTGGCTGCCTTTGTTCCATTCGCAGTCAGCCGGTTGCTGTTCGTCGCCAATCAACCGGTTCGCCCAGACGTTCGTGACCTTGATTTCCAGCTTGTTTCGCTTCGGTTTCACGGCGCCGGTGATGTCCGCCCGCCACGGCGCCGTCCAGATGACACCAAGATTTTTGCAGTTCCAGTCCGTGATGCGTCGGCGGCAATCGGGATTGCAGCCGTAAACCTTGAGGTGGTCGGACGGCGAAAGCGACACGATAAGATTTATCTGACTCGGAATTAAAACATCAAACGTGCAGTTGCAGCCACAGGGGCTTGCGAGAGCCAGATTACCAAGGCCAGCAGTCAATATTTAATGGTCTAAACCAAGTTGAAGCAAAAATGATAAACTCAATAACGGCTGACGATCATACGGCCCGAAAAAAACGGGTTCACGCCGATCAAATGTTACCAAGGACCCGTCCCGATTGCAGTCGGTGCATCGTAATAACTCGCGCTGCTGGACGAGTTAATTGCCGACTTCATGATATTATTCGTGTTGCCGGAAAACTTTATCCAGCTCACAGATCCGTCCTCATAAAGGAAATTACCGCCCGTTGGCATTCCACCGCTGCCCGGATGATTCGATACCGGCCCGCTATAACTGAAAGCCCCGGTAAACGTCTGGTTCCAATCGGTTGCGTTGCGGGTTTCAATCGCATCGGCCATGACCGGAGCAAGGCGAAATCTTTTGCCTAATTTTTGCCGCGAAGATTCATGAGTAATTGGATTGTTGACGCCCATATACCATCCAGCATAATCTTTAACTTTATCATTGCAATACATTAGATCACTTCGGGCAGGCAAGTAATGGTATCCTATCAAATTATTCACTCCGGCCGAGGCTTCGTAATTCCGGCGCCAAGTGTCGGTCGGACAATAGAGCACATCATTCTGCGAGCGCACCGCCGTGGTGTCGCCCGGGGTGTTTTTATATAAGTATGCCGGGTAAAAGACGGTGTTGAAATTTGGATTCACCCACTCTGGACCAAAGTTTATTTGCGGACTAACGGCGGTGTTATCGGGGAACATGTCATTAAAATCACCAGCATACATGACAATGGATACACCCCATTGTTTGAGATTGCTGGTACATTGAATCTGATAGGCTTTGGTTTTGGCCTTGGCCAGCGCCGGCAGAAGCAACGACGCCAAAATGGCGATGATGGCAATAACGACCAACAGCTCGATCAACGTGAACCCGCTGCGTTCCCGCACTCGAACTTGTATTTCATTCGAACATTTCATAAATGTAAATCTGCAAACTTCACCCATGCCAGACTTGGTTGGGACGGGAACACTTTAAAGCATTCCCGCCCCTCCAATCCACCCATTTCAATCTTCACACTCAATCCCGCCTGCCGGATGAGCGTCAAAATTACTTCCATTTCATGGATTAACCAAACGGAAGAACACGCTACCGTTTCCAGTGTTAATTGGAAAGTCCATTTTGTTTGTGTTTATGGACCCTGGAACCACAACCCAGTTGGTGCTCAACCCAACACTTAACGTATTAGTCTGAGCTTGTAGCTGATAATTGCCGATGTCCAAAGGAGACCATGACAATTTCAAGATGCCACCGACCACGCTGTTGGTGATGGTCCCCGGCGAAGGGTTCCCGGCCACAATTCTCAAGGTGCCATCGGTTGCCAGCGTGCTGGCATTCCATGCCAGGCCCGCGGCCGGAGCCGGGACGATGCTGGCAAACGCTCCGGCATAGCTCGAAGCAGTGAACAGTTTGAAGGAATCGCTCGTTGTCAACGTGCCAGACAGGTTGCTCACGACGAGCGTGCCGCCGTAGGCAAGGGAGTTCACGCCGACAATTTGATCTTTGGTTGCCGCGGTCTTGTTGATCTCCATGCGGGTGAAACTGCCGCTCGCCAGCGTCAGATTGCTGTTGATCGTGAGCGTCCCGATGCTGGTGCCCGGAGCGACCGTGCCGCCCGCCGCCACTGTGACGGCTCCTCCGATGGCGCCGTTGCCGCCAAGAGTGGCGCCAGTCTGAACGGAGACGTCACCCGCGCCGATTTGGCCGTTGATTAACAAGGTGCCATTGGCGACTGTAGTGATTCCGGAATAGGTGTTCACTCCACCCAGCGTCCAGGTCCCGGTGCCGCGTTTCACAACATTCAACGCCGTGGTGCTGTCCATCAAGACCCCATTCCAGACGCCGCTGGCCGAGCCTTGCAGATTCAGGTTGTTGGCGTTGTTGCCGGCGCTGTTCGCCAGCGTGCTGGTGGCATCTATTGTCAGAAGTCCTGTGGTGGCATCCACATTAATCTCCGAGCCACCCTGGCCGGTTGCGAAGGTCAAAGGACTGGTGATGATGTTCGTGCCGCTCCAATTGGAAATATGCGGAGTCGTGGCCTCAACGCCTACGTTAAGACGCGGATCCAGTTCCAAAGCCTGGCTCCACGTGATGTTGTTGGAAAGGTAGAGGCCGCCTAAATCATCCGCACCCATAACGGCAGTCGAACCAAAGTCGGTAGCACCCAGCGCCTGGGGATTGTCCACAATGACAGGCCCCCAAGCGATCCGGTTCGGACCGTAAAAAGTGCTCACCCCCGTCAGGATGGTGGTCTGGAACCCGGTGAAGGCATAGTGTCCAGATCCGCTCACGACGTTTGGAATGACCAGAACGCTTGCCGGGCTGTTCGGTTGCAGTTCGGAGGAATTCGGAATTTCACCCGGATTGGGAGTGCTGGCGATAAGCAAGATGCCGCCATTGATTGAGCCGATGGTGTAGGCGCTGTTGGGGGCCGACAAAATGGTTGTTCCCGACCCGTCCTGGATGATGGATCCCGAACCCGTGATGACTCCGGAAACGGTCAGCACACCGGCCGCATTCTGAAAATCAATCGTGCCATTGTTGGTGATTTTGTTTGCCCCGAAGGAACCATCTACGCCGCCAGATCCAACATCCAAAGTGACACCGGTGTTAATGGTGGCAGTGGCGAACGAAACTGCCGACTGCAAGCCGAGTGTTCCCGTCCCGTCTCCGGTCAGGAGAAGGTTCTGTCCATTAACGCTGCCAGCACCAGTCAACACGTATGTTTCATATGAAGTCGCATTTACAGTTACGCCATTGGGGTTGACGGCATTGGTTACCGTGATGGAATTACCACCAATATTATAACCCAGGCTGTCAAAGGTCACGTTGTTGCCGCTGGAGAAGCTGGTCTGGCTGACACCGCCGTTGGTTGTCCAATTCGCCGCGGCCGTATCCCAAGTGATGAAATCCGCCGTCGGATACCAGCTAAGGTTATTCGGGATCAAAACCGAAACGTTGGCCACCGCGCTGGTTATCACGTTCAGGCTGTTCAGACGATTGCTGACGACCACGGTAAACTGGTCGCCGTTGTCCGCCAACGCGGCCGAGGCAAGAGTATAATTCCGATTGGTGGCATTGGGAATCACCACGCCATTTTTGCGCCATTGAAAGGCCGGAGACCAGCCCTTGACCGTGACGCCAACCGAGATGGGAGCGCCAACCGCCACGACTTGAAAAGCGGGATTCGGACCGGTGAAAATGGAAACCGGGGATTGCGGGTTCTGATAGACAAAGGACGAAGCCCCGCTCGAACCAAAAGTCAGCGGCAGTGTATTGTTCACAAAGGTCAGGTTGGTGCCGGTCACCGCCGGCAGAAATGTGCCGGTCAGGTTCTGATCAATTTCCACGAGCCAGCCCATGTTGGTGGTGCTGCCGTTGATGGAGGGGTAAAGCTCAATGCGGACACGGTTGGTCGGGCTGCCGCCGGGCGTGGAATTGGTGGAACCAGCGCCATTGATGACCAATTGGCTGGGGCCGGCTCCTTGGCGGCACATCACGCCCAGTTTGGCGGTGGTATAGTTCCCATAACCGCTTCCATCAATATTGATGGCCGTCCAGGCATCCGACCCCTGCGCGCCGTTGGGAGTGAGGATGCCATCAAAAACAACCGTGTCACCCACCAGCAACAGGGCACCGCTAATGGATACACCAGGGTCAGTTATCGCCCCCAGGCCAGCTGTTGTCGTAGTGTCCGGAAAATTAAAGGCGATAATGCCCGGTCCGGAGGAGCGGTAGTAGATAACCGCCACCGAACTGGTCACCACGTTGGCTGAATTTAGAGTGTTGCTGACAATGACACTATATTGCGCATTGGAGTAGGATGCGGTTACGGGCGGAGTCGTATAGGTCAGGCTGTTGGCACCGATAATGGGCACGCCATTGGACAACCATTGCACATACGCGTTGCCGATCGGCCAGCCAGCGGTGAGGTTGGCGGTGAAAGTTGCCGTCAAACCGGCCGCTACAGTGTTAGTGCCTGGCGTGGGCGCACTAACGGCATACAACGGCTGGTTCTGAATAAAAGTATGTGGCGTATTACGTGAGCTAAAAGCCAGCGGGACGACGTTGTTCGGAAAATTCATACCGGCGCCCGATAGAGTAATGTTAAATGTTCCGGTGACACCCTGGTCAATCCAGACATTATAACTCATGTTCGTCGTCGAGCCAGCAATGTTGCAGGTAAGTTCAACCCGGCAACGGTTGGTGGCGAAGGTCGGGTTGACCCCCACATTGCCCACGGCGATAGTGTTGGTCCACATTTGACAGTAATTGTTGGCTGCTGTTCCATCCCGCAACAGAACGCCCAAGGTTGCGCCGTTCACACCAACACTGCCGCCGGCATTGAAGTCAAGGCCACCCCAATCTCCGGCAGTTCCTGGACTGTTATCTATGACGATACCATCAAAAACAATCACATCGCCAACTGCAAGGTTGGTACCATAAAAGGCATTGTAGCCGTCGACAGGATTGAGCGGACCGACGCTGGCAGCAAGTGTGGTGTTGTGGAAACTGAACGTGTTCGTGTTGGGGGTCGCCTGAACCGCCAGCGGGGCGATGACAAAGGCCGCGCCGACCAGCAGTCCGACGATGGTTTTGCTGAATACTTTTTTGACGGATTTGAACATATTTTTAATTGGGTTGATGCATGATCGCCGCAAACGTTCCCGGCAATACGGTTAAACTTACTATTGCCGAGAAACCGGGATGCGTAAATACCCAGACACAGTAGTAATAGCATCACCGAAACAGGGGATGGTAAAATAAATGCTTCCAAAATAACAATAATAAACGCGCTGAATCGGCGCTTTCTGCATGAATTGGAAGCCAAACCAGGACCAGCCAACCTGGTCACGACGCCTGGCTTTTGGAAGTCATATAACGGACGACCGCTTCAGTGCGAGATTGCACATGCAATTTTTCGAATACATGTTTTAAGTGGTGACACACGGTGTCAACGCTTATCTCCAAACTTTCAGCAATCGCCTTGTTGGCATACCCTTTGGACAAAAGCAGCAGTATCTGCTCCTCCCGAACCGACAGGTGCAGCGACTCGTCCCGGGTTTTGGCTTTGAGCCGAAAGGATTCAACCACGCGCCGGGCAATTTCACTGGTCATGGGCGCGCCGCCGCCCAGCACGTCCAACAAAGCCGCCCGCAACTCAGATGGCTTGGTGCGTTTTAACAAGTAGCCATCAGCCCCGGCTTCGAGCGCCATGAAAACCAGCTCTTCGTCGTTCATGGCAGTAAGAATGACAATCCTGATCTGGGGCAAGAGTGCCTTGAGGCGCGCGGTACACTCGATGCCGGACATGCGCGGCAAAAAAATATCCATGAGCACCACGTCGGGCTGAACCTCGGGAATTACCCGCAAGGCTTCCTCGCCGGTTTTGCAAATGCAAATGCAGGAGAGATCAGGAAAAGAGTTAATGAGCTGGCCCCAGTTCTCGCGAACCTTCGGGTGGTCTTCCACCAAAACAATTTTGAACGGCGCCTTGGCGGAAAATTTGACCGGGTGACTCGCTTTGGCTGGCTTGGCCATATCAGTTTTTGGTTGCCGCTTGGACCGGTTGCAGTTTGGCCCGGCGGCGGCCCAGGCGCCAGTTCAACCACCAAGAGCGCCGACGCATTTGGATGAATGGAATATGTAACTCGACCCGACAGCCTTTGCCGGGCTGGCTGGTCAGGAGGCAACTGCCTCCCACCTCGCTCATGCGCTGAATCATGTTGTCCAAGCCATTGCGCTCCGATTTGGCCTGCGCGAGATCAAAACCTTTGCCGTTGTCTTGCACCACCACAGTCAACCCATGTCCTTTCCGGCGAATCTGGAGCAGTAATTCCGTGGCTTCGGAATGCTTGGCGGCATTGTTGAGGGCCTCTTTGACCGCCAGGAGCAGGCTTCTCCGAAACGGAAGGTCGAAGGCCACAGATGACATCCCCGGCTCCACGTCCAACACGCATTGGATTGGAGTGGCTTTCAAAAATGTCTGGGCGTGGCCGCACACGAAAGTGGCAAACTCGTGAAGCGTGTCGCGCCGGGGATTTATCGCCCAGAGAATCTCATCCATCGCCCGCAAGGCCTCGCGCGCCTCCTCGGAAATCTGGCCCAGTTGCGCGCGCGTTTTGGAATCGGGCGGCAGTCCGTTCTGGGCCACTTCACCCTGCAATACCAGTTGCGTCACGCGCGTGCCGAGGTCGTCGTGAATGTCCCGGGCGATGCGGGCGCGTTCACGCTGGAGCAACTGCTGTTCTTTCTTGTGGAGCAACACCTGGGTCAGGAGGATCAAGCCCAGCAGGCTGACGATTCCACAGACCAATAACAATACAACCACAAACCAACCGGTTTGCCAGAAAGGGGTGATGACCGGCTGAAGTGGTGGGACAAGATTAACAGTTTCCATCGCGCCCCAGGGACCGGAACCAAACGCGGCTTCAACCGTGGCTTTCCGCCATGAACCTGCCGGCTCAACCATGGTTTGCCAGCCGGACACGCCTTCGGGAACAATGAGCCAGTTTGAATCTGACTTGACTTCCACCACTTTTCCCGTTGACAGCCCCGCCCGCATGCCGAACATAAAACCAGCTTCCCGCGAGCTGTTGTAAACCTCCGCCGCCAGCACATGTTTGCCGGGCTTCAGCAAGGAGGTGATGTCGTATTCGTAGAGGTGCCGCCACTCGGCATCCCGCCCCAACTCACGGCCGTCCAGATACAGGGTGTATTCATTGTCCGCCGTGATTCGCAGCCGCGCCCGCGTGACGGCCGCTCTGGGGGGAATTTCAAATGACTTCCAGAACCGGACCGTCTGCCGGTCGAAGGTGTTCGTTTCCCAAATCCACGAACCCATGTCGCTGAAGTTGTGCGAGCCGCGTTCAGTCAGCGAATCCTTAACCGGTTCCGCCGGATCGTCCACATTGGTATTGCTGGCGAGGTGAGGGGCGGTTTCCCCGACGGGCGCGGGCTGGCTCCTTGCCGCCATCAAGCCGAAGGCCAGCCAGACCACCAAGGCACCGGAGCGCACAACTCCCAAAAATGGCGCCGGACATTTGGACCGGGCGGCTTTTGAATCGGAAACCGATGTCGCCAGCAGCCTGAAAGGATTTTGTCTCGTCTGCATCAGTCGGTCAATTTTCGCCTAATCTACGATGAATCCCGGGCCGTCTCAAGCCCCAAGTGCAAATGGGGCGCACCTTGACACTGCAACTATGCGGCATCACGTAAAGCGGAGCGCCGATCTCCGAATCGGCACGAACAGGCGATTCCCCGCGAACCTTGCCGAATCGGAGTTCGGCGCTCCGGGGCAGTGTCAAGTTGTGCCCGTGCAAATGGCGTGAACCGCACAACGGCCCGGACACCACAAAAAACGCCGGCCCGGACAATGTCCGGGCCGGCGCGAAAAACTACAAATTTACGTCAGACTTACTTGCGAAAACGGCGGGCGGCAAACAACAAACCGAAACCACCAGCCATCATTGCCAACGTCGTCGGCTCGGGCACGGGTATTGCGCTATATGTAGAAAGCAAACCCGCCTCGACCGTCTGCATTTGCTCGGTAGTCATCGCTCCGCTATAGATATCAAGTTCAGCAACAGAGCCATTAAAACCTTCGCCTCCACCCATGTTGTTGAACACCTGAGTGATTGATCCAGTGAACGCACGGGCAGTCCCGGTGCCATCACTAGCTCCATTGAAACGATAGGCATTACCACTACTGTTAACAGCCTCACCAATTAGGCTCCAACTTGTTGTGGGAATGATTGCATTTCCGTCACCGAGTTCCGCTTGCCACTCCGCCACGGCACTCTGTTTGCCAGTAGCTCTAACGCGATACTCAAGACCCCCACTACCTGTCCCACCGGTGAGGGCGGAATTATATACACCTCCACTTAGAATATAAGCAAACACGGTATAGCCGCTGGTGCCAGCGAGGGACGATCCAAGGGTGAAGGTGCCTGTTCCATGGGTAAAGTCCACCACAGTGACACCGTTTACAGTCGCCAACGTAGGCGTTCCAGCCCCTGACCATGTGGCTGTGTCGTTGTTACCACTACTGTCAGACCATGTACCAAAATCCGTGCTGTAATTAGCACCTTTCAATTGTAACACAAGAGTTTGAGCGCTGACGGAAAGCCCGCCAGCAACGATAAGCCCGATAGCAAGAGCGATAGGAATTTTCTTCATAGATTTTATTTTTGTTTTGTTTTATTGATTGATCACTGACACGTCATAAACATTTAACAGTTATTTCTTTTTATGGCGTCGGGACTATAATCGCCTAAAATTCAAAAAACGTAAATAGCCAAACAAAGTAGTCGAGGCATCACCGAAATAGGGGATGATGCAACTTTAGCTTCCGCAACCGTGCGGTGCCACGCCGCAACGACGCACAGACGACCAGGGGCAGGTTTTAAGCTTGTCATTGTACACATCTTTCGCGGAGATGTTTAAGTTAAACTGACTATGTATCATATTATGTATGAGAGTGTTATGAATTCACGTCTTTTGGTTCCATGCGCTCACCACTCGACATGGCTGCGCAGATAGCACGCCTCCGCTTTGCTATGAATGTGCATAGCTCAAGCTTCTTCGGTTTTACAAGGGTTTTGGGGCACAGAGCAGTGATACTGATACAAGAATGAAAAAGATGTGGGTAATGACAAGGGTTTTAAGGGCTTATTCTGGTGGAAGAACGGGGGGGGGATTGCTCATGCGGGGAGAATTTAACCCGAACTCCGAAATAGAAATGGGTGGCGCACGCGGCCCGCGTGCCGGTTGGGCGGCCGGCCCAAACTTTCGTCTCACATGCTTTGTCCGATTTTGGCGCGAAAAAGTTTGGGGGGCGAGATTTTCGACGAGCCGCCGAAAACCGCGCGCCAGCGGCGTGCGCTCCCCGTGCGGCTGCGCCGCACTCGGCTTCGACTTCGGAATTCGGGTTTAACATTAAAACACTGGTTCAGGCCAACGCCATTTCACGGGTAAGTGAGGCGGAAAAAAACACTGCCGTCGGACAAACCGATCGGGAAAATAAATTGGTTGGTGAAATTAGAGCCGAGCACCGTTATCCAGTTGGTGCCAAGCCCAAAGTTGAGCGAGTTGGTCTGCACCTGCAATTTCCAACCCGCGTGGTCGGGCGGCCAGAGCAGTTGAATCTGTCCGCCAGCAACCTGACACGCCAGATGGGGCAGAACCAAAGAGGGCGAAAGAGCCATCTGCACGTCGTCGATGAAAACCGTGTTGTCATCTCCGTTGGAATCAGTGCCGACGAACGCAATCGTATGGCTGCTTGACGCCGAGGCGGTGAAAGTAGCGGCGTAGTCCACATAGCTCTGCGCCGACTCCGGTGGCGCATACGTTCCGATGTTCGTCCCATCCAACTGCAACTGCCACGTCTGGCCGGCCTGCTGGCTGCCGTAGATTTTATTCCGCTGGGCGGCGGAGAAGGTGATCTGGTAAATTGCTCCGGTGATCAATCCAAACAACGTTTGTGAAACAGTGCCGGTTCCTTGTAGAAACGCCACCTGGCCACCTTGCGGCGCGTTCGAATTGCCGCTGGTAAAGGCGCTGCCATTGGCGCTGATGCCGGAACCGTTGGATCCTGACTGAGCGGTGAACGTCCAGGTTCCACCGGACGGGTTATATTGATACGCGCCGATGCCCGGCGCCTCGAAGCCAAAGTTCAGAATGTTTCCGGGAGTCGCGCTCACTTCCGAAGAATTGGCGCTCTCGTTGCCGCCGTTTACGGCCGAGACCACACAATAATAGGTCGTGTTGTTGGACAATCCCACGTCGTTATAATTTGTGCCGGTCACACCGCCGGCCGCGATTGTGTAACCATTGCCGCTGATGGTGGAGTGTTTCACATTATAACCGGTCGCATTCGGCACGGCATTCCAACTTAACGTCACCTGTCCGTTGCCCGCAGCCGCCGCCAGACCGGTTGGAGCCGGAAAAACATTCCAGGCAAATTGATAACTGCCCGAACCGACCGTCCACACCACATATGCCTGCGAACCGGCGCCTTGCACATGATCAAATGCCACACCCACCGCGCTGCCGAGCGCCGCGCCATTTTGCCAGATGGTCATGCCACTTTCCTTGATCATCAGATTCGTTACAGTGGTTCCGAGTGTGGACAAGTAGATCGAACCCGTCGAGCCAACGGGAATGGTGACATTGAGCGTTGCCAGGTTGTTGGCGAGGGTCCAATCACTGACAATGGTTCCGCGAACGGAAGCGTAGCTGGCGTTGACCCAAGTGATGCCACCGACGAATGCAGGCTTGATGATCACGCGCTGAAAACCGGGCGCCGTCGGATCCAATTGGATTCCCGCGAGGTCGTGATAGAACCACTCGGTGATGTGGCCAAGCATGAAGTGGTCTTGTGAGCTGCTGGTATTGGCATCCCAAGCCTCGGTCAGGGCAGTGGCTCCCTGATTGAGAATGTAACCGTAACCTGGATTGTTGGTCCCGCAATGGAGATTGAAAACGACATCCGAACGGCCCATGTCCGCCAAGGCCCGCAAAAGATAACGATGACCGATGTCGCCGGCCGTCAAGCCCTTGGAATAAACATTGGCGACAAGCGCCGCCGTCACGGAAGCCTGGTTGGTGGGATTGACGATCCCCAAAGACAGCGGCAGGGATTGCGCGGTTTGGGAGCCGGTGGCGTAATAACCATTGGCCGCCGAATAGTAGGTGTTGTTGAAGGCGGTGGCAATGTTGGTGGCCAGTGAATTGAACTGGCTCGCATCGCCGATCTTGCCAATCTCGGCTGCCGCCTGACCCAGAATCTGCGCGTCCTGATAATAATACGCGTCAGCGGTAAGTGAAATCGGCGTATCCTGCGAATAGCCCGGCGGATTGGGTCCGATATCATACCAGTCGCCCAGTCCACTCGGATAGTTAAGGAAGTTGTTGACCGCCTGATTTTTCAGATAGCCAAAATAGTTTGTCATTGGGGCGTAATAATTACGCAGCAAAGTGTCATCGCCCGTAAAAAGATAATGCTGCCAGGGGACAATGATGACCGAACTGCCCCATTCGGGAGAATCGCGAAATCCGCCGCTGAACACCGGATATTCGGGCGCAATGCTCGGCTGCAAGCCAGCCGCGGTCTGGCTGTCGGCCATATCCTGCATGGTTTTGGAAAACATCTGGCCCACGTCAAATTCATAACGGAGGGAGGGGCCATGCAAGTTGTATTGTTCCAGCCAGCCCAGACGCTCACGATGGGGACAATCGGTCAGGATGCTGATCAGGTTGTTCCGTTGGGCCCAGCGGATGAGAGTGCGGGTGCGGTTGAACAAATCATTTGAGCAGGAGAAGTCGCCCGCATTGGTGGCTGAACTCTGGATCACCACGCCCGACAAGGCATCCACCACCGGCAATTGCGATGAACCGGAGGCGGCGGTCAAAGTGACTTTAAGATAGCGGCCGCCGTGATAGAAGAACCGTGGAAACCAGGTTTCTGATCCGGTGCCGGCCAAGGTATATTGCCAGTAAGCGGTTCCACCGCCGACGGAACCGCGATTTACCGTCCCATCGGAGTTGGTCAATTCCGCCGGGGTGATCCGAATCACGGCACCCGCCTGGCCATGAGCCGTCAGGGTGGGAATCAGGGTGGCGTTCTGGCCAAGATCATAAACACTGGTGCTGCTGGAAATGGTGTTGGTCTGGATTGGCTGCAACGTTTGCGTGGCTACAATGGGCGGAGCCGCGTGGGACTGCCCGCGCAGGGTTCCGCCAGGACCATCGGCGACCACCACCGCCGACCAGGCGGAAGCATTAAATCCAGGTTGATTCCAACCGGCAGGCAGGAGGCGGGCGTCGTAGTCCTCACCGCCATAAACGTGGGAGTAGGTAATGGGTCCAGAAGTAGTAAGCCATTGTGTATCGCTGGGAATGACCTGGCTGGTGCCGTTGGTATAATAGAGATATATCTGCGCAATCACTTTAGGCGGACCGAAGGAGCCGGTGAACTTGGTGTAACGCGAGGTGGCGGGGACATTATACATGCCATTGCCCAGCATCACACCCACGCCATTGTTGCCGTTGGTCAAATACGGAGTGAGGTCAAGCGTATCGTAGAGACAGGTCTTGTCGTATTTAGTCCAACCGGGAGCTATAAGCGCATTGCCCACTTTCG
>OCTA010002439.1_pt1 | contig 16939 bp, 10 predicted proteins | sample 1538991 | NCBI WGS metagenome assembly OCTA01 (sample SAMEA3539302, study PRJEB22396) | soil metagenome | biome: tundra; feature: field; material: soil | place: USA | collected 2010-05 | depth 0.15 m | reverse complement strand
CGAAGTCGTAAGCTTGAGCGTCGGCATGACGGGTTACCACGCGGCAGTCAGCCCGCCGAAGCTAGGTCGTCTGGCGTCCGACCGCACTGGACTGATCTTCGTCATGGAGCCCGGGAAATAGCTCGCAGCTACTGCACCTTGCTTTTCTGCACCCAGCCGCCGAAGCGGAGCGCGAATCTGGGCCATCGCTCTTTCCGATGGAATGGTTACTGGGCTTGCCTGAAGGATCACGCGCCAAGCGGTGCCCCGGCTCGGGCCCCCTGCTCCTCCAACCCTGCACCTGACCGTCCCGCGAGCCCCACCGTAGCCTCACCGTAGTACCTCTGATTCAGATCAGAGGTACTACGGTGAGGCTACGGTGGGGCTATGGAGGTAATGAGCGGGCGGTAGGGGATGCTTCTCCCCCCCTTCCAGCGAAAACAGCGAAAAACTATCTGGCCCACAAGTGCCACAACCGCAGTAGGTTCCACAATCAACCTCGGTTACACATGGGGGCGCTTCGGGTGTGCCACCGGCAAAACTCCGTAGGCGCGGGCAGAACGTAAGCGGCAGAGGTGCGTGCGCCGTATCCCCGCGCCGTGCTGACGCTTGTGCCGGGGCCAGCGGAGGACTAGAATTTTCGCCCTCATGCGTCACCACACTAAACTCTTGGCTTGCGGCCTGGCGATAGCGCTCGCCGGTTTGCCCGCAAAGGCCGAAAGCGCTTTCTATGTCGCAACCAATGGCAGCGACGCCAATCCCGGAACCAGTGGACGCGCATTTCGCACCTTCGAACGCGCGCGTAAGGCAGTGTGGGGCGCCGAACAGACCAAGGCACGCAAGGTCATCGTGCACGGCGGCATCTACGAGTTCTCCAACACGTTCGTCCTTGGCCCGCACGATTCCGGCACTCCAAAGCACCCGGTAATATGGGAAGCGGCTAAGGGCGAAGGCGTGCGCCTTGAAGGCGGACGCAAGTTGCCCGCGTCGGCCTGGCAGCCGGTTGAGGACAGCCCCACTTTGCAGCGGCTCGATGAGGTTGCGCGCCGCAAAGTGCTGAAAGCAGATTTGAAGGCACTCGGCATCAGCACGCCGCCTTTTCCGACCACTTACCACGGCGCCCCTCCCGGTCCGGAGCTTTTTTGCGGCGACCAGCGCATGAAGCTTGCTTGTTGGCCCAACCAGGGCTGGGCGACCATTGCGCGAATCGTCGATTCCGGGTCGCGTCCCCGCGAGGGTGACCAAAGCGGTCGGCCGGGCATCTTCGAGTATGCGAGCGACCGGCCCTCCAGGTGGCGAGCTGCGGATGGTGTCTGGCTTCAGGGTTACTGGTGTTATGACTGGTATGATGAGGTCATTCGAGTGGCGGCCGTGGACCCGGCCACGCACCGGATTACGCTGGCCGCTCCGCACGTCTATAGCCTCATGCAGGGCAATCCCTCACCACGGCGCTACCGCGCCCTGAATGTGCTCGAAGAACTGGATCAGCCAGGGGAGTTTGTCATCGATGCCGCCGCCGGGGTGGTCTTCTTCTGGCCGCCAAACGATGGAGCTGCGCCGGTGACCGTCTCGACTTTGGATGCTCCCATCGTGGCGCTCAAGGACGCCTCGCACGTCGTCCTGCGCGGCTTTGTCGTTGAGTGCGGCCTGGGCAATGGGATCGACATCAGCGGCGGGACCAATTGCGAGATTCAGGCGTGCACCGTGCGCAATCTGCGCCAGACGGGGATTCGCGTGGACGGCGGCTTCGCTCACCGCGTGTGCGACTGCGACATTTATGATACGGGCACCGGCGGCCTGTCCCTGACAGGCGGCGACCGAAAGACGCTTACTCCGGGCCGCCATGAAGCGCTGAACAACCACATCTGGCGTTTCTCCCAGCATCAGCTCACCTCCGCTTACGGCCTGTCGTTGGGCGGCGTGGGCTGCCGGGCCGCACATAACCTGATCCACGATGCGCCGCATCAGGCGGTGTTTATCGGCGGCAACGATCACGTCTTCGAACTCAACGAGGTGCACCACGTCTGCACCGAGACCGACGACTGCGGCGCTCTCTACAAAGGCCGCAATCCTTCCTGCCGCGGCAATGTCATCCGATACAATTACTGGCATGAGATTGGCAGCCCGATGGGGCACGGCAACGCCGCGGTCTATTTCGACGACGGCGACGGCGGGGACCTGGTCCAGGGCAACCTCTTCGTGCGTTGCGGCGAACCGGGGCGCGGCTCCTTTGGAACTGTCTTCTCCCACGGCGGCCATGACATCCGGGCTGAGAACAATATCTTCGTGGACTGCAAACGGGCACTGGGCTCCGCGCCTTGGGACGAGGCCCGCTGGCGCGACGCCCTTAAAGGCGGGCAAGAGTGCTTCTTCCCCGAGAAGCTCCTCAAGGAGGTGGACATCACCAAGCCGCCCTATTTGACGCATTACCCGGAGCTGGTGAATTACATGGACCCGCCGCCCGGCGCGCCGCGGCTCAATCGGGCCAAGCTCAACGTGTTCGTGCGCTGCGGCCAGCTTTCTTCCGGCAACTGGCAGCTCGAGCCCGGCGCTAACTGGTCCACCGATGGCGACCCCGGCTTTGTGAATATGGACAAGACCAACTACCGTCTGCGCCCCGGCGCGGAGGTATTCAAGAAGCTAAAGGACTTTGCGCCCGTTCCGTTTGAGCAAATGGGACTTCAGAGGCGCTGATTTGTCGTTGGGTTGTTGCTTGAAGGCGGCGGGGAAGTCTTTGGGCCGGGGGCAGGGATCAGCGCGTTCCGGATGGGCTCAATCCAGGCGTCGTGGCCAATGTCGTAGAGGATGAAGTCGCTGTCGAACTGCCAATACGCCCAGCTCCAACCGCGTTGTTCGGCGGCCCGCGCTACGCTTGCCAAGTAGCGCGCCCGCGATTCCATCGGGGCCTTGTCATAGGCGCCGAACTCCCCGAGGAAGAGCGGACGGTCGTGTTGTTTGGCCCAGTTGGCGGTCTTGTCGAAATTGCTGTTCAGCACGCGGAGTTCTTTGTCCGTGCCCAGCCAATCGACGCCCAGCTTGTCCTTTCGGCCTGCCCACGCGGCGCCCTGATGCGTGAAATCCATCGGCGTGTAATAGTGGATCGTCACAATGAGATTGCGGTCCGCAACCGGCAGCTCCAGTTCGGTGAGGTGGTCGATGGAGTTCCAGAAACCCGGTCCCACGATGACGGTGCGGGTGGGGTTCTTCTCGCGAATGATGGCCAGCGCTTCGGCAAGGTATTCGTTCCAGAGTGCCGGGGTCAGCTTGCGCGACGGCTCGTTTAGCACTTCAAATAGCACGCTCTCCGGCGCGCCCTGGCAGTGGGCCGAGAGCTGCCGCCAGAAGGCAAGAAACTTCGCCTTGTTTGTAACGGGATCATTGCCGAGCGAATTGTATTCGTGCAGGTCGAGAATCACCCGCAAATCCTGCGCCTGCGCCTGCCGGACAGCCCAGTCGAGCACCTCGAACCAGGACTCGCTCAACGCATAGCCATTCGTCGGATTCATCCGCCGGAAGGGCTGCAGGTTGATGCGCACAGAGTTGAACCCAGCCTCTTTGAGCAGGCGGAAATGCTTGACCTGAAACCGGGCCTGGTCGCGCGAACGCCAGATTGGATCGTAGCCGAGTATGTTCACACCGCGCCCCAGCTTTCGGTTCTGCTCGAAGGCGTTGGCCGCTTTCGGCTGGGCGTGATCAACTGGAGCAGCGAGCATGAGAACCGCGGTCAGCAGCAGCGCTGACCTGCTTAGTGGAAACCGAGACATTCCATTCACGCTGGCAAGGTTACCAAGCCAAGCTGCGTCTTTGAAGGACTGAATGCACGCCCACCCCATCTTGCCCATAAGCGGGTTGCGCCCGCCGGAGCTCGCTCGACTGCTGTCCATCGTCCCTGGATCTGCCCGGCATCGCTGTTCGGATTCCTTTGTGACCGGATTACAATAACGCAGCCTCTTCAGGCTGCGCCAACTCCAACTATGAGAGAACTCTGCCCTGACCTCGCACCCGACCACGGAAACGCAACTGGGGTGTTCACCTGCCTCGAACAAAAAGAGCGGCTTTGTCTAAAGCCGCTCGTTGTATGGGCCACGTGACTCGCCTCCCATCGAGCCAGAATCTGTTGTGCGCGCCCTTCTTACCACCTTCGGCCCGGTTGTATATGGGGTGTTCACCCCATATGGCGGGCGCAGCCTTGAGCAAACTCCCGCCGGCTCATTTGCGCATTGCACTTTCTTTCCCCCTCACCCATAACAGTGGCCGTGTTGGCGAAGGTCTGTTCCGCCGCCGTCAGCGGCATCGAAGCGTATCCGGTCGAGGTTGAAGTCAACGCCGGCTATGGCGATACGCTGCTCATTATTGTTGGCTTGCCTGACGCGGCAGTCAAAGAATCGCGTGACCGGGTGATGACCGCCCTGATTAACTCGGGCTTCAAGTTCACCTTCGGCCGCACCACGATCAATCTGGCGCCGGCGGACGTCAAGAAGGAGGGGCCGAGCTTCGATTTGCCTATCGCCGTCGGAATGGTGGCGGCGAGTGAACAGCTCGAAACCGACCAACTGGACAACTTCGTCATGGTCGGCGAACTCGCGCTGACCGGCGCGTTGCGCCCGGTCAAAGGTGTCCTGCCAATCGCTCTCCGCGCGCGAGCCGAAGGAAGACTTGGCATCCTCGTCCCGCCCGAGAATGCGGCCGAGGCGGCAGTGGTTTCCGGTTTGCAAGTCATCCCCATCCAGAACCTTCGTGAGGCGGTGAGCTTCCTTGAGGGGAAGGTCAAGATATCGCCAACGAAAGTGGACGTCGCCCGGATGTTCGACCAACCGCCGGACGGGGAGCTCGACTTCGCGGACGTGAAGGGACAGGAATCCGTCAAGCGCGCGCTGGAGATTGCCGCGGCCGGCGGCCACAACGTGCTGCTTATCGGTCCCCCGGGCACCGGCAAATCAATGCTGGCGAAACGCCTGCCCACGATCCTGCCGCCCCTCACGCTGGAAGAGGCGCTCGAGACCACGAAGATTCATAGCATCGTCGGGTTGCTTTCGCCAGGCCAGGCGCTGGTGACTCGCCGCCCGTTCCGGGCGCCCCATCACACCGCCAGCGACGCCGGCCTGCTCGGCGGGAGTATGAATCCTGCGCCCGGCGAAATCTCCTTCGCCCACCACGGTGTGCTCTTCCTGGACGAACTGCCCGAGTTCAAGCGCAGCGTCCTGGAGACGATGCGCCAGCCACTGGAGGAAGGCCATGTCACTATTTCGCGCGCCGCCGGCACGATGACCTTCCCCTCCGAGTTCATGCTGGTCGCCGCGATGAACCCGACGCACTTTGGTAGGGTCAGTTGCATAAGATTATGTATGTAAGTCATTATAAATTGGCTATTTACAACTCATATTGGGTTCTCCGCTCTTTTCGATGGAATGCCAAGGCTCCAAGCGCGCCTGCGCCGCTACTCTCAGACTTTGGAGATGCTTTGGGGAGGCTGTGGGGTGGCTCAGGGTAGCCTCGGGGTAGCCTCAGGGTAGCCTCAGGGTGGCTTCGGGGTGCCTACCGGTTGGCTACCAGATGGCCTGAGGGTGGCCTCGGGGTGGCCTCGGGGGCAGCCCGGGACGCTATTCCGCCCGTTCCACCGAAAACAGCGAAGAAGCCATATTGAGGAGGGATAGTTGGCTGGTAACGAAGCAAATTTCGCAAGCCCCGACTGGATGTTCTGATGCGATGGTTTACCGAAGTCGAGAACTGGCCCGAACTGCTCCGCGTATTACCGAGAAACCGCGTGAGAATGTCCTGCACGCGAATTTATGGACAGTACGGGGACTCACTTGCTCTGAGGTAAAAGAACAAACCGTAGGGTGCCGAAGGCTTTCCTGAAACGCCTGACTGTTTACTAGCACGCAGCGTCCGCATAGCCGGCTTCACTTAGCCGTTTTCACCTCGATGACCAGCGTGCCCAATTGCAGCTTGCTGCCATTTTGCAACGCCACCTTCTGCCCGTTGATCTTGTTCTCAAACTCCACCTTGCCGCCGGTAAACGACACCAGCCCAGTGACCGGTAGGAAGCCTTTCTCTTTGGGAAGATATACGTGAGCTTCGGGGGAACAGCCGAGAATCACCGGCTGAGCCCCGAGATTGACTGTCGTGGTCTCGTTGGGCGCCCAATGCACGAGCAAACAGGCCTCGCGCGCGAGTTGTTCCGCCAGGGCGATCATGAGGCCGATGAAGAACCCCAACGACACAGCCCCCAGCAAGCGGCCCGCGAAATCCGCCAGCATCCATGTACCGGCCAAAAACCCGAGACTTCCGACCAATCCGCCAATGGCGCCTCCTGACAGGGCCCGCCAGGTCTTTAGGTTAGGCACGAATAACGTCATGCCCAGCCCCAGAAGCCCCCCCAGAAGCGTCCAAGCCGCAACGCGTCTGGCCACCTCCAGAGAGGCAACGTCCGCCGCGCTCTGAAACAGCAACTGGCCCAATGCGCCGGCGATTAGCCCCGCCCCGATGCTGCCACCCGTTCCCTTCAGCGCTTCCGTCACCCCAAGTAACCGGCGTCTCAGGTAGTAGTTCTGCCCCACGATCAGCGCCAGGGCCACTCCCATCGCCAGCAGAGCGGTCCAGAACCCTACCACTACAACCATCGGCCAGCGCGGCGAAGATGGCGGCAAAGCCACTACCTCGATCGTCAACGTCCCTTCGGTATGCACCGCCGTGTAAGGCGCAGCGGCGGTCGCGATTACACGCGCCGTCTGTTTACCAGGCGGCGCACCTTTGGTAGCATTCGCCAGTATGAGCGCTTCGTCCGCCGAAGGGGCGATCACCGTATCAGCACCCTTCACCTCAGCCAATCCCGTCTCCAGATGGATAGTAACCGGCACCGGGGCAGGGAAGAAGTAACGCCCGATCCGGGCTTTGAAGAAGCTCTGGTTCCTTTGCAGCAGCTGCACAGTGTCGGGGAGCGCAAGCCTGAGCACTGGCTGCGGCGGAGGCGGTTCGATCACGCTCACCGTCATCGGCACTTCGGCATGAATCGTCCCGCGCCCGGTGTCGGCCTGCGCGACCACGCGCACCGGGTGGTTCCCGCGACGCGCCTCGTTCTTCGCCTGAACCCTTAGCAAGGCCTCAGTGTCTCCGCGCGGAATCCGGCTCCCATTGGTTACCAGCCCGTTGGTATTCTGCCCTTCGACCCTGACATCGACCGGTGCGGTGAAAGCTCGCCGGGCAACGCGCACGCGAAATTCATTAGACCCTCCCGGAAGAACGGCGACCATTTCCGGGGCCGAGACTCTAAGGCCAAGCTGCCCAAACCCAGGCCCAACATCAAACTCGCAAACCAAAGACTGAGCCTTTTTCGTGGTCTGGACATCCTCGGCGCCGCGTACCATGAAGTGCCCTTGTCCGTTGTCGCTGATTATCCCATTATACTGCTTCCGCTGGCCGTTGGCCTTCACGTCAACGACATATTTCGTAGGATCGTGGCCGCGATTTGCGAAATGGACAACATATACCTTGTAATGTCCCGGCGGCGCTGCCCCCTTCGGAAAGTAAACATGTTCGACTGGTTCCCGGGAGAACGGTCCGCCCCCCCCCGCGTTCATATCCACGTCGAGCTCACCTCCGGACCGCGCCCGGTGGTGTTCGAAGTAGATCTCTTCGCCGGCAGGCTCAATGACATGGAGATCAAGGTCGTTCACGTTCCACCAAATGAGAGCGATTTCCACGTCCCCGCGCTTGGCTCCCTCCCGTTCAAGGCGCTGCGCAAAATCGCGGCCGGGCGGAGGCGGTTCGGCCGGTGCTTCCACACGGAAGGGTTCAGGTTCGGGTGGTGCCGCGGGCGCCGGCACGGTCCCCTGCTGCTGGACGCCAGGCTTTTCCAACTGGGGCGGTTCTGGCGGCGTCACGATGGACGAAGCCGCAGCGCCGTGCACGGCAAAGGAGTTCGCCCACGGCAGCGCCGCCTTCAGGAGAATCTCCCCGCCCGCCCAGCCGAGCAGACACCCGACAGCCCCCAGCGCTCCAAAAAGCAAGACCTTCTTCATACCCAGTAGGAACTCAGACTCTGCTTTCGGTCCGCTTCACGACTCCCACTATGCCTGGCCACGTGGCCGTGTCAACTCGCTCGATCACTCCCAACAAACTCGCCGGGCGCGTCAAGGCTGGCCCCTCCTGGCCGACTTGAGTCAGCCACTTTGACTTCGATGACCACCGTCCCCATCTGCAACTTGCTGCCGTTTTGCAGCAAATGCTTCTGCCCGCTGACCTTGTTCTCAAACTCCACCTTGCCGCCGGTAAACCATACAAGCCCCGTTACCGGCGGAAAACCCTTCTCCTTCGGGAGGTAGATATGGGCCTCTGACGAACTCCCCAGAATCACCCGCTCCGGCCCCAGATTCACGGTCGTGGTCTCTTTGGGCCCCCAATGTACCAGCAAACAGGCATTGCAGGCGAGTCGCTCCGCCAAGGCAATCATCGACCCGATGAAAAAGCCCAACGACACCGCCCCCAGCAAACGGCCCGCAAAGTCCGCAAGGACGCCCGATCCGGCCAGAAACCCGAAGCCTCCAACGAGCCCTCCCACCGCGCCACCCAACAACGCACGCCAGGTCTTCAGGTTGGGCACAAAGAAAGTCATGCCCAGCCCCAGCAGCCCGCCCAAAAGTGTCCAGGCCGCAACGCGTCTGGCCACCTCCAGCGAGGCAATGTCCGCCGCGCTCTGGAACAGCAACTGGCCCAAGGCGCCGGCGATTAGCCCCGCCCCGATGCTGCCACCCGTTCCCTTCAGCGCTTCCGTCACCCCAAGTAACCGGCGTCTCAGGTAGTAGTTCTGCCCCACGATCAGCGCCAGGGCCACACCCACCGCCAGCATTACCGTCCAGACGCTCACCACCACAACCATCGGCCAACCCGGCGGCACTGGCGGCACAGCCACGACCACGAGCGTCAACCTCCCTTCGGCATGCACCGCCGTGTAAGGCGCAGCGGCGGTCGCGATTACGCGAATCGTCCGTTTGCCAGGCGGCGCGCCTTTGGCGGCATCCACTCGCATAAGCGCTTCCTCGGCCGAGGGGGCGAGGACGGCATTGGTGCTGATTAATTCCGCTGTCCCGGTGTCGAGTTGGACGGTTACTGGCACAGCGGCAAGGAAGAAATAGCGGCCCAGCCGGACTTTGAAGCTGTTACTGCCGGATTGCAGGACCTGGAGTGTATCGGGAAATGCCAGTTTGAGGACCGGCGGGGGCGCGGGCGGTTCCACCACGTTCACGACCATCGACACGTTGGTTTGCGCGGGTCCATGGGCGGTTTCGGCCTGTGCGACCAAGCGTGCCTCGTGCTTTCCAGGAAGCGCCTCGCTCGCGGCCCGGACGGTCATAAAAGTTTCATTGGTGCCTTGCGGGATCAGGCCCGCTTCGAGGGTTAGTCCTCTGATATCACCTTCCAGCTTGAGGCTAACCGGTTCGACGCAATAACCCCGGGCGACGCGCACCCGAAAGACATTGGAACCTCCCGGCACCACTGGCACCGTTTCCGGAGCCGCCAGCCTGAGTTCGGGACGCACGGGGGTTACGTCGAACTCGCACACCAACTGATGCGCCAGGTGGGTGCTGCGCATGGTGAGAGGGCCGCTCTGCCCGTTATTGCTGATCGTGCCGCTATACTGCCGCCGTTGGCCATTGGCTTTCACCTCAACGGAATACGAGGTGGGATCCTGGCCACGATCGACATAGTGGAGCACATACACCTTGTAGTGTCCGAGTGTGGCCGAGCCTTTGGGGAAGAAAACGTGTTCGACCGGTTGCCGGGAATACGGCGAGCTGCCGGTCCCGGAACCCGAGTTCATATCCACGTCGAGCCGCCCTCCGGAGCGCGCCGACTTGTTGCCGAAGTAGATCTCCTCCCCGGCAGGGTCAACGACGTGGAGGTCAAGGTCGTTTATGTTCCCCCAAATCAGGGCGATTTCAACCTCGCCGGAATGAGCTCCCTCGCGTTCAAGCCGCAGGGCAAAGTCGCCGCTGGGCGGGGGCGGGTCCGCCGGCGCTTCCACCTTGAAAGGTTCCGGCGTGGGCGGAGCGGCTGGAGCCGCTACCGCAACCGCTAGCTGCGGCTTGGGCTTGTCCAGTTGCGGCGGTTCCAGGGCAGGCAGGGTAGAAAAGACGCCGATGCCTCTCGCAGCAAAGGACCGCGCCCAAGGCAGAGCCGCTTTCAAAAACAACTCACCACCTGCCCAACCCAGCAAGCACCCCAGCGCCCCCAGCGCTCCAAAAAGCAAGACCTTTCTCATGCGAAGCGAAAACTTCGCTGGCCATCTTGGGCGTGCGAATGATCAAGTGCAAGAGCCAAAAGCCAGATTACCGCCTGATTGGGCATTCCTTGGACGCCGGGCTATGCTGACAGCCGACCCGATGATCTGCGGCAGATTGCCCCTTTCGCCAAACTTTCCTCTTCACTCCGGAGATACCGTATGGCACCATCGGAGCAGTCCTGTGTGTATCACCGGTGCAGCGCCGAGTACATGGGGGCGGTCAAAGAAACAGATTCTATCAGCGGTTGGCCATGGACATCTCATTCTATTGCAGCAACTGTAAAAAGCATCTTCTGGTCCAGGGAGCGGTGGCGGGGATGAAGGTGGCGTGTCCCAGTTGCCAGCAGAGTCTCATCGTGCCTGCCCAGCAAGAACCAAAACCGCTCTTGGTTCCGGCGGCCACGCCAAAGCCTGCGGGAGCGCAAGGACCCAGCGGTCCTTCCCCCGGCGCTCTCGTCCCACGCGCAGCGTCAGTGAACCCGCGGGGTGCCAAAAGCAAATCCTTATTAGTCGCTCTACTGGGTGTTGGGTTGGTGATCGTGCTGATGGCCGTGGCTTTGTTCGCGCGAAAAGCAAAAGTGCCGCCGCTCGAGGCGCAACCTCCGACGGTAGTCCCATTCCCGGCCCCAGCCGCATCGCTGCCCCGCTTGAGGCTCGCGGTGACGCGACCTCACTACGACGACATGGGGCGTTTGCTGGAGCAGATGGGCGACGGCTACAAGTACGACACCATCTCGGACGAGGATCTCGAGAACGTAGAACGCATTCAGGACTACGACGTTATTTTCTGGACCTGCGACGGCGTGCCGCCTTCCTGGGTAGGCTCTGAGAAGGGCGAAAAGGGAAAGCGCCCGGGGACTTTCGTCGTCGAAATTAAACCCGAGGTCGTTGACCGCCTCCGGCGCAGCCTTGGAGCGTTCCTGGGCAACGGCCACACGCTCTACGCCTCGGATTGGCGTTTCACCGTGTTGATGACGGTATTCCCGGAACTGGCCGATTACCGAACCGCAGGTGAGGGTCAGGCCCAGACCGTGACAGCAAAGACGGTCGATCCAGGGCTTCGCGAGGTTATCGGCCCCGAGATCAAATTGAACTTCGACCTCCCCGGCTGGTACGCTGCCGCCATGACGGGCCCCGGGGCGACCGTGTATCTCCGAGGCCAGTACCAGAAGATGGATGGCGGATCGGCTGAGGCACCCCTCCTCGTCAAAGTGCCGCGCCATGACGGGACGATCATCTTCACTTCATTCCATAACGAGAAGAACAACACCGAGGATGAAATGAAGATTCTCCAGTATCTGGTATTCTCGGCAGTGACGGCGAGGCAGGTAGGGCAGGTTTCTCAAGCGCTCATCAAAGATGGCTTCTCCCCTGCACGCACGACCTTGTATGGGGCGCCTGCGGCCAACGCCTCGAAGCGGACGACCTACCACCACGATCGCGAGGGACCGTTGCGCTTCGTCCTCGCTTTCGAGCGGGCCGGCGGACGGCTTAAGATGGACATCGCCGGCCCCGCTGGGCCGCACCTGGTTCGCGAGGGTGACTCGACCCTGACGATCGAGGTCCCTCGGGCGGCGCCCGGTGACTGGATTGCCACCATCACGGCTTTGAAAGTGCCCTATGAGAATTTCCCGTTCACGCTGACTATCGGTGAACGGTGATGAGTTGCCTCGGGGTAGGATTTAAGCAAGAGACATTAGTAATTCCACCTAAGAACGACAGTTCTAGGCGAAGGCCCGGACCTGGATCTCAATCTTTCCGATCTTGATCCGGCTCCCGCTTTTCAGGACTGTCTTCTTTCCCGTCGGCACGTCCCAATACTCGATCTTGCCCTGCTCCAACGTCACCTTGGCCGCATGCTGCGGCAGGCCCGAAACGTAAATGTGATCGTCCCCTCCGCCGATGTAAACCGGCTGCGGCCCGAGGCTCACCGACGTCACCTCCTTCGGTGCCCAAGTCACCTCGAGTACTGCTTCGCGGAACAGCAGTTCAACTACCACCATCGCCAGACCCAAGGCACCACCCAGGAGCCCCACCCCCAGCATTCGCCCCATCAACTGCGGCAGCAGCGCGCAACCCATAATGAACCCGTACCCGCCCAGGACGCCACCCACGCCGCCTGCCAGGGTGCCCCGGCTGGCGTTCAGGTTCGGAATCACCCTCGAAAGCCGCCACCCGATTAACGCCCCCGCTATTCCCCAACACGCAGGTCGCAGAAGAAAATGTTGCAACTGCATTGATTCCATCTGGATGCTGAACACCAGTTGTGCCACTCCTCCGGCCAGCGCGCCCGCGAGGATGCCGGATAGAGCCGCCTTTCCCAATAGCCGCCACGGAATCCCGGGCTTTCGGCTGTAAATCTCAACCGCCCAGAACAAGCCGGTCGAGAGGACCGCGCCAAACACACCTGCCCACAACGCAACTTCAACCACCATGCTCAGCACTGCACCCGGTTTGCCCACGCCAACCAACTCCTCCGCTGCCAAGGCACCGAGCGCGCCCGACGCAAAGCCCAATCCACCGAATAACAGATAGCGATTATTTCTCATAACAAAAACGATATTCACCCGCAAAGGAGTCCCTCAAGTGACCCGCGCTTCAAGCATTTTCTGTTTGCCAGTCCCGCCTAAATTTCATACTCGTGGTTGATGTGTGAAAAGGACAGTCGTTTATGCCTGCCAAATCTGCCATAGATCTAGCGGTTGAATTCGCCGAAAATCCTGAACCACGGTGCGCATGTTTGCTGTTGCTGGACACTTCCGGGTCCATGGAAGGCGCCCCGATCGAAGCTTTGCACCAGGGGTTGCGCGCCTTCAAGAACGACCTGGCGGATGATGCGTCCGCCTCCCGCAGGGTGGAAGTCGCGGTAGTGACTTTCGATGACACGGTGAACGTCGTGCAGGAATTCGTGACCGCCGACCTGTTCGAGGCGCCGGTCTTCACGGCGGGAGGGCATACGTGCATGGCCCAGGCGCTCATGGATGCCTTAGATCTCATCCAATCCCGCAAGGCACAGTATCTGGCCAACGGCATTTCCTATTACCGGCCCTGGATATTTATGATCACCGATGGCGAGCCTGACCCAGAGGTAGAGTCCGAGGAGTTCATTCGGAACGTGGCGGAGCGATTGCGCGCCGAGGAAGAAGGCAAGAAGGTCGTATTTTACGCCGTGGGGGTAGAAGGTGCGAACATGAAGCGGTTGGAACAAATTTCGGTTCGCCCGCCGGTCAAGCTGGTGGGGTTGAATTTCCAGAGCATGTTTCTCTGGTTGTCCAAGAGCATGGAAACCGTCGTCCAGGGCTCGGCGGAGGAGCAAATAGCGCTGCCGCCGCCCGAATCTGCGACTTCTTCAACGGATGTCCAAACGGGTGCCTAAACTAAACCGGCCGGCTTGGCGAGTTAAGGCCGCCTCGGTTCCTGGCACCAGCCATCGGAAAGTGGGCACCTGCTGTCAGGATCATAATTGCTGGCGGGTCACCAGCAACGGCACGCTCATCGCGGCCGTTGCCGACGGGGCCGGTACAGCTCCCTGGGGAGCAGAGGGCGCCGTGCTGGCAAGCACGACGGCAGTGGCGACCCTAGAGGCCCTCATTGCCGATCAGGATGCGAATGGGATTGACTGGAGCCGGGTGCTCCAGGACTCCCTGGGCGAGGCTCGCAAGCGGTTGCAGAACGAGGCCATCATGCTTGGGGTGGACGCGCTTGATTTGGCTACCACACTGATCCTCGTAGCCGCGACTCCAAACCTGGTGGCGGCGGTTCAGGTTGGCGATGGCGCCTGCGTGGCGGCCAACGTTGACGGGGCCATGGTCGCGCTGGCAGCGCCGCAGCAGGGCGAGTATCTCAATGAGACGGTCTTCCTGGTTTCTGAACGTTATCAGGCCGCCCTGCAAAAAACCCTCTGGCCGGATCGTATCGCCCACCTGGCCATCTTCTCCGACGGCCTCCAAATGCTGGCCATGAAAATGCCAGGTAACACTCCGCATGCGCCGTTTTTTGCGCCCTTGTGGGGCTTCGCCGACGAGGAAATGGAGCCTGAGGTTGCAGAGGTCGAGATGAACGCATTCCTGCTTTCGCCCCGGGTTGCGGGCCGTGCCGACGACGATCTTACTCTGGTGCTGGCCAGCTTGGTCCCGCCGCCGAAAAAAGCGCGGGCTTGAGCATGGAACTGACGTTAGAACAGCGCGGTAAGTCCATCACGCTGATCGAAACGCAGGTTTTGGGCGCCGGCGGGCAAGCGCGGGTCTTTCCCGTTGAAGCGCATCCCGAATGGGCGGCCAAGGTTTATCACAAACCGGACTTCCGGTATGCCACCAAATTGGCGGTGATGGTGGCTGATCCGCCCGAGGATCCGATGGCCGCACGAGGACATGCCTCCATTGCCTGGCCGCTTGACCTGCTGGTGGACTCCGCGGGGACCGTGGTGGGGTTCCTCATGCCCCGAGTCAGTGGCACCCGGCCGATCATTGACTACTTCAATCCCAAGACCCGCCGCAAGACCTGTCCGGGGTTTAACTATTTCTATCTGGTGCGCACGGCGCGCAACCTGGCGGCGGCGCTGCACGCCATCCATTCGCGGGGGTATGTGGTGGGGGACGTCAATGACTCCAACATCTTGGTCAGCCCGACGGCGTTAGTGACGCTGGTGGATACGGACTCGTTTCAGGTGTACGATCACGGGAGTGGGGAGTGTTACCGTTGTCCCGTGGGGCGGTTGGAGTACAGTGCGCCGGAGGTGCTAGCGCGGGTGGGCCAAGGGTTAAGCTACGCTTCGATGGATCGGGCGCCGGAACAGGATCTATTCGGTTTGGCGGTGTTGCTGTTTCAGTTATTGATGGAGGGGACGCATCCGTTTGCGGGGGTGTACAAGGGCCGTTCGGATGCGCCGACCTGCTCGGAGCGGATTCTGGCGGGGCATTTTGCGTATTATCAAGGGAGGGAGGTGCCGTATCAACCTGCGCCGCTGGCGCCGCCCTTCGAGCTGTTGCATCCGTTGCTGCAGCAGGCTTTTCTGGAGTGTTTTGTTGAGGGGCAGAAGCAGCCCGGGGCGCGGCCCGATGCGCTGGCATGGGTGCGGTTGTTGGATCAAGTAGGTGGCGAAGTGATTTACTGCGGAGCCCACAGCCAGCATGTCTATTGGCCGCATCTGAAGATCTGTCCCTGGTGTGCACGGGCAGCCAGGCTGGGAGGGCGGGATCCGTTTCCTGCGCTGGCTTCGGCTCCGCCGCCCAGTGCAGTCGAGGCACCCGTGGCTTCCGGGGCTGTCGCCAAGCCATCGCCATCCGGTCCTCGCCAGTCATCGGCTTCACTCGCGCAGCGGCAACAGGAAGAGAGACGGCGACAGGAAGAAGCCCGGGTGGCCGCGGAGCAGGCGCGGTTGGCGGCCGCAGCGAGGCTTATAAGCCTTGCGGAGAAACGGATTCCGCAAAGTTGGCAGGAACGAAAATTCGTCAACGTCCTGCGTCTCTTGGATGAATTGCACAAACTGCATCACAATGCCTCGGGCGAGGCTGAGGCCCGGCAGGGGGCGACTCAAGCCGTCCAGGAGGCTCGGGAAATCACAGAAAAAGCGGAGCAGTTACTCGCAGGTGGCCAGCACTCTGCGGCGCAGGTGGAATTCCAGAAAGCCTTGCAGGTCTGCGCGGACTACGAAGCCGCGACGCAGGGTTGCAAACTAGTCCAGGATAAACTTCGGAAGCGGAGATGGGAGGTACTGGCGTGGGCAGTGGGTATTCTGGCGGTCGTGGTGGTATGCGCAGCGGGGTGGTATTGGGGCATTCAGGTGCCTGCGCAGGAGCGGGCGAGACGGGAACAGAAGTCGTGGGAGCAGTCGGCGGCCGAGTATAATCGCTTGGCGGAGGATGCTGCTGCCGTTGCGTTGTTGGACTACAGTGGAGGAGATGCCTGGTTAAAGGTGAAGGAGTTCGCAGCCGCAGGGAAGAAAGCAGTGCGCACCCGCGAGGGAACTTTGGCCTATCAGGAGACCGCCAAGTTCTGGCCGGCCGCATACGAAGAGGCAGAGAGCGCCGCAAGAGAATCTGCCCAGAAAGGCAACGCTTTTGCGGCCGTGCTGATCCCGGTGGCCTACGCGAAGAAGCGAAACTGGCGCGATTTTACAAAATGGGCCAGTCTGCGAGACCAACTGCTCAAGGATTACAAGTCGGAGTGGCAAGAAAAGTATGCTGCGGAATTCCAAAGGGAACAGGCGTTGGCAAATCAGAATGTGCCGTTTCATATGACCATGGTTGGCGTCCTTTATTGGAATGGCGTTGGTGTAAAAACAGATTTGGGTGCGGCGTTGAAGTGGTTTCGCAAGGCGGCGGAGGCAGGGGATGCACGGGGCCAAGCCAACCTCGGCCTGATGTACGAGAACGGCAATGGTGTGGCGAAGGACTACGCTGAAGCGGTCAAGTGGTATCGCAAGGCGGCGGAGGCGGGGGATGCACAGGGCCAGGCCAACCTCGGCGTGATGTATGACAACGGCCAGGGCGTGGCGAAGGACTACGTTGAAGCGGTCAAGTGGTTTCGCAAGGCGGCGGAGGCAGGGGATGCATTCGGCCAGTGTGGGCTCGGCTTGATGTATGACAAGAATGGCGCTTAGATAAGACCTAAGACCCTCTTGCCCAGCCGCTTACGTCGTGGCGGGTTCGGCACCGTTGCGAACAGAACTTGGCGCGA
>OCTA010002438.1_pt1 | contig 16941 bp, 10 predicted proteins | sample 1538991 | NCBI WGS metagenome assembly OCTA01 (sample SAMEA3539302, study PRJEB22396) | soil metagenome | biome: tundra; feature: field; material: soil | place: USA | collected 2010-05 | depth 0.15 m | reverse complement strand
GCACGGTCCATCCTCCGGCAGTTCGCGATTGCCTCAAGTGTCACGATCCGCACACTTCCGACAACAAGAACCAGCTGCTGAAGCCAACTTCGGGTGGGGCAAACGAGAACCTCTGCCTGACCTGCCACACGAAAGGACTGAATGTTCCTGAGAAAGGCAGCCGTCACGCGGCGTTGGACATGGGTTGCGAGACTTGCCACGTAACTCACAAGGTCGGCGAGAAGGGCAAGATCGAATTCGATTATCACCTGACCAAGGCGACTCCGGCGCTGTGCCTCGATTGCCACGATCCCAAGGACGCCGGCTTGATCAAGGCGCACCAAGGGCAACCGTTCGCCACCGCCAATTGCGTGCAGTGCCACGATCCGCACCAGTCGTCGCAGCCCAAGCTGATGCAGGCGTTCACGCACCCGCCCTTCGCGGGTGGGGGCTGCGATACCTGTCACGCGCCCGCCAAAGACGGCAAGGTGGTGCTGACCCAGAGCGACACCAGGGCCCTGTGCGTGACTTGTCACAGCGAGCAGGCAGAGAAGATCGAGAAGGCGAAAGTGCAACATCCGGGCGCGCAGGGCGAATGCATCGCCTGCCACAATCCGCACGCCGGAGCAACGCCGGGCTTCCTGCAACCTGATCCGGTTAACGCATGTCTCACCTGCCACAGTGAACAAGCGGAGCAGATGAAGAAGGCGCACCTGCATCAACCGGTATTCGGCCAAGGCTGTGCGACTTGCCACGAGCCGCATGGCGGAGACAACGAGCATCTGCTGAGGACCAAGACCACAGACGCGCTCTGCCTGGAGTGTCACGGACCCGATTCGCAGCCCAAAAAACTAGAGGCGGAGCACCTGTACACCATCTTCAACGGATCCGTGAAGCTGCCCGAGGATTACTTCACCAAGAACAGAGTTGTCGTGCTGCCGGTGAAGTACGGCCGCGGGCACCCGGTCGCCGGGCACCCCATCACGGATGTCACCGACCCTGGGAACACAGGCAAGATCCTACAGAAGATCAACTGCATGACCTGTCACCAGCCACATTCATCGGCGCAGCCCGACCTGCTGGTGAAAGACCAGGCCAACAACATAATGTTCTGCGCCACTTGTCACAAGAATATGAACAGCCGGTGAGGACATGACGAGGAGAGATGTCACCATGTTGAACGATCAAAGCAATCCGGCCCGCACATATCAGGCGACGACAGCCCTAGTGCTGCTGTTCGCGTTTGCGCTGGCTTTTCCCATCGGCGCATTTGCCGGCCAGAAGAAGGCCGACAAGAAAGCACCGGTGACGCCGAAGGTCATCGATTATTCCTACATCGTGTGGCCCAATCCACCGGCCATCCCGCGTATCCGCTATCTCAACTGGTATGCCTCCGACAAGCAGAAGCGCAACGGGGAGGGCGAGGTCCAGAAGAAGTCGGCCTGGATGGACCGGCTGGCGGGGACCCAGACCAAGGACGACGTCTTCACGCTGCCCTTCTCGCTGCTACAGCCCAACGGGCTGGCGGTGGATTCCCAAGGTCGCATCTACACCGCCGATTACAAGGTAGGGGCAATTTTCATCTTCAACCCAGAGACCAAAGAGGTCGAACTGCTGAAGCACAAACAACATGCCAGCTTCAATCACATCATCGGGCTGGCCATGGACGACAATGACCGGCTCTTCGTTTCTGATTCCGAGTTGCGGCACGTGCTGGTGTTTGACGCCGAGCACAAAGCGCAAGACGTGATCTCCGACGGCATGGTTCAGCCTGGCAACATGACCATTGATACCCAGAACCGCTTGCTGTACGTCTCCGATATTCAGCTCGACCAGGTGCTGGTCTATGACGCCGACTCCTTTAAGCTGCTGCGGAAGATCGGCACCACCGGCCACAAGCATGAGCTCACCACACCGGGAGACTTGGCCAAGCCGACCGGTTTGGCGGTGGACGGCGACGGCAACCTGTACGTCTGCGATACGTTGAATAACCGTATCGAGATCTTCGATGCCGACGGTGTGTTTATCCGGGAATACGGCAAGAACGGTGACGGACCGGGCTATTTCGCGCGCCCCAAGGGCGTCGCCATCGACAGCGACGGCCACATCTGGGTTGCCGACGGCGTGCAAGACAGGGTGCAGGTGTTTAACAAAGAGTGGCAACTCTTGATCGTCTTTGGCGGCCATGGCTTGCTGCCGGGCCAGTTCTCGGGCCTGATGAACATCACCAGCGACCTCAAACGGAACCGCATGATTACATCGGAGATCTACCCCGGCCGGGTGCAGGAATTCCGCTATATCACCGACGCCGAAGCCGAACAGTTGCGCAAAGAGCGCGAGCAGTTACGCGCCGGCACTGGCGCTAAACCCTCGGCAGCTCCCGTACCGGCAGCCGCAGCGGCGGTACCTCCGGCCGAACTCAAGCCGACCAAATGAGCTTGTGAACTTTGTACCAGGCACGGAGGCTGCTGAAGGCGCATATTCGGGTAGTGCGGCGCCTTAGCGCCATGTAAGCGTGCTCCAGTCCGGGTAGCGCCGCGTAACCGTGCCCCAGTTCGGGTAGTACGGCGCTTCAGCGCCGTGTAACTGGATTCCTAATCGGGCGAGGCTTTAGCCTCGCGGTACTTATGTCCAGGACCTATTTCATCACCGCATCGGCCTACATGCACCAGAACCTGTTCCAACGAACCGAAACGGCCGGTTTGCTGCTGATCACGCTCTTTCGGTATCGCGATGCCGGTGAATTTCTCGTCCACGAATTCGTCGTCATGCCCAACCACATTCACCTGCTATTGTCGGTCGATGACGACCATGCAATCGGCCGGTCCGTGCAGATGATCAAGGGCGGCTTTTCGTTCGCGATGGGGAGGGCTGGCCTGAAGTTGAAGACGGTCTGGCAGCCGAGTTATTACGAACATCGGGTGCGAGACATGGAGGAATATGGTCGAATGCGGACGTACATTCACGATAATCCAGTGCGGCGAGCGTTGGTAAGTAAGCCAGAGGAGTACCCATATTCGTCCGCGAGCACAGCGTGGCATCTGGACGAGGTACCCGGGAGGCTAAAGCCTGGGAATCAAGAGGCGGCGCTAACGCGGGCCTGAAGGCCCGCACTACCCGATCACGCACTACCCGAGGCCAGCGCTCATTGTTGCAAAATTCAACACCTAAGTCCTGCTCTTCCCTTAACATGCAACAGTGCGGGATTTGACCATGCAGCCAGCCAAGGTGGCTCTTTTCACCCAGCACTTGGGGCCACCCTCACTTCACAGCAAGCGGACGCCACGCGAGTAAGCTACTTCGAATCATTGGCTTACAGTGAAATCCCGATCTTGTTTGCTTGCGGCCAGTAACTTGCATTTACCAATGCAGGAGGCAAGTGGTGGGCAAGACTAGCCGCTCCCTGCTAAGGCCTAAGCCTCTGAGAATTACAAAATGAATGTACTGGTACAAAATCTCTGGAGGTCTCATTTCATGAAGAAAGCGATTCTACTAACCATGTTCGTTCTGGCCTTCGCAGGGTTAATGATGGCGCAGAACTGGTCGTCGCCGGTTGACGTACTCGGCGCGCACAACAACTACGGCCGCGGCTGCGCGGGCTGCCACCAGCCACACAGCGGCGCTTTCGGTTCCGGCCACACGGTAACAAAGGGCAACGACACCGGTGACTATGCTCTGTGGGGCCAGGACGCCAGCCCACTGTACGGGGCATCCATTGCCTTCGGCGATGGCGGAAAATACGTGGAAGTTCTGCCCGGCAGCATCATCTCCAATGGCACCAATGACGCTGAAATCGGCGGCATCCTGCTCTGCCTGAGCTGCCACGACGGCAACGTTACCGCCACCAACATGATGACCAATCAGCTTTATGAGCAAAAGATCGGTCTTCTTACCAATCCGACTTACGGTCCCAACCCGATCCCGACCCTGCTCGGCAAGGATGGCACCACCGCCGGCAACTACCAGAACGATCACCCGGTGGGCACCAATGCCACCATGGTCAGCCACGGCGTTCCGATGCAGGGCGCTGGCGAGGGCATAGTATGGGCCAATGGTGTGTTCTCGGTCACCCCGGGCTCGAACTATGACAAGTTCACGGCCGACTACGGCTGGCCGGCGCTGGCCCCCGGAAAATGGAGCAATCCGTACGGCACTAACAGCGCGGGCCTGCCCTTTGCCACCTGCACCACCTGCCATGACCAGCATGTGATGACGGTTTACACCTCGAGCACAAGCAGCCAGATCCAGAAGGACGGCGGCGGCAAGTACTATGCCAAGCTGTTCTTCATCAACGGTCCCTACAACCCCAACGTTGTGATCACCGATGGAAAGAGCGCGCCTTCCACGACGCAGTTCTGCCGTCAGTGCCACTTCGGCGAGGCCAACGAGGCCAACAACACCTTCACCATCGGCACGACCTTCCAGTAAGGTCAGGCCTGAGTGAATTTGGGGGGAAGGCCACCTTCCCCCTTTTTTTACGGACAAAAGAAGCAGTAAGCGAGGAATTATGAAGTACAAAGCTCTTATCTGCGCATTCCTGGTTGTGAGCTTCATCAGCGCCACGGCCCAAGTGGCTTCGCATCAGCCGAGCACGATGGCCAAAGCAACGCCGGCGCAACCCAGGCCAAACAGCGTGACGCCGCAGGTAGTCGACAAACCGGTGGCGAAGGTCAATGGCGCCGTGCTGACCGATCGCGATCTGCTGCGCGAGATGTACTCCATCTTCCCCTACGCCCAGCAGCACAATGGTGGCTTTCCCAAGGCGCAGGAAGCATCCATCCGGCAGGGCGCGCTGGAGATGATCATTTTCGAGGAACTGGTGTATCAGGAAGCGCTCCGCCGCAAAATCGTCATACCGGCGCAGCAGATAAAAAAAGGGGAAGCTGAATTCCAGCGGCAATTCGGCTCGGCGGACAAATATCAGGAGTTTCTGAAAGCCGAGATGCAAGGCAATCCGGAATTGGTGCGGCAGAAGATTCGCCGCTCGATGATGATTGAGCAGGTGTTGAAGACTGACGTGGGCGACAAGGCGGTGGTCTCGGCGGCGGAAGCCAGGGACTATTACAACCAGCACCCGCAGCGCTTCCAGTTGCCAGAGTCGTTCGACATCCAGACCATCTCCATCCTCCCGCCGGCTGGCGCGGACCCCAGCAAGCTGAGCGCGCAACAACAGAAGGAAGTTCGCAAGCGCGCCGACGAGGCCCTGCGACAGGCGAAAACCACTAAGACCTTCCAGGATTTCGGACTGCTGGCCGAGAAGATCTCCGAAGATGACTTCAGGGTAAACATGGGCGTCCACAAGATGGTCAAGCCCGAAGACCTGCCGCCGGAAGCGCGAAAAGCGCTGGCGACGATGCAGCCAGGAGCGATCACCGGCCTGATCCAGGTGGAGGGCGCGTACACCATTATCCGGCTGACCTCCCATGATCCGGCCCGAAAAGTGAGCTTCGAACAGGCCAAGAAGTCTCTCCAGGATGAGTTGCAAAAAGCAAAATATGAGCGCTTGCGCTCCAACCTGGCCAAACAGTTGCGCGCCAAAGCAAAAATCGAAGTGGTGTAGCGGCTGGTCGCTATTCGCCAGAAGTCTTAGGGCTTCAGTCCCTGCAAGACAGGGCTGAAGCCCTATTCTTTGTTAGTCCGTATTCGGCACGACTAAAGCAGGCTGCTGAAAAAGTCGATGTTCGGGTAGTGCGGCGCTTCAGCGCCGCGTGAAGAGCTGACGAGGTCTCGGCCTTTAGGCCCGGGGACCTGGTCCGATATCGCTAATATGTGCGTGTTTAGCGGTTTTCTCGAAGCGAGGTACCTCAGCGGCTAAAGCCGGTTCTCATAGATCACTGCAACGCGGGCCTGAAGGCCCGCACTACCCGAGCAGATTTCAGACTTTTTCAGCGGCCTGTAAAGTCGTGCCCTGAAAGCACGGCTAAAGACCAACAAAACTCTCTCCCACTGAACTTAAAGCCATCCCAGGAAAGCTGTTGTGGCATTCACCCCTGCCTGTGGGCGATATGCCGCATAGGATTCCATGAAGGTCTCCGATTGCCTGACTAAGCTCTTGAGAACAAACCACTAATCTGACCACGGAAGCGGGGTGATTTGGCAAGGTGGGTGCTCTCTATGGAGGTAGTGCCGGAAGGATAGATGTGGTGAACAGATTTGCCATCGGCTCGATTTGGTTTCTGATGCTGGGAATGACGCTGTCCGCGCCTGCCCAGATCAAGCTTGGCGATGACGTCGAGATGAAAGGCGGCGGTCTGCTGACGATGGGATACAACGCCGCCTATGGCGACCAGATCCAGTCAAACCACGGCCTGGACGTTGGGTTGGATACAAATTTCTCCGGCTACTACTACAGTCCCAACTTCCTGAACTTCGATATTGTCCCTTACTACAACCAGTCGCACGCCAACTCCGAGTACCAGTCACTAAGCAATGCCAGCGGGGTCACAGCGGATGCCAATTTCTTCACCGGCAGCCACTTTCCGGGGTCGGTGAGCTACCGCTACGACTACAACAGCACCGGGACGTTTGGTTTAGTAGGAGTGCCAAACTTTACCGAGAAAGGCACGGGCCAGGGCTTTGCCATCAACTGGAGCGCGCTGTTTCCGGACTGGCCCACGCTGTCGGTAGGTTATTCGCAGGGCAGCGGCAGCGGGAACCTCTACGGTACCAACCTGACCACCCAGTCTGACAACCGGACCTTGAACCTGCGGTCGTCTTATACCTTGGCCGGCTTTCGGCTGAGTGCCTTCTACGACCATCTGGACCAGCACACGACCCTGCCGCTCTTTCTGGGCGCCGCGGAAGCGAACTCCAACGGCCAAGGCCAGGATTTCGGTCTTGCATCTTCGCACAAGCTGCCGTGGAATGGGCAGTTCTATGCCAATTACAGCCGCTCTTCCTTTTCGAGCGAATATCTGGATCAGCTGCAGAGCCAAAATAGTACAACGAGCTACACCACCGACAACGAGACGGCAGGCGTCAACTTTCATCCGGTGAAGAAACTGACCCTGTCTGCCAGCGAGTCCCTTACCAACAATCTTTCCGGTTATTTGCTGCAAGGCATCATCAACAACGGGTTTGTGCCCCCTCCCATTAACCTGGGATCGGGTTCGCGCTCCATTACCATGGGCGGGAGCGCTAGCTACCAGTTCACGGACAACCTCGGCGGCTCGGCCCAGGCGACCTACTACAACCAGCATTATTTCGGTACCACCTACACCGGAACCTACCTAAGCGGCACGGTAAACTACAACAAGCGGCTGCTGAACACGTTCACATTTTCGGCGTCGGTGGTGGACAGCTCCAATGGGCTGGGCAACAATGCGATGGGGTTCATCGGCAACCTCAATGCATTCCACCGGATAGGAGCGTGGGAGCTGTCGGGCGCCGCCAGCTACGCGCAAAATGTGCAGTCACTGCTGATCACCTACACGACTTCGTCGTACAGCTACAGCGCCAACCTGCACCGGCGCTTCAGCAACCGGATCCAATGGACGGGCGCGTTCAGCGGAAGCCACAGCGGGCTGACCAACCAGGCGGGCACGGCAAACAGCAGCGAAGGTCTCTCGACCTCGCTGGCCTACAAATGGGTTAGCGCCAGTGCACTTTACTCCAAAAGCAGCGGTAACTCGCTGCTGACCGGCGCCGGCCTGGTGCCGTTGCCGCCGGTGCCGGGAGAGTTCAACCCCGCCCTGGTGATGTTCTCCGGTCACTCCTACGGCGGAAACCTCTCCGCAACGCCGCTGCGCAGGCTGTCACTGGCCGTCACCTACAATCGCGCGTTCAGCGACACCCTGGCAAGTACGATCGCCTCGCGGAACGATCTGGAGCTGATAGATTTCCAGATGCGCTATCGGCTGCGTAGAATCGGGTTGATGGCGGGGTACACGCAGTTCAACCAGGGCATCAGTGCAGCGGGCGCGCTGCCGGGATCCGTGACCTCGTACTACTTTGGGGTATCCAGATGGTTCGACTTCTTCTAACGGGAACGAGGACGGAAACTCTGCGCAAAAAAACTACGGTCATCCTCATCACGATGCTGCTGGCCAGCCCCGTCTGGGGTTCCAGGGAGCGGAAGGAAGTTCCCGCGCAACCCGGTCCTCCCGACCTTCTGATGGATGGCGGGCGCAGGCTTTCGTTTGAACGAAGCTTCAGCCTGCAACGCGAGGTGAAACCAAAGCGCAGCTTCTGGACCAAGCTGGTGGACGTGGTCGCCGGCGAACCGGACTTTCATTACCTGGTGAATCCCTACAGCATCACGACCGATTCGCGAGGGCGTGTCATCATTAGCGATCCTGGGGCGGACGGCGTCCACATCTTCGATTTCGCCCAGCAGAAGTACAAGTTCCTGACGCGAAGAGACAAAGATAAAGACCCCATGCTGCTGCCGCAATGTGTAGCGGTGGATGCGCACGACAACATCTACGTGACGGATTCAGAGGCGGGCAAAATTTTTGTCTTTGATGCGAGCGGCAAGTATCAGCGCGCCATCGGAAGCCTGAAGGGTGGCGAGGGATTGTTCAAGCGCCCTACCGGTATTGCAGTGGACTCGGCGGCTCAGCGCATTTATGTGACCGATACTTTGCGCGACAAGATCTACATGATGGATATGCAGGGCAGCGTTCTGCAGTTCATCGGCAAGAGGGGTACGGGCGACGGCGAGTTTAACTTTCCAACGGAATTACGCCTGAATGGGAACGACCTCGTCGTGGTCGACGCCATGAACTTTCGGGTGCAGGTACTGAGCCGGTCGGGTGAGTTTCGTTACTCCATCGGGAAGGTTGGCGATGGCGTGGGAGCGATGTTTCGGCCGAAAGGAATTGGTTTCGACTCGGAAGGGCACCTCTATGTCGTCGATGGCCTATGGGGGGTAGTGCAGGTGTTCGACAACCAGGGACGGCTGCTGTATTACTTCGGCGACAAGGGTACCGGGCTTGGCCAGTTTCAACTGCCGGCGGGGCTTCACATTGACAGCAGCGACCGGATCTACGTGGTGGACTCGTTCAACCGCCGCGTGCAAGTCTTTCATTACTATGGCCAGGGTAAGCAGGCCGATGGGATCAAGCAGTGAAGTACTTTGTATTGGTGACCTCTCTCGTGTTGCTGGCGCAGAGCCTGGCGCCGGCGCAGGCTCCCGCGGACGTAATGGGCATGCACAATCTGTCGCCGGGAAGCGGTTCGCTGGTAACTGCACAGGGTAGTCTTGGGTGTACGTTCTGCCATGCTCCGCATAGCGGCATCGGAGGTAACTCCCCGCTATGGAACCAGACGCTTTCAAAAGCGGCCTACAATCCGTACAACAGTTCCACCTATCACGAGAAAGGGAATACGCAACCGACTCTGGGAGTAACTAGCAGTCTGTGTTTGAGCTGCCACGATGGCACAGTAGCGGTGGGACAGTCAGCGGTTTATGGCAAGATTCCTACGACTGGGCAGATGGCCGATTACGACTCTTTTGGCACAAGCCTAACCGGGTCGCACCCGTTTAGTCTCGTGCTGCCGCTCAAAGATGCGTCGAACCTGGTGGCATCGCTGGTATCGCAGGGCAAAACTAACGATCCGACTGGGGCTGTGAAGCTGGTCAAAGGGAACATCGAGTGCACCAGCTGCCACAGTCCGCACGTGCAGGGGCTGGACAGGGTGGCGCAGAAGTTCCTGGTGCGCGACAGTTCAGCGGGGCAGATGTGTCTTGCCTGTCACGATCCCAATCGGGTAATGCAAGGACAGGTTAACCCGCTTGCGGGATGGACCAACAGCATTCATCAGACGGCCACCAACCAGGTCTCACCCGATGCGCACGTCGGTTCGTACGGCACGGTAGCATTGAATGCATGCACGTCCTGCCACACCGACCACAATGGCACATCCCCAGCCAGGCTGCTGAGGTCTGCCACGCCGCCGGTGCCCACCATGGATCCTGCGACGCAAGACTGTATGACCTGTCACAACGGAGGCACTTTAGTTTATCCGGCAGCGCCGAACATCATGGCCGAGTATGCCAAGACTTCGCATCTGCTGCCGGCGGGAAACAACGGACACGACGCTGCCGAACCTGGAGTGCTGATCAACAACCGGCACGCCACCTGCGTGGATTGCCACAACGCTCACGCTTCTAACCCGGAGGTCACCTTCACCGCTCCGCCGGCGATTCGGCCTCCACAGGCCGGCGCCACCGGGATAAGCGCAACCGACGGCGTCACTGTGCTGATACCTGCGGTAAACCAATACGAAACCTGCCTGCGGTGTCACGGCACCGGAGCAGGTAAACAGAGATTGATGATCTATGGGTACTCACCCATACGGGCGGTTTCTGCCCCCGATCCGCTGAATGTGATTCCAGAATTCAGTTCGACGGCCACCTCCAGCCACCCGGTCATGCATGACCGCACCAGCAACCTGCCACAGCCCAGTCTTCTGTTGAATATGCTCAACCAGAATGGCACGGCCTCGCCTCGCGCCATGGGTAGCCGCCTCTTCTGCACGGATTGTCACAACAGCGATGACACCCGCGAGTTCGGCGGGAATGGACCGAACGGTCCGCATGGCTCCCTGAACTCCCACATTTTGGAGCGCAACTACCAGTTCAGCCAGGCGGCGACGCCAGGTGGGCTGGTAACCAATCTGTTCCCCAATCCTAACCTGAGCCCAACCGGCCCCTATGCCATGTGTGGCAAGTGCCATGATCTGACCAATGTATTGTCGAACGCCAGCTTCAACCAGCACTTCCGGCATGTGTCTACCGACGGCTTCACTTGCTCGACTTGCCACACAGCCCATGGAATGGGTTCGAACTCGGGCACAATCTCGGGAGAGCGGCTGGTGAATTTCGACATTAATGTCGTGGGACAGAACAATGGCGCACCCATCGGCTATAACCGCGGCAGCAGTACCTGCACGCTGACTTGTCACCAGGTTGCTCATAATCAGAATGGAACCGTGACCAGAACTGGTTCTCCCGGTACGAAAGGTATCCGAGGGCCTAGGAGATAGGTCGATTTTGGGGACGGCGGCAGGATTTCACGTTGCAGGGTCCGTTCCCACGGGCTGATTGATTTTCAGGGTTACCCGTTTCAGGTACGCCCGCAGGAAAACGGATGAGCACCGTCCTCGAAACCCCGCGTATTGCCGGAGTCAGGCAGTTATCGCCTGCCCATTCGCTTTGGCGGATTGCGACTTGTGCACTGCTTTTCAGCGTTGGTGCGATCTACGAGGCCAGGCATCTCGGCTCCCTCAGTTCGATCTCTAACAGCAACTTCTGGTGGCACCTGCGTACCGGTCTTTGGATCCTGCAGAACCATGCCGTACCTCATGCTGGTATCTACTCGCAGTCAGCCCATCTCCCCTGGATCGCTACCAGCTGGCTGTATGACTCGCTACTCGCTGTCGCCTATAAGGTTTTCGATCTGCGCGTTGCGCCTCTCCTGCTGGCGGGCTTGCGGGTCTCGCTGGCGGTGCTGACGTTTCTGCTGGCTGGGGGATTGCGTGGAAAGTTCTGGATGGCGGTCCTGCTCTCGGGGCTGGCGCAGTATCTACTGACCGACGCCGGGCCCGGACCCGGTTATGCCACTGTCCTCTTTTTTGCCATTGAGCTGCTGCTGATCTTTGAAGTTCGCCGTTCAGGCCGTCCCAAGCGTTTATTCTGGCTGCCGGCGTTGTTTCTGTTATGGGCGAACACCGACATCCAGTTCGTTTATGGAATCCTGCTGCTTGGGCTTTTTCTGGCTGCGTTGCTGATTGAGCAATCCAGCAAGCAATTTGCTGGCACGTCCCCAGTTCGGCAAAGTCTCGCCATAACCACCGGCCTGGTTGGGATTTCTTTGCTCGCGACGATAATCACGCCGTATTTCTATCGCTCCTACGGCGTCTTTTTCGCCAGTGCTACCAGCGCCGCGAATCGCTATCTGTTCGACTATCACGCAATGAGCTTTCGCCGGCCGCAGGACTATCTGCTCCTATTGCTCACTATGGCAGCATTTCTGGCACTGGGACTGCGCCGCTCGCACGATATTTTCCAGATCACGCTGCTGGTCGGCTGCGCCATGCTTTCCTTCCATTTGCAGCGCGATGGATGGCTGGCAGTCATGGTGTCGATTGCAATACTTGGCGACACCACCTGGGCCGCTGGCGCCACTGCGGAAGCAGAATTTCAGAAATCTTGGACGTTGCCACGGTCCATCACGGCCGCCCTTGTGATCGCGGTTGTACTTTTTGCCGCCACGGTCCTGATTCCCCGCGACCGGCAAGCGCTTCTGGAACGAATGCAAGTCAACTATCCGGTGCGTGCTGCTGATTATGTTCGCGACCACCATCTCCCCCAGCCACTTTTTAATCCTTCGCAGTGGGGCGGCTTTCTGATGTGGTATCTACCCGACTACCCGGTGGCTATTGATGGCCGGGCTGAACTCTATAACGACGACCAGAATATCCAGTACGCCAGGTTCCTGCAGTCTCAGATTCCATACAGCACCTACGCTCCGATAAGCCGGGCGCGCACCATTCTGCTGGAGAAGGACTCGATCAAGGCGCAGGTGCTCAGCCGTATGCCGGGATACCAGGTGGTGTATTCCGACCACGTGGCTACCGTGCTGTTGCGGAAAGAAATGGAGCAATAGGGCGCGCCGATGACTGAAGTCTTGATTCATGCCCCCGATACCGAACCGGTGCCCACCGCAATACCCGGCAAGAAAGCCGCTGCCAGCAACTGGTGGAAGATCGGAGACGTAACTGTACTTCTGGTCTATGTGTGCATAACCACCTTCACGCTCCAGTATCACGAGAAATGGGCCGACGAAGCGCAAGCCTGGCTGCTGGCCCGCGACCTCGACCTGAAGACCCTATGGTTCCACGAACTGCGCTATGAAGGCCATCCCGGCCTATGGCACACGATTTTGTGGTTTGCGCAGCGTGTTTTTCATGCTCCGTACAGCGCAATCGGCTACATAGGCTTGGCATTTGCGATCGCCGGGGTAGCGGTGCTGATCTTCAAGGCGCCGTTTCCACGCATCGTCCGTTGGCCACTGGCGTTCACGTATTTCTTGGTTTACCAGTACGCCGTGATCGCGCGACCCTATAATCTCTTGCCACTGCTCTGCTTTACGGCGGCGATCTTCTTCAAAGATAGGAAACATCCCGAGCGGCTGACTCTCATACTCATCCTACTAGCTATGCTGACGTTTCACGGCACTATCATTGCTGGCTGCCTCGGCGCAGCCTACTTGCTCGAGGCGTACAAATGTTGGCCTCAGTTTGAAGAACGGCTTCGGCACAAATATGTTTTCTGTATCGGACTTATGGTTGCCTTATGCGTGTTTCTCTTCTTCATATTAAAGTTGCCGCCAGACGCAAGTTTCTTTGCAGTAAGTGACCTAGTCAAGCAGCTTCAACCGACCCATCTTACAAAAATCATCGCAGTCACGTCGGGCGCTTTTCTAGACTTCATAGTACCGTCGGCCTTGTTTGTTGCGTTATCCCTTATTTGGTGCATCTCGCGCCGGCAATATCTGTCGTTTCTTCTGCCGGTAGCTTCGCTGATTGTGTTCTATAGTTTGGTCCACGGTTTTGCTCACCACCATGGAACCGTTTTTATTGCCGCGGTGACTGGTCTCTGGATAGCATGGCCGACCGAGAATGAGCAGGAATCATTCGGCCGCCGGGAGCAGATGTACCTGCGAGCTATGGTTGGACTGCTGTTGGTTCTATGCGTCGTGAACATCTGGGATGCGGTCGTCGTCATCCAACGGGAATATAAGTTCCCCTACAGCGGCGCCGAGGATGCTGCCAATTACCTCAAAGCCGTAGGTGCCGATCAGAGGCCGATCTTTGGTTATATGTTTGGAATGAATGCCGTTCAGGCGTATTTTGACCACAATATTCTTGCCAATAGGGCTTATACGTATTCTCATCTGGCAATCTCGTCCGCTACCGAAATCTTGAATGTAGCTGAAATTGAGAGGGTCAAGCCGGGGTACATCATTGTATCGGCAGGTGTTAGACAAGAAGATCTTCAGCCACTCTTGGACTCTGTACATCAGCCGCTTGTTTCCGACGGTTACACCCTGGTGCATATCTCTGACGGCTATATGTTCGCCAAGCGCGCCGTCTATGAGCGGGAAGTGTATTTCATTTTTGCTCGTACCCGTCCCTAGCGCCTTACAAACACCACCGCAATTGAGTCTTGATATACCAGCTTGAAACGAGGATCGACGGTCAGCACTTTGGCGAGCGGGACCGCCGACTCAAGCAGCACCACGCCAGCATCATTCAGGTAAGGATCGCTGGTGTAGGAGTCGTCCGCGTTCTCGGAATGGTAGAAGAGTTTGTCGAGGTCGTCCCCGTACAGGTCATTGCGGCCGTCGATGGCAACTGGGTAGTCGGGCATATACCACATCAGGAAGCCGCCCCAGTTGAGGTTGTTGTACAAAGGCCCCGGCGGGGGATTGCGACGCAAAAAGTTGACTGCATCCACCGGGTAGTTTGCGCTGATCATGCCATCGAGGCTGCGCTCGGAGAAGTTGGTTCCGCGAGAGAATAGGAACAACAAAACCAGCACAGCAGCCGCTACCCCTGAAAGCTCCAGGCCGCTATCGGGCTTATCACGCTGTTCCTCCGATGCCGGAAAGTCGGCAATGCAGGCTGCTGCAGGAATGCAGATGAACCAGGCGTCGCGCATGGTGCGATAAGCGACCACGCTGCACGCCGTCAGCATGGCCAGCTTGAACAGATCGATCTTTCTGCGCCAGCCCACCGCGAAGAAAGCGAAAGCTGTCAGCATCAGCTCGGCATAGTGACTGTAGCCGCGAAAGCTCAGCGGTTGCAGCTCAATGATGATTGTGTAGGTGAACTTCGCCTTCGAGTACTCATAGACCGCCTGATAAGGATGGTAGAGATTCGGCCCGAGAAGCGTGGCCAGTACACTGGCGGCAAAAATCGCCAGTAGTTTTCCTAGTGGCAGCGTAGGCGGCAGCAGAAAACTCGGCGCGATGCCAAAGTACGCGGCCATTCGCTGCGCTACATTCACACCTACCAGGAGGACAATCAGGAATAACCCGTAAATGAATTGAATGTGGAGATTGGCCCAGACCACAAAAATCAGGGGAAGCCAGTAAAGCAGTTCCACGCGCCCCGAGCGGTTAGCCTCGAGGACAAGGGTCAAGACAACGCAAAAGAACACGACCGAAAAAAAGAAGGGCCGCGGCATCCCGTTAAACAGGAATGCGGAACAGACCACGGCTGCCAGCGCGAGGGCCACCCAGAAACGGCCGGAGAGACGGCGCAGCATCCAATAGACGGCGTAGGCGATGGCGATGGTCAACAAGGTCCCGAAAACGCCGACTCCGAGCAGGCCGAACCAGCGGTAGGCCCAGGACAGCAAGACTTCGTAGCCCCAGCTATAGGCTACCCAGGGACGAGTGGCCGCGGTGCGGGAGAGAATTCCGGTATGCGGCACCGCGCGGTTGGCGAGGATCCAGTCCCCAACCTTCAGATGCCACCAGATGTCGAGGTCAAGAACACAGTACTTGAGATGGAAGCTAATGCCGCCAATGGCCGCGAGGAACCCGGCCAGGCCGAGCAACTGCAGCGGCCGGAAACGTAGCAGTGCGCGCAGCTCCTGCAGGGCGCTCATCTTTCAGAACTCGACGGGGACGCCATAGATCCGCGGTTACCATTAATTTCGTGAGTAGTGTCGCTCAACTACTCAGTCACCTGTAGCGGGATTTCCTGCGCTCTCGCCAGCTCTAGCCGCAGCCCGCTCGACTGCTCGCCGATACTTCCGGCCTCGTGATATTCGGCATCCTGGTTCACCGCCCACACGTCGTACAGGTTGCGGCCGGCAAGAATGTTTTTGGCCGCAAGCATAGCGGTCATCATAGCGTGGTCCTGGTTGTTGTATTTGTGCATTCCATTGCGACCCACCAGATGAAGGTTCTCGCAGTGCTCTTCCAGGGCCTGTCGCACGTTGCCGACGTGGGTCTGGTATTCATCGTCGTACACCGGATATGCCTTTCGCTGGCGAATAACGCACCCGTCAACCACGTCCTCCGCCGATCCCAATCCGATCTGCTGAATTTCCTTCTTCGCCAGGGCCAGCAACTTGTCGTCGGATGAGCTCCAAAGGTCATCGCCTTCGAAACAGAAGTACTCCAGCCCGTAGCAGCAGAAACCGGGATCAGGAACCATCTCCGGAGACCACGATTTGTAATTCTGCACCCGGCCGACTTTGACTGACGAATCGTGAATGTAAATCCAGTTGTCGGTGAAGCGGTCTTTATCGCGCAGGATGAGCCCTACGGTCAGGAAGTCACGATAACGCAACGACCGCGCGGCCTTAATCGCCGCCGGTGGAAGCGGCGGTTCAATCTGCAAAACTAACTCTCGTATCGGCATCGACGACACCAGATGTTCGCACTCAAACTGCTCGATTGCCCCGTCGGCGGTACGGGCAGTGATGATCCAATGCTTGGTATGAGAGTTGAACCGGCAACCCGCGACCTTGCGGCCGAGAAGTACCTCGCCACCCAAGGCGCGAACCTTGTCTGCGCAAGCTTCCCACATCATTCCAGGTCCCTGCTTCGGATAGCGGAAGGTGTCGATCAAGGTCTTGACCACGTTCTTGCGGTCCTTGGGTTTTCGCTGTGGCAGCAATGCGTGCTTAATTGCCGACGCGAGCGAAAGTCCCTTGATGCGCTGCGCTGCCCAATCGGCGGAAATCTCTTTGCAGCTCATGCCCCACACTTTTTCGGTATAGGTCTTGAAGAAGATCCGGAAAAGCCTTTCGCCAAACTGGTTGACCACCCAGTCCTCGAATGTCTTGGGGTTGGGCGTGGGGTGAAGGCGCGCCGCCGCAAACGACGCCAGGCATCGAATGGATTCGATGAGCCCCAGTTTCGTCAGCGCTTCAATGGCCTTCAGAGGGTAGCTGTAGAACTGCCCGTTGTAGAAGATGCGCGATGACCGTGGTCTTTC
>OCTA010002437.1_pt1 | contig 16945 bp, 16 predicted proteins | sample 1538991 | NCBI WGS metagenome assembly OCTA01 (sample SAMEA3539302, study PRJEB22396) | soil metagenome | biome: tundra; feature: field; material: soil | place: USA | collected 2010-05 | depth 0.15 m | reverse complement strand
AGTGCACGTGGCTGCCGAGGCCGGGCGGCAGGCCGTAGCCGACGACCTCGACCACCCCGCCGAGGGTATCCCCGTCCTTGCGGGCCGCGTCGATCTCCTCCCGCATCGCCTCGCTCGCCGCGCTGTCCAGGCAGCGCACCGGGTCAGCGTCCACCCGCAGCCCGTCCTGAGGGCCTGGTAGCACTCCTTCGGGTGCGCACACCGCACCGATAGACACCACATGACTCACCACTTCTATCCCCAACGATTGGCGCAGGTACTGCCGTGCGAACTCACCGAGTGCTACCCGGGCGGCTGTCTCGCGCGCGCTCGCGCGTTCCAGGACCGGACGCGCGTCCTCGTGCCCGTACTTCTGCATTCCGGCCAGGTCGGCGTGCCCTGGCCGGGGGCGGGTCAGCGGGGCGTTGCGGGCCACGTCGGCCAGATCTTCCGGCGGCACCGGGTCGGCCGACATCACCGTCTCCCACTTGGGCCATTCGGTATTGGCGACCCGGATAGCGACCGGGCCGCCAAGCGTGCGGCCGTGCCGGACCCCGCCGGTGATCTCGACCTCGTCCTGCTCGAATTTCATCCGGGCGCCGCGGCCATACCCGGCCCGCCTGCGCGCCAGCGCGGCGGCGAGATCGGCCGTGGTGACCTCCACCCCCGCGGGAAGACCCTCGTAGATCGCGACGAGCGCGCGCCCGTGTGACTCTCCTGCGGTCAGCCAGCGAAGCATGGTGCAGATCCTCCCATGCTGGCGATGCCGCTGGGCGGGCGCGCAACCAGCCGCGCGATCATGGCCGACCCCGCGTCTGGACAGCCTCGACGACCGCCACTTCCACGCCGCGGCGGAACCTGCCGCCGGTGGCGGCCATGAGGCGGGTCACGGCCCGCCGGACCGCCGCTCCGGCCTGCGCCGCATCACACCCCGCCGCCAGCGTCACCTGGAGCGCGAGGTCGCTGTCGTCGCCCGGGCGGGCCAGCATCCCGCCGGTGATCAGCGGCTCGCTGGCCACCGCCGCTTCGGCTGCGGCCTGGACGTCTGGGTCCTCATAAGGCAGCGGAACCTTCCTGCCTTCCGCCAGGGCGGCCAGCCGGGCACCGTCCAGGGCGAGGGGCACCGGCCCGGCGACGTCGATGACGACCGCACTGGCCTCCTGGGCGGCCTGTGTGGCGGCCTCCCAGACCCGGTCCGCGGGGACCGGGACCGGGCGGGCGTCCCGCCGCCACCGGGTGAGCGAGTCCAGGCAGGTGAACGCCGGCACAGCGACCCTGCCATCGCGGCCGACCAGCGTCGGCAGCGCCATCTCGCTGACCTTCTCCCCGGTCCCGCTTACTCCGGCCGCCCCCAGCGGGTCGGCGGCCTGATCGGCCCGGTTGACACCCGCGGTCTGCCCCGTCCAATCCCGTCGATGTGACATCGGGTGTGCTCTTTGCCGTTCGATGTCACATCGACGGCCAACCGGGCCGGCCCCATCAGCCTCTGCAGCCTCGTGGGCCGCATTAGCCTCGCCGGCTTCGTCGGCCGCGTCGGCTAGGACGGCGACGACCGGCACCAGCAGCCGAGAGCCGGCCAGCGCCGTCAGGACGGCGTGCTCGCTGCCCGCACCGGCCGCGTAGGCCGCCAGCGCCGCTGCCACCACCGGATCCGCGGCGCCCTCGTCGCTTGGCCGCTGCCGGCCGTCCACGCTGCGCTCAGGCACAGCTCAACCCTAGGCGGCCCGGCCCGCCGCTCGATCCGCCGCCCAGCCGACCGGCGCGGGCTCGGCCGAAGCAGTTGAGGGGGAAATCGCCGTATGAGAGTCTTTCGATCAGCAGCCATCACCGACCCCAGGGGAGCGCGATCCACGCGGAACAGCTGACGAGGACAATCGAGCCAGGCACGCCGATGCAGAAGGTGATACCGCCCCGGCTCGTTGAGCCGTACCTGAACGGGCAGCGATCGGTGATCGCCGGATATGTCTACCGGGTGTGGGACTGCGGCTTTCGCGATCCGGCTGTCTTCTACGATGTCCTCGGTCTCGGTTACGTTGGCTCGGAGTTCTCTGATGGAATGCCAGAGATCTTCGTTATGCGGTGGCGTGCCCTGGATATGGGAACCTCTCTGGTCCCGCCCACGGCGGAGAACGATGTGGGCCCCCGTAGCGCCATTCCCGAGTTCTACACGCTTCCGGTGCCGGTCCCGGTAGGCGCGGAGATCTACCGCATCACGTCCGAGGGCGAGGAGTTCATCGCCCAGTACGACGGGCAAGTGTGGCTGCATCCCGCCAGGCGGCTCTGAGCCATGCGCTTCCGGCTGATGGCGAGCTATCGCGGCGCGCCGTACGAGGTGGGGCTTGGCCCCGCGGAGTCCGACGTGGTCCTGTTCGCGGCGTTGCCGCCGCCGGAGGAACTCGGCTTCGAGCCGGCGCCCGGACACTGGCGCAAGAAGGTCAGCCGGGCGGAAGTCGACGCCCTGTGGGAGTCCAGGCCGGTCGGCATCTTCCGCAGTGAACCCTGCCTGGTCCTTGACGACCTGAGTGACCGGCTGCACATCACCTACCTGGGCACCGACGCTCGGCGGGCCCGCGATCTTGGCTACTGGCAGGTGGACCGGGGCGTGTTCGAGTTGCTGGCGCCGCGCGATGAGGTAAGCGGGCTCACCGAGGAGAAGGTGGAGCAGCCCCTGCACTGGGCCCAGCCGCCTGCCGAGACCCCGCCAGTGCCGTCCTACCCATATGGAACGGCGCCTTGGCGCGCTCTGCCGGAAACCGAACTCGCACCCGCGGGCGGGAACTCGGGCGCCGGTGATCCTGGCCATTACACCGGCGTGGCGCTGCAGCCAGGCGGACCGTGGAATGGGGCCGGCTACCCCGGCAACGGGACCGGCCATCCCGGCAACGGGACCGGCTACCCCGGCAACGGGACCGGCTACTCCGGCCAGGCCACCGGATGGGGCGAGCCGCTGGACATACCCGACACGCGGAACGGCTTCCTGCCCGCTCCTGATGCCCGCACGCCAGCGCCAGACCCGGGGACGGGGCGACGGGGCCGCGCTCGCGAGCCTGGTGGGCGGTCGGGGCGCCGACAGCGGGTGCCGACCCGGTCAATCTTCTCCGAGCTCGCCGATCTCGCGGCGATCCCGCGCGCCGCCTACGCCCTCGAGCATGAGGCTGACGGCGCGATGTGCCTGATCCGGACCCCTGAAGGGTTCGAGGTCTTCAGCGCGGCCGATGGCGCCAGGCACGAGGTGCGCACCTTCGGCGATGAGGAGGCGGCGTATTTCTACCTGTTCGGGGTGCTCGCCGCGGAGGCCGTGCGCAGCGGCTCACTCGGCCCGCCCGGCTAAGTTCCCGTTCTCATGACCGCTTCGGCCGCAGGCTCAGGACGGCCTCGACTTCGGAGACGGCGACGGGCAGGCTGGGCAGGAACTGGACAGCGTCGGGGATCCGGTTGAGGTCCCATCCCGGACCACCGACGAAGACCTTCGGGCGACTGGGATGATCACGCAGTTCGGCCAGCGGAGCGGGATTGCCGGTGGTGGGGATCTGCGACCAGAGGAGAACCACGGCCGGGTGACTGCGCCAGATCGCCTCGGCCAGCGCGCGGCGAGGGACCCGGGCACCGAGCATCCGGGTGGCGACGCCCTCTTCGGCCAGGGCGGCCGCCAGCACATGCAGGGACAGGGTGTGCTGTTCCTCCTCGGCGCAGGACAGCAGCACCGGGGGGTGCTGGGCTGGGCGGGACAGCGCCGCCGAGGCTTCAGCCAGGACGTCGCACGCGGCGGCCGCCAGGACGTGCTCGACATCGATGAGGCTTCCCGTCCTAAGCTGCTGATCACTTATCCCCGCAATCAGCGGGATAAGGAGGTCCTCCCAGGTATCGATGACGCCGTCGCAGGCCACCGCGACGCGGATGATCTCCACGATCAGGCGAGCGTCCAGAGCCATCGACGCGGCGGCTAGCTCCCGGACCGGTGCCGAGGCTCCCGGGATGGCCAGATCCCGGGCCACCGAGGCATAGCCAGGCGACGAACGGGAGGCCAGCGAGGCCGGGTGGCCGCCGTCCGCCTCCGCCGCCGGGTGGCCGCCGTCCGCCTCCGCCGCCGGGTGCTCGGCGAGGACCATCCGCGCGGCTTCGCGGGGCGGCAGGCCGCCGGAGATGAGGCTGCGCATCCGCGCCAGGTACGCGACCTCCTCGGCCGTGTAGAGCACATGCCCGCTCTCGCTGCGCTGCCCGACTGCGATGCCGTAGCGGCGGCTCCAGGAGCGCAGCGTCGAAGGAGCGAGCCTTAGGCGGCGCGCCACCACATCCGCGGGCAGCGCGGACTCATCTGCCATGCAATACCCCCGACACCCCAGGCTACCTGGGAAATCGCCACGAAGAGTATGCGCGTGCTAACGCTATGAGGCGCGATGTCTCGCCGCCCGCCGCACCCGGGGCCGCCTGCACAGACGCGCTCGCCGTGGTTACAAGGGAGAAAGTGGATCATTCTGAAGGATCCGGCGTACTGCCGCCGGGCAGATCTTGTGGACTCCTTGCGGCTTAAGAAACTTCGCCCGTATGGGCCGCCGGGACGGCTATGGTGCAGTAGCCGGCGGGGCTGACGGTCCCCCGCTCCCCAAGCAGCCCCGCCGGCACTATGCTCCGGTTGGCAATGACACAATCGCTGCAGCGTGACCGGCCCGGGGCCGACGCGAATGGGACTGGAAACGCAGGCAGGCTAATAATGGTTCCACTCACCGGCTCACAGCATGAGATCTTCGCGGGCGATTACCGGGCTACGGTTACCGAACTCGGCGCCGGGCTGCGGGCCCTGCATTACCTTGGCCGGCCGCTCATCGGGGAATACCCCCCGGATGTTCTGCCGCCCGGCGCATCTGGCCAGCTCCTCGCTCCGTGGCCGAACCGCGTGGACGGCGGCCGCTACGCCATCGACGGCACCGGGTACCAGCTGGACCTGAGCGAGCCTGCCAACCTCAACGCCATCCATGGGCTGACCCGCTGGGCCAGCTGGGAGGTCGCGACGCGCACCTCTGAGTCTGTCGTCCTGCGGCACGTCCTGCTCGGCCGCCCGGGATACCCGTTCTGCCTGGATATCGACGCTCAGTACCTGCTGGCCGCGGACAACGGCCTGCAGGTCAGCATCACCGCGCGCAACTCGGGTTCGACACCCGCGCCGTACGGCACCGGGTCGCACCCGTACCTGGCCGCAGGCACGACCGCCATCGACGACTGCGAGCTGACTCTGCCCGGCGGCCTGTGGCTGCCGACCGACGAGCGGGGCATCCCGTCCGGACCCGTGGAAGACGTGGCGGGCACCCGGTTTGACTTCCGTGAATCCCGGCCCATCGCCGCGGCGCGCATCGATCACGCCTTTACCGGACTGACCCGCGACGCGAGCGGCCGGGCCTGGGCCCGCCTGGGCAACGGGGGAACTCAGGTGGCACTCTGGGCAGGCCCGGGCTACCAGTGGCTGCAGGTGTTCACCGGCGACACGCTGGACCCCGTGCACCGCCGCAGAGGGCTCGCCGTCGAGCCGATGACCTGCCCCCCCAACGCCTTCGCTTCCGGGGTGGACTTGCTCATGCTCGAGCCGGGCGACAGCGTGACGCACACATGGGGAATCCAGGTGACCGTGGCAGGCTGAGGGCTCCGTGCTGAGGGCTCCGTGCTGAGATCATCATGCGCTCAGCTGGCGGTCGGCTCGGCGGCCGCGACGATCGCGGCGATACGGGCCAGGTCCTCCGGCGTGTCGACATCGTCGGGGCGGCCGGTGTCCGCGCACTCCACCAGGGTCACCAGGTCCGGGTGGGCGCGCAGGAACGGCCGTGCTCCGACGTCCCCCGCGGCCAGCGCGATCGCCGCTGGCCAGTGCTCGCGGGCCAGCAGGACCGGGTTACGCGGCTGGCCGTAGTAGGCCGCGACAGCCACCCGTGCCCCGGCCCGGTACGCGGCGATCAGCCGCCGCACCGAACCGGGCCCGATCAGCGGCTGGTCCACCAGCCCGACAACCGCCGCGTCGCAGCTGGCCGGGACCGAGCCCAGGCCGACGGCCAGCGAGGATCCCATGCCGCTCCGCCAGTCCGGGTTATGCACGATGACTACGCCGAGCAGGTCAACGACGGCCGCGCCGGTCACCGCGACCACCGGGGCCGCGCCGCCGTCACGCAGCGTCGCGACGCCCCTATCGACCAGCCGTACCCCGCCCAGCTCCACCAGTGCCTTGGGACGGCCGAGCCTGCTGCCCTCCCCCGCAGCGAGCAGCACCCCGGCGACGCGTGTCTTCACGGTCACCAAGGGTAGAGCCTTCAGCCGTGATGAATCCGCCCGGAGGTCGCGGTCAGCGGCTGCCCGGAACCACCCCAGCGGAGCTGGATGAGCTCGGCCGCGACCGACACCGCGGTCTCCTCGGGCGTCCTGGCTCCCAGGTCAAGCCCTATCGGGGAGCGCAGCCGGCCGAGTTCCGCAGTGGAGAGCCCGGCCTCGCGCAGCCGGGCCAGCCGGTCCTCGTGGGTGCGCCTGCTGCCCATGGCCCCGATGTAGCCGGCCGGCGTGCGCAGCGCGACCTCGAGCAGCGGCACGTCGAACTTGGGATCGTGAGTGAGCACGCAGATCACCGTCCGCTCGTCCACCGGCGTGCCGGCCAGGTACCGGTGCGGCCAGTCGACCACGACCTCGTCCGCCTCGGGAAACCGGGCCGGGGTCGCGAAGATCTGCCGGGCGTCGCAGACTGTGACCCGGTAGCCGAGGAATTTGCCGGCCCGGGCCACGGCCGCGGCGAAGTCAATGGCGCCGAACACCAGCATCCGTGGCGGCGGCGCAAACGAGTGCACGAACACGGCGAGGTCGTCTCCGCGCCGCTCACCGTGCGCGCCGTAGCGGCGGACACCGGTCAGTCCCTGGGCCAGCATGCCCCGCACGTCATCGTCGACGGCCTGATCGAGCCGGTCCCCGGCCCCCAGGGTCCCGCTGGCGCCGGACCGGCCGGCCGCGTTCGGCGCGGTGGTGGCCCAGATCACCCGGCGCGCCCCGACCCGGCCTGGACCCTCAATGACCGTAGCAACGGCCACCGGCTCCCCCGCCGCGATGCCAGCCGCCACGTCGCCGAACTCCGGAAAGACCACGGCGTCCACCGGCTCGACGAAGATATGCAGGATCCCGCCGCAGGTCAGGCCGACAGCGAACGCATCGTCGTCGCTCACGCCGTAGGTCTGCAAGACCGGCTGCCCGGTCTCGCACACCTCGCGCGCCACCTCGTAAACGGCGCCTTCCACGCAGCCTCCGGAGACGCTGCCGGTGACCTCACCATCCGCGGATACCGCGAGTGCGGCGCCGGGCTCCCTGGGTGCGCTGCGGAACGTGCGCACCACGGTGGCCAGGCCGAACGTCTCGCCGCTGTCCCACCACTTCGTTATGGGGTCCAGGATGTCTCGCACGACCTTGTCACCTCGGAACGTCTCACCCAGCTCGGGGCCCCGGGGGCGAGCCGCCGGCCGGTGACCGCGGAACTCGGCCAGGGCCGGAACTTCCCCCGGAGATACCTATAGATTACGTTCACGCCACTCCGGGACGCCATGGCGAGCATGCCCGGCCCGAACTGGGCGGGCCCGCCCGGCCCGCCCAACATGAATTGACGGTCTTTGTTAGGTTAGCCTAAGCTTCGTTCCCCGGACCGGAAGACCCAGCCCAGAACCCCTAACCGCACAGTGCCGCTAACACACAGTGCCGATGGCCAGGAGGCGTTACTTGAGGCTGAAGCGACGGGGAGCCGTTCCGGCCTTCGCCGCCGCGGCGCTCGCCTGCGGCCTGGTCGCCGGGTGCGGCGGATCGTCACCGGGGGCGGGCGGCCAATCGATCACCCTCTACAGCGGCCAGCATCCGCAGACCACGGACATGCTCGTCACCGCGTTCGAGAAGCAGACCGGCATCACCGTCAACGTGCGCAGCGACGACGAGGATGTGCTCGCGGACCAGATCGTGACCGAGGGCTCCCACTCGCCCGCCGACGTCATCTACACGGAGAACTCCCCCGCTCTCGAGTACCTCCAGGACAAAGGCCTGCTGGAACCGGCCCAGGCGGCCACCCTGGCGGCCACGCCGGCCAGGTATGACTCGCCGCAGGGCGACTGGGTAGGCGTGTCCGCCCGGGTGAGCGTGCTTGTCTACAACCCCAGCCTGATCGCCCGCGGCAAGCTGCCCAGCTCGGTCATGCAGCTGGCGGACTCCCAGTACCAGGGCAAGCTGGCCCTGGCCGCCGGGGAGACGGACTTCCAGCCGATCGTCACGTCCGTGCTGCGCGCCCACGGGAAAGCGGCCACGCTGCGATGGCTGGCTGGGCTGAAGGCGAATGCCGCCGGGCACCTCTACCCGGACAACGAGACGACTACCAACGACGTGGAACGCGGGCTCGCGGCGCTCGGCATCATCAACCAGTACTACTGGTACCGGCTGCGCGCGGAGGACGGCGCGGCGGGCATGCACTCGAAGATCGCTTACTTCGCTCCGCGCGATCCCGGCTACGTAGTGGATGTCTCGGGTGCCGCGGTGCTGAAGTCCAGCACGCATCAGGCGGCCGCCCGGAAGTTCCTCGGCTTCCTCGTCAGCAAGCAGGCGCAGCAGATCATCGGCGCCCACTCGACAAGCTACGAATACCCACTGGCTGCTGGTGTGACCACCACGGCGGCCGGGATCCCCTTCAGCCAGCTGCAGCCGGATCCGATCACGATCGGCCAGCTGGGGGACGGGTCACTGGCCATCGCCCTGCTGCGGCAGGTCGGCCTGCTGTGACGCCGCGCGCGAACGGGACACGCTGATGACGTCATCTCCCGCGATCACCAGGCACGGACGCCAGCAGCGGGCACCCGGGGCCGCCCCGGCCCCCCGCGCCCGCCGCGCGGACCGCCCGTGGGCCCTGATCGCCGCCTGCACGCTGATCGCTGCCGTGCTCGCCCTCCCGCTGGTTTTCCTGCTGGTGGAGGCGCAGGGGGACGGCCTGTCCACGGATGCCCACCTGATCTTCCGCCCGCTTACCGCGACACTGCTGTGGAACACCGTGCGGCTCACGGTGACCGTCACCGCTCTGTGCGCGGTCATCGGCACGGCCGCGGCGTGGTGCGTCGAACGGACCGACCTCCCGGGCCGGCGCGTCTGGGCGGTCCTGGTGGTGGTGCCCCTCGCCATCCCCGACTTCGTGATCAGTTTCGGATGGGCGTCGCTGTCCGCGTGGATCCAGGGATTCCGCGGAGCGGTGGTGGTCATGACCCTCGGCGTGTACCCGCTTGTCTACCTCCCGGTCGCCGCCAGCCTGCGGGGCGCCGACCCCGGCCAGGAGGAGGTGGCTCGCAGCCTCGGTACCGGGCGGGTGCGCACGTTCGTCCGCATCACGCTCGGCCAGGCGCGCGGCGCCATCCTGGGCGGGTGCCTGCTCGTGGCGATGGTGATGCTGGCCGAGTACGGCGCGTTCGAGATCGTGGGCTACCAGACCTTCACGACCGAGATCTTCACGGAGGTCAACGAGGCGTTCAGCTTGCCCGCCGCCAGCGCGTTGTCGCTCGTGCTCGTGCTGCTCAGCCTGCTCGTGCTGGGCGGAGAGGGGGTGACCCGCGGTAAGGGCAGGATCAGCCGGTCCGGCGCTCTCACCCAGCGGGTCTCCCCGCCGCACCGGCTCGGCCCGGCCCGGATTCCCGTGCTGGCCGGCTTCGTGGCGCTGGCCGGCCTGGCGCTGGGCGTTCCCGTCGGCGCCAGCGTTTACTGGATGGTCAGCGGCATGCCGCCCGCGCTCAGCGGCGTCCCGCTGCTGGCGGCGGCCGGGCACACCGCCGTGTACGGCGCAGCGGCCGCCGCGCTGGCGACGCTGATGGCGCTGCCGGTAGCCCTGCTCGCGGTGCGGCACGCCGGGCGCGTGAGGCAGTTCCTGGAGCGCAGCACCTACCTGGTGCTCGCCCTGCCGGGCGTCGTCATCGCCCTCGCCCTGTCGTACTTCACGGAGCGGTACGCCGGCGGGTTCGGCTACCAGACCGCGCCGCTGCTGATCGTCGCGTACGCGATCATGTTCTTCCCGCTGGCCCTGGTCGGCGTCAAGGCCTCCTTGGCCAGGGTTCCGGCCGGCCTCGACGACGTCGCCCGCTCGCTGGGCCAGCGCCGGCTGGCGGTGCTGGGCCGGGTGACGCTGCGCCTCGCGGGCCCCGGCCTCATGGCCGCGTTCTGCCTGGTCTTCCTGATGGTGGTCACCGAGCTGACCGCCACGCTTATCCTCATTCCGACCAATGTGCAGACCCTCGCCACGCAGTTCTGGGCCTACGAGAAGTACCTCTCCTACGGGCAGGCGGCGCCGTTCGCGCTGGTGATGATCGCCGTGGCCGCCGTCCCGAGCTTGGTGCTCGGGCGGTTCTTCGACCGTTCCGCGAACCCGAGGATGACGACATGACCCAGCTGACGGTCGCTGGCCTGCACAAGGCTTTCGGGAGCCACCGGGTGCTCACCGGCCTCGACCTGACCGTGCCCGCCGGGTGCCTGACCGCCATCCTCGGCCCATCCGGCAGCGGCAAGACCACGCTGCTGCGGGTGCTGGCCGGCTTCGAGCAGGCAGACGGTGGAACGATCACGATCGGCACCGCCGTGGCGGACGGGCCCGGCATCCACCTGGCCCCCGAACGGCGCCGCATCGGCTATGTCCCGCAGGAGGGCAGCCTTTTCCCGCACCTCACGGTCGAGGCGAACATCGGGTTCGGCCTGGCCCGGCGGGACCGGCGCGGACAGCGCACCGCCGAGCTGCTCGACGCGGCCGGGCTGGCCGGCCTCGCCCGTCGCTACCCGCACCAGCTCTCCGGCGGGCAGCAGCAGCGGGTAGCGCTGGCCCGTGCCCTCGCCATCCAGCCGGAGATCGTCCTGCTCGACGAGCCCTTTGCCGCCCTGGACGCGCATCTGCGGGCCAGCGTCCGCGCGGACGTCCAGCAGTTGCTCCGCGAGGCGGGCACCACGGCCGTCCTGGTCACCCACGACCAGGACGAAGCGCTGTCCACCGCGGATCTCGTCGCCGTCCTGCGGGACGGCGCGATCGCGCAGTGCGCCGCCCCCCAGGACCTCTACGCACGCCCGGTCGACGCGGACATGGCACGCTTCATCGGCGACGCCAATCTCATCGAGGGTGTCCGGCACGGCGCCGTGGTGGACACCATGCTCGGCAGGCTCCCCCTGGAGCAGGGAGCCGAGCCGGCCCAGGCCGCCGGCCCGGTCACCGTCCTCATCCGCCCCGAGCAGGTCGAGCTGGCGGTGGCGGGCTCGGGCTCCGGCTGGCTGCCAGGCCGGGTCGTTGGCTACGGCTACCACGGCCACGACGCCGTGGTGAAGGTGCAGCCGGAGCAGGACCCTGGCGCACCCGTGGTCATCGTGCGAACGCTGGGCGCCGACGACCTGCCGCCGGGCTCCCTGGTCACCCTCTCGGCCCATGGCCCGGTGCGCGCGTGGCCGCAGCCTCCTGCGGGCAGCTGACGCCGCCGGCCTACTCCACGATCTTGGAGATGGGGATCTCCAGGATGTCCCGCGCGCCCGCCGCCTTCAGCGCGGGAATCAGCGTGTTGACGCTGCGCTTGGGCACCACGGTCTCCACCGCGTTCATGTCGCCGCGGGCCAGCGCCGTGATCGTCGGCGACGACATGGCAGGCAGCATCGCGGTCACCGCCGTCAGCTGCGCGGACGGAACGTTGAGTTTGAGAAGCACGTTGCCGCGGGCCCGGATCGCCCCGCTGAGCAGCAGCGCGATGTCATCCATGGCGGCCCGCTTGGCGGCGTCGGCATACGCCTCGGTGTTCGCCACCAGCTCGGTATAGCTGGTGAGCAGCGTGTCGAGAATCCGCAGGCCGTTGCGGCGCAGCGAGGAGCCGGTCTCGGTGAGGTCGACGATGGCATCCACGATGTCGGGCACCTTCGCCTCGGTGGCCCCGTACGAAGGGATCACCATGGCCTTTACGCCGTGCTCCGCCAGGTAGCGGCTGGTCAGCGACGGCAGCTCGGTGGAGATCCGCACCCCCTCCGGCAGGTCGGTGACCGACTGCCAGGGTGAGCCCTGGGGCACGGCGAGCACCACCCGGATCGGCTGCGACGTGGCCTTGGAGTAGTGCAGCTCGCCGAGCGAGGCGACCTCGGCCCCGGTCTCGGTGATCCAGTCACGGCCGGTGATGCCCAGGTCGAACAGGCCGCCCTCGATATATGAGGGGATCTCCTGCGGCCGCAGGAACCGCACCCGCTCGATCCGCGGGTCGTCGATGGAGGCGTGATAGTCACGGTCGGAGGACCGGCGGACGGTCAGGTCCGCGGCGTCGAACAGGTCGAGGGTGGCTCGCTCGAGCGAGCCTTTGGGAAGGACGAGGGAAAGCACGCCAGATCAGCCTTTCAAGCGGATGAGCCAGGGACGCAGACGAGCGAAACGCCGTCAATGTCGCGCGCGGAGAGATCGCAGCACGAGTGCGGTCTCCAGTGCTGCCACGACCGCCTCCCATCCCTTGTCTTCAGAGCTGCCGTCCAGGCCACACCGCTGGCGGGCCTGCTCCAGGGTGTCACAGGTAAGCACACCGTTGCCAACCGGTTTGCCAGCGTCGAGCGCGACCCGGGCCAGACCGTAGGTGACACTGTCACACACGTACTCGAAGTGCGGCGTCCCGCCGCGGATCACCGTGCCGAGGCAGGCCACGGCGTCGTGGCTGGCGGCGGCTTCGGCGGCCACCACGGGCAGTTCCACCGCACCCGGCACCCGGACAACCAGCGGGGCGTCGATCCCGCAGGCCTTGGCCGCGGCCAGGGCGCGCTCCACCAGGCTGTCGGTGATCTCCGCATGCCAGCGGGTGGCCACCAGGGCCAGGGTGAGGCCGGCCGCGTCCACCGCCTCACCGCGCGGCCGCCCGACGCCGCTCACCGGACCCCCGCGAGCCCGTCCGGGCGGGCCTCGCGGGCAGTGTAGGCCCCGGGGGGCACCGTGCTTCCTGGGGACACCCCAGACCCCGATGGCCCGGAACCCCCCGCGGTACCAGCCCGGGAGGGCGACCCCGCGGGCTGCCCTCTGACCGGCTGGATGTCCCCGTCGGCCGGCAGGCCGTCGATCAGGTGCCCGAGCCGGTCCCGCTTGGCGATGAGGTAGCGCAGGTTGTCCGGAGTGGGCGCGACGGGCAGCGCCACCCGGCCGGCCACCTCAATGCCGAAGCCCGACAGCCCGCGGACCTTGGCCGGGTTGTTGGTGAGCAGGCGGACGGAACGGACCCCGAGATCGGCGAGGACCTGCGCCCCGGTCGAGTACTCGCGGGCGTCCGCGGGCAGGCCGAGTTCCAGGTTGGCGTCGACCGTGTCGGCGCCGCCGTCCTGCAGCTGGTAGGCCCGCAGCTTGCTGAGCAGGCCGATGCCCCGGCCCTCGTGCCCGCGCAGGTACAGCACCACGCCCCGGCCCTCGGCGGCGATCGCCGCCATCGACGCCTCCAGCTGCGCGCCGCAATCGCACCGCTGCGAGCCGAACACGTCCCCGGTCAGGCATTCGGAGTGCACCCGGACCAGGACCTGCTCGCCGTCACCGAGATCGCCCATCACCAGGGCGACGTGCTCGGTGCCGTCCACCGAGTTCTGGTAGCCGAGGGCCCGCCATTCGCCGTACGCGTTCGGCAGCCGCGTGTCGGCGACCCGCCGGACCATCCGCTCGGAGTGCCGGCGGAACTCGATGATCTGGGCGATCGAGATCAGGGCCAGCCCGCGGGCGTCGGCGAAGGCCCGCAGGGCGGGCAGCCGCGCCATGGTGCCATCGTCGTTGACCACCTCGGCCAGCGCACCGGCCGGCGCCAGGCCCGCCAGCCGGGCCAGGTCCACGGCGGCCTCGGTGTGCCCAGGCCGGCGCAGCACGCCGCCCTCGGCGTAGCGCAGCGGGAAGATGTGCCCGGGCCGGACAAGCTCGTTCGCCTTCGTGGCCGAGTCCACCAGGGCCCGGACGGTCCGGGCCCGGTCCGCCGCCGAAATCCCCGTGGTCACGCCGTCCCGCGCGTCCACGCTGATCGTGAAGGCAGTCCGCATCCGCTCGGTGTTCTGCGCCGTCATCAGCGGCAGCTGGAGCCGGTCGAGATCCTCACCCAGCAGCGGAACGCAGATCACGCCGCTGGTGTGCCGGATCATGAATCCCATCAGCTCTGGCGTCATCTTGCTGGCGGCGACGATGATGTCGCCCTCGTTCTCCCGGTCCGCGTCGTCCACCACGATCACTGGCCGGCCCGCCGCGACCTCGGCAATCGCCCACGACACGTCGTCAAGCCGGGTACCGGGACCACCGGCCACGCCGTTGGCTGGCGTTCCGTGTGCTGGTGAGCCGACCGGTGGCCGGGAGCTGGGTGCTGTTCCGTTGGGGAGCGTGATCTTGGGTGGTGCTACGGTCGCGGCCCCGGTCAGCCAGGAGCTGCCATGCGGCGGCGAACTGGTGGTCATGGCCGGGCCTTCGTCCCGCGTGCCAGCCGCTCGATGTACTTGGCGATCATGTCGACCTCCAGATTGACCTGGCTGCCCGGCTCCGCCCGGCCCAGGGTGGTCAGCTCCAGGGTGGTGGGGATGAGGCTCACCTCGAACCAGGGCTGTTCATCGGGGCCACCGACGGCCGAGACGGTCAGGCTGACCCCGTCCACGGCAACCGAGCCTTTCTCCACGATGTACCGGGCCAAGGACGCTGGAACCGCGATGCGGACCACGTCCCAGTGCTCGGCCGGGCTGCGGGAGACGATCGTTGCCGCGGCGTCCACGTGACCCTGGACCAGGTGGCCGCCGAGGCGGCCGTCGAAGCGCAGCGGGCGTTCCAGGTTGACCGATGATCCGGGGGCGAGCGCGCCGAGCGCGGTCCGCTGCAGTGTCTCCGCCATGACGTCGGCGGTGAATACCTTGTCGGCCGCCTCGATAACGGTGAGGCAGACCCCGTTGACGGCGATGGAGTCACCACGGGCAGCGTCCGCGGCCACCTGAGGACCACGCACGGTAAGCCGGGCTGCCCCTGCGAGGGTCTCGACCGCGACGACTTCGCCGAGTTCCTCCACGATTCCGGTGAACATCCGCGATTTCCTCTCCTCGGAGCCGTTATGCCAGGTGGCTCCGGGGGTGCGCGGACGCACGAATACAGCCGGCAGCTGGGTGCGGCTGCCGCCCGCGCGTGCTTCCTCCCATCCGGACTGTAACCGTCGGTCCCGGAATTCCACCGGGTCAGCCAGCCGCTGGCGCTGTCACGCCTTCGGCCGGGTCGCGGACTGTCACCGCCGGCTCGGAATTTCACCGACCCCGGAGCACGCCTTTGATATGGGAACCAGTGTGCCATGTCGGCTATTCCGCCGCGAAGCCGCTCCCGGCCCTCCGCGCCCGGGGCCGCGGCTAGATCAGGCGCTGGTAGTCGCCGCTGGCCGCAGTGCGGGGCCCTCGCTGAGCCGCAGCCCGGCGGCTCGTCCGCTGCCGCCCGGCCCAGGCTGCGCCAGCGGCGAAGACCAGCGCCAGGAGGATCAATACAACTGGCAGGCGGCGCTGTGCTTCGAAGGAATTCCCCCCGACCAGGAAGATGGAGGCGCCGCTGATGGCGATGCCGATCGCGATACCTTTCAGCAGCGTGCTGCGGCTCCCCGGCACCGCCGGCGTTGTCCGGGGCGGGCCTGCCAGGCGCGCGTCAACACGTGCGGCTATCTCCTTGTCAACCTTCTCAATGAACGACGCCACGACCGCGTCGCTGTACTCGGGGCCAAGCTCACGGTGCGCCTCGGCAGCCGCGCGAATCTCCTCTGGGGACAACGGCGAAGTACTCATATGGGCAGACTAAACCCCGGTGAGGTGGCGGGCCAGGAAGGCCAGCGACGGCGGTTCCTGGGCGGTGAAGAACGGGGCACCGTGGCAGCCATGCGAGATGTCCACCACGGCACCAGGCAGCGCTCGGGCGAACGCGTGCGCTCCGGGGCGGAACGGGTCGCTGAGCCCGCATGCCACCCGAACGGGGGTCGCGGCCAGCGCGGAGGCGTGGGTGACGACGTCGGCCGCGGTGAAGGCGGCAGCCGACGCGTACGCGCCGGGACTAGCCGCGCGGGCCTGCGGGTAGCTAGTCCAGATCGCCGGGCCGATCGCCGCCACCGCCCTGATGAGCTGGGGATATTTCTCAGCCAGCAGGATGGCACCGTACCCGCCCATCGAGATTCCCATGGCGCCGATCACGTCGCGCCCCAGCCCTTTTCGCTGACACAACGGAAGAACCTCGTCGATCACCATCGCCATCGGATTGTCGCCTGGATGCGGATTCCAGTACCCGCGCCCACCGTCGGCCGACACCATCGCCATCGGCGGCAGCGGCTTGCCGTCCACCTGGAGCGCCAGCGCGTGCTGCAGGGACATCCCGGTCAGGACGTCACGATGATCGGAACCGAACGGATGCAGCGCGATGATGAGCGGCAGCCGGCTGCCCGGCTGGTAGCCCGGCGGCCAGGCGATCGTGTAGCCCACCACCCGGCGCCGCGCACGGGAGAAGAAGCGGCCCGAGACAGAAGGCCCGGGAGCCGAGAAGGTCATGGGCGGCCTCGCCACCGAGCACGACCCGTCCAGCCGGTCGAGGACCTGCTGGCCCGGCAGCACTCCGCGGGACACCATGTCGAGCCCGGCCGTCCCGGCGACCGCCAGCAGCGCGAGCCCGCCTCCGCTGGCCCCCAGCACCTGACGGCGCGTCCATCCGCCGCGGGTGCCCGTGCTCACCGGCGCACCGCAGGCCGCGCCGCCATGGGGGGGCCAGTGACTTCCTTGAGGCGGCCCGACAGGAAGCTGTGTTCGGCCTCGTTGCCAGTGAGCTCAAGGGCTTCCCGGTAAGCCTGGGCCGCTTCGGCGCGCCGGCCGAGGCGGCGCAGGAGGTCCGCCTTGGCGGCGGGCAGGTACCGGTACCCGGCGAGGTCCCCGTCACGTTCCAGGTCCGCGATCCCAGCCAGCCCGGCCTCGGGGCCTTCGGCCATGG
>OCTA010002436.1_pt1 | contig 16950 bp, 16 predicted proteins | sample 1538991 | NCBI WGS metagenome assembly OCTA01 (sample SAMEA3539302, study PRJEB22396) | soil metagenome | biome: tundra; feature: field; material: soil | place: USA | collected 2010-05 | depth 0.15 m | reverse complement strand
CGGCGAGATGCGCGGTCGCATCAGCGTCGATGTGATCGGCGGATTTGACGAATAGTGTAGGGGCGCAATGGGAATTGCGGGGGGCTTTCGCGGGTAGAAACCACAGGAAAAAACCGGACAGGGAAGTGCTTGATTTTGTTGAATAACAGCTTCAAGGGGTAAGTGTATACATCGCTATAGTGAACATTCTTGACCTCGCCTCAGGTCTGACACGGCGCGAGTCCCAGCAACATAGCTCGGAGTGCGACCCTCACCCTACTGATAGGGACGGAGAGGGCTGGAGCGTCCTTCAAGCCGGCACTCGCTAAACTGGCCTTCCCTCGACGTCGAACAGCTTTGCAGTGGACTCCTTCTCTTCGACAAAACGCTCAAGCGTTTCCAAGCGGTGCGTGATCAACGCCCGCACTCTCTCCGCGAGTGCACCACGTTCACTCCCCGTCAGCACGTCGTTAATTGACAATGCCTTGTTGTCGAGCCGGTTTGTGGGCGCCGCCTTCTTGGCCACCAATGTCCGCACTGTCGCACCCAAGCCCTCGCAGAGCCAAAACGCCAAATGCGTCTCCAGACTCAAAGGACCAAACACAATGGCGACTCCTGATCGACGTGCGGCACCTGTCTCTTTCGGGAACATAATGGCGATGCCCGCAAGAACCTCCCGCACTAGGCCTAAAAGGCGTGTGAGTCCGGGCACCGCAAAATACTTTGAATAGTGATAGGGATCGAGCTGTTCTAGAAACCATAGTTCCTGCAGCCACCGATGCCACGAGTCGTGCTCGCGCAATGTAGAATAGAATTTAGCTACAAAGCTCTCCGGCTGATCACACACGAAAGATGCGGCATGGAACTCCTGGACACTCCGGTGCACGTATCTGTATTCGTCACCCTCGCGTAGCAATAGGCAGGTAATCTCCTCGATGTCCGCGAGTGCTTCGCCCGGTTCCACCTGAATACCCCCGCCAGTGGCTACCGCGCGTTTTGCGTAACGCGTCATCTCCTTGTCTGTAAACACACCTTTCTCGTCAAACCGCGTCAGAAACGCAATGGCATTGAAGATATCCTCGAGCCGTGCGTCGCTCGCAGCGGACCGCCGCTGCCTTTTAAAGCCAGCCTTGGAGCGATCATGGCGGATCAGTAAGAGCGAGAATAGATCAGAATAGAAAGCTATCGCGTTCTCAGGGATACTCTGGTCAACCCGATAGCGAAACACGAGAAGACCCACCATGAGCGGCGTGCGGAGAAGGGAGACGACTTGAGGAGCACTCTCGCGTATGCCAGAGATCAGGCTTTCGGCGCCATTAGCGTCGCCGCTGTAAAGGCGACGTATGACGTCCTCGTACTCGTTGTGTTCCAGTTCAGCCACCGCAATCACGTCGAAGAGAGCGCTGGCTTCTATGCCGCTGTTCGGGCGCGTGCTGATGAGGACTGGAATCTCCGGGTGGCGCCTAGCAAGGGACTCGATTTCCGTGATGAGAGCCTGTCGATCCTCCAGGCGTACCTCGTCAAAGCCGTCAAGGAAAAGCACAAGGCGGCCATTCTTGAATAGGTGGGCCAAGAGTCTCTGGTCGAGGTCGAAACCGAGGCCCTCAGCCTCAGAAAGAAGAAGAGATTCGAGAGTGCCTCGATCACGGAGTCTGCGAAGCTCGACAAAGAGAGGCAGCCGTTTGGAGTCGAGGAATTCGCGGCATGCAAGGTAGCGGAAGAGGATTGATTTTCCTTGGCCGACGGTTCCTACGACGATGAGGTTTCGAGACGTATAGATGTCGGCAAGCCGTGTGACGACCTTTCGTTTTGAGCCAAGGACCACCCGGGCGGGATAGTAGAACTTAAGGAAGTCTGTGGCTTGATCGACTCGCCATATGGTCTTAACAAGGCGAAGAGCGCGCAGATTCTTCCGGATTTCGTCGAGATGGCGCTCGGTACCCCAGCGCTTTACGCGATTGCCGAAGGAATCTTTTGTAATTTGATGGAGGTCGGTGATGAGAAGCTCAAGGGCCTTCGTGACCATGGGTGCGGAGGCCAGTGTGGCAAGGGTCGTTGTGACGTCCATATCGGCCGAGTACCTCCGTAAGTGTTGCAGACAAAGAGATAAGTATAGCGGCTGGGCTTATATGTCGCCGTCCACACGAAAAACGGTTGAAAGGCTTCCGAGAGCTACACTGGGACTTATGCCAGTGTGCAGTAGAATAAATTGAGTAGTCGACCGGCCACCGGTCTCAGCGGCTCCATGAAGTCCAGCATGAATGCCGTCCGTCCTCGTTCGCTCTTCGAACCGGTCCCTCATGAGCTGCCGCCCTTATGACGGCCGGCCCCCGTCAGTCGTTCGTACGCGTGAATGATCGCCCTAGATTTCTCCGCTGCGATGGCCTGGAACTCCTCCCCGAGGTGAGACACCTTATCGGGGTGATAGCGGACGATCAGTTCGCGGTACGCGACGCATATTTCCTCCATGCTCGCGGAGGGTGACACTCCAAGAATCGAATAAGGATCGGAACCATCTCCAACGTTAGGACGCGAGGCCTCAGGCTTCGGCCGCACTCCACCGGCCCACGAAACCAGCTTGTGGCCGTCGATAAGGATGATCGGTTTGCCGCTGGCGAAGGACTTCGCGCTGGCGCTAAAGGATGCGGTCGTAATAACGAATCCCTGTCGCGCGCCCGCATGTATGAGGGATCCATAGAACTCTCGGATCACCGGGGACCCGATTTCGCTCTTCCAGCGCTTGCACTGGACGACGTCGAGAGCACGTCCTACATGCAGGAGAAGGTCGATACCCTCGTCCCCCGAGCCGCCGCGAATCGTTACGCTGTAGCCATCCCGTCTAAAGAGGTCTGACACGAGCTTCTCGAATTCCGTCCCGGAGAGCGCCTGAAGTTCCTCGATCGTTCGTGCGCGCTTAGCGCGCTCTTCACGGCGCCGCCTTTCGTCTGCTGTGCGTCGGTGGGCCTCAGCGCGGCGAGCTGACTCCGCGACGTTCTCCTCCTCCGCACGGGTCCTTCTGGCTTCGTTATCTTGGTGGGCGCGCTCCCGCGATGCCGAATCATCTGCGGCCGTCCGGACGGCGGCGGCCGCATTTGTTTGTCTCACCTTCTCCCAGCAGGCCGCGCAGTAATCGCCTGGGGCGCTGGATCTCGCGAAGCACTTCGGGCACACCGAAGCCTCTGCGCGGCGCCTTTGCTGTCTGGTCTTGACCGTCGCTAAGGCGAGAGCACCGAACGCCAAGACGACTGCAACGGAATAGAAGAACCCAGCTGTTGGCTCCCAGTCGCGGTTCGGCTCGGTTGTGGCCGCAACCGGTGGCGACGAGGCGTCGCGCCTTGGCGAGGGAGCGATCTGTGCGATCGTTGTGGGCGCCGGGCTTATCAGAGTCTGCGGCTTAATGCTTGCCGCGGATCTTTCTCTGGTGCGAGATTTCAGGGCTTTCGGTCGCGTTCCCGGCGAACCAGCGCTCGCATTCAGCTCTGCTAGCTTCTTCCGGAGGCAAGAATAGTACGCAGCCGGTCCGTTAATGCGCCGCTGAACGTCGCAGACGTTCCGTATCGACTGTGCCTCCTCGTCGGTCGCGCCGCCGAGGTCGGGAGAGCCGCCAGCGCGACTCAATTCCGCAAGTTTCCCTCGCAGACAGGAGTAATACGCAGCCGGTCCGTTAATGCGCCGTTGAACGTCGCAGACGTTCCGTATCGACTGTGCCTCCTCGTCGGTCGCGCCGCCGAGGTCGGGAGAGCCGCCAGCGCGACTCAGTTCCGCGAGTTTCCCTCGCAGACAGGAGTAATACGCAGCCGGTCCGTTAATGCGCCGCCGAACGTCGCAGACGTTTCGTATCGACTGTGCTTCCTCCGCGGAGGCGGCTCCTAGATCCGGTTCCTGCGGCGATTTCTGCGCCGCCAGCATCTTCACCGCGAGGAAAGCTCCGAAGAGTCCAAGGGTCAAAAGTCTTCTATTCACGCTGCCTTCGAGTCTCGCATCACGCAGAGCCAACGTGGAGGCGTACCAGTATCTCAGACGCTCCGCCACGCTGAGTTTCGACCGTATCTCTTGGCGCAACCTTGACGCCGCGCGACGCGTCTTCGACTTCGCCGGCCGCGGCTACCTCGCTCGGATCGGTGAGCATGAACCACGCTAACCAGGCTCAGAGACCGGGGGAGCCCTTGACCTCCTCAATCTGGGACCTCATCGCTTCAAAAGTCTCGCTCGAAGAGCATCGGCTCTGCGTCGAAGCCTGCGCTGTGATCTTCCGCTTTGCTTCAGAAACCGAGCCAACTCCCTGGTGGCTAGCTTTGGGTCGAAGGTGCTGGCCACGACGCCGGCAGCATAAAGAAGTGCATACTCTTGTGGCCTTCTCCCGAACTCAGTCACCAGGAAACCGTAAAGGTCCGGGAGATTTACGTCTTCCGCATTGACCACTTTAAGAAACAACTCATACAGCATCTCGACGCGCGAATAATCCCTGTCGAGAATCGCGAAGAATGCCTCGTTTGAGATAGCGCCGGCTGAGTCAGGACATTGACCTGCATACTCGGCCGAGATGGCCCTAGCAGAAGTCACATCTCCCAGGAGGTAGTAAGCCCGGGCCAGCACAAGAAGCGCTGGCGGGTTCAGCTTTGGTCTGACTCGCTCGAGAATTGAGATTGCCTGAGGATGACGTCCCGCTTGATGATGCGCATACGCTTTTTGAAAGTAGAGATTCAGTAACAGATCGTTCAGGCGCTGAACGCTTGCAGTGCTTGAGGGCGACACTTGAGCCGGCTCTTTGATGAGCTGTTCGAGTAGACGCATCGCCGCGTCTGCCTCGCCGTCCATCATCAAATGGATGCTGACAATCCCGAGTGCAACTTCGACCAAATCAGCTGTCAGGACGTCGACGTCACGAAGGTCATTAAGTTCTTCTATAGTCCACTTTCGGCCTTTCACGAGGAGGTTGAGGTCATTAACATATAAGCGGAAGGTGTCTGTTCGAATTTGCCGTGCCATGGAGGCATTAACCAGGTAGCGGCTTTCCTTCTTTCCATCCGTAGTCCCGTATTGACATTGTCCCCAGATGAGAAGGTCGATTGGCTGTCGCTGTACAAAACGAAGCGCGTCGTCCTTGTCTATTATGATCGCGCTGTCCAGCCGCAGGATCCGAATCGGAAGGCGAAGGCCGGCTAGGCGAAGACGAATGCCGGACAGGACGCGCTCGTATCCCCTCTCGGCTTCGCTATCGACTCGAAAACAGAATGCGACGGTGCGAGTGCCAGCTTTCGGCAGAACTAGTCTTCCCGAGCGCCATGCCCACAGTGCGAGCCAGCAAAGTTCCATAACGAGAATCCCGGTCCATCTCAGTTGAATTGGAATGGAGCCGGGGATCACGTGGATAAGGTCGAGAGTCGCGATCGCAACGGCGATGGCGATGCCTCCGCCCGTGGTCCATGCTCGGGAGCCCAGAGCAGAGATGAAATCGATGAAGTCTTTAAGGGATGTCATCGACCTGACATAGGAGCCGAGGCGCGAGGGCCCCGGCCGTGCTGCCTCAATGCCGTGAGTGTCAACCGAGTCGTCTCCAGTCGCGATAGCCCTTCATCTCATTTGCCCGCTCTTCGCGTGCTGCGAAGCGAAAGCTTTCGAACGCAGCCAGCTTGTCGTAGTCGCCCGGAACGCCGAAGTAGGATTTACTTTCCTCCCGCGACCGGTGAGTGTCGCGTTCGTCGGCGGAGCCCGTCGGGGTCTTCTCCTTGGGTCGCGGCATATCGCGGCAAGTGTACGCGGAGAACGTGAGGGCAACGATCTGCGAGGAGGAGCCGTCAGCGGGTGCCATCTCCTCTTCGTAGTCCTGTCATCGGTTTCAGCCATCCCCAGCGCGAGCAACGGGCTCCGCGATACGGCCTGCACCACCCGCCGCGCCAGCTGCGGATGCAAGCCGGCACAGGCCTGTCCGTGAGATCGAGAAGTCGCTCGCGGAGAATCGTTCGAGCCTGTCCTGACTTTCGTGTAAGTGGAAGAAGAGGAAGATGGGTCGCGCCTGAAAGGACGGGGCACCATGGCGATCCGGGACGAGGTTCTGAAGGAGCTTTTGGAGGGGTACAAGAAGCCGGAGGACCTGCTGGGGCCTGAAGGGCTCCTGAAGCAGCTGACGGCGGCGCTGGTATCGCTCGAGGAAGCACAGACGAGGATCAGAACAGACTGGACACACGCGCTGCCTTAAGGCTCATCCGGGCTATGCGGCTAGACCTAAAAGGGATCACGATGAACATCGCCGACACGATAGACCGCGCTAAGGAGGCCTTCAAGATTGCCGGTCGCGGGTGCGTCGTACGCATTAGCGAAGATGAGCCACATTACGCGACCGTCTCTGCGATTGCGGCTAGGCTCGAACCCTACCCGGAGGCGACGATGCTTGTCACGGCGGTCAGCGAAGCCGTCGAACGGTATGACCCCGCGACGGAAGCGGCAATTCTGCTCGAGACTGCGCGCGGCTATCAGGTTTTGATTCTGAGTCGCGAGGGGTACGACTACGTCGGTGGTCTCGACTTCGTTCCGGCTGTGTAGCCTTAGCGACGAGCGAAGCAAGTCCGCGACAAAGAGGAGTTAGGCAGCTTCTGGGTCGCGTCGCGCTTTACGCCCTGGACCCGGAGGGCTTGTTGTCTGCACGAGCATCGATCAAAACAATATGAGGGCTGTCTTCGAGTTTGAGCCTCTTTAGAATCGTGGCAACGCGGATGGCCTCGGATTCCGAAAAGTAGAGGATTCCCTTGAGCGAGGGATGAGTGGCGTCGCTGGCCTTCTCGTAGACACCCGTCTGTTTCACGAGGTTGCGCTCGAGTGATTTGTTCTTCGCCAGCTTTAGCTCTACCACGGTCTTGTCCGACGCTCCATACGACACCTTGAAGTCTGCGGGGCCCCGGCCGTCATTGACCTCCCTGCTTACGGGTGCCTCAGTAGCAAACCACGTCAGGCGATAAAGCACTTGAAGGTCCGCCTCACGCTCTAAGGGCTTTCCGTCCACGTAGAAGAGTCGGTGCCCACCCTTGTTTTCGACCACATCCTTGAGGAAAAGAAGACGCTGCTTGGCCTCGTCGTACGTGTCGCCACGCAAAGCGTAGAAACCAGCTGGCAGAAGGTAGGTCTTGGCAAAGACGTTGAGTTGCTCAATAAGCTGAGTCTGAACGTAGTGAACCCGTTCACGCGATTCAGCAACGGCGTCGTCCCCATGCTCCTCCTTGTCGCGAATATAGAAGTCGAGTACCTGAGGAAAGAGATCGACGGCTGAAGTGAGAATCTCCTTCGTCTCTTTTTCAGATCGCTTGGGATCGTGAGGTAGCACACGGACCAGGTACTCGTTGATCTGGGCGCGGAGAGTGCTATCGGGCAGGGCTTCCGCGATCTCGTAGAAGGAAGCGATCAGGTCGCCGCGATTAATCCATGCATCGTCGCGGGTGATGATGTCCTTTGGGGTCAGAAGCACGTAGTCGTCGGCGAGGAAAGGCAACTCGTATATGACCGGAATCCAGGAGCGGGTGTCGTAGTTGAACTGGACCTTCGAGACAGAAACGCGTTGCCGCATCGATTCATCGATGTGTTGGCGCGCGAAACCCTCCGTGTACTTGCAGAGGAAGGGGAGAATGAGGTTCGTCGTGAAGTCGCTAATGGTGTCACGCCCCACGCCGTCGCGAATGAGGCCGAGCTTCTCGATGTGACTGGAACGAGTAACGGTCTCCTCTCCGAAGTCGCTGAAGACAGAATGGAAGTTGCGGTGGAGTGCTCGTGCGAAGCCCTTCCCGAGCCCATGGCCCTTGTTGCCGTGACCAGTAAAGCCAAACCAGTTCTGGCGCACCTCGGGAAACGAAAACCACAGGTCTACGAGGGGGGGAGTGACCTCACCGGAGAGCGTCACTGCTTTGAGAAAGCGCATGTAACGAATAATGTCGCCGTGAAGGCGCTGATAGGTCGGGTTCTGACTGTTAAAGAGGAGGAATGGGTCCACAAACACCGGTAAATCTGCGACAAGCGAGATGTCGAGCGCACCGTGTTCTTCGAGAGCCTGCGCCGGAACTTGGAACCAGTCCGAGAAGTAGATTTGCGGCATACCTATTAGATCGCGCTAAACAACGCAGAGTCCGGCTCCATCCAGCACTCCGAAATGTCGATTAGGAGCGATCGCTGCGCAGGCGGCATGGCGTGGCAAGTCTACGCGGAGAACACGACGCGCGGGGACTCGCCGAGAGGCGCCGTCAGCGGGTGCCATCTTCTCTTCGTAGTCCCATCGTCAGTCTCAGCCATCCCTAGCGCAAGCATCGGGCTCCGCGAGACGGCCTGCACGACCCGCCGCGCGAGCTGTGGGTGCAGCCGGCACAGGCCAGTCCGTGAAATCGAGAAGTCACCCGGAGAGAATCGTTCAGCAGCAACGAACTCCATTAGCAGCCGATCGACCACCGGCCTCAGCGGCTCCATGAGGTCCAGCACCAGCGCCGGGCGATCTCCCTTGTTGGCGTGGAGATATCCGATCGTCGGGTCGAGCCCTACGGCGGACACTGCGATGCGGATCTGGCTCTCCAGCACCGCGTACGCATAATTCAGCATGGCCTGAACCGGATGCGTCGCGTTCCTGTTCCAGCCGAGGAACGACCGCCTCTGCCCGACTCGGCGCCACTCCCTGGGAACGCTCGCCTGGGCGTCGCCCTGCCACTTGACGTGAATCCCCTTCAGCGGTGCGAAGTAGGAATGGGCAGCACTCGCTTCGACGAGGAGGATTGACCTGATATCCAGCGCGGCGTCAAGGCTCTCCAGGCGGCCTCGCATCCTTCGGATCGCATGAGACGTCGAGACACCTCGGCCAAGTGCCTGAAGCGTTGAGATCCCCGCTAGGATCTTCCGGCGCACCAGAGTGCGCGCGATCGAGAGCCCTGTCTCGGTCCCCGCGACCTCCAGCTGCCGAGCCTGGAGTTCGGAGTCCACCGACGAGCCATTCCCACCGATCGCAACCGTGACGTTGCCTCGCCAGTCGAGGAAGACAAGAGTGACGTTGTGGAGGGAGAGCCAGCGGATCACCTCCACCGAGATCGATCCGCGAACGTCCACGAGCACGATCCGCGACGGGAGCCGCCAGTCGCCTGGAAACAGTCTCCATTCCTGGCGAGGCTGCGGGTAGTGCGTGAATCCATTCCGGATGACGAGCGCGCCGCGTTCGATGCACAGATGCGCGCCGTGGCCCGTGACGATGAGCGGCTCTGGTCGAGCCCTTGGCCGTCGGATCGGGGTGCGTCGAGCGGTGCGCAGCGGCTTCGACTGGCGGGTCCAGTAGCGCGCCCGCGCAAGCCATACCGTATCGTCCGATATCGAAGCGCGAGCGAGTTCATGTTCCATTCGGAGCCTCCATGGTGCGTCCTAGAGAGGGTTACCAGCTTTGAGGTGTACAGCGAGTAGGAACATGACTGCCCGCATAGCCTTTGAATCCTCAAAGGATATCGGTGCTGTTCCTTCCGTGAAGAACCCGGACAGTCCGTCTCGAAGGTCATCTCTCGTCTTCAAGAGCACTTCGTTCGATGAGGATCGCAAGAAGGTCTGGAAGTCAGTAGTCCTCAGCACTGCGGAGAAAGTCATCAAGTAGTCGTCAGGTAAGACTGGTTTCTGTTGGTTCTGGACACCGTTCAAGCCGAGCGCAGTCTCAATGAAGTCCTGCTGAATCTCCGGCTCGCTCGATGCGGCCGGAAACGCCCCGCGAATCAGCAAGAGAAGCCCTTCACCGAGCCGCTCCATGTTCTGGCTCCCCACTCTTTTCCTCGCGCGGCGGGTGAATTCCGCCTTTAGCCGCCGAGTTGTGTCGCCAGATTTCTTGAGTTCTCTGCGGCCCTTCTTCGTCGGCCGCCCATCGGTGAGAGAAAGTGTTTCGAGGTCCTTCTGCCACTCATCGACGCCCTCCTGAAGCTGCTGGCGAATCCGCTTCATTTCGACCGGGTAGCCGTGCCACCAGAGAGCCCAGGCGGCAGCTTTGAGGCTGCGTCTCTTCGCCAGTAGGTCGTATAGCGCGACGAGCTGCGCCTTCGTTCCTGGAGGATAGAGAGTCTCGCTGCCGCCTACGAGGCGACCGCGCTGTACCGGTCGCGGTAGGACTCCGTAGCGGTGCCAGCGCGCGAGTCTTGCGGATGTCAGCGGCTTTCCTTTGACGGGTGTCTCCAGAAGGGCTGACTTCAATTCCCAGCCCTCTAACTGATTCATATACAAGCATTTTACCCCAGCCCTACGCGAAAATGTGTCGGAACTGGTGTTCCCCAGGGCCGCCCCTGTTGCTCAATCCGCCGCGTAGCCGACCCGTGCGGCTCGACAGGGAGGATGGATCGATGAGACACACCCGTAAGCCAGCGCGCCAACGCCAGAAACCGAAGCGCTTCGACCCTGCGCTTGAGGAAGGTGTCCGCGCGATGAAGCGAGGCGACTCCATGACCGCGGCTGCCGCGCGAATCGGCGTGTCGCCTTCGCGCTTTCGTGTCTACCTCAAGCAGACCGGCGTCGCCCGGAAAGTCGGCCAACGCTGGAAGGTCGGCAGGGACCGGCGCTTCCGCGAAATGGCTCTCTTCAGTCGAGGCAGGGAATCCGTCGTTACCGTCGATGCGGAAGCGGCGTCGCGGATCGGCAGCTACGCCTCCGCGGTCAGGGAGTTCCTTTCGACCGACGATCCGTCAGTACTCCTTCCATTCGAAGGCGAGTCGATCAGGGACAGGCGCGGCCGACGCCACGTCTTCGAGACTCGACCGAACGTCATCTACCGCCTTGCCGCGTCCGAACAGCAGCCCTTCGAACAGGTCTACCGGATCGTGGCCTGAGCGGCCCGATTCGAGAGCCAGAGAGATTCCAATGAACGACGACATCCCCGATCCCAAGACAGACTTTGAAGCGCGACGCCACCGCCGTTGCGAGAAGCTCGGCACGTTCAGTCCTCGCTGTGCGGCCTGCGGCGAGTCCGACCCACTCGTCCTGGAACAAGACCACACCGCCGGGAAGGCCTACGACCCTCTCACCTGCATCCTGTGTCGAAACTGCCACCGTAAGAGGTCCAACGCGGCGCTGAACGCGAAAGCACCCTCCTCGCCGCCCCACATGGTGCGGGCTGCACACCTCATGCAGGGCCTCGCGGATTTCCTTCAACTCCTGATCATTGCGCTCCTGCGCTATGCCGACCTGTTGCTTCAGGCGGCAGCTGACTGCCCGGCGCCCTGGGGTCACGGGAAAGAGAAAGAGACAGACCTATGAGCGACGAACTTCGCATTGCCGTACGGGCCTTCGCCAGGCGAAAGGGACCCTCCGATGGGACGAAAAGAACCGTGGGGGTGAAGCCCCGCGGCAAGTGGACCGAGGAACGGCCCTCCGGCTGGACGCTCGTCTTCGACACCGAAACTGGATCGGATCAGGCGCAGCAGCTCCGCATCGGGGCATACAAGGTCATGAAGGACGGACGACGCCATGAGGAGGGGATCTTCTATTGCGCGGGATCTCTCTCGCCGGCCGAACTGGACGTTGTCTTCACGTACGCGAGAGCTGAGCACCTGAGACTCCGAACGGACCGGGACTTCGTGGAGAAGGTCTTCTTCCGGGTCGTGTACGACCACCGCGGTCTCTGCATCGGATTCAATCTGCCCTTCGATCTCTCCCGTCTAGCCGTCGACCACGAGCCCGCTCGCCGGGACATGAAGGGGGGATTCTCCTTTCGGCTCAGCCAGGACTCCGCCAAGGCGAGGGTCCGGATCAGGCACATCAACAGCCGGATGGCTTTCATCAAGTTCGGTGACCCAAAGCTCCAGCACGCTTCACGCTCGGAGAGAAAGCGGGAGAAGGACTCGGGTGAAGAGCTCGTACCGCGGCACCGGGGCTTCTTCCTGGATCTCAGGACTCTTTCGAGTGCGCTCTTTGCCCGCTCCTTCAGCCTCAAGGATCTCGCCGACACGTTGAAGACCAAGACCCGGAAGACGAAGGAGGAACACGGACGCGAGCTGACGGCCGAGTACGTCGGCTACTGCCGGAACGATGTCCAGGTGACGTGGGAGTGCTACGAGGAGTTGATCTCGATCTACTCACGGCATGGCTTGAAGCCCGGGCCACACAGGATCTTCTCAGAAGCTAGTCTCGGGAAGGCGTACCTCGACCAGATGGGGATCCGGCCCTGGCTGGAGGCGCAGCCCGACGTCCCCGCCGAGTTCCTCGGAGAGACCCTGAGCACGTATTACGGAGGCCGCTCGGAGGTGCACATCCGGCGCCAGGTGGTCCGGGTTCTCTACTGTGACTTTCTCTCCATGTATCCGACCGTCTGCACGCTCATGGGGCTGTGGCAGTTTGTCAAAGCGAGCGGCATGGACTGGGAGGATGCGACCGAAAAGACACGCGGGCTCCTCGATTCGATCAGCGTCGAAGACCTTCGGAAGCCAGAGACATGGAGGAACCTGGCAACGCTAGTTCTGATAGAGCCTCACGACGACATCCTTCCGGTCAGGGCTCGGTACGGGGAGCTGCTCGGACAGCCCTCTGAGGTGCAGCAGCGCACGATCGGGATCAACCACTTCACGATCCCCACGCCTCTCTGGTACACACTGGCCCCCCTATCCGTATCGCGGGCGATCCACGGTATCAGGTCGATCCAACAAAGGACGACTTCTACAAGAGGCTTATCGACCTTCGGAACAGATTCAAGGATCAAGGTGACAGTAAGTTCAACGAGTCACAGGCACTGAAGATCCTGGCGAACTCGACCTCCTACGGGATCTTCATGGAGGTGAATGTCGAGGACCTCGACGAGTTCCAGGACGTCGAGGTCTTCGGGCCGGCAGGGGTACTCGCGACGCGAACGAGACAGGTCGAGAAGCCCGGCCGCTTTTTCCATCCGCTCCTCGCGACGCTCATCACGGGCGCCGCCCGGCTCATGCTGGCGATCGCGGAAGACCTCACCCTCGCCGAGGGACTGTCCTGGACGTTCTGCGACACCGACAGCATGGCGCTCGCCCAGCCTGAGGGAATGGCGGACGACGAGTTCCTGAAGAGGGCCGAGCGCGTGCGGACGTGGTTCAACCCGCTCAACCCCTACGAGGGAAAGCGTGAGCTGTTCAAGGCCGAGGAGCAAAACCGGCCGCTGGAGGGCGATTTACGGGAGGATCCTCTCTACTGCTACGCGATCTCCGACAAGCGCTACGTCCTCTTCAATCTGGACGCCCAGGGCAAGCCTGTCATCCGCAAGCTCTCGGCTCACGGTCTCGGGCACCTCAAGAGTCCCTACGACGACAAGAACGCGCCAGCGTCGATTCCAGCACCCCAGATCGATCTGCGCGACATGCGCGTCCAGCGCTGGCATCACGACTTCTGGTACCGGATTCTCGAGTCGGTTCTTGAGGGTCGTTCCGCGCCGACCCTTCGTGATCTTCCGGAGTTCAACAAGCCGGCCGCGAGCCGATACGCAGCAACGACGCCGGAGGCGCTCCGATGGTTTGCCGACTACAACTTTGACAGGCCGTACCGCGAGCAGGTGAGGCCCTTCGGTTTCCTTCTTTCGTTCCCAACCTGGAAGAGGGCCCTGGCCCAGGATGTGGGATCGAGTTCGCAGAGTACCTCTGACGAGCCGGCCGACTTCCTCGCTGAGCTGAAGGCTGTCGCTCCCTTCGATGACGACCCGGAAAGTGCAGCCGCGAGTTGCTTCGACCGGGAAACGGGTGCCGCTATTCCACGTCGATATCTGAAGAGCTACGCAGAGGCCCTGAATCAGTACCACGAAAACCCGGAAGACAAGTTCGAGAACGGCGACTATCGGGACAGGGGCGAAACCAGGCGGAGGCACATCCTCGCGACGGGTATCGACTACATCGGAAAGGAAGCGAATCGCTGGGAGGACCTGGACGCCGACGGTGCGGTCGAATACGAAACCCCGGCGGAGCAGAACGCTGCCTCCCTGGAGGCGCTTCGAGCTGCCGCCAAAGCTCTAGGCGTGTGCGAGATGGCGGAGACGACTGGATTCTCTCCGGCGACGATGTCCGCCTTCTGCTCGGGACGTGCCACGCCTGGTCGGATCGGTCAGGAGCGAATCCGGAAGGGGGTCCTCGATCTCTCGAAACAGATGAAGGGGCGCGTGGCCGAGTATGAAGGTCTCCGCCAGCGACTCCTCGCTGCTGCTGAGAGAGTGTCAACTCGGGAGCTGGCGCGCCTCAGCCACGTTGATTCTGCAAACCTGAGAAAGGCGCTTCGCGGAGATCGTCAGTTGAGCCCCGAGTGTCAGGCGCGGTTGAAGGTCATCTTAGAAGATCTCGAAAGGACCGAGAAAGACTCCTGAATTGAACCGGCCACGCGCGGAGCTAGACTGGAGGACAGCAATGTCCTCCATGGACGATTCGCCCCCGGCGCGACCTTTCGCGTCTCTGAGTGCCCTGAGAAGTCACACGTTGAACCATACTCGGCAAGGAGAGTCCATGAAGAGAGCTTTTGTGGCGATTGTCGTGTCTGGACTGGCCCGCGCCGTTCTTGCCCAGGCTCCTTCTCCCGTCACCTGGGCGTTCGCCGTTTCGGGCGACTCGCGCGATTGCGGCGATCTCGTGATGCCGAAGATCGCCCATGCGATCGAAACCGAGACCTCGGGCTCGCCCGCGGAGCTCTACTGGCATCTCGGGAATTTCCGCCGCATGTACGATATCGATTGCGACATCCTGATTCGCCGGCACCCCTCGATCGACTGCAAGAGCCGGCCGCGCGGCCAGCTCGACCGCTTCGAGATATCCGAGTACCTCGACACGGCGTGGCACGACTTCATCGAGAAGCAGCTTGGATCGTTCCGGAAGACGCCGGTCCTCCTCGCGATCGGCAACCACGAGCTCTTCGGGAGGACTCGCGACGATTACCGGAGGGCTTTTCGCGAGTGGCTCCTCGAGGTCCCGATTCACGATCAACGCGTCCTCGACTCTTCGCGGGGCATCTTCACGATGGAGGGAACGACGTTCTACCGTGTCGTCCGCAAAGGCGTGGATTTCATCTCCCTGGATAACGCGGACGAAGGGGGGTTCTCGCGGGAGCAGCTCGTCTGGCTCGCGCACGTCCTCGCCGCGGACGCGGCGGACGATTCCATCAGGACGATCGTCGCGGGCATGGACGCCGCGCTTCCGTTCAGCACGTCGCGCGGCCACGCCATGGACGCGACGTGCGCGGGGCTGTGCTCGGGCCAGCAGGCCTACGATCTCCTTTTTCGCGCGCAGAACCTCGCGGGACCTCCCGAGAAGCGCAAGCACGTGTACGTTCTCGCGAGCCACTCGCATTGTTTCCTGGAGAACATCTACGATACGCCCGAGCATAGCGGACAGGTGCTGCCCGGTTGGATCATCGGGACCGCGGGCGCGCAGCAGCAGTACCGCGAGGCGATCCAGTACGGCTACGCGCGGGCCGAGGTCCTCTCGGACGGCAATCTGCGGGTCCGTTTCCGCGAGGTCGGCGCCGACACGCCGCCGCTCGCCTCGGGCCCCGGCGCGCAAGAGCTCGTGGACTTCTGCTTCCACCTCAACAGGATGCCCCTCGTCGACGACGCGTTCCGGGGCGACTGCGCCTGCGGAGCGGCCGGGAAGTGACAGCCCTTCCTGAGCTGGCGGCCCTTTGCCGGGCGGAATTGCGGCACGAGGCAGCAGCCACCCGCATCGAGACTTCTAGTTGACAGGCTCGCGAAAGTAAGTCCTCGGAGAGCACGTCGCGGGCCCAGGGCCTGAGCCGAGGACTTGAAATCCCCCCGCCGATAGGCAGAGAATCACTTCAAGGCTTTGAGTCAGGACGCACGGAATGCAATGGTTCCAAGAGTCTCGTAAGCCGTCTAGCATCTGATCCTCTCCTGAAGCGGCAGCAACCGCCGTGTCTTTTGCGGCAGAAAGGTCTCACGATGTTTCCCCGGCACCTATCTAGTGCAGCGCTCATTCTTGGCCTCACGTTGACGACTACCGCCCACAGTCAACCACAACCGACCCACCCCGCCCCTCCACCGGGTTCGGCTCTACCGGAGATCCTTCTCGCAGTCCAGGATGGTTTACAACGCGCTCAGAACACCCTCGCGCTTGGACAACTACCTCCCCTTACGTCAGTTGAGCTGACACTCCATACACAGGCAGATGTAGACGGCACCGGAAAAGTCAAGATCTTCGTGATTACTATCGGAGGGGGCGCCTCCACATCAAACGCGCAGGAGATTGTCCTTACGCTTGCGCCTCCAAAGCCTGGTACTCGCACACTCGCCGCCGGAAACACACTCGCAGACCAACTTGTTGCGTTGATACAAGAGGCGGGCAGCTGTGTGAAAGCCGCAGCTAGTGGACCTCTCCCCCTGACAGCCGAAGCCATCACGCTCGAAATCGACCTCGTTCTGAAGAAGGAAGGCAACGCGGGCCTCAAGTTTGACATTGCTCCCTTATCCGTTGACCTCGGAGGCGACGTGAAGCGCCAACAAATTCAGAAAGTCAAGGTCAGCTTCAAGACGAAGTGACCGGCTTTACAATGTGGTTTGCATCTACCGCACGAATCGTTCTTGTCTCGACGTTACTCCTTGGCTTCGGAGCACGTTTGGAAGCCGTTTGTCCTCATTACAAGCCGATCCGCCAGAACTTGGACGTCATCAAAGGTGAGGCCCCTCAGGCCGTTTTCTACATCACGTGTGGTCATGCTGAGCGAGGCACCGCGTTTCTCGTAGACGCCACAGACGGCTACTTACTGACCGCGGCTCACGTCCTGGCCGACTGCGACGGCGATACCGTCCAATTTCGCCATGCCGCTTCCCCGGAGAAAGGAACCTTCCACATCGCTGCGCGTCTTGAGGGGGCCGGTGCGCCGGACCTCGCACTCTTACAATGGCTCCCAGACGTCCCGCCAGGAACCCCGCTGTCGGGCCTCAAACCTCTCGACATCGCATTCTTGCCGCCTGAAGGTCCTACGATAAGCTTTGGAGATCGGAAGAGCACACGTCTGAACTCCAGTCACTGACCA
>OCTA010002434.1_pt1 | contig 16966 bp, 15 predicted proteins | sample 1538991 | NCBI WGS metagenome assembly OCTA01 (sample SAMEA3539302, study PRJEB22396) | soil metagenome | biome: tundra; feature: field; material: soil | place: USA | collected 2010-05 | depth 0.15 m | reverse complement strand
GGCGCGGTTCGTCGGGTACCAGAGTCGTCGTCAACTGAGGTTATCAACTACAGGCGGGTCGTTCCGTATGGCCGGCAACCGGACCTTTCGCCGATTAGTACTCACAAACGCCGATATCAACTGCAACCTTGATCCGCAGCCCACCCTACGGGTTTGCCGACTCGACATCGAAGTGGAATCCCTACGCGGCTCGGTTAGACGCGAGCTAAACCGGGAGCGGGCAAGCTTTTCGAATCGCGTTACGCGGCAGCATATCCGGGCGGTGCCGCGAATCCGCCAATCTCGTCCGCCAAACAGTTGAGACTAGGATTACCGGAAAAACGCTGATAGCTTAGCGCTTTTTTGGTAGATCCATGGCCTGAGCTCCGCCACCCGCTGCGGCGAAAACTTACAAAATCCCCGGTACCAACCGATCGACTCCCCCCCTCCGCTACCGCCCGGCCAGCGCCCGCAGCAGCTCGCTACTATCCGTGTCCTGACTCAACTCCCAGAACATCACTCCGCCCAGACGCTCGCGCAGCGCGTACTCCCTCTTTGCTTTCATCGCTTCCGGGCAATCGTAGCTCCAGAAGTTGTCGTCCAGCCAGATGCTGCAACTGGCGACTCGGGGATAGTACTGCCGGTCGGCTCTTCCAGGCAAGGCTTTCAACGCACGGTAAGAGCCGTCCAGCTTCGAGGGCCGCACCGAGGGCTGGTACAACCCATGGTTCCCATCTCCCACCGGAGCGTAGCCCTTGCCATAAAACGGCACTCCCAAAATCAGCTTTTCCGGGGCGATCCCCGCTTTCAGAAACGCTTGCACTGCGTAATCCCCAAACCGTTTCTGTCCCGACGGATCCGACGGGTCGGCCGCAGCGTGAAACAGCGCGCTATGAAAATTCGTGATCCGTTCGGTGTTCCAATGCAGATCGTACGCCATGATCGACACTTCATCCAGATACTTGCCGATCTTCTCCAGTTCAAAGTGCGCGAAATCCTCCTCCCCGGCGGGCAGCGCCGCGCTCAGCAGCAGCCCCGGCTTGATGGCGTCCAACTGCCGCCTGAATTCAGCCAGCATGGCCGTGAAGTTTTTCTTGTCTTCCGGTTTGCCGGCATGATGCAAGCCGCCCCCCACCGGGTACTCCCAATCGATATCGACCCCGTCGAACACCCCCGCCGCACGCCCCTGAAGAAACGTAGCGACGCACGAATGCACGAAGTTCCGGACGTTCGCGGGATCGGCGGCGTTTGAAAATCCGCTGGAGCCGCCCCAACCACCCAGTGAAATCACCACCTTCAACTGAGGATATTTGCGCTTCAGTTCCAGCAACTGATGAAAGGCGCCGCGCGGATCGTCCGCCCCTCCAAGGTCCGCCGTGCCATCGACGCTAGTTTCCGCCGTGTACGCGTGTGCCAGAGCCGCCTCTTCGTTATCGATCTCGCAGCGATTCTTGACCACCCGTCCGAAGGCGTAGTCGATTTGTGTCAGCAGCGGAGCAGCGCCGCTCATCACGATATTCTTGACCGTGTAGTGCCCGGATTCGACGCCGCTCTCCGTCAAATATCCAATCACCCGTGGCGCGGTTCCAGCGCCGAGCGCCGGGAGGGCATAGAGAATAAGCAATAAGGTCCACGCAACCTGCCACTCCGAATTCACACGCATATCCTCCAGCCTACACTTCAATACATCCAACAAGATATGAGCAGAGACAACTAAGATTATTGCATTTCTGCTTACTAAGATGTTATTCTGAGGCTTCGAGGTTTAACTGAAGTATATGGATTTCAATCGGCTGACTGAAAAATCGCAGGAGGCGATCCAGCAGGCGCAAGCGAAGGCTGTGGAACACGGAAATCAGCAGGTGGACGTGGAGCATCTGCTTCTGTCCATGCTGGAGCAGCAAGGTGGACTGGCTCCGTCAATCCTTTTGCGGGCGGATGTTCCGCTTGAGAATCTGCATAGCCGCCTGACGCAGGAAATCGAAAAACTCCCGAAAGTCAGTGGCAGCGGCGTCCGTGCGGACCAAGTCTATATGACCCCGCGTTTGTCACAGCTTTTAACCAAGGCCGAGGAGCAAGCCAAGCGCCTGAAGGACGAGTACGTTTCGATCGAACACCTGCTGCTGGCGACGGCGGACGACAAGGGAACCGCCGGGCGATTGCTTCGGGAGTTCGGCCTGACCGCCGACCGCTTGATGAAGGCGCTGGTCGAAGTGCGCGGGAATCAGCGGGTTACGACGCAAAACCCCGAGGCCACCTACGAGGCGCTCCAGAAGTATGGGCGCGATCTGACCGAGGCGGCTTCGAAAGGCAAGCTCGATCCGGTGATCGGGCGCGATGACGAGATTCGCCGCGTGATACAGGTGCTGTCCCGGCGCACTAAGAACAATCCGGTGCTGATCGGCGAACCCGGCGTCGGAAAAACTGCCATCGTCGAAGGGCTCGCGCAGCGTATCGTTCGCGGCGATGTGCCGGAAGGTTTGAAGGACAAACTGGTGGTGTCGCTCGACATGGGCGCGCTGATTGCGGGCGCTAAATTCCGGGGTGAGTTCGAGGAGCGTCTCAAGGCAGTCCTTAAAGAGGTGCAGTCCGCCGAGGGCCGGATCATTCTGTTTATCGACGAATTGCACACCGTCGTCGGAGCCGGCAAAGCGGAGGGCTCGATGGACGCGGGCAACCTCTTGAAGCCGATGCTCGCGCGCGGTGAACTGCATTGCATTGGCGCAACGACGCTCGACGAGTATCGCAAGTACATCGAGAAAGATGCGGCCCTGGAGCGGCGCTTCCAGACGGTGCTGGTGGATCAGCCAACCGTCGAGGACACCATTTCCATTCTGCGCGGTCTGCGCGAGCGTTACGAATTGCATCACGGCGTTCGCATCAAAGACACAGCGCTGGTTGCCGCGGCCGTCCTGTCGAATCGATACATCACCGACCGCTTTTTGCCGGATAAGGCCATCGATCTGGTCGATGAAGCGGGGGCGAAACTGCGCACCGAGATCGATTCCATGCCGGGCGAGCTGGACGAGATTCTGCGCCGGACGATGCAGCTTGAAATCGAGCGCGAGGCGTTGAAGAAGGAAACGGACGCGGTCTCGAAGGAGCGGCTGCAAAAGATTGAGAAGGAACTGGCAGAGTTGAAGACCCAATCTTCCGCTCTACAGGCGCAGTGGGAGGCGGAGAAAGTCGGCGTACAGCGGGTTCGGGCGCTGCGTGAGCAAATCGAGCAGGTGAAGGTCGAAATTGCGCAGGCCGAGCGCGCCTACGACCTGAATAAGGCCGCGGAGCTGAAATATGGACGCTTAACCGAGCTCGACCGGCAACTTAAGGCGGCCCAGGAGCGGGTGTCCGGAACGCCGGGCACGACACGCTTGCTGAAGGAAGAAGTTGACGAAGAAGATATCGCCGAAATCGTGAGCCGCTGGACGGGCGTTCCCGTTTCAAAGCTGCTCGAAGGCGAGATGAAGAAACTGCTCGCGCTTGAAGACGAACTGCACAAGCGGGTGATTGGGCAGGACGAAGCGGTTCTGGCGGTGGCGGAAGCCGTGATGCGGGCGCGTTCGGGGTTGAAAGATCCGAAGCGGCCCATCGGCAGCTTTGTTTTCCTGGGTCCCACCGGCGTGGGCAAAACGGAGCTGGCGCGGGCGCTCGCCGAGTTCCTCTTCGACGACGAGCGGGCGATGATCCGCATCGACATGTCGGAGTATCAGGAAAAGCACTCGGTGTCGCGTCTGATCGGCGCGCCTCCCGGATACGTGGGCTACGACGAAGGCGGGCAGCTGACGGAAGCCGTGCGGCGGCGGCCTTATTCTGTCGTGCTTTTCGACGAGATCGAGAAGGCGCACCACGACGTATTCAACACGCTGTTGCAAGTGCTTGACGACGGCCGGCTGACCGATGGGCAGGGCCGCACGGTCGATTTCAAGAACGTGATCGTGATTATGACTTCAAACATCGGCAGCCACCGGATTCTCGAATACCGGGGCGGGTTTGAAGGCGAAGAGTACCGGCGCATGAAGGACACGGTCTTAACCGAGCTGCGGCAGGCTTTCCGGCCGGAATTCCTCAACCGTTTGGACGAGATTATCGTGTTCCACGCGCTCAGCGAGGAGCAATTGAAGAGCATCGTCGAGATTCAGCTGGCTGGTTTGCGGGCTCGTCTGGATGAGAAGCACATTACCATTGAACTGTCGGACGCGGCGCGTCTCCATCTAGTGCGAAGCGGGTATGATCCGCATTATGGTGCCCGGCCTTTGAAACGCGCCATACAGCGCGAAATAGAGACCCCGCTCGCCAAACGCATCCTCTCGGGCGAGGTCCGGGACTGGCAGCGGATCTTGATAGATGTCGGGAAAGACGGCGCGGGACTCCGCTTTCAGATAGCGGAGACGCCTAAACCCGAACTGGTTTCCGCCCGGACCTGAACCACTGGGAATCGAAATGCGTTCTAGCGCGTCAAAAGAAGGGAATGCGGCTGGAGTTTTTCCTCGAGCCGCCGATAAGAAAGGTTTGAGTTAATGTCGAACGTGATACAGTTTCGCCGATCCACCGCGATTTTGACGCTGGTGGCGGCTTCCATCGGCGGCGGGCTGATTGCGGCGTTTGCCGTCGCAAGTCACTCGAACGAGCCTATGTACGTGATGGCGAAAGCCGATACCAGCAGCCAGCGCCTGGAGGGGCTTTCAAATTCCTTTGCCGATGTGATCGAAAAGGCGTCGCCCGCCGTGGTCAACATACAGTCTACTCGCGTGGTAAACGCTTCCGAGCAGCAGGGCGAAAACCCGTTTACGTCCGATCCTTTCTTCCGGCAGTTTTTTGGCGGAAGGGGCGGTCAGCAGCAACAGCGGCCTCATTCGGAGCGTGAACGAGGGTTAGGTTCGGGCGTCATTATCAACGGCTCGGGTTACATCCTGACGAATAACCATGTAGTCGATAAAGCGACCACGGTAAAGGTTACGCTGCTCGATAAGCGCGAGTTTACGGCGAAAGTGATTGGGGCCGACCCGCAGACCGATGTCGCGATAGTGAAGATCGACGCCAGCGGGCTGCCGGCGCTGCCGCTCGGGAATTCCGATTCCTCGCGCGTCGGCGACCTTTGTTTCGCCATCGGGAATCCGTTTGGTTATGACCACACCGTAACGATGGGCATAGTGAGCGCCAAGGGACGCAGTCTCGAAAACGGCCTGCACATCCAGAACTTTATCCAAACGGACGCTGCCATCAATCCTGGCAATTCGGGCGGTGCGCTGATCAACGCGCGCGGTGAACTGATCGGCATGAATACGGCGATCATCACGGGCGGTGGCGGCGGCTTTGGCGGTGAGGCGGGAAACATCGGAATCGGCTTCGCCGTGCCTGTGAACCTGGCCAAGCAGGTGATGGACCAGATTATCAAAACCGGCAAGGTGTCGCGCGGATACATGGGCGTTTCGCTGCAGGAGCTGACTCCCGACCTGGCCCAATCGTTCGGTCTAAAGGACACGCACGGCGCGGTCATCGCGGATGTGACGGCGGGCGGCCCGGGCGATAAGGGCGGCTTGAAATCCGGCGATATCGTGACGGCGATCGACGGCAACAAGATTGCCAACCAGAACGAGTTGACGCTGGCCGTTACAGAACATGCGCCGGGCAGTACGGTGACGCTGGACGTAGTCCGAAACGGACAGCCAACGAAGGTGAACGTGACGCTTGGGCAAAGGCCGAGCAGCCTGGAACTGGGTCAGAAACGAAACAGCAATGATGGCGGCGCGGGAGACGACAGCGACAATAGCGGCAACGCCTCCGCTCGCGGGATAACGGCCGAGCCTCTGACGCCCGAGATTGCGCAACAGATTCACGCCAATCCGAATGTTCACGGCGTGGTAGTGGACGATGTCGATCAGGGCAGCGCCACCGCCGACAGCGGAATTGGGCAGGGAGACGTCATTACTGGCGTAAACGGTAAGCCGGTCAACTCCGTGTCGGATTTCAAGCGGCTCATGGGCGAGGCGCAAGGAAAAGCCGTGCGGGTCACCGTAAACCGCGGCGGTCAAACGTTGTTCTTAGTAGTGCCGGCTGGCAAATAGCCACCCGCATTTGGCGAGACCCGGAAGGCGATCCACTTGCCTTCCGGGCTTTTTTATTTTCCGGAACCTCCCACGCGGCGGGCTGGCGCGGGCGATTGAACTTTCCGCCCATTGTCTTCGTTTAATACTTTGAGCCCAAAGCGGTTAGTCCCGCGGTCCGGCTCCTCGGACGACAATGGAAGCCGCACTGGCAGAACACATTTCGGTACACTTAAATACTCCGTTACTCCCGAGAGCTGCGAATGCTCCGTGGCAACACTTACACGCATGGGGAGCGTGGGGGACAAAACGCGCAGTGGACGCTGAAACGAGTCTGGTCGAGCGCTGTTTGACAGGGGAGCAGGGCGCCTGGGAAGAGATGGTGAAGAGCTACACCAAGCGTGTCTACTCCATTTGTTATCGTTTTACCGGCAGGGATAGTGAAGCGCAGGACCTGACGCAGGACGTTTTTCTCAGGGTTTTCAAGAGCCTGGGCAGCTTCCGCGCGGGCGAGGGTTCCTTTGCCGTGTGGCTAACCCGGCTAACCCGCAATCTTCTGGTGGATCACTACCGGCGCACGAAACAGGAACGCGCGACCGACAATCTGGACGACAAACTGGCCGTGCTCGAAGAGAAGACCGCTCAATACTCGCGGACGGACGGAATGCTAGCCGGGCGCGAAGCGGGCGAGTTGCTGCAAGCCGGTTTGCAGAAACTGTCGCCGGAGTTGCGCGAAGCTGTGATCTTGCGGGACTTGCAGGAGATGGAATACCGGGAGATCGCCCGGGTTTTAAGCGTGCCTGAAGGCACGGTGAAATCGAGACTGAATCGCGGGCGGGCCGAACTCGCGCGCGTGTTGAGGCGGAACAAGGTAACTGTGTAGGCGAAATTGTGTGGGCGAAAATTATGGACTGCGCGGAATTTGAAAGCACGCTGGCCGATTACCTCGACGGCACCCTTGCGCCCGAAGTGCGCCTGGCCGTTGAGCGGCATGCCGCTTCCTGCGCAGGTTGCAGCGCCTTCATGGCCGACGCCCGGGCTGGTTTGGAATTTCTCAGCCACGCCGAAGTGATTGAGCCGCCGCGTGAACTGATTACGCGCATCGCGTTTCTGTCTCCACTGGGCCGAACCCGGCACCCGCTGGATAGGCAGGGTTTTTTCGGCAGAATGTCGGCTAAGTGGCTGCAGCCGCTGTTGCAGCCCAGGTTTGCCATGGGCATGGCGATGACGATTGTCTCGTTCGCCATGCTGGAGCGCTGCACTGGGCTCCGCGTTCAGCATATCCAAGCGGCCGATCTGAGCCCGGTCAGGATTTTTGGCGGCATCGAAGACAAAGCGATGCGTCTGAAGGACCGCGCGGTGAAAAACTACGAAAACATCCGGCTGGTTTACGAGATCGAGACCAGGTTGCGGGAGTTTGAGGCGCAACAGGACGCGCAAAGCGAGAAAGCGCCGCGGAAACAGACCGCCGCGGAGCTGCACAGTCAGTCAGGAACTAAGAATGGCGGCACTACACCGCCGAATGGGGGGACGAAATGAACTGCTACTTACATCCGGATACCGCCGCAGTGGCTTTTTGCCGCTCTTGTGGCAGGCCCCTTTGCAATCTGTGCCAGAGACCGGTGGATGGCACGGTCTTCTGCCAGGAACACGCGCCACCCGTTTATGCGAATCCGGCGGGCGGGTACGCCGCTAACCCGGCTGCCAATTCCGCCGCTAATCCGGCCGCTAATCCCGCCACTAATCCCTATGTCCAGCCAATGCCGGCGGCGGCCGGAGTTCGTTCCTCGCCCGGGCTCGCGTTCGTCTTGGGTCTGATACCCGGGGTCGGAGCCATCTATAACGGCCAATATCTAAAGGGCCTGGTCCACGCCATCATCTTTGGATTGCTGGTGAGCCTTGCCAGCGGCGCCGAGAACACTGCGGGGCAGCCTATTCTCGTGATGGTGAGCATAGCGTTTTACCTCTACATGCCTTTCGAGGCCTATCACACCGCGCGCCAAAGGCAGATGGGTTTGCCGATCGACGAATGGTCGAGTCTGATGGATTCCAAGCGCTTTTCCAGCCGCGCTCCGGTCGGACCGGTCATCCTGATTTTGATTGGCGTGTTGTTTCTGCTGGATTCGCTGCATTTGATTGCGTTCCGCGATATCAGCCGCTTCTGGCCGGTGATCTTGATTTTCATTGGGGCCTGGATGCTTTACTCCCGGTTGGCCGGCACGCGCACGGGGGAGATTCCGGAACCACCCAGGAATATTCCAGTGAACGACAACGCGGCGGAGGTGCCTCGTGAACGCTAAAGGAGTTTTCATCGCGCAAGCTGTCAGAGGCCCGGTTCTGCTGATTACCATCGGCACGCTTTTCGCCATGCACCAGGCCGGGGTGCTGCCTATCGAGCGCACGTGGCCGCTGATTCTGATCGTGCTTGGCATTATGAAGCTGATCGAGAGGATGGTGGCGCCGCAGTTTCCTTACGGTCAACAACCGTACGCACAGCCGCCGTATGGACAGCCACCCTATGGTCAGCCTCCGTATGGCCAGCCATACACGCCGCCTGCGGGCCAGCCGGGTCACGCACCGCCGCCACCACCGCCCGCCCCGGAAAGGCCACGGCAATGAGACGCCGCGGGTCTGTCACCGGGCCGCTGATCCTGATCGCGATTGGCGTGCTGTTTCTGCTCCACACGATCTTGCCGGACTTCCGGGTAACTGACATTCTGGCTCACGACTGGCCCTATTTCCTGATCATTTGGGGAATCCTGCAGTTGGCCGAGGTGCTGGTTCGCGCGTCTCGCGGCGCGGCCGTCCAGGGGAGTGGCATCTCCGGCGGCGGTTGGATGATCGTTGTCTTCATTTGCCTGATCGGACTGGCAAGCTGGGAATTCAGCCGTTCCGACGCCTGGTGGAGACACGTCGGCTTCGAGAAAGGGATGCAAGTGTTTGGGAGCGCCCACGACTACTCGATTCCCTTCGTTCAGAAAACTGTTGGGACCGCGCCGCATGTTGTGATCGAAAACTTTCGCGGCAATGCGAAGATCTCCGCCAGCGATGGCAGCGCCATCACGGTAAACGGGCGCAAGACCGTTCGCACCTTCGACTCAGCCGAGGCCGACCGCGCTAATTTACAGAGTCCGATCGAAGTGATGGTCGAAGGAAAGAACGTGATCATTCGCTGCAACCAGGAAAAAGTAGGGCCGCGCGATCAGGTAACGACGGACTTGGAGCTGACGATTCCCAAAGGTTCGAGCATCGAAGCCACCGGGCGACTGGGCGATTTCGATATCTCGGGAATTGCCGGGACGGTCGATCTTAGCAGCGACAATGCGGGCATACGGCTGCAGTACATTGGCGGCAATATCAAGATCGATACTCGCCGCAGCGATGAGATCCGCTTGTCGAACATAAAGGGCGCGGTCAGCCTGAATGGGCGCGGTGGCGACGTCGATTTGACGAACATTGCCGGACAAGTGACGGTGGCTGGCGACTACAACGGCACCATTTCGCTGCACGATGTTTCAAAGCCCGTGCGGGTGGAGAGCCTCCGAACGAAGATTGAGGCGGAGGCGGTGCCCGGGGAGTTGACCCTGGCGCGGGGAAGCCTTGATGTGACGAACGTGGTCGGACCGTTAAAGGTAGTGACCCAATCGACGGACGTCACCCTGAATGACTTCGCGCAGGCCCTGGATCTGACGGTGGATCGCGGCGACGTTGAACTGAAGCCGGGACGGACGCCGTTGAGCAAAATGACGGTGCATCTGCATTCCGGAAATATCGAACTGGCGGTGCCGCAGAAGGCCGGGTTCGCGCTCTCGGCGACAACCGATCATGGTGACATCGAGAACGACTTCGGCGATGGTTTGAAGGAGCAGAGTTCCGGGCGCGGCGGACGGCTCGAAGGAACGGTGGGCAGCGGACCCGACGTGACGCTGGCGACGGACCGCGGGACAATTACCGTCAGAAAGTCCGGCTCCGAGGATAAGCCGAAGAAGCCGGCTCCCGAAGATTCCGAAGCGCACTCGGACATTTGAGGACTTGGCGCACGAGGACCGCGGGCATTCGCAGTCCTCGTCTGTTCAATTTAGCTCTGTTTGTCTTTCCTGATGGTCTTGCTTACCCGATTTAGCTGCCCGTTCACCTGCTTATGCTCCGCGCCGGTTAGGTGTCCGCCATTGTAGTTGCGGTCAGTCCTGACCTCGCGATTGATGCCCGCCTCGCGGCCTTCGAGGTTCGCCGTCTGGCCGGCGTTTAGTTTGCCGGACTTGATTCCCTGGGCGATGCGGTCCTGCTGATTCTCCTGTCGGCGTCCTACCTCACTGGTGCCGAAGTGATCGGACGAGGCGTTGTGCTTATCCCGATAGACCTGGTTGCTAAGACCGTTTTGCTGGCGGTTGATTCGGGCCCTTTCGGCAGCGGTCAGGCTGCCCCCGTTAGCCGTCCTGTCGGCTTTAATCTCGCCATTCAAGCCGCGCTCTTTATTCTCCAGATTGGCCGTTTCGCCCGGCGTCAACTGCCCGGATTGAACGCCCTGTGCAATGCGGTCCTGCTGGTTCTCACGGCGCGCGTTAACTTGCGCGAAGCTTGTCAACGCGAATAGTCCAAAACAAATCGAAGTGACTGCAATTCTTTTCATGTTGATTTCTCCCCTTGCTTTCCTCTGAGCGCCTGGCTTCTTTCGCCAATCGCTTCACACATCGGAACGGCGCTGCGGCTTGTTAGTTGACTTCGAGATAATTAACTATTCTTCCCGAAACAGGATGTGTCCTTGGACCTTTCGACTCCACTTCAGTTCGTGAAAGGAATTGGGCCCGTGCGCGCGCAGATGTTGCGCGCCAAGGGGCTTGAGACCGTCTCCGATCTTCTGTACTACGCTCCGTTCCGGTACGAAGATCGGCGGAACGTGAAGGCCATCTCCGAACTTGCGCCGGGCGAGAAAGCGGCGGTCCTGGCGCGTGTTAGCGGGGCGAAGATAGCGGGCTTTCGACGGCGCTCCCTGGGCCTTTTCGAAGTGCTGCTGCAAGATGGCAGCGGGGCCAATCTCACTGCCCGCTGGTTCCATGGCGAACGCTATGTGGACGCGCTTGTATCCGGCACTCGGGTGGCGCTTTTCGGCAAAGTTGAGCTTGACCGCGCGCGCGGCGACCGGCTTATGCTGCAGCCGGAGATTGAAATCCTCTCGGATGATGACGAAGAAGATGAGACACTGCATAGCGGCCGTGTCGTTGCCGTGTATGAGGCGGCGGGCAAGGTCTCGACGCGCGTGTTTCGCAAGCTCATCGACCGGCTGCTGAAGGATGCCCCGGCAGTCGACGATCCGCTCCCCGCGAGTGTTCGCCAGCGCATGAAGCTGCCGGATCTTGAGACCGCCATTCGTGAAGTGCACGCGCCGGCTCGCGATGCCAACCTGACGCTCTTGAATGCGTTTCGGACGCCGGCACAAACGCGTTTGATCTTCGATGAGTTCTTCTGGCTGGAGTGCGGGCTCACACTGAAGAAGACCAAGGCGCGGAGTGCCACGGGCATTTCGTTCGCAGTCACGGAGCGTGTGCGCGAACAGATCAAGAACATGCTGCCGTTCAAGCCGACCAGCGCCCAAAAACGCGTGATGCAAGAGATTGCCGACGACATGAAGCGTCCGCATCCCATGAGCCGGCTGCTGCAAGGAGATGTTGGCAGCGGCAAGACAATCGTGGCGGCGCAGGCGGCCGTGATCGCGATTGAGAATGGCTACCAGGTAGCCGTGCTTGCGCCTACGGAGATTCTCGCGAACCAGCATTACGTGTATTTCAAACGATTGCTGGAGAAGTTGGGCTATCCCATCGTTTCGCTCACAGGTTCGGCATCGGCGCGCGAGAAGCAGCAGAGTAAGAAGCTGATTTCGGAAGGTCTGGTTCGTGTCGCTGTGGGCACACATGCGCTCTTGCAGCAGGACGTGGTTTTTCCAAAGCTTGGGTTGGCGATTGTCGATGAGCAGCATCGCTTCGGGGTGCGGCAGCGGCTCACCCTTATGGAGAAAGGCGCGCAGCCCGATGTGCTCGTCATGACTGCGACTCCCATCCCGCGCACATTAGCGCTAACCATCTACGGCGACTTGGATGTGTCAACGATTGACGAGTTGCCGCCGGGCCGTAAAAAAATCGTAACGAAGCATGCGCCGGAGTCGCAGGTGGAAGGCGTGTATAGCTTCCTGGCGCAGCAGATTAAAGCGGGACGGCAGGCATACGTCGTCTATCCGATTGTGGAAGAAACCGAAACCAGCGCCGACGTCAAAGCGGCGGAGACGATGTATGAACATCTGTCGCGAACGGTTTTTCCCGGCTTCAAGGTTGGGCTGCTGCATGGCAAGATGGCGTCCGACGAGAAGGATGCGGCGATGCAGCGGTTCAAGTCCGGCGAGATCAATATTCTCGTGGCAACCACGGTCATTGAGGTTGGCGTGGACGTCGCGAACGCTTCCGTAATGGTGATAGAGCAAGCGGAGCGTTTTGGGATGGCGCAGATTCACCAACTGCGCGGACGAGTGGGACGGGGCGTCCACCAAAGCTACTGCGTCCTGGTGACGGGGAAGATGAACGATGTCGCGCGGGAGCGCATTCGGACCTTAATCGATTCGAGCGACGGATTCTACATCGCCGAAATGGACATGAAGCTGCGCGGGCCGGGCGAGTTCTATGGGACCAGGCAATCCGGGATTCCAGGGCTGCGCCTGGCAGACTTGATACGCGACGCGGAGATTCTGGAACAGGCTCGCGCCGAGGCTCAAGTTCTTATTGGCGACGAGCGGAACAAGGACGAAGTGCGCGGCGTTGTCCGTTATATCCAGGAGCACTGGCAACGCAAATACGCGCTGGCGCAGGTGGGCTAAAGGCATGAGAATCATCGCGGGTCGTTTTCGCAGCCGGAAAATAAAGCCCGTGCCCGGAATGAAGGTGCGTCCCACGCCCGACCGTCTGCGTGAGGCGCTCTTCAACGTGCTGCAGCCGCGGATCGAAGGGACCGTGTTCGTGGATGCCTACTCGGGGACGGGTGCCGTTGGCATAGAGGCGCTCAGCCGCGGCGCGAAGCAGGCGGTGCTGATCGAGAAGAAGCCCGAAGCTATGAATGTCCTCCGCGAGAACGTGCAAGCGCTCGGGATCGAGAACGAAGTGCTGGTGATTCGCGGCAGCGCGATCGTGCAACTGCCGAAACAGCAGGGCGACATCGTGTTCCTCGACCCGCCTTACGAGCAGATTAAGGATTACGATATTTGCCTCAAAGCTCTGCCGGAGACCGGCTGCGCGCTGGCCATAGCGCAACACTCATCGCGGCTCATTTTGGATGAGGCATATGGACCGTATAAGAAGATCCGGATACTGCGGCAGGGAGAAAACTCGCTCAGTTTTTTTGCGATAACATGATCGTCACATCGATCACATTGGTCCCCGTGGGCCCGGTCTTTATGAGATCGCCGAGAGCGTCGAAAAAGTTGTACGAGTTGTTCCCAGCCAGTTCCTGGCGCGCATCCAGATTTAGCATATAACCGCGGCTTACCGTGTCGCCGGTCGCAAATGCGCCGGCCGCGTCGGTTGGACCGTCGGTGCCATCGGTTCCAGCACAAAGGATGCCGAGCTGGTTGTTGCCGGCAAGTTCGATGGCCGCCGCCAGCGCGAATTCCTGGTTGCGACCGCCTTTGCCGCCGCCTTTCACAGTCACGGTAGTTTCACCGCCGGAGAGGATGCACTCGGCTGGCCCAGCCCGCTTCAAGAGGTGAGTGTGCTCGCGAGCGGCAAGAACCGCTTCGCCTTCCACGGGAGTAGGACGAATCGTCACCAGGTAGCCGAGCGACTCCGCCTTCACGGCAGCCGCTTGCAGTGCCAGGCGATTGCTTCCGACGATCGTGTTTTGCACTTTTCCAAAGATGGGATTTCCGGGCTTCGGAGTCTCCGCTCCGGATTCCAGGCGCTCGCGAACGGACCGGGGAACGCGGTTGAGCAGGTTGAACTTCCGCAGCACGGCAATCGCGTCAGACGCGGTCGTCGAGTCTGGCGCGGTTAGGCCGGAGCCGATCACGTCGAGGCTGTCTCCGACCACGTCCGACAGCAACAGGGCGAGCACGGTTGCCGGGTGCGCCAACGCCGCGAGCTGGCCGCCTTTCAATGTCGAGAGATGTTTGCGTACGGCATTTAGTTGGTGAATGTTGGCGCCGGCCCGCAGCAGGAGATCCGTCGTGGACTGTTTATCCGACAGCGAGAGGGGCGCGGCCGGAGCGCTGAGAAGAGCGGACGCGCCGCCCGAGACCGCCACGATCAGCAGGTCGCGCGCCGTCAGATCCCGGACCAGTTCCGTGGCCGCGAGTGAGGCACGAACGCTGTCGCGATCCGGAATGGGATGGCCGGCCTCGATGATCTTCGTGTTTTTGCCCAACGGTGTGACGTGGCCTTGCTTGGTGACCACCAGCGACTTGTCCAGGCGATCTCCGAACGCTTCCTGCACCGCTGCCGCCATTGAACAGGCAGCCTTGCCAACGGCCAGCAGCACGGTATGGTCGAATTTTCCGGCGGGGACCGTGAGATGCGCGCGCACCGCGTTGCCCGCGTCGGATGCGGACAAGGCAGCTCCAAGGATGGCAAGCGCGTCTTGTTTTAATTGGCTCAAAAGATGACTGGTTCTAAAAGATGGGCAAATGCAGAATCTGGCGTACAACGTCGTCCGGACTGGCGCAGTTGGCGTCAACCCGAAAATCGGCCCGCGCATAGAGCGAACGGCGCACATCGTAGAGACGTTCGATGGCGGCGCGATCTTTCGCCAGCGGCCGTGTCTCATCCTCGCCCAGGCGGCTCTGAATCGTTTCGAGTGCGCAGTCGAGCCAAACCGTCACGCCGTTTTCTTCGATAATCTTCCAGTTTTGGGGTTGGACGAAGGCGCCTCCTCCAAGGGCCATCACGCACGGATTCCCCGCCTCGATCTCCTTTACTCGCTGCCGCAAAAGCCTGGACTCGATGTCGCGAAACACGGGCTCTCCAAACTTCTCGAAAATGCGCGCAATGGCTTGGCCCTGCTCTCTCTCAATCTCCCGATCGAGGTCGAAAAAACACCATCCCAGCTGATCGGCGAGCGAGCGTCCGACGGTGCTCTTTCCGGTTCCCATAAACCCCACCAAGTAAAGCCCCGGGGTGCGTTTCAGCTTCAGGGTCATCGCAATTCGCGTTTCAATCTTAACAGCAGCCGATAATGGAGTTATGGCGGCCCGGCTTCTTCCCTTGTTTCCCTTGTCGGTTGTATTGCTTCCCGCAACGCCTCTTCCGCTGCACATTTTCGAAGACCGTTACAAGCAGATGATGAGCGATGTCATGCCCGGCGCCGCGGAGTTCGGCGTCGTGCTGGCGAAGGACAATGGCATTGTGAATATCGGCTGCACCGCGACCGTGGAAAGAGTTTTGCAGAAGTATCCGGACGGGCGCATGGACTTGGTCGCGGTCGGCCAGCGGCGATTCCGGATTGTTTCGTTGGACGAGGAAGAGCCCTACTTGCGCGCCGAGGTGGAGTACTTCAACGACGAAGATATGAGCGAGGTTCCCCCCGCTTTGCGCCAGACCGCGATCGCGGCTTATCAAAAGCTGCGCGCCATTGAAGTTCCCGACTTAATCGTCGAGCCCCATCTGGAGGCCGCGCAGTTGAGCTTTCAATTGGCGCAGTTCATTTCGGACCTGGACAGAAGACAGACCGTGCTGGCGCTGCTGTCCGAAACGGAGCGGCTGAGGTTTCTCATCGACATGCTTCCCGGCTACATTTTGCAGCGCGAACGAATCGCTCTGGCCAAGCGCGTGGGTCCGCTTAATGGGCACGCGAAGCACATGAAGGACGTGCAGTGACCAGGCAACAACTAATCTTCGACGCCGACGATACGCTGTGGGAAAACAATATCTACTTCGAAGAAGCGTTCGAACGGTTCTGCGATTACCTCGCGCACTCTTCGATGTCGCCGGTCCAGGTCCGGGCGGTGCTGGATGAGATCGAGATGGTGAATGCGAAGATTCACGGTTATGGTTCACGCAACTTCGCGCGCAACTTAACCGCGTGTTTCGAGCATTTGGCGGAACGGGACATTGCACAGTCCGACCTCGACGTAGTAAAAGAATTTGCCCACGCCATTCTGGAAAAGCCGATGGAATTGATCGATGGTGTCGAGGACACAGTCGCCGAGCTGTTTCAACGGCACGACCTGACCATCTTTACCAAGGGCGATCCGGAGGAGCAGCGAATGAAAATCGACCGGTCAGGCCTGGACAAGTACTTTCAACATGCCGCCATCGTGAAAGAAAAGAACGCGGCGGCTTACCTGGCGCTGGCGCTGGACCGGGGATTCGTTCCGGAAGCAACATGGATGATTGGGAACTCTCCGAAGTCGGACATCAATCCCGCGCTCGAGGTCGGCCTGTCGGCTGTGTATGTGCCGCACGCTCGCACCTGGAGTCTCGAAAAAGAAGAAGTGCCGGAGAGCCATCCGCGACTGCTCTGCGTTGACTCTATCCGGCAATTGACTCAGTACTTCTAGCTGACTTCCAATTGAATTTAGTGCGCCGCCAAAGCCTTCGCAGGCCTGGGCCGTCCACCTGCCGCCTGATAATCTTCGGCGCTGGCTTGCTGGATCAGGGGCTTGCTGATATCTGTCAATAAATAGTCGGCGCTTTCTTCTTCCCCCATGGTGTGGCTGAGCAAATTTGCGACTTCTCTTTCGCCGATTTGCCGGGCAAGCGCGCGAAGCGTGCCGTAACCGGAGATCTCGTAGTGCTCCACTTTTTGAGCCGCCGTAACTAAAGCGAGATCGGCCGCGAGATCGTTCTTCTCCTTGCCTTCCTCGATGGTTTCCTTGCCCTCTTCGACAAGACCTGCCATCGCTTTGCAGACTTTTGGCTGCGCCTTTACTCCGAGGAGTTCGAAAGCCTGCTCAAGCCGTGAGACGTGTC
>OCTA010002433.1_pt1 | contig 16967 bp, 11 predicted proteins | sample 1538991 | NCBI WGS metagenome assembly OCTA01 (sample SAMEA3539302, study PRJEB22396) | soil metagenome | biome: tundra; feature: field; material: soil | place: USA | collected 2010-05 | depth 0.15 m | reverse complement strand
AATTATGCACAGAACCCTTCCCTTGGGAATCGGGTAGGTCGGCACTACAGCCCGTCTAAATCATCTGTAACGATAACGAAGATGATCCTTCCCTTGTAAATCAACAGCTTACGTCAGAACCTCCATGCAACCAGCCTTCCCTGTCGGCCGCCCTCCCCCGCAACCCTCGCCCAGCACTAGCCAAGGCTCGTTGATATTACTCCCCGGCCAAAGTGTCTTGGACATCCCGAACCCCCCAAAACTGGCAGCGGGGAGGTATGGAGGAAGTATGGTACCGGGATGGTACCCAGATTGTACCATAGAAGGGGGGTGCGGGCAGTTCTCAGAAGTGAGAATGTGCCTGTTTTTGAGACACTCCAGGCCCTGAAAACCGCCTCCCTTTTGCCATAGCGATTCATACTTGACTAATCCGAACTGACTGCGCCGTCAATCGCACGGCACGGTTCGGTCGGCGGCCCATTCGCGGAGATCGGTGACTTTCTCGGCCATGAGGACCGAGAGCGGGCGGGTCTGGCGCATTTCCGCCAGCAGATCCGCCTGCGACAAGACGCGTCCCTGGGCATGGGCGGTGTACATGGCGGAAACTATAGCCTGCTCGATCTCGGAGCCCGAGAAACCGTCAGCCGCGGCTGTGAGCGCGTCGAGGTCGAAGCCGGCTGATGTCGTTGGCGGTGGCCACCAGGAAGACCGGCTTGCGGCGTTCGGACATCCAGGTCAGCAAGGTGCCGAGAACGCGGCGCGAGAGGCCGTTGTCATCATCTTCGACGGACAGCCCCTTTTCGATTTCATCAAGCCACAGCACGCACGGGGCCATGACTTCGGCGGTTTCCAGGGCCTTGCGGAGGTTCTTTTCCGTCTCGCCGTAGTACTTGCTGTAAAGCACGCCGAAGTCGAGCCGGAGCAGCGGGACGCCGAAAATGCCGGCGGCGGCCTTGGCGGCGAGGCTCTTGCCGCAGCCCTGGACGCCCAGCAACAGGATGCCACGCGGTGGGTCCAAGTGTTCAGCCGGGCCTTCACGGAAGAAACTGCGGCGCACCTCGATCCATTGGCGCAGGCGCCGCATGCCGCCGATTTCCGCAAACTGGGCCGTTTCGTATTCGAAGGAGAGCGGCGAATCGCGGCCGAGGAGTTCGTATTTCGCGCGCATGACCTCGGGCAGCTCAGACTCCGAGATGGCGCCGTTATCGTTTATCGCTTTGACGGCGAGACGCCGGGCGTCGGTGGCGGTAAGGCCGGCCAGGTTGCGGACGAGCAGATCGAGGGCCTTGTTGGTGGTTTGCACCTCGCGATGGCCGTGCTCGGCGCCCCACTCCGCCGCGACGTCATAGACGATGCCGCGCAATTCGTCGGGCGTCGGGAGCGGCAGGCGAAAATAGCCGGTGAAGGGCCGCAGCTCCTCGGGCACCTGGAGCACGGCGCCCACCAGCACCACCGTCGAGTAGCTTTTCGGATAGGTCAGCGCGATGTCCTTCAGGAACCGCACGTGGACCGTGTCCTGCAAGTAGGGGTGGAAATCCAGGAGGACGAACAAGCAGTATGAGCCCGAGGACTTGATATAGCTGAGCATTTCCTGAGACTTGAGGACGGCTTGGGGCGGCTGATCGGACGGGTCGAAGGCCTGCAAGCCCTCGGTGACGGTCCAGCGAAAGGCCCGGAGCTGGAGGGCTTGGGCGATCTGGCGCACCATGCGAACTATCTGCGGTTCCTCGTTGCTTTCGACCGCGATCAAAGGGGTGCGCGAGCGGATGATCGCCGCCAGGTCGCGCAGCGGGCTTTCGGTGGCCAGCGTCACTCCCTGCGCGAGTTTTGCCGATCGGACATTCATGGTCTTTGCGCCCTACACCTCACGCTGAACCGGAGCGCGGTTCAAGGAAATAATTCAGGTTAGACAATGGGCGAGTCACGATGCAGGCGCCAGAAAGTGGCAGATTCAGGGGGCCTACTGCGCCCAACCGGCTGACGCACGTCGTTCAGTTTTCCTTAATTTTGTTGTTGACCCGCAGCTCAATATTTCTGTAGCATTCCAGAAAGGTTATGGGGAATGCGTGTACCAAAAACCAAGTCTCGTTTCGTGTCTGCCACTTCAAGAAGGCTATGAAATACATCCTCTTTTTCTGCTGGAGCCAATGCGCGCTGCTGTCCGCGCTTGGCCAAATCCGGGACGGCGGCATCGATCCGTCCAACCTGGGCAAAGGCGAATGGCTCTATTACATGAGCAGCGCCACCAACCAACTGGGGGGCTATGTTCCTAGCGTCACCGATGAGAACAGCCTGATGCTGTAATTGAAGAGCCAGGGCACGCGCTATGTGATTGTGAAGGCCGGCACCAGCGACCAGTTGTTCACGGGGAGTTACAGCACACCGCAGTTCACCAGCAACCTGGTCAATGCCGCCCACGCTAACGGGCTGCTGATATTTGGCTACAACCGGTCCTACGGGCAGAACATTCCCGGGGAGATCGGAATCTCGGATTACGTGTTTGGTCACGGGGGCGGACGGCTTCGTTTGGGATGCGGAAGCGGAGTGGGAGAGCAACCAGACCTGGATCGGGACCAACGGGCCGGCACTGGCCTGGCAGCTTTGCTCGACAGTGCGCTCGAACTGGCCGACCAAGTTCCTGGCCCACTCGCCATTTGCAATCGTGGGGCTCCACGCGTCCTTTCCGTACAAGGAATTCGGCTACTGGTGCGATGCGATGATGCCGCAGATTTATCATTTCTCGGCTACCAAGGCCCCGAGCGCGGCGATCAACTGGACGGATGCGAACTGGACTTATTACCAGAAGCTTTGGAGCGGCCTCGCTCCGGGGAACATCAACGGTATGACGGTCTATTGGACCAATGCGCTCAAGCCGTTGGCGCCGATCCAAGACGTTTATGGGCCGCCCTTCTCGACGCCGACGCCGGACAAAGATGTCTAGGAGTTCATGGATTATCTGGCGGCGGATCCGAACACGCCGGCACCCGGGGGTTACCATGGGGCGAACTTCTTCCGCGCCGATTTGCACGATGCCCAGCAGTGGACGTACATCAGCGCCGGGACCCTCGGCATTACTCCCAGCTTCGTCAACAATATCGTTATCGACAACCCCAGCGCCATCATCGTCAGCTCCAACACGGTCGTCCGGACCTTCTTTGTCGTGAGCAACTCGACGCCCATTTTCCAAGGTTCCGGCAGCGGCACCGATACTAATTCCTTCGGCACGAACTACGTGACGCTCCCAAAGGGCATAGGGCTAGGTTATGCGCGATTCACCCCCAATATCGTTGTGCCCGGGGATTATACGCTCTACCAATGGCATCCCTTCAGGGCGGATGCCTCCGCCAGCGTGCCCTTTATCGTGACCCATAATGGCGGCTCGACCACCGTGTATGCCAACCAGCAAACCAACGACAGCAACTGGAGTTTGCTTGGCACATTCAATTTCGCCGCCGGCACTTCTGGCAACGTGCGTATCACCGATGCCGTTGCCGAGCCTGGCGCGGTGGCCATAGCCGACGGCCTCAAGCTGGCCTTTGTTCCTCCGACCGCTCCGCCGGCAGCCCCGAGCGGATTGGCGGCCACCGCCGTGAGCAGTTCGCAGATTAGCCTGACTTGGAGCAATAACGCGGTCAATGTCGTGAACAACGTCGTCGCCCGTTCCACGGTGAACGGCGGTCCGTATATCGACATAGCTTCACTCCCACTCAGCAGCACGGGCTACAGCGACACGGGCCTGGCGGCGGCAACGACCTATTATTACGTGGTGCGGGCCGTCAATCCCGCCGGCCCATCGGCCAATTCTGCCCAAGCCGGCGCCACGACGCTAGCTGCCCCGCCGACGCCGCCCACGATCGTTACGCAACCCCAAAGCCAAACCGTGCCCGCCGGCGTCGATGCAACGTTCAGCGTGACCGCGAACGGGACGACGCCGCTGAGTTACCAGTGGCGCTTGAACGGGGCGAGCGTCCCGGGCGCAACCGCAAGCGCCTACACGCGCGCAAATGTGCAGGGCGGGGACGCCGGAAGCTACTCGGTAGCCGTCACCAATATCATGGGCGGCGTCCTAAGCGCGGATGCGATGTTGACGGTGGTCACACAAGCGACCTTCTCGCTGACTGTCAACGTTGGCTCCAACGGTTCGGTGACGATAAGCCCGAACCAGCCGAGCTATTCGGCCGGAACAGTGGTCACGGTCACGGCGACGCCCAACGCCGGGTATAATTTCTCCGGCTGGTCCGGCGGCATCATCAGCACAGCCAATCCTCTCCTCGTCACGATGACGAGCGATATTGCCATCACCGCCAGCTTCGCCCCTTCGCCCAGTGACATCATCATGGACAACACCGATCCGAACGTCACCTTCATTGGCGCCTGGTCAACGGGCACCATGTCCAGCGGCAAGTATGGCCCGGATTATCGGTTCGCCAGCACCGCTGCGGGCGGGACGAGTGTCGCCACGTATCGGCCCAATATCACTGTGCCCGGAATCTACACCATCTCCGCCCTGTATACCGCAGGCAGCAACCGCGCGACCAATGCGCCCTACACGATACAGACGGATGGCTCTCTTTTCCAAACAACCCTTAACCAGCAACTCTATAACGGCATTTGGGTACCGTTGCTTTACGCATCCGCTCATCTGAGCCCAGGCGGTAGTAACTACGTCCTGCTCTCCAATGACACCGGCTACTCCGGCAAAGTAGTCATCGCCGACGCTGTGCGGTTCCAGTTATATCAGGCCGACGCCGCGGGGCCGGTTATTACCTCGCAACCGGCCAGCCAGGTTGTGACAGCGGGTAGCGCGGTGACCTTCAGTGTGGCCGCTACCGGCGCGTTGCCACTGAGTTATTACTGGCAGCGGAATGGTTTGCCCGTTGCCGGGGCCACCGACTCCAGTTACACGACCGACAATGTGCAACTGGCCGATTCCGGCAGCCAGTTCAGTTGCCTGGTCAGCAATGCCTACGGAAACGTTTTGAGTTCCAATGCGGTGCTGACGGTGGTGACCAATACGGGCCTTGTGTTTGCGGCGGATTTCGAGAGCGGGCTGCAAGGCTTCACGATTGACAATACTTACGGCAGCGCCAATGGGCTGTGGCATTTGAGCACCGGTCGGGGGCTGGATCCTGGCCACAGCCCAAGCCACAGCCTGTATTATGGCCATAACGAGGGGGTAACAGGCGGGGGCAATTATGACACTGGCACGGTTAACGGCGGGGTGGTCGTTTCGCCGACTATCAACCTGCCACCCGGAAGCGGGTCTATCTTCCTGTCTTTCAACTACCTGATGGACGCCGAGATAGGCACGACCTTTGACGTGGGGTTTGTCGATGTGACGACCGATAACGGTGCGAGCTACGTGACGGTCGTTAGCAAAGACGCCTTTGGCGGACTGACCAGCGTGACGGGAGGGTTGTGGGTTTCAAACAAAGTGGATCTGTCGCCTTATGCCGGGTCGAGCATCAAACTTCGATTCCGGTTCGACACCGTTGATCCCCTCTACAACACATTGGAAGGTTGGTATTTGGACGATATAGTTGTTACTGCGCTCGGCCAGGCGCCGGCCATCACGGGGCAGCCGCAGAGTGTGACGAACGTTGCAGGGACGGCAGCCACGTTCAATGTGACTGCCTCGGGCACACCGCCGCTGAGTTACTTGTGGGAGCGGAACGGCGTTCCGATTGCGGGAGCGTCGGCTTCAAGTTACATGGCAAACAATGTGCAATTGGCCGATTCCGGCAGCGAGTTCAGTTGCCTGGTGAGCAATATTTATGGCGCGGCTCTGAGTTCCAACGCCGTGCTGACGGTGACCCCGCCGCTGCCTTGCGCGGCGCCGCCGGTGGGGTTGGTGAGTTGGTGGCGCGGGGAAGGCTCGACCTCAGACGCGGTGGGCGGGAATAACGGCACGGTGGCCGGGTCTGGCACCTTTGGTTATGGGGCGGGGGTGATGGGGCAGGTATTTGTGTTTGACGGGATACATCGGGACAGAGTGGACGTGGGCAATCCGACCAGCCTCCAGTTGCAGGACTTCACTGTTGAAGCATGGATTAAACGCTCTAGCCTCACGGATATCTCACTAGACGACGATAACCAGGATGGCGCAGTGGCAGGCGAAGGCGGGATTGTATTCGGTTACGGACGCAATGGCTACGGCTTTGGCCTGCTGAACAATGGTCAATTGATCCTTTCCAAGATTGACGTGGACGGCATCCTTTCCACCGGCACTGTTTCCGACACGAGCTGGCATCACGTGGCGGCAACGAAGTCCGGGTCCACTACTGTGTTCTACATTGACGGCGCGCCTGCGTCCGACGCGATACCATATACCACCACCTACACCTTCGACACGTCGGCGTCGATTGGGTCGCGCGGCGACGCGCGGGGTGGCACTTTCTGGGGGATGGTGGACGAGCCATCGGTCTATAGCCGAGGCCTTTCGGGTGCCGAGATACTAGCCATCTATACCGCAGGCGCCGGCGGCAAATGCACCGCTCCCACGCCGCCCGCGATTCTGCTAGAGCCAACCAATCAAGTCGCGACCGTGAGTGATAATATCAGTTTCAGTGTCCTCGCCTCTGGCACGCAGCCCCTGCTTTACCAATGGCGGTTCAATGGCACCAACCTGGCTGCCGCAACTGTCAGCAGCCTGGTGTTGACCAATGTCCAGGTTGCCAATGCGGGCAGCTATTCCGTGTTCGTCTCCAACAGCGTGGGCACAATCCTCAGCTCAAACGCGCTACTAACCGTGAATTCGCCTCCACCCTGCGCGCCGCCGCCGCCCGGGCTGGTCAGTTGGTGGCGGGGTGAAGGAAATGCGCTGGATCAGGCTGGCGGGACCAACGGTATCCTGTTCAACGGGGTTAGCTTTGGCGCGGGAGTTGTCGGCCAGGCGTTTAATTTCGATGCCAGCAGCCACAGCTACATGGAAGTGGCAGACAGCCCGGCGCTGCGACTCACCAATGCGCTGACCATCGAATGCTGGGCCAAACGATTGAACACTGCCCAGGTGCATGTATTGGCGGACAAGGGCGGCGATTGGACGGGCGGGCAAACCGATTTCGAGATCGGGCTGAATGACACCGATTCTGTAGGCAGCCACTTTGGTTTCGCATTTGCCGGCGGCTGGCGTGGCTGCGCGGTGACGCCGGATACCGCGTGGCATCATTATGCGGCCGTCGCAGTCAATGGCCAGGCCAATCCCATCCTCTACATTGACGGCGTGCCGCAAGCGATTACCTACGGCGGCGGCCCGGCGGCGATGAATTTGTTGGCGTCCACTCGACCGCTGGAAATTGGGGCGCAGGTCGATTCGCAAACCGGCTGGTACTATTACAGCTCGACCATGATAGATGAGCTGGCCATTTTCAACCGCGCCCTGTCCGCTTCCGAAATCCAGGCCATCTACAACGCCGGCAGCGCGGGCAAGTGCATGGCGCCGACGGCGCCGGTGATTTTGTTGCAGCCGACCAACCAGATCGCCGTCGCGGGTGACAATATTACGTTCAGTGTGCTTGCCGCCGGGACGCGCAGCCCCTGAGTTACCTCTGGCATCGGAACGGCACGCCCATCGCAGCAGCCAGCAACTCCAGCTACTCGCTCGCCACCGTGCAATTATCAGATTCGGGCAGCCAGTTCAGTTGCCTGGTCAGCAACGCCTACGGCACGGTGCTAAGTTCCAATGCGGTGCTAACGGTGGGGCTCAACACGGGGGTTATGCTTGAGGCGCATTTCGAAAACGAGCTGCAAGGTTTCACGATTGACAACACTTACGGCAGCGGCAATGGGCTGTGGCATTTGAGCACCGGTCGCGCGCAAGATGCCGGACACAGTCCGATCCACAGCTTGTACTACGGCCATAATGAGACTTCGACTGGCGGCGGCAATTATGACACCGGCGTCAGCGGGGGCGTGGTCATGTCACCGACCATCAGCCTGCCCAGTGCGGCGCCGATTACGCTGTCGTTCAACTACCTGTTAAACGTCGAATCTCTTACCGGATATGACGTGGCTTATGTTGAGGTTACGACCAATAACGGCGCCAGCTATGTCACTCTCGCCAGCAAGAATATGTTCGGTGGGCTGACAAGCCCTACCGCAGGATGGGTATCAAACACAGTAGATTTAACCGCTTTTGCCGGAACAACCCTAAACCTGCGCTTCCGCTTCGACACGATCGACGGCATCGCCAACGCGACGGAAGGTTGGTATTTGGACGACATCACGATTACCGCCCCTCCGAGCACTCCCCTCATCACCGCCCAACCGCAGAGCGTTTCGGCGGTCGTGGGTCAAACCGTGGCATTTAGCATCAGCGCTTCGGGCAGCGCGCCCTTGAGCTACTACTGGAACCGAAATGGCGCGCCCATCCCGGGAGCCACCAACGCCTCGTTTACCGCCAATAACGTGCAACTGAGCGACTCGGGCGCCCACTTCAGTTGTCTGGTCAGCAATGTTTATGGGACCATCCTCAGCTCAAACGCGCTCCTGACGGTCAATCCGCCTCCGCCGTGCACGGTCCCGCCCCCGAGGATTATCAGTTGGTGGCAAGCGGAGAGTAATGCCCTGGACTTGACGAGCCTAGACAACGGGACGCCTGCCGGAGGGGTGAGGTATGTGCCAGGCAAGGTTGGGCAAGCCTTGAGCTTTAACGGCACCGATGCCGAAGTGAGCTTGGGCACGAGCGCAGGCAATTTCGGCACCAACGATTTCACAATCGAATTCTGGATCAGACGAGCAGCACGCGCGCCCTCGAAAGTGTCCTGGGTAAAAGGCCCGCCTGCGATAGAGACAGCACAGGATTTTGGGATATGCGAATCAGCAACGGCAGGTTGCAGATGGCATTGATGGCACCCGGCGTGACCGACTACAACCAACTCGATGCGACCCGTCAGGTCAACGACGGGGTTTATCACCACATCGCTTTTGTTCGGCAAGGCACAAACGGCACGCTGTATATCGATGGCGCGTTTGAAGTCTCCGGTTCGACGCCCGGGGTTACTTATTTGAACACCTCAGGGGACTTCGTAATCGGCCGATCCGCGTGTGTTGGCGTCGATGGCACTCAATATTTCACCGGCCAATTGGACGAAATCAGCATTTACCAGCAAGCGCTCTCATTGGCCCACGTTCAGTCGATCTACAATGCGGGCAGCTCCGGCAAGTGCGCCAGCGCGGCGCCGGTCATCGACTCTCCCCCCGTCAGTGTGACGGTTAGCGCCGGGCAGACCGCAACCTTCAGCGTTTGGGCGGGGGGCACTCCGCCGATGAGCTACCAATGGTTCCTTGAAACCAACCCAGTTGCCGGCGCCACCAGTTCATCGCTCGTGCTCAGCAACGTCCAGCCGGCCCAGGCGGGTAATTACTCGGTCGTCATTTCCAACGCTTACGGCACGGTCACCAGCTCCAATGCCCTGCTCACCGTCCTAACCTATCCGCCCACCATCACTTCTCAGGCCGCCGACTACACGGTTTCGGCAGGCTACAACGCGTCCTTCTCGGTTACTGCGACAGGCACTGCGCCTCTAATCTACCAATGGCTCCGAGAAACCAGCCCGGTCGCTGGCGCCACCAACTCATCGCTCGTGCTCAACAGCGTCCAGCCGGCCCAGGCCGGTAATTACTCGGTTGTCGTTTCCAACGCTTACGGCACGGTTTCCAGCTCCAATGCCCTGCTCATCGTCATGACCTACCCGCCCGGCATCACCTCCCAACCGAAAAGCCGCACCGTTTTCCAGGGCAGGGCCACCAATTTCTCGGTCACGGCCACCGGCAGTTCGCCCCTCAGCTACCAGTGGTTCCTCAACAGCAACTCGCTGCCGGGCCACACCGTCTCCACGCTCTTGCTCACCAATATACAACCTGACCAGGCGGGAACGTACTCGGTTCTGGTGACCAATGCCTACGGCTCGCTCTTGAGTTCCAACGCAATTCTCACGGTCCTTCCCCCGCCTGTCTGCATCTCCCCGCCTGCTGGCCTCGTCGCCTGGTGGCGCGCCGAGAGCAACACCGTGAACAGCATTGGTCTCAGCGATGCTTCCTTCCAGTACGTGAACACGGGCTTCATGGCCGGGAAGGTTGGTGCTGCCTTCCGTCTGACTCAGGGCAACTACCTGCGAGTCCCCGCTTCCAGCGACCTCAATCTGGGCCCGGGAGCCGGCCTCACCATCGAAGGCTGGATCAGGCCCGACACCATCTCCGGTCCGCAGCCGGTAGCCGAATGGAACAATGGCCTGGGCAATGTCGGCGCGGGTCTTATGCTTAACTCCGTTTACGGCTATGGCGTTCTCGAAGGCTATTTGACCGACACCAATGCAAAGCCCACCCGCACTATTGTCCTGCGCTCTCCGGCCTATACCGTGACCAACCTCGTTTGGCAGCACGTAGCTCTGACCTTTGACAAATCCAGCGGCGTCGCAGCCATGTATGTCAATGGTATCTCCGTCGCCCAAACCAATCTTGGCACCTTCCTTCCCGCCACGACCCAGGCGCCCTTCTATCTCGGTTACCGCGCCTCGGGCAGTTACTCCGGATATCGCTTCTACGGCGGCATCGACGAAATGAGCCTTTACAATCGTGGCCTAACCGCCGCTGAAATCCAGTCCATCGTCCTGGCTGATGACCAGGGCAAGTGCCTGCCCCCGCCGCCTTCTAGCGTGCCACCTTTCTCTGGAATCGTCGCCTGGTGGCGGGGCTAATCCAACACCCTCGACAGTGTCGATAGTAACATCGGCATCATCACAAACTCCGTGGGTTACAACACGGGCAAGGTGGCCATGTGCTTCCAGTTCATCTCCGGCTACGTCCGCATCCCAGCCGCCAGCAATCTGAACGTCGGCGTCGGCCCCGGCCTCACCATAGAGCTTTGGACCAAGCCCACAGTGTACGGGCCGCAACCCTTCGTCGAGTGGAACAGCGGGACGGGTGCTCAAGGACCCACCCTGTGCTATCCCACGACCATGCCCGTCTTCGAGGCCAACCTGGTGGACACCCTGGGCGTCTCGCATCTGATCCAGTCTCCCTTGGGGCTGATCACAAATTCTGTTTGGGAGCACCTAGCTGTTACCTATGACAAGGCCTCCGGCATCGCTGCTCTCTACTTCAATGGGACCGTGGTGACGCAGCGCAATCTCGGCACATTCACTCTCCGCACCGCCAGCGACGTATATCTCGGGTATCGGCCACCCGGAAGTTACCTTGGCTCAGGGTTGAAGTTCACGGGGTCAATGGATGAAATCAGTCTCTATGGCCGTGCTCTCAGTTCCAATGAGATTCGGGCCGTCGTTCTCGCCCGTGACGCTGGCAAGTGCGCGACGCCCGCTCCGCCTTTCATCATCTGGCAACCTGCCAATCGAACCGTGACGCTCGGAGGCATGGCGACCTTCGCGCTTCAATCCCCGGCTGGCACACCCCCCTTCAGCTACCAGTGGCGCCGCTCCGGAACCAATATCTCTGGCGCCTCAAGCTCCAGCCTGCTGCTCCCAGGAGTCACCTCGGCCAGCGCCGGCGCCTACTCGGTAGTGGTCACCAACGTCAGCGGCTCAATAACCAGCGCCGTCGCCACGCTGACCGTCAACCAGCCACCCACAGCCTGGAACGTCACTGCCGCCACCAAATAGAATCTGCCCATCAGCATTCCCACCGAGAAGCTGCTCCTCTTCGCTTCCGATCCGGAGGGTGACCCGCTGACGGTCATTGCCGTTAGCACCAGCACCAACGGGGCCACGGTGGCGCTCGGCGGCGGCACCGTCACCTATAGCCCCGTCACCGGCTTCCTCGGCACCGACCGCTTCACCTATACCGTCGGGGATTCCTGGGGCGGCACAGGCTCAGCCTTCTTCCAGGTCGAGGTGCGACAGCCCGATCAAGTTTCTGGCAATATGCTCCCGCCAATCATGACGGACGGAGGCCTCCTCGTGAGCTTTGCCGCCATTCCGGGCCGCACCTACACCCTCCAGCGCGCAGCATCGCTCTCCGGCCCGTGGCTTACCTTGACCACAATCACAGTTGGCAGCAGCGGGCTCGGCTTTTATGTGGACACCAACGCACCTCCGGCTGGCGCCTTTTACCGCACCACGTATCCATAACCAGATTCCCAATTATGAAGCAATCCTGCACAATTCTTCTCCTTTCGCTGACCTTGGGGAGCGCGCTCCCGACCGCCGCTTCTGCTAACTCCGGTGGCGTTGACAATCTCTTCGCCACTATTCCCGATAACGACCCGAACGGCATTCAGAGTTCGCAAACCCTGACCGGCATTCCGAGGGCGGTGTCGCACGTGAGCGTGACGTTGAACGTCTCGGGCGGATTCAACGGCGACTTGTACGCCTATCTCCTGCACAACAGCACCCAGGCGGTGCTGCTCAACCGGGTGGGTCGCACCGGCACGAGCGGTGTCGGTTATCCGGACGCCGGGTTTGGTCTGGACGCATCTTCAAGCAGCTTCACCTTCGATGATCAAGCTAGCCATGATGTGCACTTTTATCGGATCTTCTCTTACGTTCTCAATGGGAGCGGTCAGCTAACAGGCTCCTGGCAGCCTGACGGGCGAGCGCTGGATCCTGAGTCTGCTGGCTCGGCGTTTGTTACGGCCCCCCGCTCCAACCCCCTGAGCCTCTTCAACGGCATGGACGGCAACGGCCTCTGGACGCTCTTCGTAGCAGACGTGGCCCCGCTCGGGGAAAGCACGCTGGTGAGCTGGGGATTGGACATCTCCATCGTACCCGAGCCTGCTTCCGCAACTCTGCTCTGCTGCGGCCTGGGGGGCGGGCTGTTCTGGCGTCTGACCCGGCGAGCAAAGGGCAGGGCATAGAGAATTGCGACCGTATCGGGCAGTTAGCTGAACTCTGGGATTACCTGTTTAGGGTAGTCGGTCTTGCGCGCAGTGTGAACAGCCGGTGAATAACTTCGGACAAGTCCGCTTTGACTCCGCCCATTCTATCCGGATCATCACGGCCATGCCAAAGCAAGCATCACCGGAAATTGCCGTGCCGTCGCCGCACAACTGGCGCACGACGGACGAGGACGAAATCAACCGCCGCCGCGCGCGCGCCCGGACGGAGGAATTCCGCATCTCGAACACCGACCCACGCCATCCGATCTTCTCCAACTTCCGCGTCCGGTCCGGCAGCGGTTTGACCTACTCCGTCGAAATCCGCGACGTGCGCCGGCGGCAGTTCGCGTGCGATTGCGTCGATTTCCGCATCAATGGTCTCGGCACCTGCAAGCACGCCGAAGCCGTGCTGCTGCAGCTTCAAGCGCGCTTCAAACGGCTGTTCCGCGCGGCGGAAGCGAACGGGAGCCCGCGCCTCGACCTGCTGCCCGATCCGGCCAACGACTCCCTCCGGTTGCTCAATGCGGACGGCCGCCTCCCCGCCGCCTTGCGGGCGTGGTTCCATCCGGACGGCGCTCTCCACAAAGGTCCGCCCGAGGAAGCGGTCGAGGCCCTCAAGGAGCTTGCCGCCGGCGCGCTGCCCGAACTGCGTTTGTCGCAGGAACTCGCGCCTTGGCTCGAAGGCCGGCGTCACGCCGCGGAACGCAAGCAGCTCCGGCGTGACTACGAGCTGAAGGTGCAAAGCGGCGATTGGCCGCCGCACGAAACCAAAGTCCCCCTCTTTCCTTACCAGCGCGAAGGCATGCTCCACCTGGCCTTCACAGAGCGCGCCTTGCTGGCCGATGAGATGGGACTTGGCAAAACCATCCAGGCCATCGCCGCCTGCGCGTTGCTGCATCGGCTCGGCCAGGCCGCCCGAGTGCTGGTCGTCACCCCGGCGTCCTTGAAAACGGAGTGGGAGGAGCAGATACAGCGCTTTACCGAGCTGCCATATCAGCTCGTCTTCGGCATGCGGGTGAAGCGGCTGAAAGCCTACGAGGTTGCGGCAGGCAGGATGGCAGGCGAGGCGCCCGCCTCGCTACCGTTCTTCACCATCGTCAACTACGAGCAGATGCTTGCCGACGCCCTGGAAGTGAACCAGCGGCTCCGCCCCGACATCATTGTGCTGGACGAGGCCCAGCGCATTAAGAACTGGAGCACCAAGACCACCCAGGCCATTAAGCGGCTGCGGAGCCGCTATGCCTTCATCCTTACTGGCACTCCCATTGAGAACCGCATCGACGAGTTGTATTCGCTGATGGATTTCCTCAACCCGTCGCTGCTGGGTCCACTGTTCCGGTTCAACCGTGAATACTACGATCTGGATGACCGCGGTCGTCCCGCCGGCTACCGCAACCTGGACAAGCTGCACGAACGGATCAAGCCCCACATGCTCCGCCGGCGCAAAGCCGACGTGGAAACCGAACTGCCCGAGCGTTCCGACCGCAACCACTTCGTGCCGCTCAGCGCCGAGCAGCAGGGGGAATACGATGGCCACGAGGGCGTCGTCGCGCGGCTGGCCAGTCTCGCCCGGCGCCGCCCCCTAACCCAGCAGGAGCAGGACAAGCTGCTGCGCCATCTGAATATGATGCGCATGGTCTGCGACACCGACTACATCCTCAATCCCGAGCATCGCGCCTGCCCGAAGGTCGCCGAACTGGAGAAGCTCCTCGAGGAGTGCCGCGACAACCCCGACGTCAAGGTGATTGTGTTCTCTGAGTGGCAACGAATGCTTGAACTCGCCCGGGAGTGCTGCGACCGGCTCAAGCTGGGCTTCGCCTGGCACACCGGCACGGTCCCCCAGAAGCGCCGCCGCGCTGAGATCAACGCCTTCAAATCCGACCCCCTCTGCCGGGTATTTCTCAGCACCGATTCGGGCGCCGCAGGCCTCAACCTCCAGAATGCCAGCGTCGTCATCAATTGCGACCTGCCCTGGAATCCCGCCAAGCTGGAACAGCGCATCGCCCGCGCCTGGCGCAAGCACCAGACGCGCCCGGTCACGGTCATCAATCTCGTCTCGGAGAAGACCATCGAGCACCGCATGCTGGATACGCTCTCCAACAAGCAGGCTCTGGCCGACGGCGTGCTCGACCGCATCGGCAATCTTAAGGAGATCAAGCTCCAGAGCGGACGACAGGCCTTCCTCGCCAAGCTCCAACAGCTCGTGACCCAGCCGGCCGACGGCGCAAAACCCGAGGCCCGCGAGGCGAAGCCACCTCTGCCGGCCGACCGCCCCAGGGGCTTCGCCGCTGCCGCCCGCGAGCGCATCAACGGCGCCCTGCTTCGCTGTGAAGAGCGCTACCCGAATGATGCCCCGCATTCGGTCCTCTACGTCGTGGTCGAGCGCGACGCCGCCCAATGCCGTGAGAAGCTCAACTCCCTGCACGAGGAATACTTCGGCCCGGGCCAGTGGGACCCCCTGGCTCCCGTGCGCCTGGAGGTGATCGACCGCGCCACCGACGAGGCCCTGCAACGGCTCATTGACGCAGGCCTGCTGGCGAAGACCACGCGGGCCACTCGCCCCCTCTGGCCCGCCGACGCCGCCGAAACCGCGCCGCCGCCGCTCTCGGCCGCCGAACTGGAGAAGCTCTCCGCTCATCGCCAACGCGCCGCCCGCAAGCTCAAGATAGCCCGCGTCCTTTGCGATGCCGGTTTAAACGAGGAAGCGCGCGCGGCCTTGCTCGAAGCCGTGCCGCCACTGGGCTGCGCTCTGGCCCTCCAGAACCGGTTCCCCGAACCGGCGTCGCTCGACGACACCCTGCTGCTGCCGCTTTCGTCCTGCTGGAAGGAGGCGCTGCCGCTACTCCGAGAGTTCACTGCCGACGCCGCGCACCCCTGCCAGCCGGTCTTGGAAGCGCTGGTTCAGTTCACCTCAGAGGTGCCCGCCGCAGCCTGAACCCTGGTATCGCCACCCAGGCATCCAATACAGGACGGGTTCGGCTGACCGCGGCAGCCAAACCCCCGTGCGCCTGACCGTCAATCTAAATCACTTCCTCCAAAACTGCGCAATCCCCGCCTGCGCTCGGGTGTCTTGGCCCCCCCGCACTGGCACGGTATTGAAACGGTGAAGGTATGGAGGAGGTATGGAGAAGATCCCTTGTGCTTCGCTCGTACTCCGCTCGTACTTCCCTTGTACGCCAGTGCCGTCAGTTTGGTTACAGTGGCGGATCGCTCGGAAGCGAAGCCTGCGTACTTCGCAAAATCAGTTGAGGACGGCGCTGCTGCCGGCGCAAGAATCCCCCTGAAAAGTATTTCAGAAGACTCGCCCGGGCGCGAACGTTTCGAGCGCGCTACGAGGTCAGCTCCCCACCGCAGGCATTGGAGGTTCAGCAACCCAGAGGGGCGCCTGCATTGTTCAACACCGATTGCGGGCTCGCGGAGCAACTTTCTTGCTTGGACCCTTTGGTCCCGGTAGCTTCGCGCCAATCAATGCTTCCGAACGCAGAGAGAGCCTCCACGAGTGACAAGCCGATGTGTGCGGCCAAAGAACCGGTGAAGTGGAGACTCGCCCGGCGGCTGTTGATCATCCTCGCCGGCATCGCGCTCGGGCAGGTCATTCTTTACGGGCCCTCCCTCACCGGTCGGAAGATTTTGCTGCCGTTGGATCTTCTGGCGCAGCCGACTTACTACCTTCCCCGCACGCCTGAAGTTGCGAAGATCGAGCCGCAGAATACGTCGCGATCGGACCTGATCGACGTTGACGAGCCCGCGCGGCGTTTCGCGGTGGCAGAGTTTCATGCGGGCCGGTTGCCGATGTGGGCCCCCTATAACTTCGCCGGGGCGCCTTTCATCCGGTCGAAATTCTCGCCCTTTCTGGCCCTGCAATGCGCCACGGTGTCGCCGGTTGTGCTGGCGTGGAGCCAACTGCTGGCCGCAATCCTAGCCGGCTTGGGCGCGTATCTTTTCTGTCGGCGCGTGCTCGCGGTCAGCTTCTGGCCGGCGGCGATAGCTTCGTGGTGCTACCCGCTCACCGGGTTTTTCGTTTTATGGCAAGGTTACACCACCTGCCTGCCGGTGGTTTGGTTCCCTTGGATTCTGCTGGCGGTGGACAAGACGGCGCGAGGCGCTAGTGCCCTGGCGCCGGTTGGGCTGAGCGCGGCGACCTGCCTGGTCCTGA
>OCTA010002430.1_pt1 | contig 16971 bp, 14 predicted proteins | sample 1538991 | NCBI WGS metagenome assembly OCTA01 (sample SAMEA3539302, study PRJEB22396) | soil metagenome | biome: tundra; feature: field; material: soil | place: USA | collected 2010-05 | depth 0.15 m | reverse complement strand
TTAAGATCACTGGTGGTCTTAAAGGCGGTGCGGGTCGCAATGGAACCGTCGTCATTGAAAGCGGAGACCATCAAATCCAGGATAGCCCGCTGCATTTTGCCACTAGGAGTAAGACCCAACTGCGGCCCCGCGATCGCATAGTCGATCGCATAGTGCTGCACCTCGACCTTTTTCTGTGCTGCCGAACCTTTTACCGGCTTGCCCGCCGGGACCACGCGAGCCGCAAATACGAGTTGGTGTGATTCGGGAGCCCCGTGCTGCATTCCGTGGAGCCCGATGGCTCGAGCCAATTCGCCGGTATCCTTGACTGGCGCCTCCGGCGGTTCGGCGTAGTACCCGCGGCGATAGGCGAGGCGATATCCCTTTCGCGCATGCGACACTCGCAGCTTCCGGAACTTGCCGTCAACGCTGCCGTTGTCTGAAGAATATGAAAACATATAATACGAGGATCCCTGCTCAACCGCCGCCTCGACGGCCTGCTGAATACCATTCGTGTTGTAGAAGGCCTTGCCTCCAGTTGCCTCCGCAACATCACCCATCGTGGCTTGCTCGGCAGACCGGCTGTCCCGCTCTTCCTGCATTTGCCGTTGAAGCGGGGAGGGGGGTTGAATACTCGCGGCAGTGTTCGTCCCTGCGCCTCCCATTGGGCCCAAGTTCACACCCGACGGAGCTTGACTCTGCGCTTGCGACCCCGGAGCGGCACCCGCTCTGGGGTCGATGGAAGTCTCCGCGCTATAGACCGAGTCATTCGTGATGCCTCGAACATCCACCGGGTAAACGGCAATGTGTGCATCCGCCAATAGGTCGTTCATCTTTCGTAGCTGTTCGCCATAGTTGCGTACTTCGGCCGACAAACCGTTGGGCGAGTCGCCGTTCATCTGCGTTTCTGCGAAAAATCCGCGCGGAAACGATCCCGACAGCCAGACGACATTCTTTCTTCCCGGTAATCCGTCCAAATATCGTGCCAACTGCGTAAACGCATCGACCGTGAGGGCGACTCGACGGTCGAGATCGTTCACGCGATTTTCCGCTTGCTCCTGTACCAGTTGTTGAACCTCGGACTGGACACTGGGGTCAAGCGCCGCACGTTCTTTAGCCAAAGAGATCATTCGCGTCAGGTCCGCGGTCGCTTTGAGATGCATTCGCCCGAAGCTCTCCTTGCCGTTGACCGTGGCGGCGAGCCGGTTCTGATCCGCGGTGAAGCCATGGAGCATTTTCAGACCGTCGGAAAAAAGAAAGAGGGCAAACTGCATGCCACTAGGTTTCTTCAGCAGGAACTTGAGCAGTTGTTCTTTCGCATGCTGCTGATCCTGAAAAGAGGTATTGACAAAGTCGAGCACCACCGCAACCAGAGGCTGGCTCCCAGCAGGTGTCGCGTTGTTGCTGAAGACATTCGGGGGCGGCTTGGGAGCGGGCACCGAAGCGGCGGTCCCCGCCGAGCCATCGAACTCATGGAAGTACTTGATCTTCTGGGGTCTCCGGTCTTCCTCGATCTGAAAGTCCGCTAAAGACAGGCCCTTGACCGGGTGTCCCTTGGAATCGGTGACCGATACATCCACAACAACTTCCTTCGCGGTCGTGTTGAAAGTAGCGACGGACGCCGCCCCCCGATCCGTCATCGCCGTTTGGGCGGCAGCAGCCGGCGTCGTCGATGTTGTGCGAAGCGCAGCTCGAAGGTCGGATTCTCCTGCTTCGGCCTGGTTTTCGGAATCGGAGTCGCCCATCGCCGCCGCAGTACCGCCGTTGACTTCGGACGAATTCCCCGTTGGCGGAACAAGCCCCGGAGCTCCAGCCGCCAGGGCCAGGTATTTTGCCCGTTCGTCGGCCGACACGGATGGCAGATCGAAAATTCTCAAGACCGATCCATCGAGCAATGCGAAACGGTTTCCATCCGGAGCGAGAGCGAAGTTAGGGTTCTTCAGCACCACGGACCTGACTCGGGCAGCCAGGATCAGCTTCCCACTCGCAGTCTCGAAGACTCGAACGTCCTGTTCGACATCGGGCCACCCAGCATCGCCCTCGTCATTATTCTTGAGCGCCGAACTTGTTTCACGGGACGCCGTGATCGTGCCGACCGCAAATCGGCTCCCGTCCTCACTGCGCGCCAAACCGGGAAAGTGATTGAGTTGCGGCCACCGCTGGCGCCAAAGCGAATGTCCCGTGAGGCTAAAGGCGCCTACGTTATAGTCGCGGCTGTTGGAAGAGCAACGGCCGACCAGGAGCGTGTTCTTCGTTGGAAAAAGCAGATTGGGCTCACAAGGCGACTTGACCCGGGCCACGCCCTGCCGCTGCGTCACGTTGGGGCCGAACCGCACCAGCCAGGTGTTGTCTCGCACACTGTGGGTGAAATCGGCATAGCCTGAGCTGGGAGCATCAAACTCGATAACTCCAGTAGCCTGAATGGAGCGCTCCACGTCGAGAGAGATGGAGTTCAGGAAATCGATTTTCACCCGTGCTCGCCGGCTGTCTTCAGTCTGTTGATTTCGGTTTGTAGCCTCGCTCGCGGTCCCGCTGGAACCCTCCAAAACCGTTTCAGCGACGATCTGTTTTCCGTCCGGTGTGACGTTTGCCCACAATAGTTCGCTGGGGAAATCCTTCAGCAGCGTCTCATGGAGGTCTGAATCAAGCACATACAGACTGTTCGATTTACGCAATAGGAAGCGCCCCGGTGACAAAGGCCAGAGGTAAGGGCCGTAGTCGTGCTGGTACCAATCGGTTTCTGTGACCGCCTTCGAGCTGGCGAGGTCAAGAATCACAGCGTGAATCGTGCGACACGGATGAGTGGGGAGACACTCCAGAGGGCGGCGCGACAGCTTGCGCTGCGCAACGAACGTCACGAGAAGGTGGTTGTTATCCAGAAAATGAACGGATACGTTGGCTCGAAAATGGAAGCGTGCTATCGGTGAGAGACCGCTGAAGCCCCAAGCCGACAAATCGATCTCTTGTGTCGGCGGTGCAAGAGCCGAGTCGAACTCCGCTCCTTGGCCGAAAGCAGAGATACAAAACGCCAACCAGAGAAGCGTCGAGCCAAGAAAGCGGAATACACGGGCACACCCGATCGAGTTCAAGGTTTCTCCCCCTCACCTTACATGACGCGCGAGTCTTTTTGATAGCGATCAGACACCCGCGTGCTAACTGGCACAACGCTCCTTGGGATCAATAACCCGCAGAACTCAATCTGCTAGTGTCGCTCGTGAGCGCAGCCCACATGCGCCAAGCAACAGTCCGAAAGACCGAACTCGCTGCTGGCCATGGCCTGCCATTGCGCGACGCCTCGCATAATGATATATCTTCTCACGTCCCTGGGATTCTCTGCAACTGTACCTTTTCGCTAAGGCTGCGCAGCGGCGGTCGGTTCGGAATTGCCTTTATGGTAGGGTGATCAATGATCGGCGCGAATCCTCGCGCGCCGGTCACACGGCTGATCCGCACCAGATCACCACAGCGGAGCGAGAGCCATCTTTTAGCTGCCGGATCTCAGTCGCGAAATCAGGTGTGAGCCAGGTTTACTCATCGGTTGCCGGGAACCTTACTCCGTGAGCGCAGCCATACAGTAGCCGCCGCAGCGCAACGCTGCCGCGGATTCTCCGAAAATGGCTAACCACTAAGACATCGACTCGAGACGGGTATTCGTTTAGTCCCGCTATCGGCCCGCCGCTCTCCTACAGGAACCCGCCGTTGTGCTGCGGCCTAAACCGATGACTTGGCTCGGGATTGGGGTGCTGCGACAACGCCGTGTCCCACGTCGGATCTCGCGGTAGATGCCGTCCCGGCCGGGTTGATGCTCTTCTGTCAAGCCCCCTTTACAGCGCTGGGCAGCTCCTCGCCAAAATCGATGTTCACCGCCTGCTGGCCGATCCTGCGCTCGAGTTCCGCCACACGCCGCGCCGCGCCTTCTTCCGGGCTTTCGGTAGCGCGCGGCGATTGGGAATGCCCGGCCAGCCCACAGGCGGCCCACACCGCTGCGACAAAGGGGAGCATGCACAGGAGCGCTGCCGATGCCCCATTTTCAAGCGCGGAAAGATTAGCTATCACGCCCAGTTCGGGGTCAAACTCTTCCATCGTCACCTGGTTGGATGCGGGATCTGCTCGATCGAATCGGTTCCGAGTTCGGTCCCGACCCCGGCCCTTGTCGCCGCCTTCTGTGATTGGTTCCGAACCCATCGCGGCGTGAAGGAGCCGACTCTTCGGCAGTACGCCCGCGATGCTACCGATCTACTCCGAACGCTCGGCGAAGATGCCGGTCAATGGAGCGCAAAGGATGTTCGAGACTTCTTTCTCGAGCGGGCCAGCCAGTGTGGGATGGCAACCACGCAGGCGCTGATCACTTCCTTGCGCGCGTTTCTGCGGTTCCTCAGCTTTCGTGGAGAGTCCCGCGGCGATTTCGCCCTCGCGATACCTGCGATGGCCCACTGGCGGCTCGCCAGACTGCCGCGTTGTCTGTCGACAAGCGAGGTGAACCGACTAGTGGCCGCCTGTGATGGCACAGATCCTCGGCGGCTTCGCGACCGGGCAATCATACTGATGTTGGCGCGATTAGGATTGCGCGCCGGAGATGTAGCGCGTCTGTGCCTCACCGATATCGACTGGAACAGCGGCACGCTGCAGGTGACCGGGAAAGGACGGTATCAGGTGCGGCTGCCGCTCCCGCAGGATGTCGGCGACGCGTTGCTCGGCTAGGTCGATCGCCTCCACATCGTTTCCGTCCTCCACCGATTGCGTGTGCCAACCATACGCCTCGAAGCGCTGCGCATGGTCTTCGTGAGAGGCGATGTTCGTACCAGCCGAGAGAGTCACATGGTTGTCATCGAAGACATAGATCAGCTTGCCAAGCTCCAACTGCCCGGCGAGTGACGCTGCTTCGGAAGCCACACCCTCCATCAGGTCGCCGTCGCTGACCAAACAGTAAGTGAAATGATCGACGATCTCGAACCCCGGCCGGTTGTAGCGCGCCGCAAGAGACGCTTCCGAAATCGCCATGCCTACGCCATTGCCGAAGCCCTGCCCGAGCGGGCCGGTGGTGGTTTCCACGCCAGGCGTCACACCGCGCTCCGGATGACCGGGCGTAATGCTGCCCCATTGGCGGAATTCTTTGATCTGGTCGAGAGGAAGATTGTAGCCAGTGAGGTGCAGCAAGCTGTATAGCAGCATCGAACCGTGCCCGGCTGACAGGACGAAACGGTCCCGATTGGGCCATTGCGAACTGATCGGATTGTGCCGGAGAAACCGTGTCCACAAGACATAGGCGATGGGCGCGGCACCCAGGGGCAGGCCCGGATGTCCGCTATTGGCCTTTTGCACTGCGTCAACCGACAGGAAGCGGATCGTCTTGATCGACAGTTGATCAAGTTGCGCCGGATTGAGAGTTGTCTTAGTCGCCGTTCTCATTGCTCATTTCTCCTGGCCTGATGCAGGAAACATACGAAGTCCACCGCATAGAAGACCTCGAACGCCCTTTCGGCACGTGAGGACCAGCCTGTCATCCCTGATGTTGAACTTGAGGCTCGCCTCTCGGCGTTGCGGGGATTGTGGGGGGGGTACCACGGCCGCGGCCTGCCCGGAGCTACTGAATCACACCGCAGGCAATGCGAGCGCGGCTCTTCGAGATCGACTTTGCTCTCAAGTAATTTGCCGTTCGGAGGCAGATTGTGTAACCAGCAACTGCTGCATCTGGTTTGCACTCGCGGCATCCACTCCGGCCACCACGTTGATGCCCTTGATTCCGGAGGCGCCGACACCGAGGACGTGTCGTCATTAATCAGCATCGAGGTATTGGTGACCGTGGTCACCGTGCCGCGATTGAGAACCACCGCGGGAATGGTCACCGCGGGAGGGGTATAGCTTTTCGCGCCGACGCCGCCGCAATAGGCCGGCAACGTCGCCGCCAGCGCCGGAAGTGCGCCGACAGCCAATAAGAAGGGGATAGCCCTCATCGCGTGTCGCATTTTCCCGAGTCTCCAAGCGGGCATATTTTGACCGGGGATTTCCATTTCGGCCTCAAAGGTCGAGTGCGCAATCCCCAGCCGGCAGGCCAGCAGTGCGATGAGCCTCTGCACCTCTCAAACCGTGCACGGCAAGTCCACTTCCTGCGCATGCGCCGCCGCTTCCTTTTTGTCCAGAAACTCACCCAGCGAGATCGGTACCGCAACTTTGAGCATCAGTGTGAAGAGCAGGAATCCCACCGCGAAGATGCCGGCGGCGACGCGCAACTCGGTGACGGTTGGGTAGTATTCGTAGATCTCGCCCAGCGTGTCCGGGGTCAGGCCGGGGATGATCAGCCCCATACCCTTCTCGATGTACACGCCGGCATAGGTGGCAAGGCACCCGATGTTCAGCGTGAGGAAATTGCGGCGCGCGGCCGGGGAGATGAACAATCCGAACGCGAGCAGGTTCAGCGCCACCGCGCTCCAGGCGTAGGGGACCAGGGTGTGGTGCCCGCCCACGCCGAAATACCAGTAGCGTGTGAACAGCAGGTGCTGCGTGTTGGAGTAGAACTCCTTGAAGGCTTCGGCGCCGTGCAGAAACAGGTTCAGGAACATGGCGTAGGCCATCAGCTCGGCGATCTTCCAGATGGCGGCGTCCTGGATTTCGAAGCGTGTGAAGCGGCGCAGCACCTGGAGCACGATCAGCAGAATCGCCGGACCGGAGCAGAAGGCCGACGCCAGAAACTGCGGCGCCAGAATCGAGCTATTCCAATAGGGGCGCGCGGCCAGGCCGTTGTACAGGAACGCGGTCACAGTGTGAATGCCGACCGCCATGGGGACGGAAAGCAGCACCAGCGGGACCACCAGGCGCTTGATATAGTGCTTGCCGTGAAAAGCGCGGTACAGGATGTGGGTGGCCACCGAAAAGTTCAAGATGAAGTACAGGTTCAGCACGAGCACGTCCCAGGCCAGGATGCTGCTCGGGAAGTTCAGAAATCCGAAGGGCGGAATCAGGTGCCAGAAGCGGTCGGGGCGGCCGATATCCACCAGCACGAACAGCAGACACATGGTGATGGCGCTGATGGCCAGCAGCTCGCCGTAGATGACGATCTCACGGATGGGCTTCCAGTCGTAGATGTAGGCCGGGATCACCAGCACCACCGCGGCTGCCGCCACGCCCACCAGGAACGTAAAATTGCCGATGTAAAAGCCCCAGCTCACCTGGTCACGCATGGCAGTGAGCCCCAGGCCGATTTCGACCTGCCGGGAATAGGCCAGCGCGCCGGAGACGATGAGCGCGCCCAGAAACGCGAGCCAAGTCCAATACATCCGGTTGCCGCGGAGGATCAGCTTCAGGCTGCCACGCGCGAATCCGCCGAACATGCGGATGCTGTTGACTGCACTCTCAGGTTGCATAGAAGTAAAAGAATCGCGGGACGGTGTTCAACTCCTCTTTCAGGACCAGTACGCGTTTGTGCTCGATGATGTAACGGATCTCGCTATTGGGATCGAGGATGTTGCCGAATTTGCGCGCGCCCACCGGGCAGACTTCCACGCAGGCGGGGTAGCGGCCCTCGCGCGAGCGCTGGATACAGAAGGTGCACTTCTCGACCACGCCCTTGGGCCGCGGGCGGTTACCGAGGTAATGGGTGTGGGGATTGATTTCGTTTTCGGGAATGGTGGGCGCTTTCCAGTTGAAGTGCCGCGCGCCGTAGGGACAGGCCGCCATGCAGTAGCGGCAGCCGATGCACCAGTCGTAATCGATGACCACGATGCCGTCCTTCTCAGCCCAGGTGGCGCCTGTAGGGCAGACCTTGGTGCAGGGCGGATTCTCGCACTGCTGGCAGCCGACGGGGACGTAGAAGTGGCCTTCTTCGGGGACCTCGGGCGGATTGTAGTAGGGGTCGGCGTGGGTGAAGTCGACGCCCTTTTCCTTCTCCATGGAGAAGACGCGGATCCAGTGGATCTGCGGGTCGCGCGACTGGTTGTTTTCGGCGACGCAGCCGTAGACGCAGCGGCGGCAGCCGATGCAGCGGGAGATATCGAGCGCGAAGGCGAAATGGACACCGGGCATCGGGCCCTGGTCGGAGACTTGGATGTCTTTGCCAAGCTGTTCCTTGTAGCGGCGCTCCATTTCCGCGATGGAGGCTTTCAGCTTGTGTTGGGGGACTTCGTAGAGCCGCTTGGGGCCGCAGGCGGTGAGGACCATGCCTGCGAAGGCGGCCGTGGCGCTGGCGGTGAACATGCGCCGCGAGGGCTTCTCGGAGTCGGTCATTTCATGCTCCGGTCGGGGCGCTGCGGCGCGGGCTTGGGAGCCAGCGCTTTGAAGCGCGGCTGGTGAGGGTTGTGGCAGTGCGCGCACAACAGGTACTCTTTGGCGCCGTTCCAGTTGCCGGTGCGGCGGCCGTGGACGCCGGCGCGCCAGTCACGGTATTTTTCGCCGTGGCACTGGCCGCACAGGCGGTAGGATTCGTCGAACGGGACGCGCTCGCCGCTGGCCAGGTGAAGGAAGTCGCGATTGGTGGGATCGTGGCAATCCAAGCACCAGCGGTGAGTTTCGTCGTGCTTGAGAACGATATCGGTGTGCATCGCGGTGAGCTCGCGGCGGGTGCGGTCGACGGGCATTCCAGCGTGGCAGTTGGTGCAGGGGAAGATGCCATCGGAGAAGGGCGGGGGCGGAACCTCGATACGTTCCGGCCCGGCCGGGGCGGGCGGAGTCTTCGGTCCGTCCGCCGCCGGCACAATCCCCCCAGACAGCAGCAAGAGCAGGAGGCCACTACGCACAGCGCGATTCCACCATCCGTTGGACTTCGCGGAGCCACATGGCCTGGAATAGTTGCAGACGCTGGCCTATGACGCTGGCGAGATTGACCGAGACGGCGTAGCCGGTATCGGGATGGGCGGCGAAGTAGGCGTTGAGCGCTTCGCGGCCGAGCGCGATCACCTCGGTTTCGAGTGGCACCGCCGCGGTGAGGGTGAAACGGTGGGGAGGAATCAGGGCCGACCATCCGACGGTCTGGCCGGAAGAGCATTCTTCGACGAGGATGTCCTCTTCGTGATGGCGCACTTGCATGGGAAGAGTAAGGCGAACGCGGCCGCGCGCGACCAGATAGAGGCTGCCGGCGGCGTCGCCGAGGTGGAAGAGCTCCGCGCCGGCGGTGAGCAGTAAGCGCTTGCCGAGCGCGAGCACGCGTTCGGCTTCGGCCGGCGGCAGGCCCTTCAAGAGTTCGGCGTCAATCATGTCAATTCACCAGTGGGGAGATGGTCCTGCCATGCAGCACGTCGGCGCTGGGGGATTCAAGGAAGCATGCGGCGGCCGCCTGCTCCAGGCGAACGTGGTTTTCGATCTGCAAGAGCAACGCTTCGATCGGAACGCGGTTGGCGGCGGCCACGGGCAGGGCCGGGACGGCGGCGAAAAATCGTGCATTGACAGCCGCGGCCTTCACGGCTTCTCTTCCCAGGGCGGCCTCTTGTTCCATGACGGGCTCTTCGTGCGTCGCCGCACCGAAGGCCAGGCAGGACACGGCCAGCCCGAACATAGCCAGAGCGGCTCCCATCAGCAACATTTCCATCAGCCGGTCTCCTTTTCGAAGCCGGCCAGGTGCACGCCGGCAGCCAAAGCGTAAGTGGCTGAGACTTCAACCGCCGGCGATGGATCACTGACAAAATGTCACTGACAGGGCGTCAGCCGTTGACGCTTCCGGCAGGATGTGACATGATTCGAGCGAACCTTTGGCCAGCGGAACAAAGCCGTCCTTCGCCAGCACGACCGTGGGTCTGGCAGTAGGTGTCACCGCGGCCGTTGTGCTGGCGTGTGCCGGCGGCGCCTACCTATACTCCAAGCACCACATGCGATCTCTGCTCAAGGGGGCGCGGGCGACCGCTCTGGCCGAGGGCGATTTGATTCGGGTGGCGCTGGAACACCAGATGATCGAGAACGACCGGACGCTGATCGCCAAAATGATGGAGAGCTTCCGCAAGCAAAGCTGGGTGGAGCGACTGGTGCTCCTGGACCGCGCGGGTGCGGAGCGGGAGTTGCAGGTGCCCGCCGACCAGGCAGGCTCGAGTCGGGTGATCGAAGCGCGCAAGGGTGAGGTGCTGCGCACGGTGGTGCCGATCCGCAACCGTGCGGAGTGTTACGGCTGCCATGACCCGAGCCACAAGATCAACGGCGTCCTGATCCTGGATTACCGGACGACGGAATTGAGCCAGGAGATGGCGCACGACTTGGGCTGGATGGTGGGAGGGACGGCCGCGATCACGCTGCTATTGGTGGGGGCGATCGGTGTGGTGATCCGCGTGGCTGTGCTGCGTCGATTGCAGCGGTTCGAGACCGCGGCCCGGCAGATCGCGGGGGGGGACCTGGAGAAGCGCGTGCCGGCGGGGGGCAGCGATACGATTTCGTGGCTGGCGCGCGAGTTCAACACGATGGCCGATTCGGTGACGGGGCTGGTGGGGGAAGTGCGCCATCAGAGGGAGCGGCTGGAGACGGTGATCAACAGCATCGACGACGGCATCGTGGTGCTGGACGCCGAGCGGCGCGTGATCGCGGCCAACGATGCGTTTCTGGAGCGGGCACGGCATTCGCGCGAGCAGGTGTTGGGGTGCCAGTGCCGCGAGCTGACTCCAGGTGGCTGCACAGTGGAGGACTGTCCGACGTTGGCCTGCCTGGCAAGCGGGGCGCGGCAAGTGCGGCTGTGCGAGCGGCGTACGCCGGAAGGGCAGATAGTGTGGGAGGAAGTGCACGCCTCGCCGATTCTCGATTCCCAAGGGAAACTGCTGCACGTGGTGGAAGTCTGGCGCGACATTTCGGACCGGCGCGCGGCGGAGGCGCACCTGGCGGAGTCGCACCGGCTGGCGTCGCTGGGGACGCTGGCTTCGGGGTTCTCGCACGAGTTGAACACGCCGCTGGCGACGGTGCTGATGTGCGTGGAGGGTATCCTGCGGGAGACGTCGGGCGACGGTGCCGACGAGGCGTGGATCCGCAACAGCGCGTCGATAGCGCGCGAGCAGATTCTGCGCTGCCGCGGGATCACGCAGCACTTTCTGCGGCTCTCGCGGGGGCAGCGGGGGCAGGGGGAAGTGGTGGATTTGGGACCGGTGATCGCAGCGGTGGCGCGGCTGATCGAGCCGACGGCTCGCGCGCATTCGGTGAGAGTGGAGGTGCGGCCGGCGCCGGCGGGGATGCACGTGCGCGCGGACGAAGCGGAGCTGCAGCACACGCTGATCAATCTGCTGCTGAACGCGGTGCAGGCATCGAAGGCGGGCGGGCAGGTGACCGTGGAAGCGGAGGCGGGAGAGCAGATGCGAATCCGGGTGATCGACGACGGGTGCGGCATCGCGGCCGACGACCAGAAGCGTATTTTCGAGCCGTTCTTCAGCGCACGGCAGGGCGGCACGGGACTGGGGCTGTTCCTCTCGCTGAATTTCGTGCGGCGGTGGGGAGGGGAGATCCGGGTGGAGAGCATCGTGGGCCGGGGGTCGACGTTCGAGGTCGTGCTGCCGGCGCTGGGGGCCGCGTGAAGAACACGGCCTCGATTCTGCTGGTGGATGACGATGCGGCATTCCGCAATGTGATGGCGGGCGAACTGCGGCGGCTGGGTCACGAGGTGGTGACGGCGTCGTCGGGGGAAGAGGCGGTGGCGCAAGTGGAACAGTGGGAGCCGGAGGTAGTGCTGCTGGATCTTCGGCTGCCGGGGATGGATGGCCTCGAGGCATTGAAGGCAATCCGCGGGCATAACGCGTCGATCGAAGTGATCATGCTGACGGGACACGGATCCATCGATAGCGCCATCGAATCGATCCGCGACGGGGCGTTCGATTATGTGACCAAGCCGTGCCCGCTGGACGAGATCCAGATCCGGGTGCAGCGGGCGATCGAGCGGAGGGCGCTCAAGCAGCGGACGAGCCTGCTGGAGCGGGCGCTGACGCCGCCGGACCAGGCGGCATCCTTCTTAGGGGAGAGTCCGGAATTCCGCCGTATGCTGCACCTGGTGGAGTTGGTGGGGCCGAGCGATTCGACGGTGCTGATCGCGGGGGAGACGGGCAGCGGGAAGGAGCGGGTGGCGAAGCTGATTCATGCGCGCAGCCCGCGCAAGGCGAAACCGTTTGTGGTGGTGGACTGCGCGGCGCTGCAGGAGAGCCTGTTGCAGAGCGAGCTGTTCGGGCATGAGCGGGGCGCGTTCACCGGCGCCGACAAGGCCAAGCCGGGGCTGTTCGAGGTGGCGCACGGGGGGACGATTTTTCTCGACGAGATCGGGGAGATCAGCCAGGCCACGCAGGTGAATCTGCTGCGTGTGCTGGATACGTCGGCGTTCCGCCACTTGGGAGGGACGAGCGAGATCCGGGTGGATGTGCGGGTGCTGGCGGCGACCAATCGGGATCTGCGGACGATGGTGGGGAAGCGGCTATTCCGGGAAGACCTGTTCTACCGGATGAGCACGATCACCGTCGAGGTTCCGCCGTTGCGCAAGCGCGGAGGCGACATAGAGCTGCTGGCGCGGCGTTTCGTGAAGACGCTGAATGAGCGGTACGGGACGGGGAAGGTGCTGGGCGAGAGCGCGTTGGAGGCGCTGCGCGGGCACGGGTGGCCGGGCAATGTGCGGGAACTGCTGCATGCAGTGGAGGCGGCGGCGGTGGTGTGCGAGGGCGGGGAGATTCGGGCGGAGCATCTGCCGGAGTCGGTGCGGGGAGCGGCGCTGGCGGGCGTGGCGGCGCCAGCCGCACCACTTGTGGACGGAGGCCAGTTTCCGACGCTGGTGGAACTGGAGGTGATGCACATCCGGAGGGCGCTGGAGTCGAATCACGGGCACCGGGGGAATGCGGCGCGAATATTGGGGATCAGCGAGCGGAATCTATACCGGAAGTTAAAGGAGTACCGGTTGTTGGGGTGATCGGAGTGGCACGTACAGCGAACCCATGATCCAGGCACCGGGAGAATGCCCTCTTCCCCGGCGAACGCGGGCGCAACAATTGGCGATTTGCCCCATTTATGTGTGTCTTGCCCCAATTGCCCCACGCTTCCGACATTCAAATGTTGCGAAACCCTACACGTTCCCTTGAAAACCCGCATTTAGATATAAGCGGGCCTTTTGGTCATAATATTGCCTTGTCCGCACTGCTCTGGCCGGAGGGAAAGCGCTCGCGAAATCTGAGGATGTTGCCATGCCGCAACCGGAGTGGGAGGCCCTGGAGTGCGCGGTCCGTGACCTCACGAACCGCGTGGCGTATCTCGAACAGCGCATCGGCCTGAGCGCCCCCGCGGCACCGACGGCGAGCGTGCCCGAGATTCCCGCGAACCATCCGCTTGCCCAGATGCCCGCCATACTGCCGATTGCAGGAAGGGCACTGCTGGGGCTGGCTGGCGCATACCTGCTGCGCGCCCTGACCGAATCCGGCACCCTGCCCGCGAGGGCGGGAATTGCCGCCGGGATCGCCTATGCTCTGCTGTGGCTCGTCTGGGCCGCTCGACGCCCGGCCTCCGAGCGCCTGAGGACCGCGTTGGACAGTCTGACCGCCATCCTGGTGCTCTGTCCCTTGCTTTGGGAGGCGACATTACGTTTCCACGCGATTGACCCCTGGATGGCCGCAGCGGTCCTGTTGCTCTTCGCGGTTTTCGGCATGGCGATCTCCTGGCGCAAGAGCCTGCTCATCGTTTCCACGTTCGCCACGCTGGCCGCTCTGGGAACTGCCGCCGCTCTGTTGCTGGCCACTCACAACGTGCTGCCGTTCACGTTCCTGTTTCTCGCCGTGGCCGCGGCCATCGAAGCTTCCGCCTGCCTGGAACACTGGTTGAGCGAGCGCTGGGTGGGGGCCACCGCCGCGGATCTTGCGGTTCTGCTGGCCACCTGGCTGGTGACGAATGCGCGAGGCCTGCCCGAAGGTTACGCAGCGATTCCTCATCCGTGGCTGCTCACGGCGCAAGTGGTGCTGCTTACTATCTACCTCTCCAGCACGATCTTCCGGACGCTGTTTCGGGGCTTCTCATTCACCGTCTTTGAGACGGCTCAATGCGCCGTGGCCTTCGCCGTCAGTCTCAGCGGCGGCCTGCAAATGGCGCCGGTGATGGCCGTGGTCATGCTGGTCTGCGGAGCGGCCTGCTACGTCGTGTCTTTTGTTCTTTTGGAGCGACAAGGCGCTTCCAGCCGCAACTTTTTCACTTATTCCACCTTCGGGATTCTGCTGGCGTTGGCGGGCAGTCGAATCCTGCTCTCCAGCGGGACGGCGGCCTGGGTTTGGTTCGCCCTGGCGATAGCCTGCATCTGGGCGGGCGGCTCTTTCGGCCGGCTGACGCTCGAAGTGCATGGGGGAATCTACCTGTTGTTGGCGCTGGTCGTGTCGGGTGCAGTTCAGGAAGCGGCGAACCTGCTGTTGGGCTCGGCATCGTGGCCGGGCGAGCGGCAGGTAGCCTTGTGGACGGGTCTGGCGGCCAACACCGTCGCCTACGCCCTGGTGATGCATTACGGCCGCGAGGGCCGTCTTTCGTGGAACATGCGGGCGTTCCGCATTGCGGTTGCCGCCAGTTTTGTCTGGCTGGCATCCGGGACCGCGGCCGGCATTCTGACCGAGGCCTATCACCAGGTGTTAGGAGCCGGCGCCAGCCATGCGTATTGTGCCACGCTGCGCACGGGCGTCCTGGCGGGCCTTTCCCTTCTACTCGCCTGGGCGGGCTCGCGGTGGAACCGCTGGGAGTTGTCGCACCTGATGTACCCGGCCATGTTCCTGGGTGGCTATCGCCTGGTGGCGCAAGACCTTCAGCAGGGCCATACTGGAGCGCTTTTCCTTTCGCTACTGCTTTATGGCGCGGTGCTGACGGCATTACCGGCCGCGAGCCAGCCGAGGCCAAGATAACAAAACGCCGATTTCATTTCCAGATGCGGAGTCGCGGCCGAGCAGGCGGCCGCTGTCAGGTATAGACAGGTTGCCTCCGGAATCCACGGCCATGCTGGGCGATCAGGGCAAACGACGCGGCGAGGACGGCGTCGGAGATGTCGGGTACTGAGTCCGAACGAACGTGAACACAAGCGAGGCGGCCAGGAATTCCGCCACCGCGACATCAGCTTGAGCGAGGTCCAGCCTCAACAGCCCACGTCTCGGTGAGCGCTCGTTCGAAATTCCCCCCGAGGATGAGTTCGATGTTCCGGCTGGAATAGTTCCGACGCACCAAGCCCTCGGTCAGATCATAAACCTTCTTTGCATAGTCGATTCCATCAAGATCGAACCTCCTTGTGGGACGAACCCGAGTATCCCGTCCGTCCAGATCGACGTCGCTGCCTATGCCGGCGTGCTCCACCCCGACCAGTCTGGTCAGATGGTCAAAGTGATCCAGTACATGCTCAATCGTGACTGGTCCTGCGGACCGAACAAAGGAGCGGACCATGGTAATACCCATGACGCCTCCCGTCGCGGCCATATGCTTGATTGCTTCGTCCGTTTTGCAGCGGGCACAACTCGGAACCAGCGCGCGACAGTTGGAGTGCGTAATGAATACAGGCTTTCGAGATGCTTCGATAGCATTCATCGTGGTCCGGTCCCCGCAATGTGAAATATCCACGGCCATGCCCACGTGATTCATACGCTCCACGATCTGAATGCCGTATTTACTGAGTCCAGAGTCTCGCGGGTCGGAAGATCCTCCGCCGATCCTGTTGCCGCTGTAGGTAAGCTGCGAGACCCGCTGGCCTAAATCATAGAAGCGGTCTACATCCTCGACGGTTCGAAAATGCGCGGAGTTCTGCTGGCCAATTAGGATGCCGATCTTTCCGAGCGCTTTTGCCTGTTTGAAATGGGCCACTCTCTCTATGCGCTGGAACTGCTCTCTGTGCGCCGCGGTGAACGCGTTCCACCCAATAATGTCTCTCCATGACTCCGTGTAGATGTCCCCTGCGATGTAGCCGACGGCGGGGTGGAACACTGTTGTTCCCGAGTCTCTCAACCGGACGAAATCGGCTTGCCCGAACCGGCCCGGATCGCCTTCCCAGACCAACAGTTTGCTGTAGTCCAAGGTCAATAGGCCCAACATATCGATCACTGTGGAGCGACGGACCAAGTCCACGGTGCGAGCCGCATATTCCGTTTCACTCTGGGCAAAAAGAGAAAATCGGCCACGGTTGATCATCGGCGCGCCCAGGGATAGCGCTGCGCCTTTCAAAACCGAGCGACGAGAGATCATAAGAGGTGGCATCTCCCACGGACAGGCAACGGCGCGCCTTTTTTGGTCAGCCCGCGGATGGATGTTACAATCTGTCGATCGCCCGAAGCGCTCTCTTCCGACGCGTTTCGGGTGTTTAACGGGGAGCTCCCGTTGACTCGATTTAGTGGCCCCATACCCCAGCCTTCAGGCGGCGTTGAGTTGGGGCGCCCAAGGCTTCTTCGCCTCGCTTAGCATCGGATCATCGGCGGCGGCGTGCAGGTGTTTCATCACCTCAGCGCGGAACCACCCGTGGACGCGATTGGTGGCGGCGTGGATCTCGTCATCGTGTTGTGCTAGGCAGACCTTGCAGCCTTGGGTCATCGTTTGCTCCTGTTCTACCCGACAATAGGCCTGGGGCCCCGCCAGAACAAGACATGCGGAAGTATACGTGACCCCCTTCACTTCTGTTGTGGTACTTTCCTGACCTGCGGAAACTACCGGATGGGGAATCTCCCAGTAATAACCGCGTCGGATCGAGCGGCGCCCCGGCACCGCCCCAGTTTGCCAAGACCGAACTGCCTCGTACGCTGACCCAATTCCGGAAACGGCGAAAAAAGCGAGAGACTGGGTTTTCGGACCAAACGGGGCAGGCCGAATGCACCCCCACCGCCAAATTATTGATAATACATATGGTTAGTTGCGCCTAATGGCAACATCGGCAGCCATTTGAACCTCACCTCGGGTCCCAAACGACATCAAGCGACTTCGTGTCGGAGCAGATTGCTCTATCTTTCCTGTCAGTCCAATAATCGTCTCTAACCAACGGGCCGGTGGTTCGTATAAGAAACATATGGACACACTCTGGCGCGACGTCTGTTTCGGCCTGCGGTTGCTGGCGAAGAATAAGGGCTTCGC